>MWVY01000380.1_pt1 | contig 10645 bp, 17 predicted proteins | sample 1047251 | NCBI WGS metagenome assembly MWVY01 (sample SAMN06349983, study PRJNA376086) | soil metagenome | isolation source: MS7-5 sample Antarctic (ecotone) soil | place: Antarctica | collected 2015-01-13
ACTGTAATACGCTACGGTCATGCTATGTCTCCGATCACCAGCGACCATGTCCCCAGTCACCCTGGAGTGTGGCGCAGTGTCGCAAAGGCCGTGGCGTGTGTCAACGTGTCACGACTTTGCGGATAATTGTCATTACCCGCAAAGCATTTCCGCGTCCCGCTGGGCTTTTCCACGATCGTTACCGTGACGGGCCGGAAAGCGTGAGTCGCTGGCTTACGAAACGGACGATATTGCCTCGTTATGGTGGGCTAGTTGGTATGGGAAACGTCGCTCAGAGGCTGCGTAGCATGCGAGGCCATCAACACACTGCGCGGGTGCTCCAAGCAACGTAGAGCACCTGTAAGCAACCAGCATGCCATTCGTAGGTACCGCGGCACACGCTCTGCGGGAACGCACTGACGCTCGAGGAAGCTGGGAACGTGCAATTGTGGGGTCCACGTACCCATTCTGCCGAACTGGCGCTTCCTCAGCGTCACCCCCTCGCTGGCGCTGTGCCGGTCAGGTGCGACGATCCCCCATTCGCAGGTATCCTGACACCTTGCATTCGGCGCCAGCATTGCTGGCGCGTTGCGTTCTAGGAAGGATCCTGCCCATGCGATCGTCGACCCTCTATGGCATTGCGTTGCTCGTGCTCGGCGTCATCCTCGGCTGGTGGCTGGCGAACCGACCACTCGAGGAGTTGGATGATGCCATCCGCAACCGACTCGACAACCTCGATGTCAGCACCGGCTCGGTGCCGCTGGTGGCCATCTTACTGATTATCGTAATCGTCATATTGCTGGTGCGCGACTAGAGTGGCATGTGTCGTTTGGGACGTGACAGGCAGGCTGGCGTGGCGTACAGTGGTCTCACCGTGACGGGTTCGGATCGATGACAACCGATCACGGGAGACGAGGGCTGTCGGCATCACCACAGCCCTCGTTCTGTGCTCGCCAGCGCGACGATCATCTACTCGAGGTATCCCAGCACCTTGCATTCGTCACAGGCGATTCTACGGCCTCGCATTATGGCCACTCGGTGTCGGTGCGCTTCGAGTGGAAGGGATATGGAGCATGCCGCGGCTGGGGAGAATGCGCATCGCCCCCAGCCGCAACGCACGATCAGGAGCGTCCTGTACGGATCACCTGCGAGCCATATTTTGTTTGCAGGAAGTTGGTGGCCGCCTCGCCCATGATGATCTTGTTGAGCGTTGACTGGCGCTCACGCAACGCATCCTGGCGCCGATCAGGCGGTCGGACGCTGGCTTCGAGCGCTTTCACCATCTGCTGAACCTCGCCATCCCAGCGCGACAGCCCACGCTCGCCGGGAACGCTCAAGTAGCGCAACCAGACGGCCTGCGCGGCTTTGTCGTTGGACCGAATCACCCCGCGCAACTTCGCGGCAACGTCGCCCCGCTCAATGTCCTCTTTGACGAATCCCGCGATCGCCGCCGCGCGCGTCAGGTCATCACCTTTCAAGCTCGTTACGGGGTCGATATCGGTCGGTAAGAGTTGCTCGTCGATCTCCGAAACACGCCGCAGGACCTCGCTCTTCACGGCGTCAACGGCCTGGCGACGCTGCGTCTCGATTGCCGTCACGCGTCGGGCGTGCTCCTCCGGGGCATACACGGCCCGGCCATCGCGGAGCAGCGCGGCCTTGGACGTCTGCTCCGCTTTTCTGGCCTCAGCGATCATGGTTTCGAGCTGATTGGGTGTCTTGATCTCAATGTTCATTCGTCATCGTCCTTTCAGGTGCCATACACGCGCTGTTCGCGCCGGTTGCGTACGTCGGCTTCGTCAAGCAGGTGATCGACGTGTGGCGCGATCTCACGCCGGTAGGTGTCGATCAGCTCCGTGGGAACGGAGTACGTGGGAGTGAAGGCGTCATGTGCTCGGTAAAACGACAGACACCCGACCGCGCCACCACACAGCGGGCAGCGTTCAAACCAACCGGCCGGGGTACCAAACCCACACACGGCGCACTCAGCATTGGAACTGACGTACCCACGCGCCTGGTAGGCATCGGCGAGCGTCTCGGGCAGCGCGTAGGGGCCAGTCCAGGCGATGGACGCACCCGGACTGGCGCTGTGAATCGCGACGTGAACGGCCTTCACCAGCGCGTCGCTGTCGCTGAGCTCGAACGGCACGCCGAAGGATGGCGAGACGATCTCACCTTGCCGTCGGCACATGAGCGACCAGCACGACGGGAGCACGGCAGACTCAACGTGTTCGACGTGACGCGCTGCCATCGTCTCGCGTAGGGCGTGCCAGCCGCCGAACCATGCCGCCGCACGATCGATCACGTCGCGCCGCTGGCGCTCACGATGCCAGCCTGGCGTGCGGGGCGCGACACGTGCTTCGATCCGCGCCAGGCGCCGTAGGACGCTCACGAAACGCGCCGGATCGGTGTCGGATCGGTGTCGCCCAACGTCGATTCGAGCCGTTCGATCCGTGCGGCGATATCGGTCAGTTCAAGGCACTTGAGATAGGAACCGCTCAATTGCGCCAGAGAATTAGCGGCCCGCAGCTTCGTGTCCGTGCTCTCAGCGTTGAGCACCTCGGCTTCGATCTCGATCAGCACACCCCACAGCACGCGCCGCAACTGGTGGATATCGCCGGATTTACGTCTCCGTAACACCGTTGGTTTCTCAGTTACCATGCGTAATCCCTTCGTTCCCCCCGGGGCGTTGGCCCGTCATGGCCAACGCCAGGGCCTGCCGGTAACGCGACTCAGCATCCAGGGCGAGCTCCTTCCAGTAATCCCGGTCATTCTCCCGCAGCGGATCGGGGGCGCCCTTGTCTTCGAGCAGGCTGCGTATGGCTTCCACGATCGCATCGTCCGACATTGGTAGTTGGGGCATTAGTCGTCTCCGGTCGTCACGAAGGCCGGGGCCGATGGATGGGCACGCCGCACCGGCGCTCGGCAATCATAGGAATGGCGTCCGAATGCCTGTTCCTCGGCACTGAAGATCCGCAGCCCGCAATCGCGGCAGAGGTCAGAGGCTGGCCGCGGATCGTCCGTTTCAAGTTGAAACGGTGGCGCATCATCCGGGTCGCTAGCCTCCGTTTCGTTTCTAAACGCTGGATCATCGCTCCCGTCATCGTCAGCGAAATGACGCTCCCGAGCGGTCCAGAATCCGGTGACGGCATCGGTCCGTTTTGTTTTGAGCTCCTTTAGTACGTGAGGGCTGGGGGAGGATGGATCCTCTAGCGGCACAGGACTCTCCGTTTCAAAACGAAACGGAGTCGTGATGCGCTCGTCCGGCAGTCGGCCAAGGTGGTCGCCGCAACTGGTGCAGTAGGCATCGGCCTTGATGACGACATCGACGTCAGGGCCGCACTCGGCACACGGTTCGATATTCGCGAGTCGCGGATCTTTGGGCTTATGCTTGCCGCGTCGCCGGTCAACCTGCATGAAAGTCTGGGCGACGGCGGCCATCGTTTCGCGGGTGGTTGCGTGAATGGGTTCCATCGTCAGCCGGGTCTTGCCGGTCTTTCGATCTGGCATTTCCGCAATCACGAACGCCTTGGACCGTTCGGCGACGGTTCTTAGCGCCTTCGAGATCGTGGCCGGGGCCATCGATTGATGTTTGGCAGCGGTCGAGTCGAGGTCCTTGCGCTGCCGCCGCTCGTAGACCTCGCCGTCATCGAGTACCCGGCCAGTTTCGCGATCGGTATAGACGGTCTTCGCCAGTTCGGGTAGGTAAAGGGTGGCGCGGTTGCCATCGGTCTTGCCGGCACCGGCCAACCGCTCGTATTCGAATTGCGCGCGGAGGTAGGCGACGGACTCCGCCGGACTGTAGCTCGGATTGTTGAGAATCTGCACCACATCGGAGTGCCGCTTCTCGGAATCGCGTCGGCGGTCGCGCTCGGCTTCGTACATCGCCTTCCACCCGGCAGCGTCGCCGTCGTCAGGTTCTGATTCCGGCTCCGGTCGCCGCGGCCGCTCGTCAACGAACCGCCCGAGCGTCGCGGCATTGGCGATCAGCGCGTCAAGATCGCCACCCGTGGCGATGAAGTCATCGATGCCCATCTTGGCCCCTGACGGGGCCACGGGGATGCGCAGGATGCGTACCCGCGCCTTGCGATCCAACCATGCGCCGAGCCGTTCGGTGGCGTCGGCAACGTTGAAACTCGTCCATGAATCCGAATCATTTGCGATGATGACGAGGCGGCCATTCAAGGCGACGTTTTCGAAGTCGGGGACGATCGATTTGCCGCCCGCCGCATTCGTGTGCCGCCAGCCCCAACACCCATTCGCCGCGACGGCGACATACCCAGCGGATATGAGCGCGTCGGCTTTGGGGGCGGACTCGGTGATGATCAGCGGCACCTTCGGATCGCCCAGCAGGGGCCGCACGCGTGGGTGGCAGTCAAGGACCATGCGCTGACCGTGGGGGACCTCGTACTTGCGTGGCTTGCCTTTGGCGTCCAGCCGCGGCACGTCGGGCCGCAGTTGGGGATAGACGACGCCGCCGTCGACGCCGTGAATCGGGAGCAGTAAGCCGCTCCCGAGCGCGGCTTGCGTGACAGAGAATCCCAACGCGGACAGGTCCGTCCCATCGGTGGACCGATAGCCGCGCTCGGCAGCGACGGCCGGGTCAATCGCCCGCGCCCGCAGAAACTCCCTGTCACACTTTCGTAATTTCGTGGCATCATGGTGCCGGGCTGGAGTGTTGTATCCTTGATTCGGCTGCACCTGAATCGACATGACATTCCGTCCTTTCTGGCCGTCTCGCGCGAAGTGCTGGGCAAGCGCACGTGAGACGGTTTTCCTTTGTCTAACGTTCGGTGGCCTTCGGCGCGGTAGCGATCGCCGCACGATCGCGGCGCAACTGCTCAGCATCTTCTCGTCGAATGACGTAGCGGTCGCCCAACCGGAAGGCGGGGAGCCGCCCGGCGAGCACGTGGTAGTGCACGCATCCACGCGACGAGCCGATCAGCTGGGCGGTCTGCGAGATTGTGAGGATGTCAGTTCGTTCAGGGGCGGTCGCAAGCATCGGGCGCTACCTTTCCAGGTAGCGCCGCGCAGTCACTGCGTTAGAGGGGCACTCCGGCTCGGGGCGACAGGTGCGGCTGTCTGGCAACGGAACCGAACGATTTCGAACGATTTCGACCTTGACGGACAACCTAGGACACCTGTACGATGAATATGTGGGACGCAGGTGTCCGTACACTAAACAGGAACGGGCGCTGCTGTCGAACATAACCGAGTCGGAGCGCCGCGTCCTTGCCGGGAACTGAGCGGCGCTTCGTCGTGTACGGCACTCAGAATGTTAGAGCGTCCGTACACTTTGACTGGCTCCATCCTATCAGCGGAATCAGGCCGGTGCAAGCCCTTCCGGTGGAACATTTGTTCTGAACATTTCCGCATGCTGCATGGGCAATCCCTCGTTATTCCTCGTCGCTCTTGCCCAGTTCGAGCATGGTGAGCGGCGGTAGCAGCTCCTCAGCCGAGGGCATGGTTGCCAGAAAGTCTCGTGCCTCGCCTGAGCGCAGCCCGCCAGCGATGATCTGCGTCGCAAGGTTCGTCGCTTGGCGGTCGACTTCGAGCTTGGCTCCGGCGGCGCGCTCTGCCAGACGGGTTTGTGCGACGCGTCTCAGTTCAGCGCGCCGTGCTGCTTTCGCGTTCTCACCACGGCCCAGCCAGTATGAGTTGTATGACGGGCGAAACTCCTGTGGGACGCCCAGTTCGTCGCAGCGTTCATGGATACGCGCATTCACATCGGCGATCGAGGCCTCCGCCTCCGTGACGATCGTCCGCCATGCGACGTCCTCTCTCGAGAAATTGAGGGCGAGCTGCGCTTCAGCATCGGCCAGCAAGTGCTTATGGCGCTGGTCGATGTCGCCCTTGGCGAGTTTCGCGCGCATCCGCACGACCTTGGCAAGTTCTGTCCGCTCGGCGCTTGACATCATGTCGGTCGTCTGTATCGCCTGCGTTCGTTTGTCGTACACCTGGTTGCCCTTTCGTAGAATGCTCTTCACCTGTCCGTCGCTTGATCCCGGCGGTAGGTGTCTGCGAGCCGCTGCGACGTTGCACTAGCTGTCTACGCCGCGGCGGCTTTTCCCACATTGTCCCGCTGCACGCGCCCGATGGATGTCGGCCGTGGCTGCATCACCGCCTCGCGCAACTCCGCCAGGTCGACCAGCTTCTCCCGATTGTCTTGCGGGTTGACGTACACCACGACGCCTCCGTCGCGGATGCGCTTGCGTAATGTGTTCTCGCTGATCCCTAGCTGCTTTGCCGCCTCATTCAGGCGGACCATCTCGCCCATCCAACACTCCTATCGTTCTGTCGCTACCTGCCCAGCATGATAGCAGATAGCCGCAATTGACACAAGATACCACTTGACAAACGCACGACGATGACGGATAATAACGGCAGATAGGCGCAGGCACCTATCACCTGGATCAACGGCTTAGCAGGAAGGACACGACGATGGTTATCGCGACGCAGACCCCCAGCAAGCAGTGGGTGGTGGCCAGTGAGACCCGCCCCAACGTGCTGTACGTGGTCAAGCAGGTCGGCGGCTACTACAGCTGTGATTGCGCCGGCCACTATCGCTGGAGTCGTTGCAAGCATGCCGACGCGGTGCGCAAGGCCCAGCCGGTGCCAGCCGCCGACCCGGCCAAGGTCGAGATGGCCAAGCGCCTTGGGCTGATGGCCTCGTGAAGCGGCTGGCGACACTGGAGGCTGGCACAGCGCCAGCCTCCGACCTGACCGGCCTCTTCCGGGCGCACGGGCTGCTGATCGCCGCGTTGCCGGAGGACGTGCCCGCCCCGGTGGACGATGACGACCAGGTCTGGATCGAGACACTGGCCACGACAGGCCCGGTCGGGCTTCCACACGCGGATATGGCCGACATCCTTGGCATCACGCGCGAGGCGTGGCTGGCACCGGGCGAGCGTCCCGACGACGACGATGATGATGACATGATTGATTGGGAGCACTAGATGACCGCGGCAATGTTGAGCTTCACTCGCACGATCGACGAGGCAACGATCCACCGCGCGATGCTGGCCGTCGCGTCTGACCTGGCGGCCACGACCGCACCGCTCGAGGTGCCCGACCTCGCCGCCGTCGCGCGCCAGCCGGTCTCATTGGCCGTGGCCTTCGCCGACCTTGCCGGTATGCTGGGCCTCGCGCCGCCAGCGTTCGTTATCGCCGCGTTGGACTAGCCACGAATGACCATGAGACGATTGACATGCGACGATCCTTCATCACCGTCGACGACGCGGTTTCCTATCTGCTCGACATGGAGCCGGGGTTCGACGAGTTGGACCATGAGACGCTGCAGGACATTGTCCGCTCCCGCACGCTCACGCGCTACGAAGACATCGGGCCGGACGAGATCGACGCCATGTATCAGGACGCCATGCTCCACCTGTCCGTCGCACACGACGAGGGCTAGGGCGACATAGCCCAGCCGCTCCATACGGCCCGCTGGCCCTCGCTGGCGGGCTTCGCTGTGTCCAGTGCCAACGTTGACATCAGCGCGCGTCCTGGGGCATCGTACGACCCATGAGCGGAACGACAAACGAAGCACAGTTCGGAACAGTACCGTCCTCGGTGCGGGAGGCTGCCCAGCGTCTTGGGCTGAGTGAACGTGGCGTGCTCAAGCGCATTCACGCGGGGACATTGCGTGCTGAGCGGCATGGCAAGCGCTGGGTCGTCTTCCTGCCTGCGGAACCACGTTCCGAACCGTCCCGTACTGCGAACCGAACCAGTTCGGAACCAACGGAACCGATTGAAGCGGAGTACCGCGTCGTGCCGGCAGAGCAGCAAGCGGCCGTTGTCAACCTCGTCCAGCAGATGATCGCGCCGTTCGTGAAAGAACTGGGTGAGACAAAGGAGCAGTTGGGGCGGGTGACGGCCGAACGTGACGCACTCCAGGCCCGTCTCAGCGCACTGGAGGAACGACACGCCGAATCACCCACGCAGGCCTCCAGCGCGCCGCAGACGGCCACGGACGCGCCGCCAGACATGCCGTGGTGGGCCTTCTGGCGGCGCGCTGATTGACGGTCGCAACCGAATGGCCGCGTGCCGGATAGCTGGTGTGGAACCACACTTCACGTCGCTGAATGGGCATGATCCAATCACCTACATCCTGAGTGCCAACATCAATCGACGCAACCTGACAGCCGGACAGCGAGCGATGGCGGTGGTGTGCATGAACTCGTTCGTCACGAACGAGTTTGGGGCGAAACAGGACCTCGCCGACCGCCATGACCTGACACGGACGCGCGTGTCAAAAGCAGCCACTGTTCATGATTATGCACCCGATCTTGTAGAAGCAGTGCTGACTAAGACGAAGTCCCTCGATGAAGCGTACGCCGAAGCCAAGCAACGAAAGGAGGAACAGGCGAGCCGCGCGCCACTCACCATAACGAGACGATATGGTCGGTATCGCAAGCCTGCGTCTCACGCGGGATGTACACCTTAGACGTAGTGCAAAGCAGGGGATAACCGGGCTCCCAGGTGCACCTTCGCCCAGGGCTGACGTCTCATCACTCCGTCTAATGAATGTTATCGCCAGTCCTTAGACGTAGTCAAAGATGCGCGTGGGACGAACTTTCGATTATTCGTGGCGAATAATTTCGCCGCTGCCTCGCCCGCGCGCGCGTGGGACGAACGCCGCATTGATGTCAGGTGCGGCCGTGGTGCCGGGCAGGCGCGACGATCACCGATGCGCAGGTATCCTGACACCTCGCATTCGGCACACGGGCTTGTAGCGCGTCGCATGATGGCGAGTGGGGGTGTTGGTGCGTCGCGGACGGCTGGGATATGCCGCGTGGGAAGACGCTTCCTGTTGCCGGGAATTGTTAGAAACTAACAATTTCGCCACCGCCATCGCCAACTCAGGAGCGTGCTCAATGACCGCGTTCGCTTGGGCTACCCGTGCGGCACTAGCCCCTACCTGCCCAGCCACGTTTCTCATTGACTGTTTAGTTTCTAAACGCAGCGTTGCCACCGCCATCGCCTGCTGTGTTCGATTGTTTTTTAAAAACAATCCATACCAACGGGCAACGGGCGATGGCTACCCCTGCCGCGTCCCCAGCGCCGCCTCCTGCCGCGCGCACCTGCTGCAAGGTATCCCAGCACCTCGCATTTGCCACAGACGATCCTACGGCCTCGCTTTATGGCAACTCGTCGGCCGGTGCTATTCGAGGGGCTGGGGTATGTCTCCTGTACTGCCTGCGCACGCGTGGGAGCCAGATAGTGCGCCGTTGTCACTACGTAGTGACGCTGGCGCATTTCGTGTCCCGCCCGCGCGCGTGGGGTCGAGTTCAAATGCGACACGCGGGTCGCATTTGCAGCAGTGCGTCCGCGCGTGCGTGGGACAGTTACCATAACGAAGCGGCCAGCACCTTCGTGAGGGGATCGTGGCATGCCAGGCGCGGAGGGTTGCGGCTGGGGAGATCGCACGAAACCCGCGTGTCTCCCCAGCCGCGACTTCAGGATCAGTAGCGGAGCCGCTGGGCTTCGATCTCGCGCTGGATGAGCTCGTCACGATCGCCGATCTTCAACAGCTCCCGAACGTGGGGCCAGACCTGCTCGAAGTCGGACTCGCCCTGGCCGGGATGATCGATGAGCCATTGCAGCATTTCGCGGCGCTTCACCGGCGCGATGGATGCTTCGAAGGCGGCATCGCGCTGTGCCTGTTCGGCGGCCTTCTTGTCGGCAAGCCGTCGTCGATAATCCTGCATATACAGCTCAGCCTCGGCATTGCGCTCGGCAACCTCGGGACTCACCCGCGTCGCCTCGGCGTCAAGCTCACGCTGGCGCGCCTTGAGCTTCTCGTTCACGGTATCCATTCGCTTCTGAATGTCCGGTGGCAATCGGTGGTTTGTCATCGTGGAGCCCCTTTCAGGTGCCAACCACGCGCTGTTCGCGCCGGTTGATGGCATCGGCTTCGGCAAACAAGCTATCGACGTGTGGCGCGATCTCACGCCGGTAGGTATCGATCAGCTCCGTGGGGATCGTGAATGTGGGTGCGAAGGTTTCGCGCGCTCGGTAGTAGGCCAGACACCCCATCGCTCCAGCACACAACGGGCAGCGTTCGAACCAACCGGCCGGGGTACCAAACCCACACGACTCACACTCATCATTGGAACTGACGTACCCACGCGCCTGGTAGGCATCGGCGAGCGTCTCAGGCAGCGCGTAGGGGCCAGTCCAGGCGATGTACGCACCCGGACTGGCGCCGTGAATCGCGACGTCAACGGCATGGACTAACGGATCCGCGTCGCTGAGCTCGTGCGGCACGCCGAAGGATGGCGAGACGACTTCACCCTGGCGTCGGCACATGAGCGCCCAGCACGACGGGAGTACGGCAGACTCAACCTGTTCGACGTGACGCGGGGCCATCGTCTCGCGGAGGACGTGCCAGCCGCCGAACCACGATGCAGCCCGATCAACCAGCTCACGCCGATAGCTTTCACGATGCCAGCCAGGCTGCCGAACCGTGACATGCTCTTCGAGCCGCTTCAGGCGACGCAGCACGCTCACGACGCGCGCCGGATCGGTGTCGGATCGCTGTCGCCCAACGTCGATTCGAGCCGTTCGATCCGTGCGGCGATATCGGTCAACTCGAGGCACTTTAGATAGGAACCGCTCAATTGCGCCAGAGAATTAGCGGCCCGCAGCTTCGTGTCCGGGCTCTCAG
>MWVY01000381.1_pt1 | contig 10594 bp, 7 predicted proteins | sample 1047251 | NCBI WGS metagenome assembly MWVY01 (sample SAMN06349983, study PRJNA376086) | soil metagenome | isolation source: MS7-5 sample Antarctic (ecotone) soil | place: Antarctica | collected 2015-01-13
GTCTTTTGTTAATCTTGGGTCAACTTCAAAGAATGCAGGAGTATATTTCAATGTATTTTCCATCGTTTCAATGGAGTTTTCCGGAAAACCTTTTACTATACCACCTCTATGTCCACTAATTAGTGAAATATTTTTACCTGTGTATCTAAAGAATTGTTTTAGATGTTCTGCATCTTTAATCTTTAAATGGTGAAGCTTTGAATCCTGTGCAAAACCAGTAAATGAAATTCCTACTATTATATAAATGAAAAACCATTTTTTTGAAAGAAAAGCAACTTCATTATATTTCTTTTTATACATGTTTTTTCTGGAAATTGAAATGTTTTATTATACATAATTTTCGCTTCCAATGAATCCTTTCATTTTCATTAAATTTATAAATTGCCTATAGTACACATCATATTGTATAACCATATTAGCTGGATGTACTTCCTTTTCAATTTTTGTCATGGCTTTTGCTGCTTCTGCGATTGATGTGAAATGTGTTTTTGAAGCAGCAAGAATCGCTGCACCAACTGCTCCTGTTATATATTTCATTTTGAATACGGGAAGGTTTAAAATATTACAGCGTATTGTCAGCCATACATCACTATTACTTCCACCTCCGGCAGTAAAAACTCTTTTGATTTTTTCACCTGAAATGTCTTCAATCATTTCGTAGGCATAACGTTCTATATATGCTACACCTTCCAGATTTGCGGTATATAATTCTGCTCTTGATAAATTTCCTGATGGACTGAATCCTTCTGCAGCAGGTGCAATGAATGGGAAGCGTTCTCCCTTTTGAAGTAACGGGTAAGAAAATTTGCCGGAAGGCATCAGGCATTTTGCTTCTTCATTTAAAGCATCAAGATCATTTTTAAATCCCCTGCTAATCCAATCAGCTCCTATGTTAGATGCGCCTCCGGGCATCCAAAAACCATCAGGATGCCTGTGATTGTAAATGCGATCTTCAGGATCTTTGATTTGATGACCAGTGACACCTTTGACTACAAGGGTGGTGCCGATAGTTGTATTCCAATCGCCCAAATTAACTGCACCTGATGCAATTTGAGATGCACATCCATCAGTTATACCGGCAACTACCTGAGTATTTTCAGATAATCCTAATTCAGTAGCAGTGGAATGTTGCAATGTGCCAATAACAGTTCCTGAAGGAACTACTTCTGGCATCCAACTTCTTCTAAGAGGTAGGTGTGTAAAAAGATATGTTGGCCACTTTATATCTTTTACATCATAAGCAGATTTTAAAGCATTAGTATAATCTGTAACGCCCCAATTTCCAGAAAGTGTACCTATTATAAAATCAGAGGCATGTATCCATCTATTTATATCTTTTACTTTAGCCGGAAACTCATTTATATACCATATCATTTTGGAAATGCCGCAGGAACTGTTAAACCCTGTGAAGGAGGATGGATTATATTTCAAAACAAGTTCCCGACATAACTTTCCTTCTTTCTCTGATCGTTTATCACTATACATAATAGCCTTATGTAATGGTTGATTTTTGGCATCAAGGGGAATGACTGTTCCGGATGTAGATGTTACAGACATTGCCTTAATTTTTTGAATGATTTGTTCATCCCTTAGCTGAGCTATTATATTTTTAATACAACGAGCACATGAAACCCACCATTCCCCGGGTGCCTGTTCTTCAAGTGATTGATTGGTAAAATTAAATTCCTCATTAGCTGATGCCATCATATTGCCAGCTGAATCAACCAATACAGCCCTTGCACCCTGGGTGCCAACATCTATTCCTATAAAGTAAGGTGGATTCATTTAAATTATATCTCTCTATTATTTTGTAACTGTAAACGAAGTTGTTTCCAAACATGAAAGGAAACATCATAATCAACTAAATCGGGAAAAACACTATCTACTGCATCTTGAAAAACTATTTCATTATTTAAAGCTTCACTACATATAGCGGCGCCACCAACTACTGATGCCTGTTGAAAGCCCTGCTGTATTTTCAAAGGTTTACCTATTAAAGTAGCAATGAATTGCCGAAGAGTTTTACTTTGAAAACCTCCACCACAAACCCAAATAAAATCACTAGTTTTACCTGATACTTTTTCAAGTATCTCGAAATTAATTTTAATACAACAAGCCATATCCCATAAAGTGGCCAGCATAAAATCTGCTCGGGAGAGTTCGGCAGAAACAGGTGTACTAAAAATAAATCCTCCTTGCAGCATGGGTTTCTTTTCATCTGCAATTAGGGAACCCAATGAGGCAATACATGATGTTGGATTAATAGAAACCATTTCCTCTTCAATTAAGTCATAACTATCATTTGGATAGAAGATCTTTTTTAAACGCTGATAATTTAAACCTGTAACACCTGCATTTGTTTCTAAAATAAAATGTTTATCATCAACATATCTGTTTGTCCATGTTCTTTGTTTTTCATCTGTAATATAAATATCCGTGATCACTGTTACCGGCGTAGTGGTACCAGAAATAATTATATAATCATTGACTGCGGCTCCTGTACTTTTTATTGCTAATTGTGTGTCTGATCCCCCTACGATAACTACAGCTTCAGCCGGTAAATTAAGAGTAGATGTAACTTCCCGTTTTATTGGTCCTAATATAGTTCCTGATGCATTCAAAGGGGGGAGAATATCTGGGTCTATATCGAAAATGGCACATAATTTCTGTGACCATTTTTTATTTTCAACATCATAAAGAATTGTTTCAGATGCCTGTGCATGTTCATAACCTGCAACACCGCAGAGTTCAAATTGCACCCAATCACTGATACTTAGCACAGTTGCAATTTTAGAATATACTTCCGGCCTTTTTTGGCGTATACCTAATAGTTTCATTGCTGAAAAAAGAGAGCCGGGATACCTGCCTGTTATTGAATAAACATAATCTTTATCTTCCACTATATCTTCCCATTCACGACCCCTGTGATCATGATTGGGTAAACCTAGAATGGATTTACCTTCCTTATTAAGTATTACAATTCCTTCTCTTTGACTGGAAGCAGTAATAGCTATGATTTTGATTGTATCCTTTACTTCGGCGAGAGATTTTCGTATTAAATTTTCTATTTGCAACCACAATTGGTTGGGATCAAAATATAATGCATCAGGATATTTATCATCCCGTACATAATGTACATTATCACGTTCAAGATGAATTATATTTCCTTGTGTGCCTGTAATGGCAACCCGTAAATTTCCTGTACCTACATCAATTATAAGATATGCTTCTTTCATACTATTAAAATCTTAAAATATTAACTCCTCAGTGCCACCACTTCTTTATTTACAAGAGGATTAATTGCAGATTTATCACTCGTATACCAATCTTTCAGTGCATCATTCATAATGCTGGCATGATGATCTTCCACTTCATGTGTAGCGCCGGCAATATGAGGGGTTGCCAGAACATTAGGTAAATTGATGATTTTATTATCAATTTTATCCGGTGGTTCATGATCAAATACGTCTAATATAGCACCCCTAATTTTGCTTTCCTTAAGCACGTGCAATAAATCCAACCTGTTTACAACTACAGCTCTTGCAGTATTAATAAAGATGCTATCCTCCTTCATCAGGGATAAAAGTTCTTTATTAATCAAACCTTTGGTAACATCGTTGGCAGGTAGGTGAATAGACACTATATCACTAGTTGCAAAGATGTCTTCTAAGGAAGTTTTTTTATATTCAGGATCCGGAGAATCAATAAAAGGATCATAAAATTGAATTGGACAAGGAAAACATTTTAAAATATTGGCAATACGTTGACCAATGGCACCAAAACCTACCATACCAATGGTCTTACCTGCAATTTCATTGCCTTTGAATTGCAAATAAGAAGTATGTGCACCATCTCCCCATCCTCCTTCTTTCAACCAGTTGATGCTTTCAATTGTATTTCGTAAAAATAATATCAGGTTTGATAAAAACATTTCAGCCACTGCCTGTGCATTCCTGGCCGGAGTAAAAAATACAGGGATACCTAATCTAGATGCGGTCTTTATACAAACATTCGATGGTGTACCTCTACAAACTCCTATAAATTGAAGATTAGGAAAACATAATATAACTTTTTCTGTAACATTATCATGTTCTGTTATTAATGCATCTGCTTTTGTAGAAGCAAGTAAATTAATTAATTCAATTTCGTTATAGGCCCGTCCATTTTTCTTCCAGGGATTATAAATTACTTCCCCGATACTGTCACGCAATTCTTTTCGTGCTTTTTCATTGTATGGAGCAGTTATTAAGATCTTCATGTTGTTTACGTATTATTATATGATTTTTATTTTCAGTCCATTCTCGTTTTAAAATGAATTCCAAGATTTTTTGTATTATCATCATTCATGTTTTTTATTCATTTAATACTACACTTAATGGTTCCAGTTTTACATTATATGCTGTTTTTGCATTCTCAGGCAGGGTAATAAATTTGGTTAGGACGGCACTGATAAAATAAAGCCCTGCCAGGATCCATATCACTCCTTCACTACCGAGTGGTCCAATAAAAACTCCTACTATCGCAGGACCAACAAATACAGGAAGTCCTGCTCCAAGATTTAGGATTGCCATCGCTGCACCTTTATCTTTTTTCACCAATGATGGAACTAGTGCTGTGAGCGGAACATAACCTGCCAATAATGCTCCCCATAAAACACCTGATAACATCACCAGCCAAAAATTTCCGCCAAACAACTGTGGTGAATAAAAGAATAGTAATGTAGACAAGCCACAACCCACACCGCCAAACCACATAATTGTATTGCGCCAGCCCATGCGATCACCTACAAATCCAAAAATGAGATTGAACGTTATATTAGCAGTGAAGATGGTGCCCCAAATCTGCAGCCATTCTACGGTTGTGAATCCATATGATGCCATGTATATTGGTAAAAAAACAGGGAAGGCAAATTGAGCTGTAGTATTTATTATTCTTACTATTCCACCTAATGCTACTTTAGGTTCTGTTTTTACAATAGTCAATCCTTTAAGAAGTTCCTGTGCTTTATTTCCTTTATCTTCTTCCCTGGCTCCCTTGAATTTGTCTTTATTTAAAATTAGAGCAAAGAATGCACCTACCATTACCCAAAATATAGAAGTCCACAACGTCTCCAGGTATCCTAATGCATTTATTGCCCAACTTGAATAATATGCACCAAAAACATTTAATCCACCCGTAAATACAAACCAAAACCATCCTACTGCCCTTCCTAATTTATTTTGCTGGCTTGTATATGTGATCCAAACCAAAAAAGAAAAAGCAAATAAAGGATAACCAAAACCTCGTATTGCATATGTTATGAGCATAATGCCATAGTTGAGTTCTGAAAGACCATATCCTACAAAACCAACGGTACCTATGATAAATAAAATAAGTCCAATCATCATTGTTTTTTTAGGACCATACATTTCTGCAAGTACACCCGAAAACCAGGAGGATATTGCTATAGTAATTCCATAAACAGTAAAAAGTAATGCTGATTGTTGGATGTTCATTCCATTCTCTATTATGTAGGGACTCAGCCATCCCTGCTCTACACCATCACCCATCATAAAAAATAAGATTCCGATGTAGCCCCAGGCCAGCTGTTTGGGAAGACCTGTGGTATCGTAAAAATTTCCTTTTAATGTTGATGACATTACAGTTGATTTTACTGAATAATGAATTCTGATGTAACAAAAAAATGGTCACTTGGATATCTGCCACCAATTTCATCCCTGATAATTTTTGCAGCAGTTGATTTTACAGGTCCACGACTAAATATAAAATCAATCTTCCCTTTTTTTGATGTATGTGCTTTGCCTTTATATGCATGACCTGTAAACCCTGGTTCACCTTCACCATGGACCTGGACATAAGAGTCTGTCCATCCACTATTTCTAATCATGCTGATAACAGGATTGGTTGAATCTTCATTAAAATCTCCTGTGAGTATTTGAGGAAAGCTAGCCTGATATTGTTCTGTTTCTTCAATTATTAGAGCTATTTGCTTTTCCCGAGCATTTTGTGATAAATGATCAAGGTGGGTATTCACCACACGAAAATGTGTACCCCCTTTTTTATCCATTAAACGCACCCAGTTTGCATGACGTGCCCTAGCGGTATCCCATGATTTACTGCCACCTATAAGTGGGGATTCTGATAACCAGTATGTGCCTGCAGAAATTAGATCATACCTGCTTTTCAGAAACATGATCGGGTTTTTGGCAATACCATGATATCCGGAAGGTATTGGATCCATTTCAGGACCATCAAAACCAAAAGATATGAACTGCGGGAACATTTTTTTCATGTCATCATTTTGACTTTTTAAAACCTCCTGCAGACATAGTATATCAGCTCGTTGTACATGTAATATTTTGGAAACTATATTTTTTCGAACACTCCACCCAACACCAGCTGTTTCATCATCCGGAAGGTCAACTCTAATATTAGCACATACTATTTTGTGGGTTGTAACAGAGTTATTATCATTTATACCGGGATTTGCTATAAGTGATTTGGGGATTAAACCAGCAGCAGTTACGATACCTAATGATTTTAAGATAGCCCTCCTGCCAATAAATTTCTGTTCATTCATATATCAGGGTGTTAATAATGAAGTTTCTAGAGAAGTATCAGCTGTTTCATTTTCTGAAGGTCTTAAATAAGCTCCTTTCTCCAGGAGCTCTTCTTGTAATTTTGCAACGTTAATTTCAGATGGTGGAATGCCATCTCTTACAGCAATTTTCGCTGCCCTTCCGGCGGCTTCTCCCATTGCCATACAGGGTGCCATTACCCGGATAGCAGACATAGCCTCATGCGTTGTTGATATACAACGACCAGCAACCAAGAGATTTTCAACTTCCATTGGCAAAAAAGATCTGTATGGAATATCATAACAGTCTCCACACCATGTAAGTGTACAACCACCTCCTACCGGGTGATGAATATCTAAAGGATAACTGGCCACAGCCACTGCATCGGGAAAACGTCCACAGCTCAATACATCTTCCTGAGTCATGACATATTTACCCACAATTCGTCTTGTTTCTCTGATTCCAAGAAATGGTGCTGACCTTGTGAAGAAAGCATTTTCAAATCCGGGAACATATTGAATTAAATATTTTTGAATGTCTTCTATTTGCTTTCGTCCTTCTATTTCACCATGAGTTAAACTACCAGGATCTGTTCCATCAACTCCATTTACACGTGTCATGTTCACCCACATTTCTCCCTTACGTAAACCTGTAATCAGGATCGTTCTTTCGGTAGGTAAATTCAATCCATCCTGTCGTGCCTGTTGAATATGATTTCGTAATCCTACCAATACATATTGATTATTTTGTCCAAAGTATTCTGCAGGAATAAAGTCAGTAAGATATGTTCTCGGTTCTTTTGCAATACTTAAACGTAATTTATCGGTGTCCACACCCCCTAAACAAAACATCATAGTAGGTGGCTGCATACCCCCGTTTTCATTACCTTTTTCACAGGGCACACCTGCTTTGAAGGCAACATCCGCATCGCCTGTGCAATCAATTATAACTTTAGCCATAATTGCTTCCCGGCCTGATTTACTTTCTATGATTACTCCCTTCAATTTATTTTCCTCCATTACAACACCGGCACAAAACACGTAGAATAAAATTTCCACTCCTGCTTCCACAAGCATACTTAAAGCAATAGTTTTAACTGCTTCCTGTTCTACAAGCGTGAGGCTCATATGAAGTGGGCATGGCCGGTGTTCACTGGCAGCATCCTGATCTTTTAACCTATCTATAAATTTTTGCGGAAGACCTTTGATAATCTGATTGCCTTTCTGTCCCAGAAATCCTAAAATGGGTAATCCTATGGTAAGATTACCTCCCAGAAAACTTCGGCTTTCCAACAACATAACGTTCAAACCATCTTCCGCTGCTGCCTTTGCAGCAATTATTCCGGAAGGTCCACCACCGACTACAAGTACATCTACTTCTTTGCGCACAGGCACTTTTCTTTGTGGTTCCGTGATATATATAATTTCTGAATTCATAATAAACAAGTTTAGACTTTATTAAGGAAGTGGTTGAATATGATTTGCTATTTCATCAACATGTGGCCCTTCTTTTTTAGGTTTTTCTGGTCGCACCATTGTCCATAATATTAAAACAGCAATGGGATGGAGAAAAGCCATTACAATAAATATTTGATTGGAACTAATGGTACCCATAAATTGCCCAACAAAATAATTAAACAGTACTGCTCCCAACGCTCCAAAACCTCCAGATATACCCATTACACTTGCTACATTTTTCATTGGGAAAACTTCAGATCCCACTACTGGTATTGTAAAAAGCCAACTTAAACACACAGCTGCTACAATACTAAACACAATAAGTGTAGAGGCTGCATCAGGCAGATATGGAGTTAATATGCAAATGGGTGCTATAGCTGCAGTAGTAGTTAACATAATTTTCCTCGCTTTAAAAGGTTGCTTACCACGCCGAACCAACTTGTCAGACCAGGCAGAAGTTCCAATAGCTCCTATGTCAGCAGCTAGAAATGGAATCCATCCAAACATCCCTACTTGGGCAAGTGATAAACCTGATTCTTCCTGTAAATATCCAGGCAACCAAAACAAACAGAAATACCAAACAGGATCACTAATAAATCGTATTAATAGAATTCCATAAAGACTCCTTGTTTTCCATAATTTTCCCCATGTAAAAGATTGGGTAACAGAAGGACCTGCAGTAGTAACTGCTTCTCTTGCTATATTCTCAGGGGGATCTCTATAAACAAACCACCATAAAACAGCAATTAATAGACCTATAACTCCTGCAACATAGAAGACCGTATGCCAGTTGTATGATATTGCGATCCAGGCAACTAATGGTGGTGCTATAATGGCTCCTATTGAACTTCCAGCAACACAAAGACTATTTGCTGTTGCACGAAGCTTTCCGGGAAACCATATGGTCACTACTTTTAATTGAGAGGGAAAATTTGTAGGTTCTGCTAAACCTAACATACCTCTAAAAAAAGTAAACTGCCCTACAGTACGAGATATGCCACCCCCAATACATGCCAATGACCATCCTATAACACCAAAGAACATGATTAATTTAGGACCAAACCTATCAACCAGCCAACCGCTAACCGGGTACATGATTGCATAACAAAAAGTAAATATGTTTATGATGAATGCATAGCCTGAATCATCCAAATTAAACTCCCCTTTCAGGATAGGTTTTAAAATTGAAACGATCTGCCTATCGAAATAATTGAAAACAATTGCAATGAAAATCACTGCCACAATCATCCAGCGTCTTCGTTCAGGTTTCATCAATCCTTTCATCCAATACAATTAAAATCATATTAAAAAACATCATCTTCATTGCATATTGTCCTATCTGATTGCTAGGGAACTATATTTAATACCCTGGATTTTGAACTAATTTATTATTTGCATCCATTTCAGACTTTGGAACAGGCCAGTATTCATCTTTATTTTCCTTATACACCACTTGCTGTGTAGTAAAATATTTAATGGCTTCTGAATGGTTATAAATTGGGGTGTAATTATCATCAAAACCTACCAGCACGTCTTTTGTATATGGTTTTGCATTACGGTTCAGATATAAATAGCCATTCATAACATTTTTAGCTATTCCCCAGCGTCGTAGGTCATACCAGCGTAACCCATCATTAGCAAGTTCCACTTTTCGCTCATAGCGTAAAGCTTTACGTAATTCTGCCTGTGAAAGTCCAGTAAGAAGAATAGGCATACGGGCACGCTGACGAATTCGATTAATCGCATCGTATACAGTGGCATCGATTTCATTGGCTTCTATTTTGGCTTCGGCATAGATCAATAAAAGCTCGGCAAAACGAAAGATTCCAACATTGAGATCTGAAGCACCACTTACTGATGTTGTGTTAAAATCAGCAATGTCAACTGGTTTTCGCCACAAATAACCGCTAAAAGATCTGAATGCATTTGTTGCATCATTATTTGCTACAGAAGAAGGAGTACTGCTTTGCCCGTTTAAAACAGGCCAATAATTACGTACTGTTGAAAAACTTGTATTTGGTTCAAACTGATATCCCAAATGCCTTGCGCCGGGACGAACAGTATACATGTCTAGCCTTGGGTCCCTGTTCTCAAATGGTTTTGCTGCATTATACAACGGAGATTCTGTTATTGGCAAACCGTCACTAGCCTGGAAAGTATTAATCAAATCCTGAGTAGGTCCCCAATAAGCAACACCTTTACCTAAACGTGATGCCGAAAAATATTGCTGATTATGGACATTACCGGGAACAGATTTGTTATATTCGGCTACCCATATCCATTCCTTACTGCTTTTAAAACCAGCATGCCCAAATATATTTGTTATATCAGGTTCCCCTACACTATGATCTTTACCAGCAAAATTTACTGTGTTATTAAAAGGTGTCAAATCATGTACATTAAAAGCGATTGCTGTTTTTGCGGCTTCGGCGGCATCTTTATATTTTTTCGCATATAATGCAACTCTTGCTTTTAGCATATAAGCAGCTACACGCGATGCTCTTACATGACCAAATTGTGATTGTGAAATGGGAAGATTATCTGCTATAGGTGTTAGTT
>MWVY01000382.1_pt1 | contig 10591 bp, 14 predicted proteins | sample 1047251 | NCBI WGS metagenome assembly MWVY01 (sample SAMN06349983, study PRJNA376086) | soil metagenome | isolation source: MS7-5 sample Antarctic (ecotone) soil | place: Antarctica | collected 2015-01-13
ATTTCGGCAGCAGTGCCTTTGGGTTGAGCCCTCCGGCGCTCGCCGGGTTCTTCCAGCAATTGGACATATCGCACGGCAGCCCAAGGGACGAAAGCACTCCGGGCGTGTTCTTCTTCGGCGTCTTCTTCTTTGATGGGTTCTACGGTGATCCCACCGGCATTGTCGCCAACCAACCTGGCGTCGAAGCCGCGCCCTCTCGTGAACCGCACGGCCACTCGTTTTCCGCTCCACTCCTTAGGCAAGTACCCGGCCATCCTAGAGCCTCCCCTGTACGCCTGCAATCTCCGGGTAGCATACCCCCACCTAGCCCCCTCCCGCCCGTCCTGCATCCGTCCACACCATGCTAGCCGGTCCATACCCCTCGCGCCTCTAGGGGCCTAGCGCGTACCCACCACGATGGTGGGTACGCCCTCAGTCGCCAGTATCTCCGGGCGCGGCAACGAGTCGGGCTTCTCCATGAAGCGCTCGCCGGCCCAACACGCCAGCGCCACGGACAGCACGAGATCGTCGTGGTCGCCTTCCCGCCACGCTTCGTAACTATCGTGGCCGCTTGCGATGTTGATCTTCACCCTGAAGTTCAGGAGCTCTTTGACGAGCGTATCCTTCAGGGCCAGGGCGTCAGCAATCTTGAGCTGGCCGCTCTGCATCAGGACCAGCGGGGCGCTGATCAGATCCCTTTTGGGCACCCTGAGGCCGCCGGCGCCACGTGTTACCGAGTCGCCGCCCGTTATGGTGACGTTGGCGGGCGTGACAATCGTGTCCGTGCCCTCCAGATCCTTTGCGAGCCTCGACCACAGCATCTGTGTGACGGGCAGCCCGACGCCCGTTGCATCCACCACCACGGCGAGCTCCCCGCCGATGGCCTTCACTAGCTCCACGATGCGCGCCACCTGATCAGGGTAGGGCGTGCCGAGCGGCGGCCTCTCCAGGTGGCGGACGTGGTACTCGACGCGGACCGGCTGGCGGGCGGCGTAGACTTCCCTGTCGCGGGTGCGGTAGTGGGCGTTGTACATTGCGCCGTTGGGGACGTGGTGGCGCTCGATGACGCAGATGGCCGTGTAGTCGCGTTGCTGGCCGAGATCCACGCCGAGCAGCATGACAGGCTTGTCGCGCATACTAGGAAGCCTCCTCGAATAGCGGTGTTACCTCCGGCGTGACGGCCGCACTCACGAGGTCGTAGCCGAAGAGCTGGTCCTCCGTGTCCTCAAAGCTATTTTCGTACTCCTGACGGTAGATCCACTCAGGCAAGGCTCTGCGCTCCTCCGCAAGAAACGATGCCGGTATCCTCGGGACCTGTGCTGCCGGGACCTCGTAGCGCTCCCATCCCTCCCCCTCGACCCACTCGTAGTGAAAAACACCCCTTCGACCGGCCGGGGTAGAGAGCATCATTAGCCGCCCGCCCGAGACAGCCAGCATGGGGCGGGTCGCATAATAGAGTTCGTCCCCCACCCGAGCCGCCTCCTCCATGATGAGGAGATCCACCTCGCTAAATCCCCTGATCGTCTTCTCTGTCCCCGGAAGCGCCTCGATCCTCGATCCGTTGGCGAGCTCCATGCCGAGCTTCCTGTAGGAGTCGGGCGGCACAACCTGGCCGGTCGCCGTGTAGAAGCGCGCGGCCTTGCCGAACGTCTCTTTTGCCTGCCTCTCCGAGGGAGCGAGGATCAGGGTAAGTGAGCCGGGGACTCTGAGGGCCATATCGGCCGACAGGAGCCCCGACACGGTTGACTTGCCCCCTTGGCGGCTGACGTTGAACAAGAGACGCGGGGCCTCGGAGCGGAGCGCTTCGTACTGCCAGGCATCCAGAGCCTCCAGGCCGGCGACGTGCGCGAGCTCTACGGGGCCAGAGGGTATCTCCCGACTTCGGGAGGCTCGCCGCTCCCGGAGGCGCCTGATATCGGCTTTAAGCTGCGCCGTACTCACGTTTCAACTCTTCTATCTGTGCGGCCAGCTGGTCGGTTTCCTTCACGCGGCGCTCCAGCTCGACGAGGTCTTTCAAGACGCGGTAGCCCTGGAGCATGACGGCCGCGTCGGAACGGTCCTGGTCTCCGGCCTTCACGTCGGCTATCAGGTCGCGTACCTCTTGCTTGAGGTCCCGGATCTCTCCGCCCCCGTTGCTCGAGCCTGCGCGAGACGCCATTCTCCGGCGCCGCTCGGCGTTCGTGGGGTCGTGGTGCCAGCAGAGACCGTTGGCGGCCGTAGCGGACGCCTGACAGCGCTCCCCGTTCCCTTTGATCCTGCTGCATTGCGGGCTCATCGGCCCACCCCCGGATTATGCGTAGTTGCGCGGTGGAGCATGGCGGGTCCAAATACCCGGGAGTCCTCACGGGTGCTCCACTCCACCGCCGCTGTCGGCATTCTTACTTGTCCTCCAGCTCCGCTACGAGTCGGGAGCGATTGATAGCGTCGAGGATGGGATCGCCTTTCTCTGCCTTACGCTTATCCTCGGCCTCGAAGATCCTCGCCAAATACTCACCCATCGTCCTGGCGTAGTCCGCCTCCTCGGCCCGGCGGCGTTCCCGTGCGACGTGGTAGTCCTGGCCGCTCACGCGACCATCTCCACGGAGTCGATGCCCAGAGCGCGGCGCTGCTGGCCGAGTAGGGCGTCTATGGTGACGGCGGGCCCGCGATCCATAGCGAACCTCTCGCCGCCCGACTCGACCCACTCGAACACGCTGCCTAGCTCTGCGGCTTCTTGCAGGTGAGCGGAGAGGGCATCGGCGGCGACCCGAGCCTTTTCCAGTGCGATCACACCGGCGGCCTGGACTTCGGCGCCCCACTCGTCACGGTTAGCGGCCACGGTCTTTAGTAGCTCGGCATGAGATTCGCCCATCGCCTGGCGGGTAACGCGCAGATCCTCCCCCACCGCTTCGAGCCTGGCCTGCGTGGCCTCGATGGCCCCTCTGGTAGGTTCGGGCCCCCCGTTGCGTAGGGCGGCGGCACGGGCGTTCATGTGCGCGGTACTCAGGGTCCTGATCTCTTCGGTCAGGACCGCCTCCTCCCGGCCGAGCTCTCGGGCGCGGGCCCAAAGACGGGCGCCTTCCTCGTTCAACTTGATGGCCTGTTTCCACTTGAGCCCGTAAGCCTTCAGGTCAGGATTCGGCGAGCCTGTGGCCCCTGTCATTGTCTTGCTCATAGCGTAGCCTGTCCTTCCTCTCGTCAGTCCTCGACCAGCTCGCACAACACGAGCCGATCCCAACTAATCAACGTCTTCGCCCCGCCCACGTTCAGCACCGGTCCGGCAGGGTAGAGGACGCGCAGCTCTACGCCTTCGGGGCCGTAGGTCGCAACGAGGCGTTGGAGGGTCATGCTGCCCCCGCTGGTAGCGCCTTGGTGATGCGGCGGCGCTCGTTTACTTCAGCCTTCAGGTCCCGCTCGTAGACGGCCAGGTTCAGGTATGTCTTGATCGTGGCGTCGAGGAGATTCGCCAGCACGTCCGGCGGCAGTGCCTCCAGCTGACAGGATGCGAAGCCCTGCCAATTCTTGGTGCGGCTATCGGTGGGCTTCGGAGGCTCTGTGGGCAAGTTGAAGCGCTCGACCTGATCCGCCTTCAGGGCCACGCGCTCGAAGGTGGCGACCTCGGTCGGCTGCTTGTGCGCGACGTCGTCGGAGAGGAAGGCGTAGATGTCCTCGACCAGGCCGTCGTTGAAGATGCTCTCACCGCTCGGGTCGTAGTCGCCGAGGTGGAGGATCACCGTCCGGCGCCCGTAGTAGACGAACGCCCGCCAGCAAGCCTCCTTGAGCGCGTACTTGCCCGAGAGGCTGTCGAACCCGCTGCAGCTGTAGACGGGGATGCTGTACGGCTCGCAGACCTTGGCGAGCTGCGGCATCATGCCCGCTGCCTCACAGTAGACGCGCATGTCCATCTTCTGGCGGGCGAGCTTGTCGCGCTTGTAGGACTTGCCCTCGTCATGGATGTGCTTGTAGAAGTCGTTTTCGTCGGCGAAGTGGACGTGGGACATAAGAGAGATGCCGTCGTCGCGGATGTGGTCGAACGGGATCATCTTCGCCCGCCGGGCCCTGACGAGGTGCTCGGTAAGGCTGCCGTATGCGGCCTCGGTCTTCGGGTAGCCGTGGACGCCCACGAGCCGGTAGAAGATTTGGCGGGCAGTCATGGGCAGGTGGGCGCGGTACTCCTCCAGGACCTCCTGAACCTGCGCGATCAGCTTGACGGTCTTCTTGTGAGGCCTCCACGGTGCGTAACCCTTCGGCCGCTTGTGGGGGTCCTTCTTGACCTCGTCTCCGATTTCACGGCTGGCCGTGAAATCCTGCAATCCACCCAGGGCGAGCCGGGCCGGCGCGTCCTCCCTGTCCCTATCGAGGTCTTTGCCTAGGGCTTCGTAGGCGTCTTCCCGGCCGGCCTGGACCCTCTTAAAGAGGCGAATCTTTCGGCGGAGCTCCTCGTCGGGCTTCGCGTTTGCCGCGCCTCCGGGAACAACAACAGGCTTTCCATGTGCATCACGCAGCACCTCGGCGAGGTGGTCGAGGGCTACTCGCTTCGCTACGCGCCTACCGCGATCCAGTTCGGGCGCGTCCGGGCGGAGGACCAAGAACCAACCCGGCGCCCGGACGCTGTAATGCGGGCGCCCCATGTGCTTGGCCGCAGCCGCGCGGCTGCGGTACTCGGGCGCGCTTCTGTGCGAGAAATCGAATTGCGATATGAGGTTCTGTATCGCGTCGTTGACCGCGTCGTTGAGTGTGTTTTCACGGCCAGGTGTGAAATTGGTTTGTGCGCTCACGCCGCTCCCCTCCGTATCTCCAGCGCGGCGTCTCTGCCGGCCTTCATATAGGCCCTCAGCGCTTCGAGGTAGCCTTCCCGGTCTCCGAGTAGCGCGGCCTCGTGCGCGGCCGTCTCGTGATCGTCTAGCACCCGCAGAGCGTCCAGGCATTCGGGGTAATGGGTCCCGAGGTAGCGCAAGGCTTCGGCGGCGCGTTCGGCGGCCCACTCCGTATCCCACGGGGCGGCCACTACGCAACCCACTCGCGCGGCGCAAAGACGAACTCTTGGTTCTCGAACTCCGGCAACCTCTCGACGGTGCAGCCGAGACTCTTCGCGGCCGGCAGCGCGTAGGACGGCGTGCCGCCGCTCTCGCGCAGGATCTGTTGCAGGAGCTCCAGGCGTATCCGTCCGAGCGCCCGGAGCCGGTCGTAGACGAACCTCTTCACGAACCTCTTGTGCTCCAGGTCCGCGGCGCGGGCCGATGCCTGATGCTCGTCGTGTTCGGCGATGTGCTCGGCACGCTTCTCGTGGCTCCGCTCCACGGCCGCCAGCCCGGCGGCGGTGGGCTTCGAGATTGGCGTCCTATCGCGCTCGCGGTACGCGCGGCTCTTCCGCTTGCGGTCCTCTTCGGCCAGCTCGTCGGCCTCGATCTCGCCCTTCGCGCGGCGCTCCGCGTCCAGGGCCTCCCGCCAGTCGTCGGCCAGCACAACCGTGTCCCCCTCGATGGTGATGATCCCGGCGTCTTCGAGCTCCGGTAAGATGCGGCGCTTCACGTCCCGCGCCCGCTTGCGGTGCAACGCTTCGCAGAGCTCGGCCAGCGTGCAGCTCCCGCCGGCGATCTCCAGGGCGTCAACCACGGCGCCGCGAATCTTGCCCAGCCGCTCGATGCGGTCGCGTGGCGGTAGCGGCTTGCTCTCGCGGACCTTGCGCGTCCCCGATACCGTCCCGCGCCGCGGCGTGAACTTCGGCCGCGGCCACCTCAGACGGGGCACGTCCGGCAGCGAAGCTACGCCGCGCGAAAGTAGACCACCAGGGTCACACGCTCGTAACTCTCGTGTTGCTTGCGTGGCCCTCTCTCTACCCTGGTCTACCTTTGCGCGCAGCACGAACGCCCCGCGCGCCTCGGCCCTCCGCCCTTCGTTGTCCCTGTAGCAGAACCCGCGTTCCTCCAGGCGTGCGAGGGCCTTCGCCAGCGTCCTACGCGCCACCTTCGCCCCGACTTGCAGCGCGCCCCACGACACCTGGACCCGGATCCCGTCTTCATGAACCTTGCCGCTCCTGGACGCTGCCTCTATGAGCTTGAGCGCTATGTCGCGCTCTGTGTGGCCGCCGCGGCCCTTCCACTCCTCACGCCACCAACGCCGTTCCAGGTCCTCGACGCCGGCCCGGAGCTTCTGGTCCCTCGACAGACGGATCTTGCCTATATCCGCCGGCGAGAAGTCGCGGGCGAGCATGAACATCTCTTTGACGGTCCCGCCTAGGGAACCTTTGCTCGCGAGGTAGTCGTCTGCCCCCTGCTTAGCTCCGCTTCCGTCCGCGGCGTCGGGAAGATAGATCACCTTCACCGCGGCGCCGCGGGCCTCCAGCGCTCCTACCAGCGCCGCGAGCGCATCCTGTACCCCCGCCTTCGTCATGCAGTCCGAGTCGAAGGCGACGAACACCTCCCGGCCGGTGAGCCGGACGTGATCGAAACACGGCTTCAGGCGGTACGGTTTGACCTTCGGGACGCACCACATCCAGACGCCGGCGAGCACCGCGGTAGCTATCCCCCGGCTTGTGGCCGCGTCGCCCGTCTTCGCGCCCTCGGTTATCAGGAGCGGGCCGTCGCCGTGGCGGGCCTCCTCGAGCATCCGCGGATGGACGTCCACCACCGGAGAGATCCCGCCCGGGCTGATGTACTTCGGCCCGCCCTTGCGGGGCTTATCCGGCCGGAGCTGGTAGCCGACCGTCTCCCCGTCCGGCGAGAACATCGGCACGACCAGGCCCGGCTTGCGCTGATAATCCTTGAAGCTCTCCGGGACCTCGGAGCGCGTCCGGGCGGTGTAGTAGCCGCGCTCGGCGGCCACGGCGGGAGAGATCCCCGATTCGTCGTAAAGCATCCGGCGGTGCGAATCAGATAGCGTGCGGGGTGCGGCGTTCGGGTAAACTACCATTCGCACACCACCTTGACCTTTGGTTGAGGGCTGTGCGTCTGTCGGGGGGCCGGGCTTGCTTGGCGGCTGTTGCCGGCCTCCCCTCTTTCCAGTAGAATCACGTCAGATCCTTTCGGGTGGGTCTACTTGATCCGGGCGTGTTCGTCGCACGCCCTTTTCTTATGCCTCTCATGCGGTGGCGAGCTCCGCGCCGATCTCCTCCAGGTGCTCCTCTTCCGCCTTCAATAGCTCATTGCGCCGGCGGAACGCGATCAGGGCGAAACGATGAGCCTGGCCCTTCCGCTGGGCCTCTTTCCAATTCGCCATGTGCTGCGCCTTGGCTTCTTCGATGCTGCCCCTGACGACGACCGGCGGCCCCACGAACTCCAGCAACTCTGTAATCATCCGCGACAGCTCGACCACCCCGGCGTCCGCAACCCACGCCAGGTAGTCCTTGTCAGACAGATCGAGCACCGGCGGGTCGAGGTCGAGGGCCGGCTCCGCGCCTTTGAACAGGCTCGGCTCAGGCGACGAGCGGCCTGGCGCTTTTGGCGATGTGTCCTCCAAGAGGTCCACGATGCCGACGTCGAGCGCGCCGGCCAGTTTTCGCAATGTCGCGGGGCTGGCTTCTCTGGCCCCGCGTTCTATCTGGTTGACCGTCGAGGGGTCCAGCTCGGCCCGCGCCGCGAGCCTAGCTTGACTCAGCCCCTTCTCGGTCCTCAGCCGCCGTAGTCTCTCCATCAATCCTCCCGTGGCGGTTATGTTGGCCGGATTGTAGCGGAACACTTGCGCGTCTGCAAGGACTTGGGTACAATGTTCTTAGACACAGAAAAGGCCCGGCGAGGTGGCAACCTCCCGGACCACGGCCCAAGAGGAGGAGCCTCATGGACACCAAGAACTCTACCGCACCCCGCCTACCCGATCACGAGCTAATCAGGCGCGACGCGGCCGCCCACCCGGAGCGGCTCCCCTCCGAGCACGAGGCCGCCGCCCGCCGCATCGCCGGCGAGACCTATCGCGAGGACCTCAAGCGCATCTCGCCGGCGGCACAGGCCGCGCTCGCCCGCGAGCTCGAAGACGAGGAGATGGGGCTGTGACGGGCGAGGAGCTGCCGCGCTTGGCCGGCCTCGAAGGCTTCGAGTTATGGGACCGTACCGTCAGCGCCCCCGAGCACAAAGAGGTCAAGGTCGCGTTCGTGTCCGTCCGCGTCGGCGGCGTTCTCGGCCTGAACTGCGCCGCCCATAAGATGTGGGGAGAGCCGGACGCCTGCCAGGTCATGTACGATCCCGAGCGCCGGCGAATCGCGCTCAAGCCTGCGGACCTCAAAGAGGAGAACAGCTACCGGCTGGACCGCAACCCGCAGATCCCTTGCAAAGCACTCTTCGACTTTTACGGCGTCGAGATAACCCAGACTAGGCGCTACCACGACATGAAGGTCGTAGACGGCGTGCTGATCGTGGATCTCTAGCGCCAGAACCCCCACGGGCCGGGGTATCCTTCGGGGTGTCCCGGCCTTTTCGTGCTCGCCAAGAACGTTTCTGGATCTAGCCCATATGGGGGTTGCGCTAGTGCGCCCCCTCGTGGTCCCGGCGATCGTATCGGTGGGCGGCCACGCAGAACAAAACCCCTCCCACCAAAAACCACGGGTCGTAGAGCATCGTGGGGTACCAACCGTTTCCCGATCCGGCGACGATGAGTACGTCCTGGACGAGTCCCACGACGCCCCGCAGGAGTAGCACCGCGCCCCCGGCCCAGGCCAGGACGAGCAACGTCCGGCGGGGGATCGTCCGGCCCCAAGGCCGCACGAGCGCGAGCGCGACCACTGCCCCGAGCACGCACAGGACGCCGGCGACCAGATCGTAGGCGAGGAACCACGCGTTGCTGAGCCCGGCTTCGCAGGCCTCGACCGGAAAACCCGCGCACCCTCCTAGGGCCCAATAGAAGTGCGCCACAGCAAAGAGGAACGCCCAGGCGCATGCCGCGTATCCGACCCACGCGGCCCGCCACGGTGCCTTACCGATCGCGACGTTCGTCTTCACACCCGATTCTTCGGCCGTGTACCCGGCCCCTTTCCGAGAGGTAGCCTCTCGATAGCGTACTCGCGATTAACGGTCATGCCGTCGGTCCGAGGGAGGAACTTACCGGGGTCCGAAGGATGGTCAGGAGCGCGTCGGTTAGGTCTCGGCGCGCCAGATCCTGCTCCTCAATGCCTGTCCTCCATACGGCCCCGCTCTGCCCGGCAGTGACACCCTTTCGCCCGATGACATGATACTGATTACACAAGCCCTCTGCGAGGCGCCGGAGGCCTATTCCTACGAGGACTTGGTACCGCCTGAGTAATGTAAACCGTGGTAGACACCGGGCCGGGGTCCTACGGGGTCCCGGCCCTACGCTCTGCCCCGGTCCTATGCTGCCGGCTTTCTTATGTAGAGATAGCCTTACAACTCGTGCTGTACATAAGAAACGGATAATACCCGCCGGTGTGGGCGTCCCTCGTCGGCGGTCCCGGCCCTATCGGGGGTGGCCCGATGCGCCTTCACCATCCTCGGGCGGAGGTTTTCTTATGTACGGCATTTAGGGTGGCAGGGCAGTACATAAGAAAGTCAGAGACCTTCTTAATGAGCCAGTGGGAAAGCACGGTACGAACCAGTTCGGGAAGGACGGAGGAGATAACAATGTAATGTCCTCTCAGGGCAACGCCGAGTCCTACGCCATAGGCCGCCTAAAGAGGGACCGGCCCGACGCGGTCATTCTCATGCAGGACCGCGCATGAATATCCAACTAGGCGTAATACCCGCCCATCGGGGTACCCGGATACGTGGTCAGCCCCATCGGACCGGGGTATTAAGCGAATCCATACAGGATGCTGCATCCGAACTTCTGAGAATTCGCCTTCCCCGCACTCGGGTGAATAAGGTAAGGCCCCGGTCCCCCAGGTAGCGGCAGCGGAAACCAATGAGGGTCGCCCCGGGGCGACCCTATCGCTGACCACCCCCGATGGTGAAATCCTCGAAGCCGATACACCCGAAGACCACCAAGCAACTCGCTGAAGAGGCGGGCATGTCCGAACGCACCTACCGGTAGCCTAGGCTACCGCCAGAACTCCCACCAGCGGCGCTGAGGAGCCGTCTGAGGGCTTCCCGTAGCGGACCGGGGCTCCGTACCCTCCTCAACCGTCTCCGGGGCTCCTGGCGCAGCTCTGAGGCTCGCCAGCTCCTCCTCGAGGGCCGCGGCCCTCTCTTCTGCCCGCTCCCGCCGCTCCCGTTCGCGGCCGAGCTCCTCGCGGACATCACCAAGCTCTCTCACAAACGGCTCCAACATCGCCTGCATGGCCTCCCTAACATCTGGTAGGGGTTGTGATTGTGAAGCGCTTGGGAGGTTGTTAGGAGGCGAATCTAGGGCCCCTGACTCCAGCTCGGAGCGCGGTATGAAGTAGGTTTCGCCGTGTTCGGTAATAATCTTCTCCGCCCGGTAGGTCCCCGACTTGATACGGTTGCGGACCGTGTTGGGATGCACATTTAGCAGGGCCGCGGCCTGGCGGATTGTGAGGGTGTCTCTCTCCACCACAGGGGTATCATACCCCTACCGGACCGGTTCGTGCCTCCGAAACCTGCTACTAAGGCGCGGGGTCCTCAGGCATTTCGGCAGCAGTGCCTTTGGGTTGAGCCCTCCGGCGCTCGCCGGGTTCTTCCAGCAATTGGACATATCGCACGGCAGCCCAAGGGACGAAAGCACTCCGGGC
>MWVY01000383.1_pt1 | contig 10548 bp, 6 predicted proteins | sample 1047251 | NCBI WGS metagenome assembly MWVY01 (sample SAMN06349983, study PRJNA376086) | soil metagenome | isolation source: MS7-5 sample Antarctic (ecotone) soil | place: Antarctica | collected 2015-01-13
ATCAGGGTCTTTTGTCGTTTCGGCATAGGGGGAAAACACTATAGGCAAAGCGATTGCCGTTGCCATTAGTCCAAACGTGATTCCTATAAACAGCCAAGGCGTTGTTCTTTGATTCATTGCACCTATTGCGTATTACGGGGAAAGTGAACGGTCATTACGTTTGAAACTGAACACCGATTACGCAGGAAAGTGAACGCTTTGTTCTATCACCCGGTCGAGTCGCTTCCATCTTCAATTTTCAATTTATCTACCCAACTGCCGCCTCTGTCAAGTCGGACTTCGTCCGCCGCAAAGATTCGCCTTTGAGTTCCATCCGAAAAGCGTTTTGCAGCAGCCGATCCAGCACGGCATCGGCGACGGTCGGTTCCCCGATATATTCGTGCCACAAACTGATCGGCAGCTGGCTGGTAATCAATGTCGAACGCGTCCCGTGCCGGTCTTCGATGATTTCCAGCAGGTCGTGCCGGTCGCCGCGCGCCAGCGGTTTGATGCCGAAGTCATCGAGGATCAGCAGGTCGATTTTCGCCAGCTGCGCCAATCGTTTACCGAAGGAGCCGTCGGCGTGCGCGATCCGCAGGTTTTCCAGCAGACGCGGCACCCGTTCGTATTTGACCGACCACCCCATCCGGCACGCCTGGTTGCCAAGGGCGCAGGCGAGCCACGATTTGCCCGTCCCGGTTTGCCCCACGAGATGGACATTTGCCCCGCGCCGGATCCAGTCGCCTCCGGCGAGCGTCGCCATCAGGGATTTGTCCAGTCCGCGCGGATGACGATAGTCAATATCCTCGACGCAGGCGGCTTGTTTGAGCCGGGCGGTTTTCAGCAGTCTTTGCAGACGGCGGTTCTCGCGGTCGGTGATCTCGCGCATCACCAGCAATGAAAGCCGCTCTTCAAAGCTCAGATCGAACGTCGCAGGCTGCTCCATTTGTTCTTCCAGAGCCTGCGCCATCGCGGTTAGTTTCAGATTTCGCAAGTGTTCCAAAGTTTGATTGATTAACATCTTTTTCGTTTAGTATCTCCTTTTTTATTGACTCTTTTCGGTCGTTTTAGATTGGCTCCTTTCGGTTGCGACGTTTTTCGACGGCTTCAACTGCCGCTGCCGTTTCGTTATTTGTAATATTCGGCTCCGCGAATGTTCTCGTGATGCCAATGACTGATCTCGGTCGGCGGTGCCGTCGTTTCACCAATCGGCACCCGGTCGAGTCCTTCGCGCAGAATCGAAGCGACGCTGCGGCGGGTCGGCGAACCGATCAGCAAAGCTCTCCGACACGCCGCCTCCAGCCGCTCGGCGGAATATTGTTTGACCAGTTTCAAAAGTCCGAGGCAGCCGCGATATGCCATTTCCGCGTGCGGTTTTCTCGCCAGCATCTGCCGCACCAACTCGTCGGTGGACGAGCCGATTTGCCCAGCCCACCGCCGCAGTCGTTCAGCAGACCATTCCATCTGCGCCCGGTGATGAGCGGGCAGATGTTCGCCGCGCGTGGCATAACTGCCGACACGGGTCGAGCGCAGATGCAGGGCGATCCGTTTGCCCTGATCAAAACATTCGATTGTTTTGGCGGTCAGGCGGACATCTATTTCGTTTTTGACCAGAGCGTATGGGACTGAATAAAAGCGGCGGTCAACTTCGATATGGCAGTCGAAGCCGACGCGCGCCTTTCGCCATTCGGCATATTCATAAGCGGCGGCGGGCAATGGCTTGAGTGCCGGCTGATCCAGTTCGGCGAAGCGCGAAGCGCGGCAGCCGGTCAGTTTCTTGAACGGCTTGGCATTGAGTTCGGCGAGCAGGGAGCGAATCGCCAGGTTAAGGTCGAACAATGAAAAGAAGGTTTGATTTCTGAGCCGTGCCAGGATCCATCTGGTTACTATCTGAACCGCCGTTTCGACTTTAGCTTTATCACGCGGTTTGTAGGGACGCGCCGGCAGAGCGCAGGTGCGGTAATGCTCCAGCATTCTTTGATACGACTCATTGAGCAGCGGCTCATACCGGCAGGCGCGCCTTACGGCACTTTTCAGATTGTCGGGAATAACCAGTTCCGGGATACCGCCGAAGAACTCGAAGGCTCTGGTGTGAGAGCCGATCCAGTCGGCGAGTCGCTGCGTTTCGGTCGCCTCGGCAAAAGTATAGTTCGAGGCTCCCAGCACCGCTACGAACACTTGCGCCTCGCGGACTTCGCCGGTCGCGGCATCAACTATCCCGACCGTCTTGCCGCAGTAATCGACGAACATCTTCTCGCCCGCCGTGTAAGACTGCCGGAGACTGACTTTGAGTTTCTGCCGCCACTTCCGGTAATAAAAGCAGAACTGCGTGTAGCGGTAATGACGTGCCGGATGAGCGGCGGCGTATTCCTCCCACAAAAGCTGCCGCGTGACGCCTTTGAGCTTCAACTGCTCGTGGACGGCGGCAAAGTCGGGCAGCGCGAACTGCGGCGCGTCCGGCGGAGTTTTGGCGGCGGTATTCTTCGCCAATCGCTGGGTCAGCAGTTCGTCGGTCAGCTCATCGGCAAGCGGGAAAACGAGTCCGGCACGAGCGCAGTCCGCCAGATAGTTGGTCACGCTGCCGACACTGATGTGCAAAGCCGCGGCAATCTGCCGGTGGCTCAAGCCGGATTCGTATTTGAGTCGTAAAATATCTCTGATTAAAATCATCGCCAATCTCACATTCGGCATCTTGGGTTAATCTCCTGGTTAAAGAATCGGAGATTAATTGTGCCGAAAAAAGTGGTGACGACTCTAGGGGTTAATAAAAAGCGGCGTTCAAGTTCGCGCGTAATCGGTGTTCATTTTGCGCCGTAACGGGTGTTCATTTTCGTGCGTAATCACTGTTCATCTTCGCGCGTAATACGCACCTATTTTAACTTTGAATTATAGCAATCTTATCTTATCGCTATTTTGTCTCGAAAAGGGTCGTTTGTGGGACACTTAATTAAAACATAGTCAATGGGTAGCAACACGCTTTTTCTTAAACTCTTCAAAGTCTGACCTTTTTATAACATTGTGTCCCTGCTTACCTTTTGTTGCTTTAAGCCGTCCTGATTTAATGTTATCAATCACAGTTCTGCTTTTTAGTCCTAACTCGTCTGCAACTTGTTTTGTCGTCATCTCTTCACCAGTCCCAACCGTCCCGGTCATTGTAATTGCCTGTGGCTCTCTTACCAGCTTTACTGCTTTGGACTTGTCGGAGCTAAACACAATCAAATCTGATGGCTCACAGTCGAGTAATTCGCAAAGCCTGTTAATTGTCTCAGTGGCTATTTGTTTGAAAGTCCCTTTCCAAAGACGGCTCGCCATCGTCGGCGAAATATCCAAGGCTCTCTGCAATGCGTAAGCGTTTGAGTGTCCCTTTGTTCGTGCGATGTCTGCAATCTTAATCTTTATCATTTACACGAAAGTATAAACGAATTTACTCGAAAGTGTAAATAGTCGAGTGGCTCACTTACTCAATAAAGTAAACACATTTACTCGAAAGTGTAAAGTGCTTTACTCGAAAGTGTAAATTATCTTACTCGTTTGTGTAAATATAGATAATGATAATGATTGTTATCGCAAGGTAAAGTAGCCAGTCGAAAAAGGTGTAATAATTGTCATCGCAATCTATTCCCGTCGTAGAATAGGAAATCGGAAATCTGACAATCAAATAAATCACAGAGTTTGTGCAGCGTGTCAATTCCAATCTTCTGAAAATCCCCGCTCCACAGTCTAGCTGATAATGTCGGCGAAACTTCCAATGCTAAACTAAGCCGATAAGCATTTGGAATGCCTTTTTGCTTTGCTAATTCTGGAACTCGGTTTTTGAACATAAGCTAAAGTAACTGATTTATCGGATTGTGTAAATGGCTTACATAGAAAACTAATCGTAGCCAGTCGAAACGCATCAAAGTAGCCACTCGCTTACACATTTTTACAAAATGTGTAACCTTAAATCGCATCCGATAACTGATAAAACTTTGGTTGTCGAATGCGTCTTTTTGTGTGTGCGTCTGCCTGTGGGACACTTGCCCGAAAGCGCAAAAGCTCACCTTTTGACTGGGACACCAAGTAAGGCAATTTTAGACATAGTTGATTTTCCTGAGTCTTGAAAAGTTCGTCCGGCGTGAATTATCCGCGCCTTTTTTTGTGTCTTCGACTAGCCCAAAGGCGATTTTGTCTAAGTAATCCTCTAAAATGTCCCTAAGCCTTTTGACTGCTAAGACTTAACTATTTTGCCGACGCGAAGACTTTGCCGTTTTCCGGTCGTCGCCATTGGAGCTAAGGGATTACCCATTGACCGATTCCTGCCTTTTCCCTAGCCAACGGTTTTATGTCTTTTGGTTTGGCTTGTCGAAGCCTTTGCGGTATGGTGAAAGTGTCTTGAAAAGCGAAAGCCGAACTCGTCTTGGAAAACTTAGTTCGGCTCTCATTTAATTCAATCGTTATTTGACGACTGGGCTATTTGTATCCACTGATGAAATGAACACTTCTGCATTGTATCTGCTAAGTGTTCTGCAAAGCAAGTTCTAAAAGTCCCAGTCATAACCAAAATAAAGAAGCCGTCGAACTTTACAGGCGCGACGACTTCGATAATTACAGTTCACTGTGAACGATGCTCTGGGACTAGCAGAACAATGACTAAGTTACTACAAATTAACCAAAATAGCCAATCAAATGCGGCTGATGCCCGCGATGTCGTCAGTATCGGCTTCAAACGCTCTGAATTGACCTTAGAACTCGCCGAACGGCTCAAAATGATAGCTGATGCGTCCGGCTCTGAAAAGGCAATCTACAACGCCGCAAAGCTCGCCAAATGTGGCTCACTGGCTAATATTTACACTGGTAAAGATATGCACAATTCGGACGGTGAAGCGTTTGACGGAATCGGACATCTTTACTCTTGCAATCTGGCTTACTGTCAAAACTGCGTGTCCCTGAAAGCTCGCATTCATCGCAAAAGGATTAGGGACACTCTCAAACGACTAAAGCCGCTCGTCGGCACGTCTTGGAACTTCGTAACCTTGACCGCTCCCAGTGTCCCAGTGCCTTTACTCGAATCAATCGAGGTTTATTTGCGGGCTTGGAATTTGTTCCGGCAACGAAAGTTGTTTGTCGAGTCCGTTCGCGCTGGCTGGAAGGGCATTGAATTTACCGTTAATAAATCAACTGGGCTTTGCCACGTTCACATTCACGCGCTAATGCTTTCCAAGTTCCTGCGTCCGTCTGATGTTCGCGCCCAGTGGCAAGACTGCATTACAAAGGCTTGGAATGAGCGCGGTGTGTCCCTGAGCTTCGGCGCGTCCGGCGCGGTGATAGATATTCGTCCGATAACGGCGCGAAATCATTCGGCATTCGAAACGGCGATTTTGGAAGTTGCCAAATATGCCGGAAAGGGTTCGGCGTGGCTGGCTCTGTCTGACGCTGACTTGCTTGCTGTGTCCCAGTTGAAAAGATTCAACCGTTTGTTTGAATCCTTCGGCGAAAGTTACGGCAATCGGAGCGCGAAATTTGAGCAAGACAATAGACTTGATAGTCATAACTTAACTGCGGGCGAAAAGCTCAAAACCGTTAAAGCAAAGGTAATCAATGACTTATCAACTTTAGATTTGAAAGTAAATGTCTGTCGAACTTTCCGAAAAGCGCAGTTGATAGCTCGTTATCCGGTCGCCGAATTTATGACGCTCGACGGTCGGCGTTTTCTACCGTCCAGTGTCCCAGTGGAAAGAAAACTAACGCTAATTAAACCAATGGAGATTAAACAGATGAATGTTAAAGAGTTACTACATAATGAAGTGTCCCTGTTATCGGACGAGTTAAGGGACACTGACAAACTGATGCGAGTGGCGGCGCGGAGCGGTGATGAAAACTCGCTTGTGTCCTTGCAAACTCGCAAAACCGAACTGCCTGAGCTTATCCAGAAGGCAAAGATGAAAGACTTTGCAGAGCGATTAAGCGTGGTTCGCTCGCGTGTTGCGGCGTTCGATTCGGAACTACAAAATGCCGTCCGCGAAGCTGGGACTTTGAGCAACCAAATCGAACCGAAAATTACTGCATTGCAAGCCGAAATAGAACGTCTTCGGACTGAGTGGGCGCAAGCCGTCGCCGATAAAGAGAGTTTGCAATTTGCGGCGAAACAAGCGCGTGATGACCTTGACCGAATCCAAGATGAGCGAGAAACATTACTACTGGGACACTATGGGACTTGATTAAAAGCGCGTGGCGAGCGAATGCGAGCGGCGGCTTGCGTGGGACACGCAAACGCATCACTTGACCGACTCAGAGCAAGCGAGCAGCTTGCGGCGTGTTAGTGTCCCTTGTCCCTTTGTCTTGAAAACGAGCGTTTTTGGGATGTTAAGAAAGTCGCTGTTTCGCCCTAACGTCCATTGAATTGTTAGGCGCGGTTTCAAAAACCCACGCCTTTCTCCTTAAATTTGCAACTTCAATTTCTCAAGTTAGGCATTTATCTGTTTTGCCATTGGCGCATTAGTGAATAATTCAACCAACGAATTTGTGAGGCGTATCCGCCCAAAGGTAAGACTAAAGGTTTCAAGTGCCGCGTTGTGCATTTCTTCACTCATTTCAGTGCATGCATCTTCGGCGACAATCACTCGAAAGCCTCTGTCTGCCAATTCGCGCGCTGTTTGAGCAACGCACACAGCCGTAGTTAATCCGCAGACGACTACCGAATTAATTCCCATGTTGTGAAGAGTTTGGTCTAGTTTGGTTGAATTGAGCGGTCCCGAAGATGTTTTATTCAGCACGATCTCACCCGGCAGCGGAGATATGCTTTCGTCTATCTGCCAGCTTGGATCGTTGATAGTCGGAATAGAACTTTGTCCAAGCAGCGTTCGGCTGAGTTGGTTGAAGTCGCTCAACCATTGCGGCAAATCGCTGCCATCCTCTAAATACGAACCAGCTCCGCAAAATATAACTGGCAAACCGCGTGATCGAAACACTTCTTGAAGACGCTGAATATTGGGCAACACAATAGATTCTACTCGTTCAAAGTAACCTGCCGTCGCGCCTGGCACAAGCCTTTCAAAAGTTTGTCCAAACGGATAATCGGGTCTTGCAAAATATCGCTGGACATCAACAATCAGAAGCACAGATTTAGTTGGATCAATACTAATCGGTGCTTGATCCTTGAGCCGGATAATCTCCAGAACCTTTTCATGATCAGTCATAATAATTCCTCCTATTGATACATCATTTAATACGCGAAAGTGCCTAACAAGTTATTATACCGCTAAACAGAGGCATAAAACTCAAATACGGGCAAAATACTGCAAATCAGTTTCAAAAAGGGTCGTTTGTGGGACACTTAATTAAAACATAGTCAATGGGTAGCAACACGCTTTTTCTTAAACTCTTCAAAGTCTGACCTTTTTATAACATTGTGTCCCTGCTTACCTTTTGTTGCTTTAAGCCGTCCTGATTTAATGTTATCAATCACAGTTCTGCTTTTTAGTCCTAACTCGTCTGCAACTTGTTTTGTCGTCATCTCTTCACCAGTCCCAACCGTCCCGGTCATTGTAATTGCCTGTGGCTCTCTTACCAGCTTTACTGCTTTGGACTTGTCGGAGCTAAACACAATCAAATCTGATGGCTCACAGTCGAGTAATTCGCAAAGCCTGTTAATTGTCTCAGTGGCTATTTGTTTGAAAGTCCCTTTCCAAAGACGGCTCGCCATCGTCGGCGAAATATCCAAGGCTCTCTGCAATGCGTAAGCGTTTGAGTGTCCCTTTGTTCGTGCGATGTCTGCAATCTTTATCTTTATCATTTACACGAAAGTATAAACGAATTTACTCGAAAGTGTAAATAGTCGAGTGGCTCACTTACTCAATAAAGTAAATGAACTTACTCGTTTGTGTAAATAGCCTTACTCAATCGAGTAAAAGTAGCCAGTCAAATGTGTCTAGCGTTCACATTGGGACTAAATGTGTAACCTTAAATCTGTGTCTTTTTGTGTCTGATGAAGCCAAGCCCGATAAACCCGCAGCAGGGAAAAGTGTCCACTGGGCTAGATACTGACTTCACGGACGGATGCGTTTTCTGAATCTTCAAAATGTTCGTGTTCTAACCGTTCGGCGCGATTATCCGCGTCTTTTTTGGTCGGTTCACAGGCTCACGGCGGATTTTGCCTAAAATCCGCGCTCAAATCTGCCTAAATTGTTCTAAGCGTGTGACTTGGGAAAGTTCGCGGAGTCAAAAGCTGTCCGGTTTTGACCGCTTGCTAATTGAGTGTCATAGAGACTACCAATCAACTTGATTTGTCGAATCTATTCCTAGCTACGGTTTTAGTTTTCCGGTTGGATTATTGAGATGTTTGAGATATGCTGATGACGTTTTGAAATGACGAAAGCCGCTTTCTCTCTGGAAAAGTAAAAGCGGCTCTCATTTAATTCAATCGCTATTTTAACGACTGGGCTTTTGCATCTTCATTCTAACCGCTAACCGTTCCTAGAATCAAGTTCTATTGTTCCAGTCATAACTATTAAATGCAGAAACCCCAGCATCGCTAAATGCTAGGGCTTCATTCTTACAATTCGTCAGACGAATAATATCTAGGGACTAACTAGAATGATTAAGACTTTACAGCAAAACTACTCGAAAAGCCAACCAAAAGCCCGCGATGCCCGCGATGTAGCTAATATAGGCTTCAAAAGGTCGGAATTGACCTTAGAACTGTCCGCACGGCTCAAAATGATAGCTGATGCGTCCGGCTCTGAAAAGGCAATCTATAACTCCGCAAAGCTCGCCAAGTGTGGCTCTCTGAGTAACATTTACACTGGAAAAGATATGCACAATTCGGATGGTGAAGCGTTTGACGGGCTGGGACATCTTTACAGTTGCAATCTTGCTTACTGTCAAAACTGCGTGTCCCTGAAAGCTCGCCTTCATCGCCGCAAAGTTAGGGACACTCTCAAACGATTAAAGCCGCTCGTCGGAACTAATTGGAACTTCGTAACTTTAACCGCTCCCAGCGTCCCAGTGCCTTTACTCGAATCAATCGAGGTTTATTTGAGAGCTTGGAATTTGTTCCGGCAGCGAAAGTGGTTTATCGAATCCGTTCGCGCTGGTTGGAAAGCCATTGAATTTACCGTTAGTAAATCCACTGGGCTTGTTCACGTTCACATACACGCTTTAATGCTGTCTAAATTCCTGCGTCCGTCCGATGTTCGCGCCCAGTGGCAAGACTGCATTACAAAGGCTTGGCGTGATGACTGGAAAGGGCGACGTGCAAGGCGTGTGAACCTAGTCTTTCCGGCATCAGGCGCGGTGATAGATGTTCGTCCGATAACGGCGCGAAATCACAACGCGATTGAAACGGCAATTCTTGAAGTTTGTAAATACGCCGGAAAAGGTTCGGCGTGGCTGGCTCTCTCTGACTCTGACTTGCTCGCTGTGTCCGAGTTGAAAAGATTCAACCGCCTTTTTGAGTCCTTCGGCGAAAGTTACGGCAAATTGAACTTAGAATCTGAGCGAGACATTAGACTTGATACTCATAACTTAACTGCGGGCGAAAAGCTCAAAACCACTAAACCAAAGGCAACCAATGATTTATCAACCTTAAATCTGAAAGTGAATGTTACCCGAACCTTCCGAAAAGCTCAGTTGATTGCTCGTTATCCGGTCGCTGTTTTCCGAACTCTCGACGGGCGCGATTTTCTACCGAGTGAACCACTTATCAGTGAGCCACTAAGACTAATTAAATCAACAACGGAGACTAAACCAATGAAACTACCTGCTATTTTGTTAGATGAAACGTCCGACATAAACCGTCTGACTGACGAACTGGGATACATACCCAGCCAACTAAAAGAAGCTGCTCGGCGAAATGACGAAACCGCGCTTGTCGTCTTATCAGACCGAAAAGTCCAGTTACCTGAGCTTATCCAAAAAGCAAAGATGAAAGACTTTGCAGAGCGTTTGAGTGTTGCCCGTTCGCGTGTTGCCGCTTATGACACCGAACTACAAAGCGCGGCGCGTGAATCTGGGACACTGGCTAACGAAGTCGAAACGAAAGTTCCTATTTTGCAAGCTGAAATAGAACGTCTTCGGCGTGAATCGGCGCAAGCTCACCACGAAAGAGAAAGTCTTCAATTCGCCGCTAAACAGGCTCGTGATGACCTTGCGAGAATCCAAAATCAGAGAGAATCTTTACTACTCGAACATTTTGGGACTGATTAAAAGCGCGTGGCGAGCGAATGCGAGCGGCGGCTTGCGTGGGACACGCAAACGCATCAACTTGACTGATTTAGAGCAAGCGGGCAGCTTGCGGCGTGTTTAGTGTCCCTTGTCCCTTTGTCTTGAAAACGAGCGTTTTTGAGACTTCTTTATTCTCCAAGCTGGTTCCTCTTGAACATCCATACTCCAATCGTTATTGGAACCAAAAGAAATGCCAGCATCAGCAATCCGATTGCAATAAACCAAACGACAGATTGAATTGCATCAGGGTCTTTTGTCGTTTCGGCATAGGGGGAAAACACTATAGGCAAAGCGATTGCCGTTGCCATTAGTCCAAACGTGATTCCTATAAACAGCCAAGGCGTTGTTCTTTGATTCATTGCACCTATT
>MWVY01000384.1_pt1 | contig 10500 bp, 15 predicted proteins | sample 1047251 | NCBI WGS metagenome assembly MWVY01 (sample SAMN06349983, study PRJNA376086) | soil metagenome | isolation source: MS7-5 sample Antarctic (ecotone) soil | place: Antarctica | collected 2015-01-13
CTCGGAAGCCTGTATTCAACCCCGCGAATCCTTATCCAATAGGACCGGGGCACAGCACCGTTAGGCCTCCCGATAAGCGCGGTAGTCGAGGCATCTTGCTACACGCTTGGATAGATATTCATTCGAACCCGAAGAACCTACGCCACCAACTCCGCTCGGAGCGGCGCTGTGCGGGCTCCTGAGCGTCCTCTGGGGCCGTACCCCTATCGGACCGTCTCTGGGCCGTCTCTGGGGCATCTCTAGTCTCTGGGGTGGGGCTGGGTTCCAGCTCCCGGATGGTTCGTGCCTGCTCTGCGTTGGCCTGGGCGAGCTGAGCGATTATCGTGTCGGCGCGTCTACGGGCTTCCCGCTCCTCTGCTAGCTGTTCTCTCATGTACGCCACCTGGTCTAGCAGGGATTCGACCAGCTCCTCGCGGGGATCGGTGGCCGGTTGGTCGGTCGTTGATTTATCGCGCGATGAATCGCCGACCAGGACCACGTACACGTTGCCCTCTTCCCGATGAGAGCGAAGAGTACCGCGTTTGATACGCCCTCTAACCGCGGCCTCGGTTATGCCGAGCCACGAGGCCGCTTCTGGTACTGTTAGCCGCTGATTAGCCGGCGACTCATCGCCGCTTAAACGCCCTTCTCCCATAACGGGGTATCGTACCCCTATCTGCTACTTCGCCGCCCGTCCTGAGGCCGCCTCGCACCGCTCAGCCCCAGTCCAACCGGGGTGGTCGGTCGGCCTACCAAGGTAGACTGAGCGTTGTGGCCCTAGGGCCCTAGGCTTGCCTCGCCTCGCTGGGGATGGAACCGCGAGCCACAGCATAGCTACGCCAAGGACCACGTTCGCCGGCAAGGCGGCCGTGTTCGATTAAGGAGATTATGTGAGGCAGAGAGACCCCCAGTCGCTTGGCCGCCTCCGTCGTGGTCTCAAAAGAAAAGCCTGCGGCTTCCCGTGGGTCTCCGCGAGGGATGTACCAGCCTCGCCCGAACTTTAGAGCGCCTGGGAAACGGCCCTGGCGGCACCATCGGCAGATAGTGACCCCCGCGACCCCCCACCGCTCGGCCGCCTCCTTGGTGGTCTGGAACTTCTCTAGGCGCTGCACTTCGTTATCTCCTGTTAGGTTGCTCGGGGTTGCTTGAGGTAGGGTGCTACAAAGGAGCCGGGGGACGATTGAGCTATTAACCGCATTAGCTCTCGTTCATCCCCTTGGAGGGGACGCCCCCGGCTGTACCGTTATAGCGTCGCAAAGGAAAACCGAAGCTATAACGTTGGAGTGGTGGGGGCTGGAAGGACGCATTACACTCCTCGTGGCCGGCTTGGCCGAGGAGAAACCACCGCATCTTCACTCTGCCCGATACTTTTTTCTAGGCTGGTCGTCCGCGTCAAAGCAGAAGGGTTGCTCGTGTACGGCGTTGCGCTTCGCCGTTGTCAAGGGATGCGCCTCACCGGGGTCTTCGCCGCGGTGAATAGCTCGGAACCGCTCCGCTTCGTGCCCGAACGCCTCGAGGGTCGCGTCGGCGGAGAACTTCGCTATTGTGCCGTCTTTTTGGAGGATGGTCGTCTGGTTGTCCTGGTTCGCACGCTCGAGACGACGTACCCAGCTTCTTATGCGCCCCATCTTCCACCTCCCATACTCGGCTTCTCTGCTGCCTGTGCCGCCTGGCTTTCCTCGATCGCCTCGAGGCGGCCGATAAGCTCGGTTTGCTCCTGGACGCGCAACTGGGTTTCGACAATCCTCGACTCTTCTAGCTCGCGGTTCTTCGTCTCGGCCTCGACGGCCCTTATTGCCACGCCATAACACTGTGCGGCCACGGATGCTTTGCCCTTGTCGACCGACCCCGACAAGACGTCGTCTCCGAGGGCTATCAGCTTGCGCTTGAGCTGCGCAAGTTCAGAGCCGGGCTTGCTCTTACCCCCCCTGCTAGCACCCTTGCGGCGGGCTTCGGCGTTCTCCGGCCGGTGCGCCCAGCAAAGACCGCTCTTACTTTGTGCGGGGAGCGAGCAAGGCGACCCATCCCGCTTAGTAGCACCGCATTTGCCCAATACCCCCACCCCCCTTACTTCCCATACTCGATTATTCGACGCCCAACTTGACGACGTGGGCGAGGCTTCGGCGTGTCGAGAGGCCCGTTACCACGCTCGAACTTGCGTTCGCCAGCAGGAGTGTGTGGGGTTGGGACCGTCTCGCCGGGGGCGAAGATTTGCAGCCCCGGCGAGACCTCCCTGGCCTCCTTAGCGTCCTCTCCGCGCTTCTCGGTTCGCATCTTCTGCTACCTCATCCGCGCGGTCAGATTCATTGGGTGCTGCCCGCCGGTCCAGAGGAGATCGGCCGGAGAAGGCGAAGCTGCTGCGAACTGCTCCCACTTCTCTCCAGGCTCATCGTTCGGGTCCAGCTCTTCTGCAGCGAGAACGACGTCCTCGTAGGCATCTTGCAAGTCGGGAAGCAGCTCTAGCCCGTGCGCAATCGCGAGGTCGTAGCCGTCCTTTCGGCGCGCCATGCTGAGGCAAAGCTTTATCGTCTCAACGCCCACGTCACCGAGCCCGGCGGCGGCGTCCATCGAGTCGATAAGGTCCTGCTCGCTCATTTTAGTGGTCAGCAACACCGCTTCGGTGGTGACGTCCGTCGGAGCAAGCTCCCGCTCGGCGGCCTGGAGCGCTTCGTCAATCGCTACACGCAACTCGAGCTCCAGCTCCACGTACTTAGAACGGGTCAGGTTCATCTGAGAGTTGGCCCATTCCGCGGCTTCGGCGGCACGCACACGGTCGGCTTCCTGGGGTCCCATGCGCTCCTCAAGTTCCTTACTCATGGCACCCTCGTGGTGCTGCGCGGAGGCCCGGATCTCGAACGAGGAGTTCAATAATTTCGTCAGTTGATTTCCGTAATCTTCCTTGAGTCGAAGGATTTTACTAGCCATTTTGGATCTCCTTTGGTTCGTTGTTGGTCTGTACGTACCCGCTCCAGGCGGGGTGTTTCTCTACATTTTCGGTGAGGTCGATACGCCCATCCTCGCCGACCACGACGCCCTGCATCCGGCCGTCGTCTAAGGCGACGAACGCCACCAGAGCGACGGGCTCCCCCCCTATCACGGCCTGCCAGTCGGTGGCGGGGAGGACCGCGACGATCTCCGGCTCCTCGTCCACGTACTGCATCTGAGGTGGTTCGAGGATATCGCTCGTATTGACCGTGTGCCCCGGCCTCGACGGGTCGTATTCGACTGGCCCTCGAGTTGTATTAAGTACCAAAAGCTACTACTCCTCTCCTTCGCTTAGACAATTCTTCGCGTGAAAGGCCACGGCGGTGCGATTCAGGGTGCCGAAACGCGGCGAAATGCTTCTCGCGCTCCCGCCAGAACGCAGGGCGCCGGTGACTAAGTCTCTTTCACTGGCCGGTAGCTGGCACACCTTGCACGACCGGCGCCTCGTGGGGCCCCGAGGCATTAGTCGCTTACCAGCTCTAGGCTGACGAGACGGTCCCACGCCAGGAGCACCCGGCCGCCGGAGAGGTTGAACACCGGACCCGTGCCGCACCAGTCCAGGAGTACCCCGCTCGTCTCCACCCCGATCCCGCTAATGTCTACGTAGCCGATCCGCACAGACCGGCCCAACCAGGTGCTCGGCACCATTCCCCTGGCGCCGTTGCGCTTCGGTAGTGGGGCATCGCCCCACCCCGGTGGAGTAGTCATTTCTCCGTTACCGGTCGCGTACGTTGTTTTCGCTTCGCTCAATGCTCGCTCCTCTCCTTGGCTCTTCCCTGGCTTTCCCCCGGCCCGTGGCGGCCTAGGCCGTTAGGACCGGTGCGGAGCGCTCTCTAGACACGATCACGCCGCACCCTCGCCCCTGGTCAACGAAGCGAGGTAGCACCTAAGCCGCTCCTTCTCGCGTACCAACCGCTCTAGGCGATATGTCGCCTTCTCGCGAATCAGACGCTGGCGCCCGATTTCTGCCTCCAACCGGGTGAGTTGGTCCTCCAGCGCGGCCCGTGTCCGAGGGTCTGTGCTGCTCACGAAGCGGCGGCCAGCTCAAGATTCTGCGCGAGCTGTTCTCGCGTAGCGCGGATATGCTCGATCCGCTCAATATCTCCCCCCGCAACCACTTCCTCCCTTTCCGCAACCCTATGCATTCCAGCAAGTGCCGTTAAAAGACTTTGCATTATCGCTATAGTGGGGGTGCCAGGAAATCGTGCGTCCGGATACTTGGCCAGCTCCCCGCGCTCGAGCCCGATCCTATCCGTAATTTCTTGTGCCTCTTCAAGGGATGATGCCGCATCATACAACGCTTCCAACGCTTGCTGTGGAAGCGTGAGATAACGCACCTGCACGCCATACTGGCTTAGTAGATCTCCGATAGCCTCCTGGGCCTCTTCAACACCCGCAGGAGTACGATACTTTTTCGCGCCTTCCTCGAGCGCAGCCTCAGGCGACGGCCCCGGAGGCGGGGCCTCACCTAAAGGGACCGGCTCCTCTAGAAGATCCACGACGCTAACGCCTAACGTCTCCGCCAGTTTCTCCAATGTCTTCAGATTCGGATTACCTTTGCCCTGCTCTATACGGTTCAGCGTTGCCGGATCCATTCCGGCTTTTACCGCTAACTTAGCCTGACTAAAACCTTTGAGGTTCCTTAATTCACGAATCCGATCCATCAGCGCCTCCATATTAGCCTAGATAAAAATTGTACTACATACCCTTGCACAAAATCCAGTGACCCATTAGAATAGAGGTTAATAGAGGGCCCCTGACGCTCTAAGTCTCAAAAAATGGGGCCCTCGCCGGTTCGCAGCCGGCAAACGACCTGAAAAGGAGGCCGCTTGTAATAGCTTAATTCTAGCCCAGCGGCGCTTCAGCCGCAATAAGCTTCTGTAAGTTGAGTAACAACTCCGGGCTCCCTGTGGAGGCCACAAATTTAGGAGGCGCAATAGTGAAGACTATTCGCAAGTCTCGTGCGAAGGAGAGCGAAAGCTTCGCCGACAACGCCGTAATCGAAAGTGATCACGGTGCCCACCTCAAGATAAAGAGCATCAAGCTCTTTCCCCCCAAGTTCAACGAAGACGATGACTCCCTATGGTCCGCCAACATCTCGGCGCGGATAGTCGTTGTGGATGACCGCACTGAGGACGGCGAGGACGACGGGAAAGAGTTCAACGACCGTTTCGATCTAAAAATGGATTTGGATGTTCTTGAGGAACTCGGACTTAAGGATGAAGATCTCAAGAACGCGGAGAAGAGCGACTTTACCAAGGAGCAGCGAGAGGCCATCCTCGACGAGGATACCTGGACCATCCGCGACGGTAACAATAAGCCGAATAACCTCAACAACATCTTATTCGGCAAGAACTGGTCCTCACAGGACTTTCACCCGGATATGTGGGTGGACAAGGAGTTTATCGCCAAGCTCTACCCCCGCACGGGTAAACGTCCAGGGTCTTACTGTGGTTGGGATACGTTTGTGAGCCTCAGTCCTCCCAAGAAGAAGAATAAGAAGTCTGGACTTCAGGAGGCTCAGAAGGAAGCCGCAGCCGTTACTAATGCGGAGATTGACGAGCTTCCGTATCTGAGTAAAGAAGACGAAGCCCAGATGAGCGAGGCGCTAGGTTAACCAGCTCATGAATAAAGGACCGGGCAGGGAGTGGCCCGGTCCTTTTACAACGCGTTCTGTAAGGAATGATACCCCATGAAAAACAGATTTGAACCGCGAGTTCATCGTTACTTCGAGAACTTCCTCGGAAACTTCGAAGCGGTTACTCGCAGAACCGACCTCGAAACCCTAGCAAGGTGTCCAGACCCTGAAGGGATCCACAACAACGGCGATGCAAACCCTTCACTATCCATCGGGCTGGGCCAGAACGGCAAGGGCCCTACGATCCTCGTCAACTGCCGTAGCCAAGGATGTAACAAGGAGGCGATTCTCGAGAATCTGGGCCTGAGCCTCAAGGACCTATATCCTGAGAAGAACGCTCCTACGAACGGCTCGGCCGAAAGCAGCATATTGGGCTGTACTTTAGAAGCATACGCTGCTGCTAAAAACTTACCTATGGAGTTCTTGACCAGGGACGAAATTGGGCTCAGCGAGACTAGATACTTGAATAAGCCGGCAATTCATATCCCGTACCCAAACGAAGAAGGCGACATGATCGCCGAACGTTTCAGGATCAACCTGAAGAAATCTAAGACCGGACCCGATAATAGATTCAAATGGAAGAAGGGTGCTAAACCTACACTTTACGGCCTGCACGGTTTGGAAGATGCCAGGGAAGCCGGGTACGTATTATTGGTCGAAGGCGAGTCTGATTGTCATGTAGCCTGGTACCGTGGATTGCCTGCTATAGGCATCCCGGGTGCTGGTAACTGGAAAGACGCCTGGGCTGAACATCTAGATGGGATCGATACGATCCTAGTTTGTACCGAGCACGACGAGGCCAGCGAGAGTTTATGGCAGAAGGTCTCCAGCTGCCAGAGATTAGCCGGACGCCTTGGGAAGGTGGATTTCTCCGATGCTCTTTAAGGATCTGTCCGAGGTACACAACTACTCGATAAAGGTTGGAGATCCGGATCTCTTTGACCAGATCGTGAAACCCGCCATTGAGAAGGCCCGCAAACAAGTATCATTATCATCATCCTATATAGGCAATGTTGATGATAATAATGTTCATTGGTGGGAGGCTCTAGGCGCGGAGCGCCTAGTGGACATGGGAGAGCCTGAGGACCCGACCTACCTAGTACGCAACTTCGTAGAAGAAGCCCAACCTACCTATATCTACGGAGGGCGCGGCTCTCTGAAGTCAATAGACGCCGTAGCGTTAGGACTCGGGATAGCCAGCGCGGAAGTGAACTCGGTTCTCGGCTACCCGGTAGAACACCACGGGCCTGTAATTGTCTATGACTCTGAGATGAGCAGTAAGAAGTTCAACCTCCGCGCTAAGGAGATATGCGCCGGGTTCGGGATAAACATCCCTCCGGATATCTATTATAAGAACGTCGTCGGGCTTCCGCCTTCGGAGGCTTTTCCCGACTTACACGAGTTAGCTACGAAGATCGGAGCGGTAGCTGTAATCGTAGATTCGTGGGGCTTCGCTACTCGTGGGAGCCCGGAGGATTACGACGCCGTAAGAAACGAGACCGCCGAATATTTGAACCCTCTTATAGCGAAAGGCATCGCTACGATAATAGTCGAGCATAAACCCCACCAGGGGAACCATCTCTTCGGAAGTGTGATTAAGGAGTACCACGGACGGTACATCTTCAGGGTAGAAGACCTCGACGGAGACGACCGGGAGAAGGGTATTCGTAATACTCGACTGATAAACGAGAAGGCTAGCTTCGGAGACGAGGGTCAAAAGACTACCCTAGTAACCCGCTTTGAACCGGGGAAGATAACTATAGAGAATACCGAGACGGTCGAGGAAGACTTTATCGACACCAGCGCCCCGGCTAAGGTTACTCTAGCCTTAGAGAGTAGGGATAAGACGAAACCCGAACTCGCCGATGCTACCGACTACGCGGAAACCTACCTAGCTACCCTTCTACCTAAGATGGTCAAAGGGAAGACGCCCCCGCACCGCATTTATCACGTGGGGAATAAGGGTCGAGAGTACCTTTACTCCCTAGACGATCCTTCCGGAGGACGAACATTATTATCATCAACAATGCCTATAGAGGGAAATGATAATAATGTTCGTCATACCCCCCCATCCGAGGCTAAAGACCAACTATCATCAACATCAACATTCCATAGGGAAAGTGATGTTGATGATGGTTCGGACAGTGGTGATACGGTCGTAGATCAGTTCCCCCAAACTGGACCGGAGCAGACCCTTTCGTTGAAGACCCCAAACCCTCTAGATACTTCCGATGAGCTATCCATACTAATCAAAACCTTAGAGCCTGCCGAGCAGGTAGCTTTAGACCTCGAGACGATGCCTCCTGAAGGTTGGGTATGGGAGGTGGTCGGAGACTACCGCCAGTGGCGTAAGAAGCTAAAGAATAAGCCTAAGCCTGAGCGCATGCGGGCGCAGTGGGATACGTTCAAAGAGAAGGTCTACAAGAAGTACGCAGTCAACTCGGAGACTGCACAGATAAGGCTCGTATCCCTCGCTACGGAGGAGGGCCTAAACGAAATCGTGGACGCTTCGCACGTGGACATAGCTCCTCTTCTCAAGATCCTAAAACATAAGACTTTGATAGCCCACAACGGTTCTTTTGACCTCGGTGTTCTTCGGGAACGGTATGACTACGTCCACGAAGGTCCCGTCCTGGACACCCAGCTCCTCTACATTCTCCATCACTACGCCCAAGATGGTGACCGCTCGGTGATTCGTGATGGCAAGTGGCGCCTACCGGATCCGACAAAGACTAAGGTCGATATCGACGATAGCGGGCCTCCTAAGGTTGGTATGACCTCCCTAAAGGCGGTGGTCAGGAAGTACCTACCCGACGTTGAACTCGATAAGGCCCAACAGTCTCAGGACTGGTCGGTACCTGATCTCCCATCTAGTATGGTTGCTTACAGCCTCAAAGACTCCCGAGTACTACTCGACCTCGCCGCGGTACTCCAAGGGTGTTTGGAGTCTATAGGTATGGCCGACATTGTCGAGAATGTTGAGAGTCGCGCCTTCCCGAGCAAAGTATGGATGGAGCGTACCGGAATTCCTGCCAATAGGTCGGTAGCTAAGAATATGGGATCCAAGTATGCCGCTGAAGCTGAGAAAGCTTTACAGAAGCTTACCGGCCTCTTAGAAGGCGTAGACGCTCCAAACGAAGAGGCGTGGTCCTGGACGAAACCAGACCATGTACGAGCCGCCCTCGAGGCTTTGGGTGCCAACCTAGACGAGCTAACTAAAACGGGCAAGACCGGTGCTGCTTCTACCGGCAAGGATTCTCTGAACAAGATAAGCGGCCCTCCGGTAGCTTTAGAGTGGGTAAAGGCTTACTTGCAATACCAGAACCTACGTAAGAGATCTTCTGATTTCGTAGACAAGTACGCTGAACTTGTAAGGGAGAACGGAACCATACCAGGAAGGTTCGATACGGTCTCGACCGGACGTTACAACTGCATTAAGCCGAACCTCCAGCAGGTACCCAAAAGAGGCGAGCTTCAGACCCTTGAGGGGATGCGGATCCGGGACATCTTCCGGGCCCGAGAGGGAGAGAGCCTTATCATTGCCGACTTCGCCCAGGTAGAACTTTTACTAGCGGCGACTATTGCCGAGAGGCGATCCGGCACCAGGAGCAAGATGCTAGAGGTCTTCCGGACCAAAGATAGCGATATCCACCGGGCAACCGCCGCATGGGTCTTAGGCAAGCCCGAGAACGACATTACCGAAGCCCAGAGAACCCTGGCCAAGGCTATTAACTTCGGCCTGATCTACGGTTGTTCGGCGGATAAGCTCCTGGAGGTGGCCGTGAACGACTACGGCATACGCGATATGAAACTCAAAGACGCCAGGAAGTACCGCAAGGCGTTCTTCGATAAATACCCGGAGTTCGTCGCGTGGCACGAGAAGGTTTCTAAAGAGTGCGGGACGGGACGAGGGTACGCAACTACTCCGAGAGGTAGGCGCCGCAAGCTCCCGAAATGGGATAAATCGGGAGAGGTCGCTTTCACTACGGCGGTGAACCATCCGGTTCAAGGGGCAGGTGCCGATGCCATCAAGCTCACGCTTGCCAAGCTCTTCGAGGACCGCCACAACTGCCCCGGTAACCCGGAGCTTAACTGTACCGTCCACGACGAAGTAATTCTCTCGGTGAAGACTGATCACGCCGAAGCTGCCAAAGCGTGGGTAGAGAAGCACATGGCCGATGCCGAACGCGAGGCCGTGATGGACCAGGAGAGTCCTATCGCAGTTGACGTTGAGGTTAAGCAGAGCTGGGGTGGCGGATAGCATGGGCGTCTCCCCGAGACGAAAGAAGAAGCGCAGAGGCCAGAGCCCGGCAGACCGTCAACATCTGGAGAGGCACTGCCAGCGGTGCGGTGCCTCTCTAGCCAACAGCTTGAACGCTCCCGTGACCCGGTCTCTCGGGCTCTGTAGTTGGTGCGAGTGGCAATGGCAGAAGCTGGAGCGCGAGTAGAGGGGGCCCAGCCTCGCCCACCTGGATTATTACTGCCCCCTGGCCGGGGTGCTACTCCTGCGAGAAGCGGAGTAGTCTCTTTGACAGCTTCTTCCGGATCTCCTTCTCTAGTGCCAGGTGTTGTAGCCAGGAGAGCGGGGAGGTCAAGGACCCTAAGATCTCGGATATCCGGTTCTCGACCTCCTCGCTCAAACTGTCGATGACGAAGTCTGGAACCCTGCCGGGGTCCTCTTCATCTTCATCGAGATCTTCGTCGCCGTTCTCCTTGTCTCTCAGCGGCCTCAGCGCCTGGCGTACGAGTACGCGCTGTTTTCTCTCGCGGTCCACGACGGTCGCCAGGGGTTCGGGCACCTCGTCCTCCAGGGCCTGTCTGAGGAGGCGTTGAATCTCTTCCTGGCTTAATGCCTCAGTCTCTACTGCCGGAAACTCGCGGGCTGGCTTGAAGCGATT
>MWVY01000385.1_pt1 | contig 10467 bp, 15 predicted proteins | sample 1047251 | NCBI WGS metagenome assembly MWVY01 (sample SAMN06349983, study PRJNA376086) | soil metagenome | isolation source: MS7-5 sample Antarctic (ecotone) soil | place: Antarctica | collected 2015-01-13
CGCCCGTCCCGAAAAGACCGTTGCGGTGGCAGTCGGCTCGAGCTGCACCTCCTCCGGACTCTCGTTTAGCCCCGCGCTACATGCGGCTAGCAAAACTGAAAAGAGTACGAAGAGGACAACCGCCTGTGCTTTGTGAAACCAGGTCTTATCCATAAAAAGACCCCCTCCTGGATTAAGCCACAAAACTATCGAAGCGATACAAGTAAATTGTGACTTAGCGCATACTCTAAAAATTTGCGTAACGAGCTGTGTAAGATATCCCACTCACCCAGAGAATTGTGAAAAATGTACACTTACAGCCGCAGCCGTCAATATCATTCGTCCGGCTGCCTGGTTCGACCATGCACGCGGAGCTGAAAAGGTTGTCTTGAAACGTCGTCATAGGTGCTTTTGCAGCATAAGTTTGGGCGTTTCTAGTTGCACCGCTTTTTGTGGGGGGCGTTTTTGCCTTTTTTGTCACTCTTTTACGCGGGTCGAGTCTATTCTTGAGTGTCACGTTTTTGTCTCTCCCTGATCGCCGTCAGCACCCGCGCGCTCGTTTCGGGGTCGGTACGTTCCAAGCGTCTAAGCAGCTCTTGCTTAGCGCCCGTGCAGCTCCGGGTCTGGGTCGGTACCTCGAGCCGGTCTAGTCTGCGTTTAAGCGTCACGGTCTGCGCCTCAAGTCGATAACCAGCGCCGCGTCCCTTTGTCTGTGTTCGGCTTCAGCGTAGCTCATGCGTTCACCGTTCGGGCCGGTAGCGGTGTCACCGTCGAGGTCATAAAGCCAGACTTGAATCTCGCACCGTTCGGGACGGGCAACCCTGAGACGGTTTAAGCGCGTCTTGAGGCGAGCCACGGGTACGCTTCCTCTACGTGTGAGCGCAACACCGTTTGGACACGGTTATAGGTTGCGGGGTCGAGCACGTTACGGCAGCGTGAAAGTCCGGTGCATACCTCGCTTGCGACACAAGCCGCTACCATAAGCTCATTTTTTCGTATCTGTACAGCTTGCTCGAGCTTGTCGAGTCTTGCGCCCATTCTCATCTACATATCCCTCGGGTCAACACCCACAAGAACCTTGACCCCGTGCGGCGCATGGTCTACCAGGCGGTTATGCACGTTTCGCAAACCGTCGGGCGTCAAGAAGAGGAGCGCCGGGGTTAAGGGCGCACGTTGGCGCTCGAGCTTCTCTAGGCGTTTGGCGCGGCTCATCTTTTACCGCTAGCGAGATACCGTCGCGCCTGTTCGGTCGCCTTTAGGCTTGCGTCCGGGCGTGCTAGCAATTCGCGGGCAACCTCATCCGGCAGCGTTTCGCACCCTTCACTCACCACGAAGTCCCGACGCACGAGCACCTCGAGCGTGACTTCTAAAGCTCGGGTCGGTGTGGGGCGGTCGCTTAGCTCTCTATATCCGGCGTCGTGTTCGTAACGGTAGCGGTGCAGCTCATAAGCCTCGGCACGGGTCAGGTAAGCGGGCGCGGTGGTGAGCAGCTTAGCGATAGCAGGCGGGTAGAGCGTCCCGTAGACGTTGACGTACCCGTGAGCAGGTCGTGCGCCCAGCTTGTCCAGGCGCGTCTTGAGGTTCACGCGGCCCACCGTCCCGGCGTGTCTTGGGTAAGCCCCTGCACTTTCTCCAGCGCCTCGAAGCGCGCCTCCAGCTCGCCGACCTCTACCGCTTTAAGGTAAGTTGACGCCGACTGACTCAGTGCGTGGGTGAGTTTGCAGAGTTCGCCGGTGTCTACCGTTTCGGCGCTCGCGGTGGTGTCTAAGTGCTCTTCTAAGTGTGTAATCGCTCGCCACAACACCGCGCTTAGCTGTTTGACGGTGCCGGGTTTGGGGCGTCGGGCGCGCTTTTTCTCTTGTCTGGCTAAGTGCGGCTTGGTGTCACCGGGCATAGTGCCCCCCCGTCTCTGTTGAGTTTCGTAGTGTTGAATCCCCATTGGCAAGCTCGAGCACGTCGTCTAATCTCAGCACCACGAGCGGGTCTTTACGGTCGCCCTTGAGAATGAGGGCGTCTCTGCCGGTCAGCCAGCTGTACAGAGTGGCGAAGTCGGCTCGAGCTTTGCACTCTAGGGTCAGCTCACGGCCCGCCAGCTTTACCGACACGTCGCCGGGGTAGCCCTTAGCAGAGCCGGACAGCGGTACACGTTTGGCGCCGAGTCCAGCGGCCTGTAGCTGTTTGACGACGGCCCGCTCGAGCCGGTCGCCCTTTTGTCGGGGGGCGCGTCCGTTCATGAGGTGGCCTTAACCCGAATTATCCGAGGGGGATTTAGCGCCATCATGAGACCGGCTTCATGGCTGACCCGCACCGAACGCAGACAATTTCATTTAAGCGGATTCCGGTCTCGGCAGTGTTCCCACAACGGCAGCGGTAACGAGTTGTCAGGGCGTCCAGGGTGAGGGCGTCGGCTTCTCGGATAGGCGCGAGCGCAGGCAGTAGGCGCGGCTGTTTTTGTTTGCAGGTCGTGCTCACCTCACCGCTCCCAACATGCGCCCGGTGTCGCGGCAGTTTGCCAGCCGGTACAACCATCCGGCGTCCTGTTGGGCTACCTTTTGCCGGATAATGTGCAGCTTTTCCGGCCCGTAGGCGTCGAGTTTGCCCGCGTTGAGCCAGCTTTTGAGATCGTCCGGCCCGTGCAGCGCCGGGGGGTCGTGCTCAGGTTTTTGCAGAGGGGTAATTAAACCCGTCGGTGACGCTAAAACAGCAGTTTCGGGCAGCAAATGCTTATCAAGATTCTCTATATACGTTTGCTGCCCGGATTGCCAGTTTTCGCGTCTGGGACGGCTGTAATTACACATGACTGAAACGCTACCGAACGTCAGCGCGTAAACCCTCACGTCGTCGGATTTGGACACCATGCGGTGAGCGAGTCCGGCGCGCCGCAGACTGTCGCCGATGGTCTCGAGGGGTTTGGCCTTGAGATTGTCCAGGGTCGCGGTAACGAGTCCGGCGTGCTTCAGCGCCCGGTAGTTTTTGCAGCACCACCCGACGAACGCCTTTACCGTTTCGCTGTCAGCGTTGTAAGCGCCGAAAGTTTTGAGTTTGTGGGCTTCCAGATCGGTCTCGAGTCTTTTCACCTGCCGGTCCAGCTCACCCTTGCGCCGCGTCTGGGCGTTCTCGGCTTCAGTCTTGAGTGTCCGCAGCTCCGCCTCGAGGCGTTCGGTCTCACGCTGCCAAGTCTCGGCGTGGGCCTCCGTTTCGGCGTCGAGCCCGACGACCTTACCCAACTGCCGCCCGTAGTCGTGTCGTAGCAGGTGGGCCTTAGCGTCACCCTTCAGCACGCCTACGTCGAGATCGCCACGGGCGCGGGCCTCGGCGACGGTGTGGGGTTCTATAAAGTTTTCGTACCTCATGACCTTATCGCGCAGCGCCTTGTAATCGTCTGCGCGCAACATGTGCTTTAGTTCGGGGTTCGGTACGTCGTCCGGCAGCGCGTAAAACGCCCTTAGCTGGTACTGCTCGAGGGCGAAGTGCTCAGCCTGCGAGCGTGAATACTTATCGTCGAGCAGCTCGGCGCGGGCCGCGTCGATGCGTTCGGCGTTCACGCGGTCGTTGACGTAACGCTCTAGCCCCTTTTCCTTCAGGTCTTTGCGCCGCCCGTCGCGGCGTTCCAGGTCGTCCGGTCCGATGTTGCGGGCTATGTCGTAAGCGATGGTGTAACCCAACTTCGCCGCTTTCAGCACGAGCTGCTTTTTGTAACCGGCCTGTCGTCGTGAACGTTGCGCCTCTACCTCAGCGCGCAACCGTTCATAGTTCGGGTTCGTGTCGCCGTAGTCCTGCCCCAGCGCCGCGCCCTCGAAGTCGCCGACCGCTGCTGCCCCCTCGAGGGCGTCTTGTACGCTCACAGCCTGACCACGACCACGGGCCGCGTAGACCGTCAGCTCACCGACCCGCCGCGCCCTTATAAGGGCTTGCATCGCGTCTTGCGGCGTGCTCGTGTGTCCGGTAAAACTGCCGACGACGTGCTGCCAGTGTTCGGAGTCGTCGCTAAGTCCGGTCTGTACCGACGGTGAGGCAATCATCCGGTGGTGCTGGTTTGCCTGTCCGGTCGGGTCTGACAGATACGCCAGCGCCGCGTCGGTGGTCGCCGTCTCGCTGTTGATGGTGAGGGTGTCGGGGTCGTCCAGGTAGGCGTCCAGATCGCGGCTGTGGCGTAGCGAGTCGGTCGCGTACCACGTGGGCCGGGTCTCAGCTTCCAGGGCGTCGAGCACGTCGTCCCGGTCGTGAGTGAACCGCAGCCGACGACCTGCCGCGATGTGGTGGTCGTGTCGCTGCCAGGTGATGATGTGCTCCGGGCAAAATCGTTTTAGGGTGTCGGCGGTGAGGCGTCCGGCGTCGGCGTCGGCGCAGATGATACGCGGCGCAGTCTTGAGATAATGCTCGAGCGCGGCGAAGTTTTGCAGCTTGCGCTTGATATGCCGCCCGGTGGTGTGCTGTAAAACCTGTTCGGATTCGTCGAGCACGAGCACGTCGTACCCCGGCAGCGCGCCGCCTATCGCTAACTTTTGCAGCGAGTCGAAACAGATAACGAGCTTTGGAATATCGCGCAACATGTAGGCCGGGTAGTCCTGATAACACTCAAACCGCAGCCGCTCCGCTAGATTCTTAGCGAGTGATTCGCGGTGCGTCACCACGAGAACCCGCAACCCTGAATTGCTCAGCAGCTCCGCCAGCCGGTGCGTTTTACCGGTCTCTTGCGGTGCTCGCACGATAACCGCGCCGCCGCTATCGGGTAGCGCAATGGGTGCGAGGTGCTTTTGAGGGCTCAGCTTTTGCTCGCTCAGTTCTTTGGCAAACGCCAGCGCCGCGTCGGGTGTGACCTTCCGGGTTCGCCGGACAGCCTCTAAACCACGGGCCGCGTGCAGATCGTTAAAGTCGCCGTACCCTTTTGCGAACTTCGGCAACCGGACGTAACAGCCGTTATCGAGCGCCGCCCGGTGTGCGGCCTGTTGTCCGGTTTGGCTCTCGTCGTGGTCGCCCCAGATCGTCAGGTCTACGGCAACCTGCGCTTTTTCTTTCGGGCCTACCTTAAAACGCCGGGTGTAACCGTAGTGCTTACGCAGCGCCTCGGTGACGGGTGCCAGGTTGCCCGCTGACAGCGCGCAGAATACGAACGTTCGGGGTCGTGCCAGGGCGATACTCGCGCCGGTCGCTACCCCTTCACAGATCGCCAGTTCGTTTTTGCCGTGGTGTAACGCGCTGAACGTCTTAGGCAGCGTCTTGTCTTTGGGCTCGAGCAGGACAAACGCGCCTTTGGGTTTGGTGCCGAACACAAACCGCTTACCGCGCTCGCCGTCGTAAATCCGCTGATACCCGCAGATCGACCCGTCGAGGTCTCTCAGCGCGAGTTGGATAAAGGGGCCGTGATCGGCGGCGGCGTAAACGAGTCCCGGCACGGTCTCACCGGTCGGTAAAACCGGAGAGGCTACCTTATGGGTAACAAATAGCTCCGCTACGCCCTTGCGCGCTAGGTACGCGCTGACGCCCTCCGTGGGGGCCGTGCGCTGCACCGCCAGCGCCTCCGCTTGCACGCGGGCCTTGACCGCCTCTGCGCGCTCGTCTTGGCGTTTGTCGGCGACGACCCGCCGCGCCGCCTTGCGTTTCCCTTGAGGGGTGTCAGCGAGTCCGGCGCGGCGTAGCAGGTAGGCCGCCGCCTCCGCTTTGGCGTAGCCCGCCACGTCGGTTAAAAACGTCCAGGCGTTGTAAGTTTCGCCGGTTACGAAGTCGTGCGCGGTCTTTTCTTTCAGGCTGACGTTATCGCCGTCGCCGCCACGCCACACGGCCCGGATACGCTGCTTGTAAAGGTTCGGGTTCACCCCGGCGTCCGGGTAATGGTCGGCTATCAGCTCGCGCAGATCGGCGCGGTCAATGGTGATTTCGAGGGCGGTGGTCATGCTGCGCCGCCGTTAAGGTAGCGCGTTACATCTCCCCATCGCCTAGAAGCGTCTCTAAGGTTTTCGCGGTGCTGTTCCTCCAGCGTAACGGCCTCTTGCCATAGGCGCTCATCCCGGTAGGCTGTCACCGTGTCCTCAATAAGTGCAGCCAGCACCGTAGGCTCTAGGGCGTCGAGTTCCCAGCTATTTTTCCCGTACCGTTTGATATAGCCTTTTGCGCGGGTGTCAGTGAGTTTGGCAAAGTTCGGCGGTGGCCGGTACATCTCGATCTGATCCATGTTCAGCGCAATACGTTTGACCTCTGCCGGGTCGTAACCTTCAGCCTTGATAAACACCTCGAGCCGGTCGAAGATGTCCCGGCTCATGTCCATGCCTGACGGGTCGTGATCGCCTAAATGAATGATAAGCGGGACTTGTCCGGCTTTTAGATAGCGGGTAAGTCGCCGCCCTGCTACCCACATCTCTGACGCGCTCGCATACCCTCGGCACGAAAAGTAAGACGTATCTACCTTTTTGCAGACGCCCTCGATCACCCCTACTAAAGCGTCTTTTTCTATCCACACCTCGGGCCGGTACTCTTGCGTCTCCCATTTGTCGATAGCGAAACTCGAGACGGCTGAACTGATAATGTCCTCTGGCCCGTCCCAGTGTGCGTTCTTGCGTAGATGGCGGGTGCGGTCGGTAATGCGTAGCCAGTCAATCAGTCCGGCGTAACGGGCGTCATTGATGATGGTGCTCAGCCGTTTGTATTCCTTCAGATTATTGGGGATGAGGTCTCGAGCGACAAACTGATAGTAGAGTTGCCGCAACGTCAGGTCAAAGCCTTGTGCGGCGTAGTCCTCAATAATCGCGTTTGCTTGCGTGATAGCTTTTAGAGACTTGGCTTGAAACTTCTTTTGTTCATAGCAGAGTTTAGGCATCGGGCTGCACCGCCGCCGCCGTAAACGGGCAGAGGACGGTGCATAGTGCCATGTGGTCTACAAGTGGTATACTTGCCGTAGCACTAGCCCGTGCTGCCCCCCCCGTCTCAGTCCGCCCGGTCTGGGACTTTTCCATTTAAGCTGCCGCCTGATCGTTGACCGAGAGAAAACGCTCGAGTTCGGCGCGGGGGATGAGGACGCGCCGCCCTATCCTGACGACCCGAACAGTTTTATTCTTTTGCATCCTTAGTGCGGTCTGGTAGCCAATTCCTAGACGGTCGGCAAACTCTTGTGTGCTGTACGCGTCTCGCTGTATCTCTTTCATTCGGGCATCCTTTACGGTTCCCGCCGGTAGCTCCCTGTAGCCCTACGTGGGCTGTATTTACGTTTTTACAAACTTGCATGGTGTATCCTTTTTGCAGCGGCTAGCCGCACGTAGGTAAAAGTAGGGAGCCCAGATCGGGCTCGAAGTCGGAGAGTGGTTCGTGCGTCGGTCGCCAAACTAACAGCACGCCACTCTTTTCATTGCTTAAAACTTACCTCCGCTCCCTGTTATACACACCCGGCAGGGGTGTGCGTTTGCAGGTAACTAGCGGTAGTCTAAGCCACTGATACGTCACAAAGCAACCTTAAAATCAACCTTAAATCAAACGTGCAGATCGGCTTATCTTATCAACCGCTTAACTATCCTTGACTGGTTGATAAGCTTCACTTTCCACCCGCACTTTTAGCCACAAGCTGTTTCAAGCTTTCCGTTACTGCGTCCCAAGCTAGGTGGGCTTCTTGTTCGGCGTCATCATCCGTATTTCGGTCTATGCGTTCCCTTATTAAATTTAAGGCTACGCGCAGCCCCTCTACCTGCCTTTCCACCTTGAGGTGGTCCTGGTGGGCCTTGTGCTCCTCGAGGTCGAAGTCGTCATGAGCGAGAGACTGGGCAAACAACGAGCCCTGGTGAGACAGCTCTACGTGCGTAGTCCGCATACGCATACCTTTGCCGCGCAATCTAGCCATGCGCGCCACCGCGCCATCTTTGTAGATGACGCTGTAACGATTCAACAAACCCCGCTCCTCGAGTCGTTTCAAGGTGTTTGATAACGTGGTACTTTTGCTCGGCGTAGGGTTCTCGCCTATAAAGACGCTGGGTTGCCAGGGGGCAAACATCTCAACTACCCAATTTAATCCGAAGGTAACTAGAATCTCCCCTGTGGCGGTCCGGGTGAAAGTTCTTGACGTCGGTTCAGGTCGTTCATAGTTGTAAACCCATAGCAACACCTCTTTCATCTGCTCACTAAGGCGTGCAGTTGGGGCGACTTTGCGGCGGGTTTTAGCCATCACTCACGCTCGAGTAGATCACACACGCTGACACGCTCACCGGTGAGCTGCTCGAGCGCCTCTATAACTTTGTCGAGCACCGCTAAACTTACTCGCTCATGGCTGCCCCTAGCCAGCGCGTAGATAGTGGTAGGAGAGGTGTCAGCCTCTTTTGCTAGTGCATAGGCGCTGACGTTGTGGGCGTTTAAATACTCGCGCAGTCTCCAGGTAACCATGCCCGCATAGTATCACATAACGCGCTGCCTGTAAGCTTGCATTACTTACATGTATCTGTTAGTATAGAGACAGCTAAGGGCGCGCCCGCGAAAACTCACCCTTAGCTGGAAACGGAGTTCCACATGCAGCATACAGCCCCGAAACAGTGCAAGCTCTTAGGCGCAACGGTGCGCGGGCTCGGCGTGATCGTCGCCGTCAGCAGCACGCTTCACTTCGGTTACGCCATCGTCGAGGGTGAAGGGCGGGTAAACCACCGGGTCGCCCTGCGTGAGATGAAGCGTGAAGAGGTCGTGTTCCCGGCAGCGCCGCAGCCCTACCGTACTCAGGTCGAACGGGTCGCCGTCGGTACGTGGGACGAGGTTCACAGCCTTGTTCCCGGCGTGGTCGGCTTGGCAGTGGCAGCATGAAGGGCGTCCCGGTCGTCACCGCCCGCCCTCAACACCGTTTCGAGCATCGTGAAGACAAAGGCCAAAAGTGCGAGGGTTGCGGCAGCAGCTACACTCGTGAGTCGGATTTTTTAGACGTATATCGTTGCCCTAAGTGTGAAGCGTATTTTACAACCTTTGACGGGTTGACACAGAGCTACGCGGTAATGCTCGAGCAATGGCGCATAAAGATGGGCTTGAGCCGTGAAGGTGCGCTACAACATGCCAGCGGGTTCGACGGGCTTTTTGACGATATTCAAGAATTTTTGATGGACGGCTATTCTATGCAGGAATACGCAGAGCAGCGGGCTCTGCTAAGGGACGAAAACCTCGAGGCTGAAGAGGTAAAAGCTACTCGTTAGCTTTTACTCACATCTCAGTAAAAAGCCCCGGTCACGTGCCGGGGTTGTCTTTTGCCCATAACCCCATGACTCAGCCCTCGAGGTAGCCCTGCATTTCAGCAATCTCGGCTTCTTGAGCGCTGCGAATGTCCTGCGCCAGCGTGCGTACCTCATCATGTTCAACAAGGTTCTGGCTAAGCAAGGAGTCCACCATCTGAATCGCCATTTGGTGGTGCATGATCATGCCTTCCAAGAACGCTTGATCGAACGCGGTCCCGGAAGAGTTTTCCAGGTCTGGCATATTCATGCTCGTCATGGCCTGGGTCATTGCGGCGGCAACCGGTCCCCGGTTGCGTTCGGGGTACCACTCGGTCAGCCACGTTTCCATCTGGGTGATTTCGGCCTCTTGCGCGTCGATGATTTTCTGCGCGAGTTGCTGCACCTCGGGGCGCTCGCTGCGCTTAAGGGCGGTTCTAGCGTTGTCAGAGGCCTCCTGGTGGTGTGGCACCATCCCGGCCAGAAACTCAAACTCGCTGCTAACCGACATTTCCATCATCATGCCGGACATACCCGACATGCCGCCCGACATTGAGGCCGCAAAAACAGGCGTTACAAACAGCATAAGGGTCAAAAGAAAAGCTGTAAAAAAGTTTTTCATGCAAATTTCCTCCTCGGTAAAGTTAGATCTAAAGCTATTTTCTACTCTATCCCTTTGGGGGTGGGATTCGAGAGTGAGTCATATGACACATTCAGCAAGATACCGTTGCTGAATTTCCAGAGCTGTGTTTCACTATATGAGGATTGAAGCAGGAAAGCCGATTAGAACAGAGAAATACGATGCTCGAAGTCGTGAATTATAGGCTCTAAAAGGTGATGAGCCTAATTCGGCAACGGTATCCGATGCACTTTGGTTCGGCGTTGTTGAGTCTGTGAAGGTACGCAGGAAAGGTGGTGAGGTCGAAGCGACCAAGTAGCATCCCGAGCATAGGTAGCCCCCGGCACCTAACCGGGGGCTTTGCTTTGCCGTCTTTACCCTCGGGCTTGTCCCTAACCGAGCGACAAGCCCCATTAGCGGCTGCTCAGCCCTTGCGATATAGCAACCGCTCGAGCCTTTGCGCTACCCGAACGAGTACGCCAGGGGGGTCTGCTGGGGTGCTGCCCGCTGGAGCTGTAGCAGGTGCTTGGCTCGCCTGCATCTCAACTTCGAGGGCTCGGTCGATCCGCTCATCATTAACGCCAGGCGGTAGCACCCGCTGTTCGACTAGCTGCTCCATGAGTGCGTTTTGCTTCTCTACCTGCTCCCGTAGAAGTTGCACCTCAAGCTCGAGTCTGCTCACGCTGTTTAACTTTTCCAGCACCC
>MWVY01000386.1_pt1 | contig 10467 bp, 13 predicted proteins | sample 1047251 | NCBI WGS metagenome assembly MWVY01 (sample SAMN06349983, study PRJNA376086) | soil metagenome | isolation source: MS7-5 sample Antarctic (ecotone) soil | place: Antarctica | collected 2015-01-13
CCGCCGCCCCGCTGCGCACGCTAGACAGCGCTTGCTCGGTGGCCCGCAAAGCCTCTTCGCTCTCCCAGAAGGCCACGCCGAGCACCTTGCCGCTCTGGCGATCGCCCAGGGCTACGAACCCCTCGAAACCCTCCATCTGACGCAGTTGGGGTAGGGTCTGCTCCTGTATGTGGGTCGTGACGTCGTCCATCTTGTCCGGAGAACCCTCTATCGTGTTTACCCGCACGTACACGCCGTCGCTCCTTCCTCCCGCCCGGAGAACCCGGCGGGTTAGCCCTTTCCACCGTCAGACATGATGCCATCTACTGAGAACCGGTGCGAACTTCGGGGAATCGCCCTTCCACGACGTACGGTGAATAAGGTCATGTGGATGGGCCGGGGATGCTACGCCCCGGCCCTAAAAGTACGCTCGACTATCGAGTGGCTGCCTTCCCCAACTTCCGGCCCTCCGTTAGCCCTTGCGTGGGGTGAAGAAGCCGGTGAACGTAAAGTCCACTGTGACCGGCCCCACCTCCGGGTCCTCGAAGGTGATGGTGGTGTCGCACGTGGTCAGGCTGCCCTGGAGGCCCTTCTTTTGCCCTTGGCCTACGGTTGCCACGAACTCGTCTTCGACCATCTCTCCGGTCTCGGGGTCGGTGAAGGTGGCCGTGCCCTCTACCCGCGTGAACACGAAGTTGCCCGTGGTGTCGACCACGTTGAAGACCACCGAGGGGTTCAATAGAAAGGTCACCGTCACCTGCTCGCCGCCGCAGTCGAAGGTGCTGATCGGGGCTTTCTTGCTGTTCACCGGATCGGCGGACGCCATCCCCACCGCCAGCACCGCCACGATAGCCATCGTCGCCGCCAGCAGCACCGCTCTCCTCATCGCTCTACCCCTTTGTGGAGCCTGCACAACGCGGAACCGGCCACCCCGAGAGGCATCCCACGATGCCTCTCTTGCGGTAGCCGGTTGCACCACTGGCTCCCCCGCGCCCCGATGGGTGCCCAGTCTTGAGGGGCGGGGTTCATCGCCTCTACCCAGCGGGTAGCGAGTTTCCGATCCGGGTAGCGTAGCACGTTTGATCCATCGGGCACAAGTCCTGAACCGCCCGGTCACTAAAGGTAGCGAACTTCGGAGAACCCCCTGACCGGGAAGTCCGATTCAGGCATTATGCGGAGTTGGTTCCCCCCAACCCCCCCTCCGCTGCCGCAGCCCTTCGGGCCTTGCCGCCTGCGCACGGGAACGATCAACGGTCAATACAATCTAAGACCACGAAACCAACACAACGCGCAAGATCGTCCCCGTACTCGGCCTCCTCATTTCCAAGGGCGAGCCCCATAATACCCGCCTTCCAAGAAACTACCTCCGAAGGCCCGGGCTACGCCACCATTCAACTGGACAGACTTGACCCCCCCTGACGCAGTGCCCGTTTCACGGTGCTCAAGGAAACCCCGAGCTCCTCGGATATCTGCGCCCGGGAGAGACCCTTCTCGCGGAGCGCAAGCGCCCCGAGGCGCCTCTCCCGGGCCCTATCCTCGTACTCGGCCCTGGTCATCTCTACGTCACCCGAGAACCGGCGCTCGCGCCGCTTGCGCTCCCGGTCCCGCCGGCGACGCTCCTCGTCGGAGATAACCGTCTTGAGGTGGCGCTCCTCCTCGGGCGTTATCTCCAGCCACTCGATGATCGTTTGGTTCTTGAATTTGTATAGGGGGGAGAGCTTCACGCCGTCCCACTCGACCCGCTTGCCGGCCTGGTGCTCGCGGGCCGTGCGGAAGATCGCGTGCATCTTCGAGTCGGTGTGCCCGGGCGTCCACCCTCCCACCTCCTCGGCCAGGGCGTGCAGCTCCCTCCGGAGGACCTCGGGCGGAGAGATCCAGCTCATGGCGGCGCCCGCGAGGAAGAGCCACCTGTCGCGGAAATCCGGCATCGGCTCACCGAACCACCTGAGCTCCCTCAAAGCCTGCAAATCGCTCAGTCGGGCCTCCCAGAGGCTCGCCTGGGTGAAATCCTTTGGAGGCGTCCACAGCGGCTTCTGGGAGCTTCTGAGGGCCTTCTGCACGCGCAGGTCGTGGAGCTCGGCGCGGGTGTAGGGCAGGATCGCGTCCGCCAGCTCCCCGAACGGCCGCGCCTCCCTGGTCGTGGTGAGGGCCTCGACCTCCACCCCGGCCCTGCGGTGGCGCGTCCCGACCACCCGCAAGACCCTGGCGGCGTCCCTGGACTTCGGGTCGGCGCCGAGGGAAGCAAGGACGGCCTGCAAGCGCTCCTGGCAGGCCCTCCAGCGGGGCAGCGCAGCGCGGGGTATCGGGGAGTGGAGCCAGACTAGGTACATCCCCCGGCCGCTGCCGATGGCGATCGACGGCGCCGGGACCCCGGCCATCGAGAGGGTGCCCAGGGCGAGCTCCAGCACCCGCCGGGGTTCCATGCTGGCGAGCTCCGGCCGATCATAGTAGTCGAGGTCGGCGAAGAGGGCGCCCATGCTGAGAAGCTCCGATATGCGCCGGCGGCCCCTGAAGCGCTGCGTGCTGAGGAAGACGTCGTCCTGGCCCCGGTACTGGTCGAGGAGCGCCAGGGCAACCTCTACGGGATAGACGGACTGGTTCCAGCGCCTCTCAGCCTTCTGCGAGATCGCCACGGTGCCCGAACCGCCGGCGTGCAGAAGCTCGCCGTGCTCTCGTGGGGTGCGCACCCGCGGGAGATCCTCGGGGTACAGGTCCAGGGCTAGTTGGAGGTTTTCCGCCACACGGGTCTTCCCCTCGCGTACCTGCGGCGGGTTCACCCGTGCTGCCCGGTGTGGTATCTTTCGTTCCGGGCAGCGGCGGTGTGAGCGGACCTTGCCGGGGCGGCTCACCGCCGCTTTTCCTATTCTTTTCTGATTGGGCACTCTAACAGAGCGTGTCCCTGCGGGCAATTTTGCTGGCGAGCCGGTACACTTGGGGCATGACGCGAAAGAAGATGACGACGTACGTCGATGAGGATCTGCTGCGTTCGGCGAAGATCGTCGCCGCTCAGAGGGACGGCAAGATCTACGAGGTTTTCGAGGAGGCCCTCAAGCGCTACCTGGAGAATCCCTACTCGATGGAGACCCACTCGGAGGAAGCCGAAGGTACCGAAGTGTCCCTGGCCGAGGCCCTCTCCGAGCGCTCTCGCAGTCCTCGCCGCGCGCCTGGAGTGCCGCGTGAGAGGGCCTTGAGGCTTTCAGAAGGAGAGACGCTCTCCGAAGCGGTGCTCGCCGAGCGCGGTGAGCGCGGCTACTAGCGTCACCCCCGCCCAGCACCCCTTGATCCTCTACCTGGACACCTCCGCCCTGGTCAAGCTCTACGCCGAAGAGTCGGGACGCCGGGAGGTGCAAGACTCCGTCCAGGCGGCGCGCGTCGTGGCCGTCTCAGAGATCGGCTACGCAGAGGCCTGCTCGGCCCTGGCTCGCAAGGAGCGCGAGGGGCTCTTCACCGCTGACGAACACGATGACGCCGTGGATCAGCTCCAACAAGACTACCAGGAGGTCTACCTCTCCCGCCCGGTCTCAGGCGACCTGATCGCCCGCGCGGGCGCCCTGGCACGCAAACACGCCCTGAGGGCCTACGACGCCGTCCACCTGGCGACTGCCCTCGCACTGCGCGAGGAGAGCGACGAGCTCGCGAGACGCGGCCAAGAAGAGCCGGAGGAAACCTCACCCCAGGAGGTCTCATCCCAGGATGCTGACGAGCTGCGGGTCACCATGATGACCTTCGATGGCTCCCTCACAACGGCCGCCAGCAACGAAGGCCTCGCCCACCCCCAGCAGACCTCTCACGAAGAGTAACCACTGCAAGCAAATTTTGACGCGGCCGTCCGCGTGCCCTATCCTGCCACTGGTGAACACAGCACAGAAACCTGTGATACTGTGAACACGGTGAGGGAGGGCTTTTGATAGTCGCGCTGGTGAACCTGAAGGGCGGGGTCGGAAAGACCACCTCGGTGCTTTACCTGGCGGCCGTGGCAGAGGAGAGGGGACAAAACCCCGTTGTGCTCGACGCGGACAACGAGAGGAGCGCTCTCGAGTGGGCCGGGGCGGGAGAGCTGCCCTTCGAGGTGGTCGTCGCCCAGAGGGATGGGCTGGCCCGCCAAGCCCGCTCCCTGGAGAAGGAGGGGCATACGGTGATCCTCGACGCCCCGCCAAACGACCGTGAGATCCTGCGGGTCGCGGCGTCGGTTGCCGACCGCATCGTCGTGCCGGTGGCGCCAACCGGCGTGGACGTGAACCGCCTGCGCTCCACGCTCGAGATCCTCCTTGATGTGGAGGCCACCAGGGGAGAGCTCGACACCTCGATCCTCCTGACCCGCTGGGACAAGCGCAAGCGTCTCGCCCGCGAGGCCCTGGAGCTGCTGGGTCGCTTCCCTCTCCTGGACGCCCGCATCCGGGACCTTACACGCTACGAGGACGGCTTCGGCGGCCGTCCCACCTACCTCAAAGAGTACGAGCAAGCCTGGACGGAGGTAACCCGTGGCTAACCAAAGGAAACGCCGCTCGCTGGCCGACGCCTTCGGCGGTGAAGCGCCGCATAGAAGCGGACCTGCAACCAGTGAACCTGTGAACACAGCACAGGAACCCAACGCGGTAAGTCCCGGCCCGATCTCCGGGACCGGCGAGGTGGAGATGGTGCCGGGCGGGAGGGGCGAGATGGTGCCGGCGGACAAGCCGGTGAACATGACCTTCACGGTGACGGCCAAGGAGCGCTACCTGTGGACGCTGGAGCTCAAGAGGCGGGGGAGGACCGCCGTCAGCGTGCTACGGGACGCCATGGAGGAACTAACAGGGCGGCAGGGTTAAGACGGTTGCTCTGCAGGAGCGGGAAGCGGCCAGGGTAACGACGGTAGGGGTGGAGGTTAGCGCATGATCGTCGATCGGGAGAAGGTGCGGAGGTCGCTCGAAGGGCTCGACGGCGAGGAGGCCCTCAGGCGGCTCCTCGAGCGGGAGCTCGGCTACGACTACGAGGGTGGCAGGATCTCTGCCGATGGGCTGCTGGCGGGAACAGAAGAGGAGCTCGCCGCCGACCCCGCCCTGGTCGCCTCCACGGCCAGGGGTGCATCGCAGCCCATCTCGCACATTTCGGCCGTCGCGGGGTTGCTGTGGCCGCAGTAGGTGCAGACCTTCTGCATCGGACGGAGGTTTGGAATCGACCGGCGATCGAAGGTGGGGACGGTCGGTTCGGGTTCGGACGGCGCGGGCGGTGACTGCGCGTTGGCCTCGCCCGCGGTCCCGGCGGAGACGAGCAGTTTGTCTCGCCATCCCTCCCGGACCGCTTTCGCGGCGGCCCGCCTGATCCTTGGATCTGTCCATTCGGAGGCTTCGAGCTCCGGGTCGCCTACGACGAGCCGCTTGAGCAACTCCTCTCGCTGCGACCGTGGCACGCCCCGCGGCCGGTAGGACCACCGCTTCGCCTCCAGGCGGCGCAGCAGCGTGGGCCAGTACCCATCGGGGTGCGGCATAGTCGCCACTTCCCGAGGGCGGCGGACGGTCTGAGACCGTGCGAAAAAAGTCCCGTAGTCAAAATCCTGTAGATGCTCACCCATCAGGCGCGAGCGAGGGACAGTGTTTTTCCACCGCTCGGCGGCCGGGGCGTCGGGTTCTTTTGGTGCCCGGACTTTGCCACTGATCTGCTCAGCGTAGCTCATGGTCTCTGGGTCTTCCGACTGCCCGAAGAGCTTGATGCGGGCGTTGTTGGCGGCGCTCATCGCGTCCGGCCTTCCGAGCTTGCCGATGATCTGCGAGAGATCCTGGGCGCACACGGCGGTGTAGGTGCGGTAGCCGCGGCCGACGGCCAGCCAGCTCACTAGTTTTGGTAACCGGAGGATAGACGCCGCCTCGTCCAAATAAGAGTACGATCCTGGGCCGCTCTTTCGGCCAGCCGCGGGCTTGCCCGCCGCGAGCATCCGGCCGTAGAGGGTGGCGAGGAGAACCTCCACGAGCGGCGCAAGCTCCGCGCCCTGGTCGGGGTCCATGCAGACCACGCTGGCGCACGGCCTCTCCCGGCTGCCGTAGTCCGGCTGCTCCGTGTCGGCGTCGGGCGCAAAGACCCGCCTCACCACGGGGTCGTCGAGCGTGGACAGGGCGCCCGAAAGGGTGCTTAGAACGTGGCTACGCTCCTTCGGCTCGATCTGCGTGTACGCCCGCCTGAGCGCGGGATGCGTCTCGGCGGCTGCCTCCAGCACCTCCACGTCCCGGGTCAGCTCGCGCACCTGCCACAGGCCCGCATATCCCGTGTATTCGCAAGCCGGCAAAAAGAGCTCACGGGTTTTGCGGTGGAAGTGTCCCTCAGTCCCGTCCGCCGGGGGCCACAGGGCTAGCGACGCGCTCCGCGCCTTGGCGAGATCGGCGACGACGTTGACCGCGCTCGACGTGGGATGCTCGGGCAACATCGAGTAGACGTAATAACCCCAACCGCGCAGATTAAGGAGCGGGACCAGCCAGGCCAGCAGCTCGGCTTTGGGATCGAGGATGGTGAGGTGGCGCAGCGCCCGGCCCCGGCACCAGTGGATGACGTGGTGCGCGAGGGCGGGGAGCAGCACGGTGACGCCCTTGCCCCCTCCGCTGGAGGCCAGGATCAGGGCGTGGGTGCCGGCGTACAGGCGGCCGAAAAAGGGCCAGTAGACCATCCAGGGCACGCGCAAGCGCCACTCGTGGAGGATGCGCCAGACCGGCATCCGCACCCGTCTGCGCGGCAACAGTATCGGGTCGGAGTCGCGCCCAAGATGCGAGACCCAGATGCACAGGGCGATCACGGCCGCGACCGCGACCGCGAACCAAAACCCGCCGACAAGGATCATGGCGCCGGTCTCTCCGAGCCCTTCTCGCAGCTCCTCCATGATGCCCAGATCGCTGGAATATTCGTCGTGTCTCACCTTTCGATCTCCCGTCCTCGTGTGTGTGTTCGGTCGCGCTCGATTTCCCGGCGCTCCCTCTCGCGCTCGGCGTTGCGTGTACGGATCTCCCGGTTCTCATCGGCGCGGTCGGTGCGATATCCTCGGCTCTCGAGCTCGCGCACGTAGGGACCCTCATGCACCGTCGGTTCGCGATCGATCCCCCGGTCCCGGTGGCTGCGATGGTCGATCCTTTCCCGGACGCCGGCGCGTTCGAGCTCGCGATTAGTCCTGTCCGCCCATCCCTCCCGCCAGCGCCCGAGCTGCTCCCCGCGGTCCTGCTCCCGATCCTTGCGACCAAACCCCTCCGCCCCGATCTCGCGGGTGGTCATCAGGACGTGCGCGTGCGGGTTGCGGCCGTCCGGGTCGCGGTGGACGCTGACGTCGGCCGCCAGGCCACGGGCGACGAGCTCCTCCCGGACCCATGAGCGGACCAGCCCGTTTTGCGCTTCGCGTGAGAGCTCGACGGGAAGCGCGACCTCGATCTCTCGGGCGGTCCGGGAGTTGCGCCTGGTCTCCGCGGCGGTGGCCCGGTTCCACAGCTCCGAGCGTTCGCGCGCCCACTCGGGCGCCTGCTCGGGGACCTCGATCCAGCCCTCGATCTCGTGGCGGCTGCGGCGGGTGTAGTCGTGGACGAGGCCGGTACGCTCGTCCACCAGGCGCTCGGCGCTCCGGTACGCGGCTGCGGCAACGGCGCTCCTGCCCTGCGCCCGGGAGATCACCCGCGTCGACAGGTGGTAGAGCGCCATCAACGCCCCCAGGAGGGCGCGCGGCAAACGTAGGCGAAGCCGGAGTTTGCGTAAGTGCGCCATTCGGTTAGCCGGGCCTCGCCACCGTCGCCCGTCGGGTGGCCGGGTCGGGTACGATTCGGGGCATGCAAAGCTCCGACGACAGACCCCGTAGCGCGGGGGGCAAGAGGCGACTGCCGGCAACGCCAGAGCAGTTCGCCGCCCGAGAGCAGGACACCGAGGCCCGGCTGCGCTTGCGCCAGCGCAAGAACCGGACCCGGAGGCTGATACAGGTCGGCGGCGTCATGGCAGCGTGGGGCATCACGGACCCCGACCAGGCCGAGGAGCTCATGCGGACGCTCACATCCGAGAACCAAAAGAGTTGGCGGCGTTTCCTTCTGGGGAGACTCGGGGCCAAACGAACGGACCGTTGGCCGGATCGGTAGCATAAGGCCCACCGCCATCGATCTTCGATACAGAAGCGCAGCCAGTCGGCCGCTGCGTCGACAAACCGTCCCCGCATTCTGGTGCATGTCCAAATGCGTCCCCTTCTCTCGCACCCCGGCCCTCGGGCTTGTCCTGTACACTACTAACATGTAGCTGTATTGTCTATGTTATCGACGTTATTGAGTTATGGTAGCCGCCGCAGACACGTTGTATGATGCCGCGCATGGGAGCGCAAACCGGCAAGATCGAGGACGGCGAGGTAAGGGTCTACAACCGGGTGCGGGTGTTGCGGCAGGAGCGCGGTGTCTCGCGAGAGGAGATGGCGGAGGCCTTGGGGGTCAAGCCTCGCACGATCGGCTACATCGAGCGGGAGCAATACGAGCCGCTTCTGAGCCTCGCGTGGCGCATCAGCGACTTCTTCGGCCTCCCCCAGGAGGCGGTCTTCTCGCGAGAGCCCTTCCGCCCTCTAAGCGAACAGGTGTACGGTCGCCGAGAATCGGCAGGAGGAACGCGAGGGGCGGAGTAACGGGGGCGGGGGCGTGAGGAAAGGCCGGGTCGTGGCCCTGTGCTGCGCGGTCTACGTGGGGTTCTGGATCCCGATGCTCGCGGGGACGTTCGCGGGCGACAAAGGAACCCTGGCGATCGTCTTCGGGTGCGGGATGGCCGCGGCGGCCTTCGCGCCCCTCTACCGAAGATCCGAGGGGCTGGGGTGGGTTATGCGGGACCGGATGCAGGGATTCAGGCAGTTCAGGTGGGTGCGAGGAGAGAGCAGGGTCGGGGAGAGGCTGTCGCCGAATGATTCGGACCTGGTGACGGAGTCCAGGGAGGTGGCCTACTGGGTGCTGGTCGCCACGGTCTTGGCGCTCCTGCTCTGCCAGATCGCGGCGGCGCTTGTCGGGCGAACGCAGCAAGGGGCGGAGGCGCTGGGAACGGTCCTGCTTGGGATCGCGGGGCTGTCGCTGTGCCTGCAGACGCTGGCGGTGAACCTGCTGATCGAAGACCCGGAGGAGTACACGGCGGACGAAGACTGACAGCGGGTTGCGTGAAGGTTGATCCTGGTAGAGACTAGCGGGCATGAAAGCGTACTCGAAGGATCTCAGGCTCAAAGCGTTGGATGCCGTCGACCGCGGGATGCCCCGCAAGGAGGTGGCGCGGACCTTCGGGATCTCGCTGCCCTCGATCAAGCGCTGGCTCAAGCGGCGCAGGGAGACCGGGGACGTTGCGCCCTCCCCGATACCTGGTCCCCCGGCCAAGAAAGGCGCCGTGCTGGCCGGGTGGCTGCCGATCCGGCTCGAAAACGCCCCCGACCCGACCCTTGCGGAGCATTGCGAGACGCTCGAGGAGGTTTCAGGAGTAAGGGTCTCAACGGCCACGATGAGCCGGAGCATTTCTCGGCTTGCGGGTGGCTGGCCGCTCAAAAAAAGTCCCAAGTAGCCGGGGAGCGCGACGAGGAGATGCGGGGGCTCTGGCGTTGGCTGGCCGCCCACTTCGACGCCAGGAGGCTGGTGTTCATCGACGAGTCCGGGTTCCACACCTCTATGACGCGCCTGAGGTCTAGGGCCCCCAGGGGGGAACGAGCGTATGGCAAGGTCCCGAGAAACCGGGGCAGGAACCAGACCCTGATCGCCTCGATCAGCCTGGAAGCAGGGATGGGTGAGGCGGTGAGCATCGAGGGCGCCACCGACGCAGAGCTCTTCGAGACCTACGTCGAGGAGTTTCTGGCTCCGACGCTTTTTGAGGGGCAGGTCGTCGTGCTCGATGGTCTTGGGGCACACAGGACACAGAGGGTCAGGGAGCTCATCGAAGAGAAGGGAGCGGGCCTTCTTTTCCTGCCGTCGTACTCGCCGGACCTCAACCCGATAGAAGAGGCGTTCTCCAAGATAAAGAACATCGTGAGGAAGGCCGCAGCACGCACTCGAGAGGCGCTGGACGAGGCCATCTCCGAGGCGCTAGCGGCCGTCACGCTCGAAGATGTAGCGGGGTGGTTCTCCCACTGTGGCTACGAAGCAGGGGATCAATACTCATGAACTCCGCTGTGAGGAGCCCTTCGCGTTATGCGAACTCGGTTCCCCCCGCACCCACCCCCGGCCCAAACGCCCGTGTGTGAACCTTGTAACCTCGCTTGATACTTCCCCACCGCCCTGCACGCCATTCACCGCGGCGCATATCTATCCAGAGCCACTACATCTAGTGTTGACTACCTTGCTTATCACGGCCTCGTGAAGCTCCAGGACCTCACATCGGGCCGATCCTATGCGGGATCTTGGATGCGTACTTCGGAGAACGCCCCTTCCACGCACTCGGGTGGATAGGGGCATAAGAGGGGGCCGGGGCTAATATACCCCGGCCCTCGCCCCTTCTTACGTTGGTGGTGGGTGCCCGCTCTTTCTTTCCTAGCTCTTCTTCTCCCCGCCC
>MWVY01000387.1_pt1 | contig 10463 bp, 12 predicted proteins | sample 1047251 | NCBI WGS metagenome assembly MWVY01 (sample SAMN06349983, study PRJNA376086) | soil metagenome | isolation source: MS7-5 sample Antarctic (ecotone) soil | place: Antarctica | collected 2015-01-13
AGTTAGCCCGGCTGGAACGCGAGCACCGTGACCAGCGCCGGATCGAGCGTGCTTTGCGCGAGTCAGGGTTGCCGCGCGAGAAAACCTTCCGAACGCTCCAATTGGATCGCTTTGGGCCGGTGGTGCGACGCCAGGTCGAGCAGGTTCGGTCGGGCGCGTTTCTGAGTGAGGCGATCAACGTGATCGCTGTTGGCAAACCCGGTGTTGGGAAAAGTCACGTTGCAGCAGCACTTGGGCATGAGCTGATTCTACACGGGCATGCGGTGCTATATACGTCGACCTACGCGCTGGTGCAACGGCTGTTGGCGGCCAAACGCGACTTGCGTTTACCTCAGGAGGTTGCGAAGTTGGACCGGTTCGCGTGTCTGATCCTGGATGACATCGGCTATGTGCAACAAGATCGAGAAGAAATGGAGGTGTTGTTCACCTTGCTCGCCGAACGCTACGAGCGGAAAAGTGTGGTGATTACCACCAATTTGGTCTTCTCGGAGTGGGAGCGCGTGTTCAAGGACCCCATGACGACGCTTGCAGCGATCGACCGGGTGGTCCATCACTCGGTGATCCTGGATCTCATGGGAATGGAGAGTTACCGGGCGCAAGCTGCGGGCGAGGCCCACAATGTTGTGTAACATTTTTGGCAAAAGGAGGCACAAGTTACGGCTGCAAAATCGCCGCGTGTGTGGGGCACATATGTCGAGGATCCGCAGCACCCCACCGTCCAAATCACGTTGGACACGCCAGCCTGGTATAGCTGGTTGGAGGCAGCCACGACGCGTGGCTTTACGTATCCGGTGTTCGACCCGGTGATGGGCTATATTGTGGGATTTATGACGGTGCGGAAAGAACAGCGGCAGCGTGGTGGCTGGTATTGGTCGGTCTACCGACGCGATGGGGGTCGCCTGCGGCGAGTGTATCTCGGCGCTTCCAAGACTGTCACATTGGCGCGGCTCAAAGAAATCGCGGAGGCCTTCCGTCCGGTGCATGATTCCGATGTGCTGGAGAGATATGGACGGAGCGATCGTTCGGCTTGAACAGGTCGAACACAGAGAGGCGGGAATCGGCAGTTCTAATTGTCGCCACCGGCAATTCTAATTGACTTTTAACACCCTCCCCCTCTGCGATCTCGCGTGCCAGGGCGAGCAATTCGGTTTGATACCGTTCCATGTCGCCCCCCTAGTTGAACAGTTCATCGGCGGCGGCCTGGAGCTCGGCAAAGGACAGGCCCGGCGCTGGGGCCGGCTGGGCCGCCAGTTCAGCGGCCTTGATCAGCAACCGGCGCGCGGCGCGATGCCAGCAGGGGCGGCCGCCCTGGTGGGCCTTGCAGCCGCAACCCTGGGCGTCGACGGTGTAGCGCGCGGCGCTGGTGGCACTCCGGATAACGAGGATCTCGCCGTCGAATTGCCAGGGGCACGCTTCAAGGTTCAGGGCCGCGCGGTTGATCGCGTTGATCCATGCCTGATGGGTGGCGGCTTCGATGCGAGCGGCGGCAAGGGCGGCGGCGACGGTGGAGCGGTTGACGGCTTGTGTTACGGTTGCGTTTGCCATGACAGATAACTCCTGTTTTGGCTAGGGCCCTGAGGTGTTCATACCACCTTGGGGCCGGTTTGTTGACATGCGACAATTATAGCATGTATGTTGTCATACGTCAATATACCAATTTGACGGTAGACAATATACCAGTGATGCTCTATACTTGTCCTATGACAACAAAGGGGCACACAATGGATCAGGAGCTTTGGTCATCCCGAGAGGCCGCCGAATACCTGGGCGTGACGCGACAGGCTATTCATGCGCTCACCAAACGGCGCGAGATTGGCCGGCAAGTTGGGCGCGCCTGGATATTCACTCGGGCAGAGCTTGATGCTTGGATAAACAAGCCGCGGCCGCTTGGAGGGCGCCCCCCAAAAGTACGCGCCGGGACGCCCAGCCCAGCGATCCCGGCGTAGCAGATCAGGCCCAGGTTGAACCTATGCTTGTAGCGCCCTTGCCCGGCATAGTACGGCCGATCGTGGTGAGCCATGATGAGCCGGATCACCTGATGCGAGCGGGCGAGGATGAAACATTGTGCGGGGCCTACGTCCACGGCGGGGCCTACCAGCCCCAACGCTACGACGGCCGGCGCACGTGCCGTGCGTGTCGCAACGTAGCCAAAGCGCAGGGGCTTAAGATAGAGACCGGAGCATGAGCGCCGGTGCTGAAAGTAGGTGAGTCAATGCCACCACACGCTATCACCAGTAACACCCTCTTCTATGGTGACAACCTCCAGATCCTACGGGAGTATATCGCCGATGAAAGCATTGACTTGGTGTATCTCGATCCGCCCTTCAACAGCAACCGTAATTACAATGTGCTCTTTCGGGATGAAGCCGGCAAGGACAGCGAGGCCCAGATCACCGCATTCGAGGATACCTGGCACTGGGGGCCGGATGCTGAGCACACCTATCACCAGCTCGTGACAGATGCGCCGGCGCATGTGGGGCAGATGATCGGTGCCATGCGGCAGTTCATTGGTAGTAACCAAATGATGGCCTACCTGGTGATGATGGCGGCCCGCCTGGTGGAACTACACCGCGTTTTGAAATTAACCGGCAGCCTGTACCTACATTGTGATCCGACGGCGAGCCACTATCTAAAAGTCATTCTCGACACGATCTTTAGTCCGGAGCAGTTTAGAAATGAGATCATTTGGCGTCGGACTGGGGCGCACAGTGACCGGAGCCAGGGGCATGTTATCCATATGGGCCGTGTACATGATGTGATCCTCTTCTACACGAAAACGGGGAGCGCATCCCGCAATGAGATCTATCAGCCCTACAGTGAGGAATACCTCCGCACCTCTTACCGCCACCGCGATCCAGATGGTCGGGGGTATCGCCTCGACAATCTCACCGGCCCCGGTGGTGCATCCAAAGGCAATCCCCAATATGAATTTCTCGGGGTGACCCGGTACTGGCGATATAGCAAAGCACGGATGCAGGAGTTGTACGAACAGGGAAGGATCATCCAAACCAACCCCGGCACAGTTCCGGCCTATAAGCGCTACCTTGATGAGATGCCTGGTGTCCCGCTCCAAGATGAATGGGACGATATACCCGCGATTCAAGCATCAGCAGCCGAGCGCCTAGGCTATCCGACTCAGAAGCCCCTCGCGCTACTGGAGCGCATAATCGCTACCAGTAGTAGCCCCGGTGATCTTGTGCTCGATCCATTTTGCGGCTGTGGTACGAGCATCGCAGCCGCTCAGAAGCTCGGGCGGCGCTGGGTAGGAATCGACGTGACGCACCTGAGCATCGCGCTCCAAAAATATCGCTTAGAGCAGATGTTTCCCAATATCAAGTTCAATGTCATCGGTGAGCCTGAGGATATAGGCGCCGCCGCTCAGCTCGCCAAAGACGACCCGTATCAATTCCAATGGTGGGCACTTTCCCTCATTCGTGCGCGGCCGCTAGGGGGGCAGGCAGGCAGCAAGGTAGGGAAAAAAGGCGCTGATAAAGGCATTGATGGCGTCATTACCTTTATCGACGATGCAACACAAAAACCAAAGCGGTTGCTAGTCCAAGTGAAAGGCGGGCACGTTCAACGCGGCGATATTGCCCAGCTACGCGGCGTCATTGAGCGGGAGCAAGCCGCGATCGGCGTGTTTATCACGCTGGAGCCCGCAACCCAGCCGATGAAAATTGAGGCGGCGAGCGCCGGCTATTATCATTCGCCTGGCTGGGGCCAGAACTATCCAAGGCTACAAATACTCTCTATTGCCGAGCTCTTCGTTGGCAAACAGATACAAATGCCGCCTACTGAGCATGGCACATTCAAGCAGGCGACCCGCGTCATTCAGGCCGATGGGGAGCAGCAGGGCTTTAACCTGTGATGCTCGACGAGGCCGACATGAGTCCGGCAGGCGAGCAGCAATCCCCCGGTGTGCTCCTCCAGGCACCGGCGCTAGATGCACAGGGGGGGATGCACGCACCCCCGGCAGATGCACCCCTAGGCGATACCCTCTCTATCCGAGAGGCGGCCGAACTGCTAGGAAAGGATGCCAGTACCATACGCCGGCGCATTCAGCGCAAACATATTGCAGCCTACAAGCGCGAAACCGAGCATGGCTACGAGTGGCGCATATTCGCAGAGAGCCTAGGCGCAGCCCCCCTAGGCATGCATCCCCTGCAAGACGCATCCCCCCTAGATGCGCCGGGCATGCGTAATGCACACCCCCTAGGCGTGCAGGCCCAGGAGAATGCACGCCCGGTGGTGCCTGAGCTTATGAAGGCACTAGAAATAATTGAGGACATACGTAGCGAGAACCGCGAAGAGCTCGAGCAGCTTCGTCAGAAAAATGAGGAATTGACAGGAACAGCAGCTCACTGGCAAGCACGCGCGATCGTTGCCGAAGAGCAAGCACGCCAGGCCCAAGAGCAAGTAAAGCTCTTGATGGCACCCAAAGACGAGCCGATAACAGTCGACGAGGCCCAGTTCCAAGCACAGCCCCGCCGATGGTGGCAGCGGATATTTAGCTAGGAGCACACGATATGGTAGAGCCCGAGCCTAAACAGGACCGGCCCCGGCCGGAGCTCACCCCCGAGCAGCAGGCCATACGCGAGACGAGCATACAGATCGCCGACGGCCTGGGCGAGACTGAGCCCGGCCCCCGGGCGCAAGTATGGCGCGTGGTGCGCGTGCTGGGTATCGAGCGCGCCCAGGCTCTGTATGAGCAGACCCTCGCGGGTGAGGCCGCCGGCGGCATGATGCTCCCGGATGGCTCGCGGCGGCGCACGCCCGGCGGCGTGTTTTTCAAGCTCGCCCGCGAGGGGGCAACCAAACAGGAGCGCCGGCGGATCTTCCCGTTCCAACCCAAGCAGGGCGCGCCCCAGCCGGCGGCCCCTGGTATCGCGTTGATCGTCGACATTCCAAACACGACAGGAGAAGCACGTACCGTGAAAATTACACTTGTTGGCCGCCCTGGGCGCATTGTCGCAAAGCAAGGCTACGTGATAACCGGCATGACGGCGCGCGGCGTGCCCGCTCTACCTAAGGGCATGCCGACGCCGCCGGCAACGCCCACAACCTACACCGTCTATATCTCTGCGAAACAATGGGCCAAAGTCGCCCAGGCCCTCGGCAACCCTGAGGATATATTGATCGTGGAAGGGACGCCGGTGTACGATCCCACGCTTGAAGGGATCGCGGTCTACGTCACGAACGCAACAACGAAGCAGCTCCAGCAGGCCCAGCGCGCGGCCCAGACCGGGCAAAGTTCATAAACGACAGTGGCGCAGCTCGTCGTACCTAGGACGCGCCGAACACACCAGCGCCAGAACCTACGACACTGCGCCAGCTAGCCTAGTGGCATCGTCTATTTGGCGACGACTAGGTACGGTATTCACAAAAGTAAAAAAACGGTTAGGTACTCACTTTTTTGCGTGGAAAATGGGCCAAAATGCAGGTGTGTACGACACGTTGCCAGCACTACGCTTGTTTCTAGTCACTTGTAGCTACTGTCTGTGCAGCGAAAGTGTATAGCCTTTCTTGAGACACTTTATGTCACAAGCTACGTATATGTAACTATAATTGTGCATTGGAAAGCGAAATGCAGTTACGCAAGCGTCTTGTATTCTCGACGCGGGCAATATATAATGCTTTCGGAAATGACGAAAGGGTTCCACGGCCTACCAAGCAAAGGAACCCTTTCCAGGGAAACGGACAAGCCGTGTTGGGCCTGTCTATGTCGCTTAGGTATTCTAGTGCAATATATAGCGTATTTCAAGTAGTCAGGTATACAAAAGCGTAGAACTGCTACAGACTTGCACCTAGAACCAACGCGAAAAACGTTTCTCTCTTTTCTGCTTTAGCCGTCATGCGTGCAACACCACGCCGTGGCGGCTTTTGTTTAAGGTGAAACCATGAGAGAACGACGGACAAAGAGACTGGCTAGCGTGCAACGTTTGGCGACTGCACACGCTAGCCAGAGACGAACAAACCGCCGGTAAACCGACGGCCGTCCAAAGGGCTTTTTGAATGCCCCCATGACATAGGTATTCTAGCACCTTTGGCGGCCATAGCACAAGAGGTAAAACGCTATGGCAACTACAAGCACACACACGCCCCCCAACCCCAGGCAGCAACGCCATACCCAGGCGCTACAGGGCACACCCGCACAAGTGAAGTTTTACCGGCTCATCTATGGTGAGGCCTACGGCTGGGTAGAAGTCTGCCAGTCGGAAGGATCGCCCGATGCCACGCCCCGGCCCAGAGTAATCCGTATACGCTGGGTATGGTACTCCCCCGATACCGTCGACGAGCTCGCGGGCATTGTGGCCACGCTTGCAGCCAACGGGCGCGATACCTACGTAAGCTGGGCCGTCTACAGTGACAAGCAACGGAACAAAGCCTACGCCCTCCCAGGGCCGTCTATCTTCGTCGACGATGCCCCCGAGGGCGACTATTCATTCAAAGTGCTGACAGGCGCCCGCCGGCCGCATGGGTGGCGTATCCTCGACACGCCCGCCGATACTGCAACCCGCGAGGATATCGCCCGGCGCATGGCCTACGCCGGCGGCGATAAGAGCGGCTGGGATATCACCCAACTGGTGAGGCCCCCTGACACGATCAACACAAAACAGGCCTACGGCGGCTGCTACCCCGTAGGGATCGGGCTGGGCACAAGCCAGCGCTACAGTGTCGACGAGCTCGCGACCCAGTTCCCACCGGTAGCAGATGCCCAGGCCGCCGGCGCGCTCGCTATCGACGATCAGGAGCTCAAGCATTGGCTAGGCAACGTGGATGCCTGTATGCGACGTATCCGGCCGGATACGATCACATACCAGACCCTCCAGGGCGACGGCAGCGCGGATCGGAGCGTGGCACGCTGGGCCACGGCATGCAACCTACGCAAGCTCTACGGCCTGCCCAGTGTCGAAATAGCCGCGATCCTGCTCACATTCTGCGACTGGGGCCATAGCAAGGAGAAAGGATCGGTATGGTTACGCGCCGATGTGAAGCGCTGTATCGCCGATGCTGAGCAAAAGTACCCGCACGCCCGTATCAACCCAACACGCGGCACCCAGAGCCGCCCAGCCGTCACGCTACCTGAGATCGCTCGGGAACCACGCGGGCGGCGGCGAACCTATGCCGCTGATGAATATCTCGCCTGGTTATGCGAGCATGCCGATGCCGGCCACGTCATGCTCACCCAGCCCCAGATCGTCACGGCCTACGGCGCAAGTATCGCAACCATTGGACGCCTGGAGCGCGAGCTACGCAAGCAGGGCGAAATCAGGCGGCCTAGAACAGCCAACAAACAGGGCTCATGGTTAGAGCTTTTACGTCCTATCACAAATACCGGCGCGCCCCAAAATACCGCCGTCGATGCCGCCGAAAATGAGCCCGAAACGGCAGTCGACGTGCTATCACAAAAGCCCCGCATAAAGGACGCGCCCGCGTACGTGGAGGAACACACCGCCCCCAGCACACCCTCGGCCCCCCTGCCCTTCCCAGGGCCGTACCCGACGGCGGCGGCGGCGATGCGCGAGGCCTTCGCGGTGTACCGGAATGAGCCCCGCGTCACCCAGCGAAAAATAGACGACTATCTGATGGCCGTCTATCCCGGTGCGCCGTGGAGCGATGACGCCTTGAGTCACTGGTACGGCGTGGAGCTGGCCCACCGGCAACGGCAGCGGCAACGCGATCAGCAGCTCGCGGCCCTACCCAGGATGCCCCAGGCAAAGCTACGACGACTCGAGCGGTGGTGCGAGCGGCTACTCGAGGAAGGACCCGACGGCCCGCGCGGTGGGCAGTATTACATGGCCCGCTGGCTTGCGCCCCACGTCGCCCAAGAGCTTGCAAGCGAGCGGCGCCGGGCAGCCCTTGAACGTGTCAAGCCACGGCGCGGCCGTCGACCGGCCCCCGTTCAAACTTGGACGCTTTTGGACGCTGCCCCCGTTCAAAAGTTAACGCAAGTTGACGCTTTGGCCCCCGAGGTCGATATCCCTCTGCGCTATGCCTCTGGTGAGGTCTGGCGGGCAGTGTGGCATGGCCCAGACGCCGATGAGCCCGTCACGGTGGTAGGACTCTGGGATGCTTCATTGTCGCCCGACGGCCGCGCGTACTATCAGGTCCGCGAAAGCGCAACCGGCATGCCTGCTGATGAAGTCGAGTTGATCGCCCCCGATCAGGTTACAAAAAGTCACACATTGACGCCGGCGGCCGTTCCTATCGCCCAGCCTGTGATCGTGCCCCAGGACGCGGTACAACCGACACAGGAGGGCCTAGGCGAGGCGGGAATGGTGGATACCCCATGGATGTCTGATAACCCCATGGATGACGCCAAAGTGAAACACATACAAGTGAAACGCCCGACGGCGGGCGCGCCCATGGGGGGGGTGTGTTCCTCCCTCCCAGTGTGCCCGATGGTGCCCGAGGTGATGACGCCGGCGGTACGTATTCGGCCCTACGTGCCCGCTGGTGGGTGGACGCTGGCGATAATTGCGGCGCTGCCTGGTGTGCGTAGTGGCAGCATGGCCGCTGATGATCCGTGGATCGCCCATAACCGTGCTCTAGCGGCAATGGCGGTGCAAGCATGAGCGCTGGCCGATGGAAGCGCCAGGAACGCCAGATCGCGGCGGCCCTCGGCGCCCACGGTCTACCCAACAACGGTGTCGGGCAACCGGATATCCGCGCGCATGACTGGGCCATGCAAGTCAAGACGCGCAAGCAGATCCCAGCCTGGTTATGGGCGGCCGTAGATCAGGCAGAGCGGGACGCGGGCGCGGGCGAGCGGCTGGCCGTGGTACTGAGTGAAGTAACCCGGGGCACGCGCGCCCGTCGGCTGGTGGTGCTCGACTTTGACGCCTGGGCGGCCGATGTGGCGCCCCAGGATACAACAGGAGGATAGATGCTATGCCACGGATACCGGCAAAGATAACGCCCCCACTCACAGACCCCCAAAAGCGAGCGGCGGCGCTGCTCGCCCAGGGGCGGCCCGCGGCCGATGTGGCCCAGACCCTCGAGATCCCGCCCGGCGAGTTCGCCGATTGGCGCGCCCTGCCCAGCTTTATCGCGGCCGTTAATGCCCAGATCGCCGAAACGCGCGAGTCGACGCGGCAACGTTTGCGCGCCCTCGCCGGCGATGCCCTGGGCGTGGTCGAGGCGGCGCTACGCGAGGATACGACGCCGGCAAAGATACGCCTTGATCTCGCCCTCAAGGTGCTAGCATTGGTGGGCGTCAGTGACTTAGCAAAGGCTGATAGCGGGTATACCAGCCCGGCCGATGTCGCCGAGGATTGGCGGCATGATGGCGCTATGCGGGAGATGACCCGCTTCTAGGTGCGCTGTTTACCAGTGCGGATCAGGGGCAAAAGCACACCAAAAGGGCCGAAAAGTTGCCATTAAACTGCCATTTGGGGCCGAAAAACCCTACATTTTGGGCATGTTCGGCGCAGCATGGAATAGCGCATTAGGATGCAACAAAAAGGCAACAAAAGGGCAACAAAAGTAGGGTAAACGTCTATTCATTTAGGAAAATGTCACGGTGGCAACCTCCAGAGTTCAGGCAAGTTCAAGGATCGGGGGCGATATGGGCGGCGACGGATCAACCCGCTGGGGCTCGCATAGCAAGGCGACGACGGTAGAAGAGTGTCGATCTCTTGATGTGAACCGCTGGATACGCGAGGGCATTATCGCGCCCGAGAGCCGGCGCTGGGGTAGCTGGGTATGGACAAATAGTTATACCAACAAGCAAACCGCAAGCATTGGCTATGAAGTCAATACGACAGGCCGCGCGCCCTGGGTGCGTCTGTATTACACCGTCACGCCCTGGGCCGGCGATCCTGTGGACTATGACTACACGATCGCCCTTGTGTCGACGATGCCCAACTATGGCGGGCTGCGCTGGTGGTTTGTGTGCCCGCTGGTGACGGGCGGCCGCGCGTGTTACCGGCGGTGTGGCAAGCTCTACATGCCCCCAGGGGGCCGGTACTACGGATGCCGCCACTGTTACCGGCTCACCTATCAGAGCGCCCAGGAGCATGATCCGCGCGTGTCACGGCTGGCCAATGATCCCATGGCTCTGTATGCCGCGATGCGCGCCGGGATAGACGACGCCGGCGGCGATACGTTGGGATCGGCGTCGCGGCTGATCATGGCCATGAAAGCGTACGATGTGCGCGAGAAGCGGCGCCGGCGGTAGGGCAGCAATGGAGCAATGATCGCACACCAAAAAAAGGCGACGATCGGGCGGCCTATTCTGAAAAAATTGAATTGATCGGCCTGTTTTCAATTCGCCGAATTTGAATAAGGTACGGGAAAATCTCGCGTATTCAAATGGTGGTTTGGTTTTGCATCGGGGTTGCGGCATCGGCTTGCTTGGCAGAGGTCCCTATGGCAAGCGCTATGAGCGCAAGCGCCAGGAGCATCGCGCCAAAAAGCACCACGCTCCTTTTGGACAACAACGGTGCTAGAAGAGTGTGTCT
>MWVY01000388.1_pt1 | contig 10434 bp, 9 predicted proteins | sample 1047251 | NCBI WGS metagenome assembly MWVY01 (sample SAMN06349983, study PRJNA376086) | soil metagenome | isolation source: MS7-5 sample Antarctic (ecotone) soil | place: Antarctica | collected 2015-01-13
GCGGCGTGGCTGGCCACCGTTGGTACATGGTCTGCCCGACAACCGGCCGCCGTGCGACCGTGCTGTATCTGCGAAGTGGAACCGGCGTGTTTGCCCACCGGCTCGCCTTCCCTCAGCAGCGGCTGTACTACGATGCCCAGCTGGAGAACAAGCGGTTTCGGGGCATGAGCAACTACTACGGCCTTGATAGGGAATGGGAGGCCCAATGGCGCAAAGGCCGCAAACTCTACTACATGGGCAAGCCTACCCGCTGGCATGAGCGGCTGTTGAAGCTGGAGCGACAAACAGCCGCATCTGTCCCGGCCTTGTTGCGAATGTTGAACGGGGACAGATAGCCCGGTACAATACAGGGACTTTCTCCCACGTATGAGCAAAAGTACCTGAAGGTATTTAACCCCTGTGAGGGTTTTTTAACTCCGTAGAATTTACGGAGCTTACCGGCTGGCTTGGCTCCAGCTCCCCTTGTAATTATCAATGCTTACAAGGGGAAATGTTGGGCAGAGGCTTGCAAATGCCGGTGCCGTTCTGGTTGGACGGAAACGCGAAATAGGCCGCTGGCTGGCTGGCTTCTTTCGCGGAATAGTTGCTTAACATAATGTCAGTTATACTCAACTTCTTATCTCGATGCTACTGTAAGTTCTAATTGGGTTTTGCACTTTTTTGCTCATCTCAGCTCGGGCCCGAGCTAATCTAGGGGCCGGGTAACGCACTACTCAAAGACTAACCAGCCAAGAACAGAATGAAGCTAATTGATTGTCCATAGTCAAATTAGCAGCGTTTGTAAATTCACCATCTTGAAGCCCGGCCCATATTTCCTCGCTCATTGATGAAGCAATAGCTCCTCCTATAAACACAATAGCAGGCTCACCTAATGCTTTACGCACTCGTTTCAGGGCTAGGAAGCCTGTTTTCCAGTGCTCATCGGCTCCTGCTGGGTCATTGCCTCCCTTCAATTCACCCAGAGCCAAGTAGGTAACAGGATTGCTGAGAGTTTTTGCCTTCATTTTAGGGGCCAAATCTGTTGGATGACAATTCAGTAAGCATAGGTCTACATTATTACCTGTCTTCCCTATCTGTGGCACTTTCATATTGAAAGTTAGAGTGCGAGGTGAATCACCCACAGTCCAAGCCAGCCCTTTTGCACGTCTCTCAAGAAAGGCATCATCCTTTCTCGCAGACAGCCACTTCTTTGTGTCCTTATCTAAGTAAGCAAACGGTTGGTTTCTTACTACTAAGGCACCGACAATTGCCCTAACTAATCTTTCTTGAGCGTAAACGCCAACCAGATTCCTCATTGAGCCTCCTAACGTATCACCCCGCGTTAGCATGTAGCGATATACCAGCTCCTCAGAGAACAAAGGGCCAGCCGTTTTGAGGTACTGTTCTGCAAACTCAGCAATGGCTAGGATGCGGTCTTGTTCCTCAAAATACTTATTGGCTTTGTCCGATACCCCGGCTGCAGTCAAGATAGCGGGGTGAAGCGTTGAATCAGCTAGCAAGGCCTCTACATTTGGTAAGCCAGTAGTAGCAGCTTTTAAGGCCCTTCCTGACTCGACATAAGGAGTAGCTTGCGCGCTCCTTTCAAGTGCCATTTTAATGAATCCTGCACACGTTATTTCGCGTGTAGTAACTAGGTCAGCAGCTGAGTTGAGGTGTCTTCTGAAAGGCATAGTAGCTAAAGGAGCTGAGATACTATTGAAGCTTTTTTTTCCACACGTAGACGCATTTACGCATTGCTTCTCGGCCATGAAGCCCCATCTGCTGGCTGCTATTACCCTTTGCGCCTGGTAGAACATAGATGGCCTCCACGTCAAAACCAAGTTGGTGAGCTATATCCGACAGAATTAGGTCAACTGAGATATTGGCACCGGCAAACCGCACATTGTCATTAACCATGACTATGGGCGCACCTGGTTTCAACACGCGGCCACATTCTTGTATCACGCAGGCCATTTCGTAGAAGTAGCCTTTTACCATTCTTGATATACCCGCGTTGTTAAGCCGTTTTTCCAATCTCTCATTCTCTAAATAAGTGAGAATAGATTGTAGCAGCTCTTGACTATCAGTAGCTTGAATAGCGAATTTCCAAGATGGATTAAGCTCTGTTAATTCCTTAGGTCTGTTCTCGACTGTGCAGGAGAGCATAGCTTGACGTAGGGCAACAATTCCAACTTCATCTACCCCTAGCAGGGCAAGCTCCAGCGCATAAGTACGAGTATAGTCGTACCGATTACAGTACGGGGGAGATGTTATAATTCCATCATAAACAGACTCCTCTAGTGTAGAAAGTATGTCGAGACAGGAGCCATTCAAAACCGATACCTTCCCTTTGTCACCCTTCGGTTTAGAATCATCTGTGAATAAGTCAGTAGGAACTGGTTTATCTGCGAGGTCGTGGAGAATCTCTTTTAGCTTACTCTGAATAGCTTGAGTGAAAGGCAGAATAGTGCCCTTATCAAATGTGCTAGCTCCTTGGCGGCGATTAGAACGATAATCCCATCGTAAATACTGCCCGTCTTTACGGGTGTAACTAACAGATTCTAGGACACATAGTAGAGCGAATCTTAGTAGGGTTTTCAAACGAGGTGCCTCCTCATTGATACACGCCAAATATCCGCTTATGTGCTTGTAAGTCAGTTCGGGGTAAGCTCCTTGAGTAATTCTGAGTTCTGGCAGTGGGCTACCATCTGCTTTTTCCCAAGGATTTGTATCTGCCCACTGGCTGAGCTTCCGAAGTTCAATATCAGTTAGCCCTGTTTCTACTATTTGGCGGGCAGCCATAATTTCTTGACCAATAGGAAGTAGCTCAATCCCATCGGCGGCCATTCCTTGCTCAGAGCCTACAAAAAGTGTTGTGCCACTTCCTGCAAATGGGTCAAGTAAACGGGCTGGAGCAGCTAACTCCAGCCCATTCAAAAAGTACGTTACCAAGTCGGCAGAGAAGCCCTCTTTATACTTATACCATCGGTAAACTGCTCTGCTCTTGTTAGCTTGGAAACTGACTAGAGTGCGATTCAAAGCAGGCTGGGGAATAAGCCAATGCTTGTACTTAGTCGTCAGTTCTGTGTTAAGCAAAGAGATATGCTCTAGGTCAACAACTGCTTGAACTGATTCGAGAGTATTTTCAGTGTCATTCATAATCTACGGGTAGGGGACTCCTGCAAACTTACCATTATACCGGCCAACAACTTTAGCAGGTATTGCCTCAAAAAAGCCAATTAGCCCTACCTGAACTCTTTGCCCAAGGCGGTAACGAGCTGTTTGTAGGAGTACCCAGCCTTGTCCTTAATGGCCTCCTTGCTAGTGGCCACCCGGTGGCGAGTGGCGAACAATACCTTTTCCCGGTCGGGCTTGCCGGCAACGTGTTTCAGGATGGCCTGTGCCACGGCCGGGGCTAGGTGGTTGGCGCTGGCTCCGCTGTTGCCGGTAAGGCCCGCGTAGGCAGTCTGGAGCTTCGGGCTCTGCCCTGCCAGCCAGGCCGCGAACTTATCCAGCCGGGCCGTGGGCTTGCTAGCTGCTGCTACGGTGGCCACGGGAGCCGCTGCCAGCTGCTGCTGTGCCTTTGGAATGGTGAACTTGATGCCGGTCGTTTTCTTGCCCGTTTTCGTTCCTTCCCACTCGACAGGGAAGGCCACGGTGGGCGCGTGAAACTCCAACCGAATAGGCTCCAGCACCCGGCGTACAAACTCCGCGTAGATGGGATACAAGGTCGCATCATTCAGCAGCAGCAGCTTCAACTGTTCAATGCCGACTGAATGAGTGAAGGTGCGCCCCTCCCCCATATTAGCGAAGCTCTTTAGATACCAGTACAGCCGTTGGGCGTTGGGAGACAGGGTGAGCAGCGTGGCAATATCGGCCCGCGTGAAGTTGCCCGTAGTGGTGAGCTGGAGCAGGTACGGCCGAATGACCGGCGCGAAGCTGCCCCGTATCCGACCGGTGCCGGGTACTAGCTCTATCTCCGAAACAAGGTGGGCACGGTGAAACGTCCCCTTTGGGGCATCCAAGCGGGCAAGGTTGATGCTCTTAGCGAACAAGTCCTTACAGGCTTGCCGAACGGCCGCGTAGGTCTCTGCGCTGTCGTCGTTGCCCACTACGGCCGACAACGGTATATCAATGGGAGGCAACGTAGTATCTCCGTCCGGGCCGTGGTTGATGCCGCGCAATGCCTCCACAAAGATTCGGCTCTCCAGTACGCCCATTCGGTGCGGCGCTCTTGCCAGCTCGTTATGCTGAAAGGCCACCGTATTGCCCCGGCGTTTGTTGCGGTCGTCGCTGTCGTCGGCAAGGGTGAGCGTAGTAGTGAGCGGCTGTGGTGGAAAGAGCGGCCCCGGCTCGACTGCTACGGCCGTGGCCTGCACTCCACTCCGCAACGCTGCGACAATGGAAGCAGCCGTAACGGGGTGCCCGGCTGTCTCTAGTGTATCCTTTGTGCGGAGTGCCTTCGCGTGTAGGTTGTGCAGCACCTGGTTGAAGTCGGCAACGGCCCCACTCTCCCCAATGATGCGATGCCGGGTAACGTCCCATTGGTCGGGCTGAACCCGAACCCCGGTGGAGTATTCCGCTCGTTTCTTGCCAATGGTTACACGGAGCAGAATCCGGCGTTCATCGGTGCGCTTCCCTTCGGGTTTGCGGAGCAGGAATAGGAACGAAACAGCGGGCATAAAAGAGTATAAGTGATGCACCTCAAATGTACTATTATGTACGGAAATAAAAAACGTACATACTTACCGGGGGAGTTGTACATAGTTGACCGGGGGAGTTGTACATAGTTGGCCAAAATCTACCGGGGGAGTTGTACATAGTTGACCGGGGGAGTTGTACATAGTTGGGCTTATAGACTGTTGATAGTCAATGCGTTATGCAGCCCTAAAGAAAGTAAAGAACAATATTAAAGAAGCTCTAAAGATGCGTGTAGCGAGCGCGACCCCCCGCACCAACCGCTGGCCTGCGGCCTGCCGATGCACGTTGAGGGGTGGGAATACTACTCCAAACGGCCCAGAATGAGCCAGAAACAGGGCAAGGTTCAACGATTAGCTTTCAGGGGTGATGTTCTACCCGACAACGGCGCGAACGGCACGAGAGGCGCACAAAAACACGAAGCCGGTGAAGTGGCGCGGCGCGGCGCGAAAATAACGGCATCTAGGCGGCGTTTTATGGAGCCATAGCGGGCCGTTCATTGTATCTTTGAATATCATCGAAACGGATGATTCACGGGTGAGAAACGTGAGCGACTTACTTCCTCTGTGGCAGCTGTCTTTGCCGCTGTTAGACCGGCCCCCAGCATAGTTCTCACCTGTGCTGGGTTGCCCTGTCTCTGTCGTTCACGTTTCTCTCTGCCTGATGTTTGACTGGATAAAGGCAATCGCCAAAGACTTAACTACTCTTGAAATAGATGCTGTGCGCCGTGGCCAGGCCTTTGCAACGTTGTGGGACGGAGTAGAGGACGAATACGGAAGGGAGCAGGCGAAAAACTACCACGGCATGACGCTAAGTCTATACCCAGCCAAAGGGGTGCTAATTATGGAAGGGGCATTGCCCACCTTCGCCAACGGTAACAACCTGCACCTGCTCACATACCCGGAAATGGTGAGTGCCTGTGCCGGGTTGACTGCTGCCGTGGGCTTACCCGCCTCTCGATTGCCACTAGTGGGCTTGGAGCTATCAAACGACCTTGATTCGACCACTTCGCCCCAACCGTTTCTCCAGTCGCTCCAGCACCATAAGGGCAGCAAGTTCACCGCCCGCAAGCCCCCCAAAGGAGTAGCCCGCCCGCTGGAATATTTCGCCTCCCATGCTGACTACTTCGCGAAGCTCTATGACAAAGGCACGTGGGAGAAACGCCACGGCAACCACTTGCCAGCTGGCCAGCACAGAACACGGTTTGAAGTGGTGTATGGTCGGGCGCGGCCTATCAATGCCTTGTGGAACCGGTCAGAAACGACCCTTGCCGACCTGATTTCACTAGAATTCTACGCTGCTGCTGCTGCCCACCTGGAGCAGCAATGGAGCGCCGTGGTTCGGACGCAACCGCTAGACGCTACCGGCCTCAAAGAGAAGGACAGGCTGTTGTTGAGTGCCGGGGCCAACCCTGAATATTGGCGCGGGTTGAAGGCAGACCGCGCCCTAGTGACCTACAAACGGACTAGGAAGCGGTATCGTGAGTTAGTTGAGGGTTCGGCCAACCGGGTAGGCCCGGACGCATACGACCAACGATTTCCACTTGCTCTCGCTGCGATGTTGCCCCTGGTGGCACATACTCAAAATGATACCCTTCTCCACACGTCTAGTCTGTTGGAATTGCCTAGTATGAGAGTAGAGAGGGAAGCCGCCCCGCCCCTAGTTAAAGACGCTGGAGCGAGTGGCCTGCCTGCCTGCCTTGCTGACGACGAAACCAAGCCCAGTCGCTGCTGCCAGACGTGCGGCGCACCCATTGCCAGCAACCGCAAGCCGGAAACCCGGTACTGTGGGAAGAAATGCCGCAACGCTGCCAGCAACCCCGGCCACAATGCCCGGCGCAGCCTTCGCAAGATTGAGAGCCAGCCGCTGCTGTTCCCTATCCGGCCGTTTGTGCGGGTGCCCGAACAGATACGAGCCTTTGTGCTGGCTGCGGCCTGACCTTGCCCCACTGGCCACCGGCCCGATAAGTACGGCCAACTACGGCAAGCCAGCTGCTGCCCGGTCGGTACTTATCGGACCAATACACGCCCGCGCGAGCTGCCCACCTGATAAAACCCGATACTTTCTCCCAAAAATGAGAATAAGTATTGCCCGGCTCAGCCCGTGGGGTGGGGTGGTTAAGTCCTGTGAGCCAAGCCAGTTTAACACCGTTAGCCTTCGTATTTTTTTCTTGCGTGCATAATTCACCCAAAGGGGGGTAAGCTGCAGCCAACCTGCCAATTACACGACGAATAGCAGGGACGTTCCCTAAGGATTTCGGCTAACTTAGGGGGCTGGCTGTTCAATGGCCGCTGGCCTGCCTGTTCTATGCCTCGATACCCGAACCACCCCACTACTTGCGAAGGAACGCAACGCCTGGAGCTGGCCTACCTGCGTCAGCAGGGCCTGCTGTTGCCCGGCCTGCACAGTCGCACCCTACATTGGAGCAGCCGTGGGGAGCGTACCGGCTCTATCAGCATGGAGGCGCACATTCTGCCAGGACAAGGCAGTTACCTACGGCTCTACTACACGGTGAACAAGGAGCGGCAATACGATTACCGGGTGGAACTGGAGCAGCAGCCTACTAACCTTCGCGGCGTGGCTGGCCACCGTTGGTACATGGTCTGCCCGACAACCGGCCGCCGTGCGACCGTGCTGTATCTGCGAAGTGGAACCGGCGTGTTTGCCCACCGGCTCGCCTTCCCTCAGCAGCGGCTGTATTACGATGCCCAGCTGGAGAACAAGCGGTTTCGGGGCCTATCCAAATATTTCGCCGTGGATAGAGAATGGGAAAAGGAATGGCGCAAGGGCCGCAAAACCTCTTACCGGGGCAAGCCTACCCGCTGGTACGCCCGCCTATTAAAACTGGAGCAGCAAACGGCTGCCTCAGCCCCTTCTATCCTAGAAAGGATGTTGTAGAGGGGAAATTTTCGCAATAAATCCCGACGTAGCTTTGCTCCTTCGGCATTACTCAGACTAGGCAAAATGGCCAAAAAAGCAACGGTTTACGATACTAGAAACTACCTAGTACGAAGTGTACAACAAGCAAAAACCATCACTACGGATTGGCTCAAAGAGATTAAGCTGTCGGAAGTTATCAAGTTAGGATTACCCGAAGTAGATGACCGTTACCACCAGTGGCGCATACCGCTGCGCGAGTTGAAGGGCGAGAAAATTGGAGAGGTAGTTATTGATGCTTACTCCACTGAAATTCTCTATGACAAAACTACTAGGCCGGAAATGTTGGAGGCCCGCCTACTCAAACGTGATGATACCGACAATGGCATCACTGAGAGCAAGCGTAAAACCTTCACTATCTCGCCTCTAAGGAATACAATCGGCATGGGCGATTGCGTCGAATTAATGGACGATATGCCGGCCGAAAGTGTCGATTTGATATTTACCTCTCCCCCCTACTTCAATGCCCGGCCTGAATACTCAGAGTATGAGGTTTATCAAGAGTATCTGTTGAAGATGAGGCAGGTTATCAGCCGGGCGCATCGAGTGCTGAGCGAAGGCAGATTCTTTGTGATGAATACTTCCCCTGTGTTGCTCAGAAGAAGTTCGAGAAATGAATCTTCCAAACGGATTGCTGTTCCCTTCGACCTACACCGGATATTCATCGAAGAAGGGTTTGACTTCATCGATGATATTATTTGGGTTAAGCCCGAAGGTGCAGGGTGGGCAACTGGCCGGGGGCGACGTTTTGCAGCTGACCGCAACCCCATGCAATACAAGGCCGTGCCTGTGACGGAGTATTTAATGGTTTATCGGAAAAAGACTGATAAACTCATTGACTGGTTTATCCGCAATCATCCTGACCGTGAAATAGTTGAAGAATCAAAAGTAGCTGACGGTTACGAGAAGACCAATATTTGGAAAGTCCATCCTAACACTCGCTCTAAGCATCCAGCTGCCTTCCCTAAAGAATTGGCTCAGCGCGTTATTTCTTACTACTCCTTCAAAAACGACGTGGTTTTTGACCCCTTCGCCGGGTCAGGTACTACTGGAGCTGCTGCGGCTGACTTGCAGCGCCGTTTCGTGCTGTTTGAACTCAACCCCGATTATATCAAGCTAATCCGGGAAGACCTAACGAAATGGCCCAATGTTCAGCCTAACAGCATAATGTACCTTAATTGCGACCCTGTTGCTCTTCAAACTAACCTGTTCTAAACTGTAATACCCACACTCTAAACTCTTTTCCTTCACATGGCGAAAAAGAACACCATCGATAATATGTTTCCTGAGAATGGCCGTTTGCTTCTGACAGGTGGAGGAAAGGAGTTTATTGAGAAAATAGGGGTAGAGGCAGCTAAGGCTGTTGTGTTGGGAGTATTGAAGGGCGACAACATCAGAGCGCAAACAGAGCCGCTAACTAGGCGACGTGTGGCCATGGTCAGCAATGCCATGGTTTCCCTGTTCACGCAAGGTTGGGCCAATAACCCCAGTTTCACAGAGCAGCTATCGGCACTGGCAGTAGCTCAACTGACTACTTCAAGGCAGTCTGATAATGCTTCTGTCTGGCCTGCACAGTGGCTGATTGGACTAACCGGGAAATCCGTTCAGAACGTTGTTCGGGGCAAGTCCGAAGCTAGAGACTTGTATTTGCAAGAGTTTGAAACAGCGGTAAATGAAGCAGCTGCTAGAAGCGAAGAAGACTTCGGAGATACGAATTTAGGGTTCATCGAAAGCGAAGGGCAGTGGCGGGCCTTGACCTGGACAGACCTCACTAGGCTAGCTACTGCCATTGGATGTGCAACTCTCACTATTAGAGGCTCTGACAAGTCAACCTATGGCAAACTTTTCGAGAAGCTAATACTAGGCACCGTCCTTACCATAATGGGATTTGAGCTTGTAGAAAATTCTAGAAGCCAGAAGATTGAGCGAGTATTTTGGCTGTCCGATAGCTCTGATACTCGTGAGTGTGATGCTACAATTCGTTTCAAGGCGAACAAGATTATTCGCTTTGATATTGGCTTTATCGGTGCAGGGAACTCTGAAATCTCAAAGGATAAACTCACTCGCTACGCTAGTGAAGCAATTAGAGCCGGGCAAGTAGTTCTTTCTAAGACGTTTATAATCGTTGATAAACTGCCAAAGTCAGAGAAGACGCTTCAAGATGCCGCAAAATCAGGGGCAGAAATCATACAAATGAGTATGAAACTCTGGCCGATTGAGCTTGCAAATAAACTCAACAGTCATCTAGGATTCTCGCCTGATATACTTTCTATTAAAGAAGACGAAGTAGAAGGCTATTTAGCGCAGAAAATAGCTCCTATTAGGATTCAGAACTTCCTTACTGGAGTGACAGCAGCCGACCTTGATACGGATTCTGCATTGAGTAGCGCAGCCTCTCAGCTTGACTTGTACGATGACGAAGAATAAGTGCTTCTTTCTTGGCTATGGCTTGCAAATGCCACTGCTGTTCAAATTAGACGGGAGAAAGAAAACGGCCCACCGCAGGCCTGGCTGCTTCGCGGAATAAGTACTTAACATAATCTAAGTTATAGCCGACTTCTTGCCCCTGTCCTAGTGCGGAGCTTGCCGCCGTTTTGCACTTTGCCGCCCAGCCTGGTTGGGTTGCCTCACTTGAACTCCCTGCCGAGCGCGGCAACCAACTGTTTGTAACTGTATCCGGCGCGGTCTTTCACGGCCTCTTTCGTGGTGGCTATCCGGTGGCGCGTGGCGAACAATGCCTTTTCCCGGTCGGGCTTGCCGGCAACGTGTTTCAGGATGGCCTGTGCCACGGCCGGGGCTAAGTGGTTGGCGCTGGCTCCG
>MWVY01000389.1_pt1 | contig 10426 bp, 14 predicted proteins | sample 1047251 | NCBI WGS metagenome assembly MWVY01 (sample SAMN06349983, study PRJNA376086) | soil metagenome | isolation source: MS7-5 sample Antarctic (ecotone) soil | place: Antarctica | collected 2015-01-13
AGTGTCATATTCTTTTACGTCAGGCTTGACACTTAAATAAAACTGTTTGGTTTTGGTTATGCGATTATTTACGTAGTCAATATGTCGCACGTCAGAGGGAGATAAAGACTTGCGATAAGTCATGTACGTTTCGGCCTTCTCTTTTTTGGCTTTATTCTGTTTGTATAATGTTTTACCGTATTGCCAGATATGGCAATCTTTGCGAAATATATTGTTCATGTATAAATACGACATATAAGAATTTCTAAATGTCATTTCATACCGCAGCATAGTATCGGCAAAGTCCTGGTAATGCTGAATATTATAGGAGCCGCCAGCCTCATTTAATTTACGGAGTTCTTTGGCGTCATTCTTTTTAAATTCGGTTCCCTTATGATATACTTTGATGCTATATCGTTGGGTTTTATACATTATAGTTGTCTTCCAATCCCTTGAGTAATTACTGCCCTCTTTCGCGTTTTTCTTTTTTAGTTTGCGAAGTTGGGCGAAGTAATCCAGCGCCTCAGCTTTGGAGGTAAAGACCTGGTTATAACAAATGTCCAAACGGTTTATTTCGACTAGCCGTTTGTCTATTTCGTTACCAATAGCCCCGAATTCTTTATTAAAGAAGTATTCCATAAACAACGCCAGGCGTTGATATGCTTCTTTTAGATTAGTGTCTAGTGTGCCGTGATTATAAGCCGAGAAGTTACGAGCAGTGGGCGGAGTATTGTAATGCAGTACGTTCGTCCCGTACAGGTACTTTGGGACGGAAAGGTTGAATTCAATAAAGCCCCTGTTATAGTCTATCTTATAAGCGATTAAGTAATGAGAGCTTTTTAAATGGTTGAAGTGGGCAACTTCGTGTACCTCGCCGGTATCGTGATAATTAATAAGCGTCCTATGTAAAATCTTTTGTTGGGCAGTGTATTCGGGAGCATCTGTAAAGCGTAGCATCTTCACAGTTTTGCCCCTAGAGCCTGTTTCGGTGTGCTGCCTATCCAACCACTCGACCAGGGAGAGGTGTTTTTGTAGGTCATGCACCCGAAAAACTACGGTATCAATCATTGTAGGAAAGGGTGTATCAGGCTATTTATCGGAACCTTACGCCAGCTAAAGCGATAGGGCAAAGTATAGAACCGATACGGGCGACGATAGCAGCAGACGACCAACACGACCACCGGAGAAGGAAAGCAAAGCATTTATAGGGTTTCAGTTATGCGGCGATTTGAAGCCAGGAGGTTACGGTTTCGGCGGCGTTCTGCGGCCACCTGGTCGAGTAGTGCCTGAGCCTCCGGTATTTGTTCGATATGGCCTTGATTGTAGCCAATGCCAGCGCCCAGGACGAAGGCAGCGCAGGCCAGAAAGGCCGCTAGGAGGAAGTAAAGCCAGTTCATAGGTTGGCACGATTATAATTTAGCTTTTAGCTTGCAGTTCTTCCCGCAGGGAGTAAATGACAGTAGCCAGGCTGAGGTACTTATCTAACCAGCGTTTTCGCGCCAGGTTGGCGTGTTGGGCATCTTCCCGAAATTCCTCTATAATGACATTATAGGTTCGGGTAAGTTGGCGTTTGGTAAGCCAGTGAGAAAGCGCAGCAGAGGCAGCGCACAGGGGCAGTAGTGCCCACAGGATAGAGGTTATCATAGTAACCATATTGGGGAGGTTATGGGTAATATTTACCCACGTTGTAGTATGTTATATACATACTAGCAGCGTGAGGTTTGCCCCGCAAAATTGGATAGAATAAATATCTATAACAGGATTTAGATTCCGGAAATTCCGCATAAGTTTGTAGAATCTATAAAACCCAAAATAATTCAATAGTGAATATCTACGAAGTATGCACGGCGTATGCCGATGCACAGGACGCGGTAACGCGCAGCGTAAAGCAATGCCTGACACGCCCCGCCGAGTTAGCGAAAGCGGTAGGCATAGGTAAAAGCCAGTTTTACGAGAGGATGAGGGAGAGTAATTGGAGGCCCGAGGAGATGTTAAAACTTGCCTCGATACTCGAAACCGCCAAAAAGCTTACAATTGGGGGATAGAAGCTAGGGAAGTCGCCAAACTTTAAACCGTTCAACCACTATCCCCCGAATTGCAATAAACAAGGATTCTTTTTGCTTACTGACACAAACATAATGAAAAACCAAGATTTACAAGCCGTAGAAGTTCGGGTTTGCTCTAATATAATGCGGGAGCCGCAGGTATTTGACACGATAGGCCCCTCAGTAGGCGGACTATGCCGCGACCTAATGATTTGGGCGGCGTGGAATGAATCAGAGTATGCGCGATTGAATGTCAAGCAGTTTGCGGAAATGTTTGGATATAGCCGCCCGTACTTGTTTAAAAAGCTCGATAGCGAGACAATTAAAAAGCTAAACGCGGCAGGATTCCCACAGATTAAAGACACCATAGGCTATGCTTTGGCGCACCTGGTATTTCGGAATCTGGTATTTAGTGAGGGTTACGTTTCAGTTTCGCCAGGCGGCAGCCTTGAGAAATCGGTAACCAGTAGAGCGGTGAATCTGCTACAAAGTGTCACCGTCACCACCACGCGCACCGGAACAGTATTCACTATCCAAGTAGCGCGGCCTTTTCTGGATAATTGCAGCCGGTCACAGCATTATCAGCGGTTCAACCTAGCAGACTATACCAGGTTTACCCATTCACGCGGCCAGGCGTACAGCGCAGCCCGAAAGCTATACCTACATCTGCTACGCAAGCGGCGAGTATGGGACAACGCGAAGAAAGCGCCAGGCGTGAAGCCTAGCCTGAGCAATTTTGACAAGCTATGTGCCGTAGCCGGCCTGAGCTATGCCGACCCAAAAGAGAACGCAAGAGAATTGCGGAAGCTATTGGAGCTAGTGGGCGACAGCCGAGGTATCAAAATGACAGCCGAGGTCACGGCAGAAGCGGAGGGTAAGTACAGCGTCCAATTCAAGCGAGAGGATTTGTAAAAAGCATGACAAAGCTTGAGAGGCACACGGCGACCAGGCCAAGCCCTGAGAGGGAGCCAGAAAAGTACCTGAGTTGGCTAGTAATCTATGCGGAGTTAGTGGCGGAGGCCGTGAAGCACTCACTGAGTAAGCAAAACCCAAAAGCCCGTTTATAACGGGCTTTTTTTATGTTAGCCAGCATTAACCGGAGGTGTACCCAGCGTTAATCAGAAGTACACCCAGCGTTAATCAGAAGTACACCGCGTTAATCAGAAGTACACCGCAGCATTAATCAGAAGTACACCCAGCGTTAATCAGAAGTACACCCACTCCTTTATGTATAGAAGGAAGAACAAATAGAAGGAAGTTTTTTCGCCTGATTAATAGCATTGCAACGACGCCAGGCGCACACCTGACCACGTTGGCAGGAGGACGCAAAACGTGGCCAGCAGCAGTGCGGGAGTAGTCGCCCCGCAGGGCTGCCGCCCCGCACCCCGCTAAAGCTTTTAGAAGGTTGTTATGTCGAAACAGGCAAACAACAGAACAGCGGCGCAAGCGGCGCGAGGAAACACGAAGCCGGACAAACTAGGGGGGCGCGGCGGCGCGGACGAAATGAGGGGGGGATTTCCCCCTCAAACTCCCCCCACCCTATCCCGGCGCAGTATTCGTACCTCATACCGCACCAGGATAGGGGAAAAAGAGCCGGAAACGGGGCTAGGTTGAACTTTCGCCCGTTTCGCTAGTGTCGGTATCTTTGGGGGGCTGATAGCCTAGCAGAGCTAAAAACGGGTAGTAATCAGCAAGGCCAGTGCCATAGGTGAGCGTTACGTGTTTTTCCCGGTCGAGAAAGCGGGATAAAGTGCCAATAGGACGCCCGGCCAACCTATCCAGGGCAGCGCAGGAGATAATAAAGCGGCGCTGGGGTGTGAACCAGACGCGCAAGTGTTCAGAGCGCAGCATTTGAAGGAACTAGAGCGGGAATCAAATATTGCTAGGTTGTAATTATGCAGACGTATGAGGAATTAGTAGTAAAGTACAAAAAGGCAAAAACGCATTTTTAAAAGCTTTATACTTTTAAGTGCTGATAATCAGCGTTTTGTACCCTGCCGGCATCTCAGCTGAGAACCAGGGCCAGGCGGTGAGATAATGCAATTTATCAGCCATGAAAAAAGCCCCCTACTAAGCTAGTAGGGGGCTTTTTTAACGGTGAGTAATGCGGGCCACTTTGGGCCGGTGCCGGTGTTTGTACTTGCAGCGGTGCGAAGTGGGCCACCAGGGCAGCACCAGCAGCCAGAGCAGCAGGAGAACCCGGCTAAGCACGGCGGGCAGTTTTTTGCCCTCGATGCAGGAACCACACAGCGCCGGCCATTTCGGCGGCACAGATAGCGTAGGATTGATTTGCCGAAGGCGCGGCAGCGTCAGGTGCAGATAATTCAACCTTATAGACGTTATAGGGCCAGATTTTGGCTAAAGTATCGGCCAGGCTGTTAGGGAGAAGTTCGTAGAAGGTGTTTAGGCGAATCTTTGCCACCACCAGCCCGAAGGCCCCATGTAATAAAACGAGGATTGCGAGGAAAAAAGGCATTATGTGAAAATGTGGAAATGTGGAGTTAGCGGTAGCGCGGGAGCGACTTACCTACTTTGGAAAATTTGCGCTCTATTTCGGCCCGAGAGAGCAGCAGGGACTTTTTAGGGGCAGTGGGGCGAGCAGGCAGCGAAACGTCAAACAAATAGTCGTTATCCCGTTTAAACTTGCGCTCCTGGTACACCTTTTCAGTGCGGTTCAGGCGCTCATCCAGACGCTTGTTTGTTTGCTTGTGCTTGCGGTCAGGAACGCCCAGCTTTCGCGCTTTCAGCCCTAGTTTGCGGCCCATGTTAGAAAACAGGCTGCCCATAGTGCGAAATTCGCGGCTCAGCGTGTCGCGTTCGCCCTTTGTCATGCCAGGGCCAGTTAAAGCGGCATACGTGCGCTTTGCGCCCTTCTTTACCTGTTTTTTAGCGCCCTTAACCGCGGCTTTACCTACGGTTCTGGCTAGTTTCTTAAGCCAGGGCATGAGAGGACAGTTTACCCGATTCGTAGCCCGTTGCGCGGTTTTCGAGATAACCGTTTAAGGTGCGAATCAGGAAGTTAAATAAACTCCTATCCCGTTCAGTAGGCACCACGCGCGCCCCTGCTTCATAGCCAAAGACCACCGTAAGCAAAGCATTTACGGGGTCAATTAGATTAGTAAGCGGAGGCGTGAGCAGGCCCACCGACCAGTCAGGATTAATTATAGAACTCTTAAGAGTTACGAAAAGGAACGGTAGCAGAGCTAGAAGCGATGCTTTGACCAGGGTAAACAGGAGCCGCATTTTTTTTGCGTTGATGAAGTGAGTTGAGAATGATAAGAACGACTGAGAGGCACGAGAGAACCTTAAGCAGTATATCCAGGCCAGCCGACAGGCCAGGCATAAAGGTGGATAGGTTCGCAAGTAAGAGACTGCTAAAAGTGCTAAGTCCAGCATCTAGCCTAGTGGGGAAAGTTTCCAGAGAAGCAGCCACCACACTATGCGAAAGACGGTTTTCTTAAGGCTGTCCGGTGCTTCGTCGGGGTCGGCCTGGTCGAAGTCGGAGAAGGTGTTAGCAGGGCCTTTTTTTTTACCGCAGCCGTGCGGGAATCCCAAAAGGCAAAGCGGCCTACCTTATCATGTTGTTTGGCGGTAACAGTGGCCGTATCGCGGCAGTCCAGGTGCAGAAAGGTATCATAGATGCCGAAGCCCGTAATACCAGCAAAGCGCAGGGCTTGAAACAGTTCGCCACGGCTGAGGAAGTCAGCATGAATACGCGCCATTATTTCAGTGTCACCGTTAGCGGGCTGAGAATCAAAAGCCCGGCCTATTACGTGCTGAGAACTTTTGGCGAGTTGTACGCTCATTCCTTCGCGCTGACAAATCGCTAATTCGTGCGCTTCCGTGCGAAAGCCGGAAGTGATACGCCAGGCAGTGCCAAAATACGTGCGGAGGTACTCGGCAGCACTAATGCAAGGCTGAGCCATGCCGTGAGAATCGGGAGCCTCGAAGCCTTTAGCGGCTGAGGTAGTGTAAAACTCATTAGTTCGGAAGTGGGGAGTTATTTGGCTTGAATCCCCCTTTTTTATTGTTCTGAATTCCATTGTAGAGGTTGAGGAAATCCCCTAAACCCGAACTCCGTTTGTCCTTAGTGTTTTTCTTTCTTATTGGGTGTTTAAGGTCTGCGATATATTCAACGGTCAGACAAACACGATTAAGAAGGAAATACACCAGGACAAACGGAGCCAGGAGAAGCAGCACAGATGCACCAAACGGAACAACCAGGAACAAGCCTAGTATTTGTAATAGTTTGATGAAGTGAGCCACAATAGAGGATAATTGAATTTAATATTTAAGCCAATGAAGGCGACAGGTAAAAAGTTAAGCGGTAAACCGAACAAGTGCTTTTATGGAGCGTCCGTATAATCTATGTGAAAGCGGTAGCCGTAGAAATGGAAAGGCTGCCGAGCATTCGCATAGCTGAACGTATGTAAGGTTTCGTGATTAAAGTTTGCCGGAGTATAAGGCAATTCAATATTGCACTGAGTATCATATCCTACGAACGTTATTAAGCTCATTAAGGGATTATCATAATCAGGCACCGAAGTAGGAGCGACGGCGGGATGCACAAATTGAGGGATGATATAACCGCAATAGTAAAGGTTCTTTGCACCTTCAGTATATAAACGCCAAGTATTACCGTCTATTTTCTTGGCAGGGATAGAAACCTTTTCAATTTTGCCATAAGTACCGCCGTACGGGTCTTTACCCGTAACAGGGTCTATAACGCGTTGGTCCTTATAGAATTCTTTCATTAAAACCCTAGCTCTTTTCATACCCAAAGACCCGTTTTGGCCCATATTTTACGCATTTCTGTTAAGTCGTGCCCTTGCAAATAATTGTCATGCAAGACTTCTTCAAACCAGCGGAAAATGTGACCAGTGAATAGTGTTAGACCGAGTAAGTTATTTTTGTCGGGAACCCCGAAAGAAATAGCTACGGCCCGTAATTCATTCGCAGATAAAGGACGCAGCAAGGCAAATAATTTGTCCTCATCTACATTCTCTAAAGCCCCGAAGCCATCCCGAAGCGCAACAAATATTTTATTTGCTAGTGTTTTCGCTTTCGATTTGCCATTAGGGCCAAGAGCAGCCCAGTTGCAAGACCAGGCATCAACTTCTTTTTGATAAGCGTTTATTTCGTCGGTCGTTTCGGATTGAAACACACCGGCAGAATTAACACCCACTCCAAGACGTTCGCCTACCTTATCTACTGTTTTGCTCATTTTTTGCCACACCAGGACGCCAGCACCAATCATTAAAACCGTTGATAGGGTGTCGCCTTGAAAGCCCCGCGCCATTAGTAACGGCGGCGTTTTGTGGTTTTGCGGCTAGGACGCCGCGCAGACCGTACAGGCGCATAAGTGCGGCGCGTACGGGCTTTTTTTGTCTTTCGGCGGCGTACTGGAGACGACAGGCCGAGAGATTGTTCTACTGATTGAGCGAGTTCGTTCAACATACAGATTAGTGGTTATTAGTCCTCGTCCTCGTCCTCGTCCTCGTCCTCTGAGGTAACACCCGCTGAGTAATCCATTACCTCACGTTTGGCCCAGATATAGACGATAGCGAGCAAGGTTTGAAACCACCAGGCTTTGAGAATAGAGGCAGCTTGAGTTTCAAGCTTGCCACATTCGGCCCCATCTTCTTTAGGTTTGCCGAGTTTGGAAAATGCTATTTCGGCATCCCCCATAAGGGAAATACGTTGAGATTCTGGTATAGGGGTAGCAACCTTAAGAAGCTCAAAAACAAATTGAGTAGGTGACACTTTGTTAAATATAAAATTTGAGAGAAAGGATAACCCGCCCCGCCAGGAGAGGCAGGGCGAGTTTCCATTATTCAGTGGGCGTTATCCGTTCAGGGAAAAAGAGAGCGGTATAAGGTTCCCCGGTTTCATGCACTTTGTAGGCAGTATTGACCGGGATGCTTATATAGCCATCCATTTCACAGAGGAAGCGGCCCCCGTCAGCATCATCATCCAGGAACAGAGGGATGCTTTGATTGAGCGAGGTAGGGACGAATTGAACGTCGGCTACTTCGACCCAAATCAAGGCGCGGCCAGAAACGCGGAATAATTCGCGGTCAGGAAATTGCCGGAAATTCATACCGCTATTTCTTTAGCAGGAGGAAGGCAGCAAGACCGCCCAGCCCGAGCAGAGCAGGTGAAATACCTTTCTTTTCGGTATCTGGTTCACCGTAGCCACCTTGCACGGTGTAGGGTTGTTCGGCTTTTTTCGTGCCTAGTACATCCTTGCCGGTTCCAATGCCGAAAACGCCAGGCTTACCGTCACCGATGCCGGCAACGCCAGGCTTACCGTCACCGATTCCAAAAATGCCCGCTGTTTTTTTCTGAGCCTTATCGGCTTTTTCCAGTACATCTTTGCCTTTCGACAAGATATTTCCGATAGCGCCACCGACACCAGGAAGGGCCAGACCAACGGCTACCCCCGCAATCGGGAGTAGCACGTTTTTGGCCTTAGCAAGGCCCTTTCCGATGTCCTTAACCGTATTTCCCGCTTTTTTTACGAGATTTTTAAGGAAAGACATACGGCAGGGACTAAGCTTGTGGAAGGGTTGCAGCTACTTGCACCAAGTCAGCACTACGAGCAGTCACACCAGCAGCACGAGCGGCAGCGGCCTGGTCGGGGTTAGACTTTTCCAGGGCTACCGTGCGCTGAATTACGCGCTCAGCGTTAGCGACGTTAGAAGCTGCCGCCATTTGGGCGATACGCAGTTCTTTAATCACCAACAAGTAGCACATATCCTTATCCGCGCCGGTCACTTTAACCCGCATAGAGGCAGTGGGCAGGTCGTCACCGTCAGCGTAGGCGTGCAGCAGGGTAGAAGGCGGGCCGGTCAGGTTGCCATAGATGGCAGTGATAGCGCCCATACCGTCCACGTCGTTCTGAAAGTATTCGCCCTCAGCGTCAATCAGGATGTTTACATCCTTAGCGATTGACTTGATGCCACCAGGTGCGCCCGTAACAGCTAGATAGTTGAAGAATGAGTACTTACCCAGGGCAGCCGTAGGAACTTGGCCTTTCGACACTAGATAAATCTCACGCACTAAGTGATGATTGCTTTCGAGGTCGTTGGAGGCGTCGTACTGATAAATTACGTCAGTGGTCATTTCGCCAATTACCTGGTAAATCTTGAAACGTTGAACGGTTCCGAAGGCTTTAACCAGGTTCAGCGTAATTTCTAGCTGAGCGTCGCGCAGGGTAAGATGCCCAATAGGCAGCTCGAAAGCATCCAGCGGGAAAGCTTTAGCTTTCGTGTCTGTTTCAGCGGTCAGCGGGTCATCATCACCAGGCGAAGTGTCAGCAGTGCCACGGGTAGGCATACCACGCTTGAAGTCGCACAGGAAGGCCAGCATACCAGCACTAACGCGGTCAGCAATCAGCACAACCCCGCCAGCGTGGCGCAGCTTGATAGTGATTGTGTCCGTAGCGTGGAAGCTCGAATCAGTAGCGAACAGCAAGCCAGTTACGCGGCCACGCTCTAACTGATAGGTCAAAGTACCACCGTTCCGGCGGTCAATGGTTTGCGTTGTGAGAAGGTCGAGTTTCATTACTTCTTAAGGCTAGAGGTAATGGTTTGAAACTTCTCTTTCAGGTCGTCCCCGAAATAAGCACCGCCAGCAATGGCGGCAGCGAGTACTAGGAAGCCCTTAATAGGACTTTTACGGCGTCTAGCCATGATAAAAGGAAATAGGGTTGAACAGTTAGGAGCCGCACACGCGGCCCCCGTTTGGCAGTTACAAACCTACTCCCGTTTATAGCTTATAGGAAATGTTTGATTCCGAGATAACCGGAATAATACAATATGTGCCCATTGTAGGCGTGTAAGTCCATAGCAGCGGAGGTAGTGAAACCGCCGAGGCTTTGTTGAGTTACGCCCAGCGATTCCAGGTCACGCCGCAGATTATACCAGGTTTTGCGCTCGAAGATGTTAGCTTCTTCGATTTGCTCATAGGTATGCGTTTCCAGGAGCTTGAGTACAGCCCGAATTTTAGACAGTGATATTTTGCGCCCCGTAATTCCTTGCGTCTTTATTCCGTGCGCTTTTAGCTTTTGGCGATTAGCGTTTATTTCTGAATTATGCTTTTCAAGAGAAGCAAGTATAGTAGTTGAATCTTGCTTTAAATTCAATTCAAATTCTTTTAACAACGCCATAAACCGCCGACCCATTAAGCGCACTAAACGGGAGCTAAATAAAGCAGGATAGGTAAAGTACTGTTTCCCTTCTGCTACCTTATTAAATTCGTATTCGTCAGTATAAGTGTCATATTCTTTTACGTCAGGCTTGACACTTAAATAAAACTGTTTGGTTTTGGTTATGCGATTATTTACGTAGTCAATATGTCGCACGTCAGAGGGAGATAAAGACTTGCGATAAGTCATGTAC
>MWVY01000390.1_pt1 | contig 10424 bp, 13 predicted proteins | sample 1047251 | NCBI WGS metagenome assembly MWVY01 (sample SAMN06349983, study PRJNA376086) | soil metagenome | isolation source: MS7-5 sample Antarctic (ecotone) soil | place: Antarctica | collected 2015-01-13
CACGGTGAACGTGAATGCCCTGCAGAACTTCCTGAATCGGAACGACATAGACGTGAACATCGAAGACGTCCTCAACAACAACAACGTTGAAATCCTCAACAACTTGGTAACCATCCAAGGGATATCGTTCGACGGCACGACCTTGGTGATCTTCGTCTAGTAGCGACTTGCGCCGCATCTCGGGCCGGGGTCCTTGTCGGGGTTCCGGCCCTTCTCTTTGCTCAGGGGTTCGCGGTGGCTGTCGTTTGTTACCATTCGCCGTGTGGGCCCGCGCGGTCTTTGGGCCTCCTTGGGGTAGCTTTCACGTCAGTTAGCAACCTCCGAGGAAGCGGGCCCACTTCCCCATACCCGACCGGGGCGATGCACCCTCCTTGCCTGCCCTCGATGCACACAAGGCGCACCACGTATCAGCCTAGCCCTTGCTTGCCCTTGCCCTATGGCTGGGTAGGGGTAGGCGTGCTTATGCCCGCGCATAACTATCCAGCATTGCAACTATGTGTAGCAATGCGCTCACGTAAGGCTGCGCGTGGGTGCTAAGGAGGCTCCTTAAGGGCCACGATAGCGCATAGGTATGCGCCTTACTGCATAGGTATAGCTATGTGCAAGGGCGAACTTCCGGGAATGGAGCTTAGGCGAAGTTCAGCGCCAGAAGCGCCGCCACCAGGAGGGGCGCTGTGCGGGCCGCTCCCGGTCGCCGGGTGTCGTACCCCCGGACGATGCCCCGCCGCCCGCCTGGGGCGGTCCTGGCGCGTCTTGCGGCGGCTCGGTGGCGGGGGCTTCTATCTGTGGCGGCATCCTCTCGATCAGGCCGCCGATAATCCGGCGGGCTTCGGCGTGGGCCTGGCGCTCGGCTTCGAGCTGGCCGCGCAGGTACTCGACCTGGTCCCGGAGGCTATCGACCAGCTCCGCCGAACCCTCGACCGGGCGTTTATGGTCGGACGTGTCCCGCCCGGTGTCCAGGTACACGTACCGCCTGCCGTCCTTCCCCTTGTCCGACCGGATGGAGCGGCGCTGTACCCGCTTGCGTATGGCCTCGACGGTGACGCCCAGCTCGTCGGCGGCGTCCCGCATCGTGACGCGACGGGCGGGACCGCGCCCGGTACTGCGTCCCTCCATGCGTCCCTCCCCGTACGGTGGCTAGCGAAGCTGGGACCGGCCCAGGGGGCTACGGGGGCTCTTCGGCCGGTCCCAGCCACGCTAGGGATTCTAGCGCCCGGCTTTGCCCTTCGGCGTCGCCGGCTCCTGCTTCAGCTCCTCGATCTGGCGCTGCTGATCGGCCACGACACGCACGAGGGCGCCGACGAGGGCCGTCAGGCCGTGCTCTTCGCGGATCAGCGGGTCTATCGTCGCCATCTCCAGGAGCCCGACGGGCGAAGAGACGAGGTGCGGGTTGTTGTGCGACTCGGAGTACGGGACGTCGGCGCCCGGCACGGAGTCCAGGAGCGCACGCAGCGTGCTGGTGGCGGCCAGTTGCTCGGCCGCGACAGGGCCGGCGAACAGCCTCGGATCGGCCATCTAGACGGCCCCCATCGCGCCGGACCGGGCGGCGTGTCGGGCGGACTCTTCGGCTTGCCCCGCGGCCGTCCGCGCCGCCTCGTCGCGCCGCTGGCGCCAGGCGTCGCCGGCCCCGGACTTCGTGCCGCCGGCGGCCAGGAACTCGCGCTCGAAGGCCGCGCGGTCCTGTTGCTCGGCCCGCTCGGCTTGTTCGCGCCGCCGGTCCTCGCGGCGCGCCTCTTGCGCGGCCAGGTAGCCCGCGCTGTCCGCCTCGATTTCCCGGATCGTCCACCTGGTGTGGTCGCGTTTGTTTTTCACTCGTTGCCTCCTGGTCTGTCGTGGTCCTCGGCCATTTCGGCCCTCGTCGAGTCGATGGCGGCGGTCATGAAGTCGCGCATCGGGTCGTCCGGCGGGGAGCGGTCCCGCTCCTCCTCCAGGTAGGCCAGCCACGCCGGAAGGCCCGCCCGCTCGTGGGCCCGCTCTTCGTCCGTCAGCTCGTTGGCCGGGTCGGGCTCCAGGCCGTCCAGCTCGCGGCGGTAGGCGTCCTGGGCCTTGAGTAGCACGCGCGTCGACAGGTGAAACTCAGGCGGGATCTCGTACGGCGGCTTGATCCTGCCCTCCAGTCGACGAAGCCTGCCGTTTACCGATGCCATGACCGATAGCCTCCCGCCGTATCCGGTTGGGCCGCCTCCAGCTCCTCCAGGCGCTCCAGGACCTCGTCTTGCTCTTTGATTCGCCGCTCCAGATCCAGGACGCCCCGCAGGGCGTTGAACCCCTGGATGGCGACCGCGGCCCGGCCTCGGTCCACCCGGCCAGAGAGCACGCCGCCTATCACGGCGCGAATCTGGCCCTTCACGTCGGCAATCTCTTTGGTCGGGCTGCCCCTGCCGCCCCTCACGGCGTTTCTGCGGCGCTCCTCGCGGTTGGCCGGGTCGTGTGCCCAACAAACCCCGGACGCCCCCGTAGCGGCCCCCCTGCATCGGCTCCCATTCCGCTTGGTAGCGGTGCATTGGGCGGTCAACGGTGCCCCCCTCCCCCGGCCAGGGACGCGGCCAACGCGCGATGCTCCTGGGCCCGCGCTTCCAGGGCGGCGGCGAGACGGTCGTGGTGGGCGGCCCATTGCTCCCGACGGGTGGCGCTGGACAGGAGCGTGCGCGTGTGGCGGCGGGCTTCCTGCATCCGCGCCTCCTGGGCGTCCTCGGCCTGCAGCTGGCGGGCGCGCGTCTCGATCAGGCCGTCAAACGACCGCCATCGTGCTTCTTCCGACCGTTGGATCAACCGTGCCTCCTCTCAGGATCGTCTCTGTGCCGGCGTAGCGCCCCGCCCGGCCCCGACACCCGGACGGCGCGCCCCTGGCCGTCAGCGGCCCCCTCAGCGCCCCTCATGCGCCGCCTGGCCCGCGTTCGTGCAGGTGGCGGACCAGGGCGCGCTCGACGGCGGCCTCCGTGGCGGCGTCCCCCAGGTGGCGGCGGGCGGCGTGGACCGTCGGGCCGAACAGGCGCTCCGGCTCCCGGTACAGGCGCCCCAGCTGGTCGGCCAGCCATCCGGGCGGGTCCGCCAGGAGGGCGTCCGCGTCCCCTGCACGCGGCGTGTGGCCGTTTTTGCCCCGGCCCGTAAGGTCCGTAAGGTCGATAAGGTTCCGCGTTTCCCCTTTACCTGCGCGGGGTTCTTCCTTATCGGCGTCCTTATCGCTGTCGGCCCACGATAAGGATCGGGCGTCCTTATCGTCCTTATCGTCCTTACTATCCTTATCGTCCTTATCATCCTTATCGATTGTGTAGAGTCCCCTGTCGGGAGAGATCACCTGCCCGGCCTGGCGCATCTGGTAGAGGCGCTGGCCGACGTTCTCCGGCTTCTTGCCGATGGCGGTGGCGACCTCCTTCGGGGTCATGGGCTTCGGCCAGGAGGCGCGCAAGACCTCGACGATCTCCGCCCGGTCCTGGGTCATGCGGTACTCCTCGGCGTCCCCGACCAGCGCCCAGGCGGCGAGGTTCTTGTCCCAGGTGAGGGCGAGCTCGGCGGCCTCCTCCACGTCGCGCCCGTCGACGTGGAGGGTGGCGTCGTGGCGGCCCCGGTCGCGCTTGAGGATCAGGAACCCGTCCACGCCCCCCGACAGCCCGGTAGACCCGCTGATCTCGTCCATAGGGTCGGCGGCGCTCATCTTGCGCAGGTGGTGGACGACCAGGATTGCCACGCCGAGCTCGGCGGCGAGGGGCAGCAGTTGCTCCAGGGCCTCGTAATCCTCGCGGTAGACGTTCTGCCCCCTGGCGGGCGTTCGGATCTTCGCCAGCGTGTCTATGACGACGAGCCGCGCGTCCGGGTGGTCCTCCAGCCACGCCCTAAGCTCCTCGGCCCCGCCTTCGTTCAGGCGCGGCCACCCGGTAGCGTAGTGCAGGCGTGTCGGGGCTGGCTCGTCCTGGAGGAGCTTGCGGAGCCGCTTCTGTAGCCGCCGCTCGTTGTCTTCGAGCGCGAGGTAAAGGGCCTCGCCCTGCTCGACCGGCTTCTTGCCCAGGGCATATCCCCCGGAAGCCGTGGCGAGGCAGAGGCCCAGCGCAAGCCACGACTTGCCGAGCTTGGGCTTCCCGGCCAGCAGCGCCACCCCCTCGGGGAGGATGTCGGGGACGGCCCAACGGGCGGGCGGCAGCTCCGTGGCCAGAAGGTCGGCGGCGGTCCTGACGCTGACGCGCCCGGCGTCGGTGCCGGCGCCGCCCGTCCGCACCCGCTCCTCCACGTCGCGGGGCAGCCTCGCGCCCCTCACGCTTGCCTCCTGCGGTCCTCGACGAGCCGGGCGGCCAACGGGAGGACGTCGCGCCACAGATCGGCGGCCATCTCCGCTCGCTCGTCCGGACCCTCGACGGCGGAGATCATCGGCTCAAAGACGAACCGGAACAGGCGGCGCATCAGGACCTCCGTCCGCACGTCCGCGATCCTGGCGCGGATCGGGGCCTGCCGCTCCTGGCGGGCGAACCATGCGGGCGCCCTCTCCGGCGGGGTGTGCCCGAACGTCATCAACGCCTCGGCGGCGGCCACGTCGGCGCGGCCGATCCCCCACGCCAGGCGCGCCAGGTTAACTACGTCCCCGCCCCTCTGGCAGCCGTAGCACCACCAGCCCCGGTCGCCGGGGTAGACGGTGAACGATGGCGTCCGCTCGTCGTGTCCGGGCAGCGGACACCGCGCCGTCCACTTCTCCCCGACCCTGCGCATCTGGCCGGGACCGCACAACCTGTCGGCCAGGTCGATCACCGGCACCGCCTCTTTGGCGGCGTCGATCACCGAGCGCCTACCGACGCGCGGTTCTTGGGTGTACACTTCGCTCACAGGAACCTCTTTTCCTGGTTCACGCCCCCACCGGCTCCTCAACCGTCGGGGCTGCTTTTCTTGGGCATCTTGCATGGCCGCTAGACGGCCCCCGCCATCAGCACGGCGGCCTGCTCGGGGGTCAACGTCACCTCGTCATAGTCGGCACCCGAGATCAGTTCGGCGATGATCTCCCGGTACTGGTCGCGCTCATCCTCCGGGGTGTTCCACTTCACGGTCCACCGCCGCTCGTGGTTCCCGTCCTCATCCTCCACGATCCGCCCTACGACGCGGAACGCCTCATCGGGCCGTCGGGCTGCCGCTAAAGGGGCGGGGGCGTCGTCCGCCAGCAGCTCCTCCACGTCCACGCCCAACGCCTTCGCCAGCTTCTCGATCGTGCCGCGCCGGGGCCGGTCGCTGGTCCCTAGCTCCAGGTTCGCTATTGCCGGGCGGCTGACCCCCGCCCGCTCGGCAAGCTCCGAGCGGGTCCACAACCCGTGGTCCCGCAGGCGGCGGACCCTGCGCCCGATGGCCGCGCCCGGTGTCTCCTGCTCCATCCCTCTCCCTTCGTGGTCGGGTGTCCTACGTCCGTGCGATTATACAAAAGATCCACAGAAAGTATATACGTGAAGGGCTTGCGCTGATAAAATGGTGTCAGACACAGAAACGGCCCGGCGCGGTTGCACCCGCCCGGACCACGGCCCAACAGGAGGAACCCCTGTGGACACGACGAAGGATACAGCCCCCCGCCGACCGGATCACGAGCTCATCCGCCTGGACGCCGCCGCCCACCCGGAGCGCTCCTACAGCGAGCACGTGGCCGCGTCCAGGGCCATCTTGGGAGAGCAGTACCTCGAAGACCTGCGGCGCATCCAGGCGCGGGAGCGGGCCAACAGGGGCTAGGTAGAGGACCACGGGCCGGGGCGCGTTGCCCCGGCCCACGACCTTTGGAGGGTAGATGCAATACGTAGAGTTGGGCATCGTGCGCTTTGCGGCGCAGCTCCTGGGCGCCGCAGACGAGGCCGGCTTGACGATTTTCTGTGAGGTTGGCCCGCACGACGAGCCCGCCGCTTTCCTCATCCCCGACGCCACCCGCGCCGGCGGCGGTGGCCAGGACGTTGAGCAACGCCCGGCGATGGTGTGCCGGGAGCACCTGGAGGAGATGCTAGGCCACACCCCGGAGGAGCAGCCGATATTCCGCCGACTCGAGGGGCCCAACCGGGACCCGGAGGCCAGCTAACTCCGGCCCTCTACCGAAGGAGGAGAGATGGAGAACGAGATGCAGGACGCGCTGAGGAAGCGCCTGTCGCCGGAGGGCCGCGCGGCGGTGGAGGAGATGGGCCAGGCCGCCGGGCTTGGCCTGCCGCCCTCCGAGGGGCTGCTGCGCCGTATCGACGCCCTGCCGGAAGAGGACCGGCCCATCCTCGCGCGGCTGCTGGAGCACCGGGTTCACGGCCACCAGGCCGCCGAACAGGACGCTAGGAGCGCGAAGGAGAGGGCCGTGCGGCTGCTGGCGGCGATCCGCCGCGCCGCCAAGCTTGAGGGCGTGGCTTCCTCGACTTTGACCGTCCGCGACGCCCAGGCGATTCTCGCCCGGCATGGGGAGAGCCTCTAGCCGACCCCGCCACCGCAGGTACAATCCCCCTAGCAGCCCCGACCGGGTTCCCCATCCTCCCCCCGGTCGGGGTTCTCTTTTGCCCCGCAACCTTCGCCCCACGGTCGAGGCCCGCTTATGCACGGCGGCGCATCTCTATCCACGCTCCCGGAGCCGGCCCCGACCCGGTCCCAGGCACGCCGCGTAATACCGCGTGGAGACGGTCCCCAACTTCCGGGAATCTTTATTCTCGGAAGCTCGCATCCACGATCCTGTATGCAACGCGCCTCGAAGGCTTCCGAGGCCCTTATCCGCTTAGGCATGGGGTTTCGGGCCGGCACCGATTACCCCCCTCCTAAAGCCCGGCCCGGAGCTCCTTCGCTCCGACCTGCCGGGCCTGGGTGTAACAATTTGGACCCCCGGGTAATCAAAGGCACTGATGTACAAGCAACCTCCTAGGAGGAAACATGAAGAGCGGAACGAAAGCAAAGCTAGCTGCTTGCCTGACCGCTGGGGTGATGATGCTAAGCGTCGCGGCCCCGGCGATGGCCGTCAGTAATCCGACCCAGGTCAACGCGGGCAACCTGATTTCCGTCCTCAACAACGTGAACGTGGACCTCAACGACGTACAGGTGGTCAACGTCGAGGATTCGGTCAACAACAACACGGTGAACGTGAATGCCCTGCAGAACTTCCTGAATCGGAACGACATAGACGTGAACATCGAAGACGTCCTCAACAACAACAACGTTGAAATCCTCAACAACTTGGTAACCATCCAAGGGATATCGTTCGACGGCACGACCTTGGTGATCTTCGTCTAGTAGCGACTTGCGCCGCATCTCGGGCCGGGGTCCTTGTCGGGGTTCCGGCCCTTCTCTTTGCTCAGGGGTTCGCGGTGGCTGTCGTTTGTTACCATTCGCCGTGTGGGCCCGCGCGGTCTTTGGGCCTCCTTGGGGTAGCTTTCACGTCAGTTAGCAACCTCCGAGGAAGCGGGCCCACTTCCCCATACCCGACCGGGGCGATGCACCCTCCTTGCCTGCCCTCGATGCACACAAGGCGCACCACGTATCAGCCTAGCCCTTGCTTGCCCTTGCCCTATGGCTGGGTAGGGGTAGGCGTGCTTATGCCCGCGCATAACTATCCAGCATTGCAACTATGTGTAGCAATGCGCTCACGTAAGGCTGCGCGTGGGTGCTAAGGAGGCTCCTTAAGGGCCACGATAGCGCATAGGTATGCGCCTTACTGCATAGGTATAGCTATGTGCAAGGGCGAACTTCCGGGAATGGAGCTTAGGCGAAGTTCAGCGCCAGAAGCGCCGCCACCAGGAGGGGCGCTGTGCGGGCCGCTCCCGGTCGCCGGGTGTCGTACCCCCGGACGATGCCCCGCCGCCCGCCTGGGGCGGTCCTGGCGCGTCTTGCGGCGGCTCGGTGGCGGGGGCTTCTATCTGTGGCGGCATCCTCTCGATCAGGCCGCCGATAATCCGGCGGGCTTCGGCGTGGGCCTGGCGCTCGGCTTCGAGCTGGCCGCGCAGGTACTCGACCTGGTCCCGGAGGCTATCGACCAGCTCCGCCGAACCCTCGACCGGGCGTTTATGGTCGGACGTGTCCCGCCCGGTGTCCAGGTACACGTACCGCCTGCCGTCCTTCCCCTTGTCCGACCGGATGGAGCGGCGCTGTACCCGCTTGCGTATGGCCTCGACGGTGACGCCCAGCTCGTCGGCGGCGTCCCGCATCGTGACGCGACGGGCGGGACCGCGCCCGGTACTGCGTCCCTCCATGCGTCCCTCCCCGTACGGTGGCTAGCGAAGCTGGGACCGGCCCAGGGGGCTACGGGGGCTCTTCGGCCGGTCCCAGCCACGCTAGGGATTCTAGCGCCCGGCTTTGCCCTTCGGCGTCGCCGGCTCCTGCTTCAGCTCCTCGATCTGGCGCTGCTGATCGGCCACGACACGCACGAGGGCGCCGACGAGGGCCGTCAGGCCGTGCTCTTCGCGGATCAGCGGGTCTATCGTCGCCATCTCCAGGAGCCCGACGGGCGAAGAGACGAGGTGCGGGTTGTTGTGCGACTCGGAGTACGGGACGTCGGCGCCCGGCACGGAGTCCAGGAGCGCACGCAGCGTGCTGGTGGCGGCCAGTTGCTCGGCCGCGACAGGGCCGGCGAACAGCCTCGGATCGGCCATCTAGACGGCCCCCATCGCGCCGGACCGGGCGGCGTGTCGGGCGGACTCTTCGGCTTGCCCCGCGGCCGTCCGCGCCGCCTCGTCGCGCCGCTGGCGCCAGGCGTCGCCGGCCCCGGACTTCGTGCCGCCGGCGGCCAGGAACTCGCGCTCGAAGGCCGCGCGGTCCTGTTGCTCGGCCCGCTCGGCTTGTTCGCGCCGCCGGTCCTCGCGGCGCGCCTCTTGCGCGGCCAGGTAGCCCGCGCTGTCCGCCTCGATTTCCCGGATCGTCCACCTGGTGTGGTCGCGTTTGTTTTTCACTCGTTGCCTCCTGGTCTGTCGTGGTCCTCGGCCATTTCGGCCCTCGTCGAGTCGATGGCGGCGGTCATGAAGTCGCGCATCGGGTCGTCCGGCGGGGAGCGGTCCCGCTCCTCCTCCAGGTAGGCCAGCCACGCCGGAAGGCCCGCCCGCTCGTGGGCCCGCTCTTCGTCCGTCAGCTCGTTGGCCGGGTCGGGCTCCAGGCCGTCCAGCTCGCGGCGGTAGGCGTCCTGGGCCTTGAGTAGCACGCGCGTCGACAGGTGAAACTCAGGCGGGATCTCGTACGGCGGCTTGATCCTGCCCTCCAGTCGACGAAGCCTGCCGTTTACCGATGCCATGACCGATAGCCTCCCGCCGTATCCGGTTGGGCCGCCTCCAGCTCCTCCAGGCGCTCCAGGACCTCGTCTTGCTCTTTGATTCGCCGCTCCAGATCCAGGACGCCCCGCAGGGCGTTGAACCCCTGGATGGCGACCGCGGCCCGGCCTCGGTCCACCCGGCCAGAGAGCACGCCGCCTATCACGGCGCGAATCTGGCCCTTCACGTCGGCAATCTCTTTGGTCGGGCTGCCCCTGCCGCCCCTCACGGCGTTTCTGCGGCGCTCCTCGCGGTTGGCCGGGTCGTGTGCCCAACAAACCCCGGACGCCCCCGTAGCGGCCCCCCTGCATCGGCTCCCATTCCGCTTGGTAGCGGTGCATTGGGCGGTCAACGGTGCCCCCCTCCCCCGGCCAGGGACGCGGCCAACGCGCGATGCTCCTGGGCCCGCGCTTCCAGGGCGGCGGCGAGACGGTCGTGGTGGGCGGCCCATTGCTCCCGACGGGTGGCGCTGGACAGGAGCGTGCGCGTGTGGCGGCGGGCTTCCTGCATCCGCGCCTCCTGGGCGTCCTCGGCCTGCAGCTGGCGGGCGCGCGTCTCGATCAGGCCGTCAAACGACCGCCATCGTGCTTCTTCCGACCGTTGGATCAACCGTGCCTCCTCTCAGGATCGTCTCTGTGCCGGCGTAGCGCCCCGCCCGGCCCCGACACCCGGACGGCGCGCCCCTGGCCGTCAGCGGCCCCCTCAGCGCCCCTCATGCGCCGCCTGGCCCGCGTTCGTGCAGGTGGCGGACCAGGGCGCGCTCGACGGCGGCCTCCGTGGCGGCGTCCCCCAGGTGGCGGCGGGCGGCGTGGACCGTCGGGCCGAACAGGCGCTCCGGCTCCCGGTACAGGCGCCCCAGCTGGTCGGCCAGCCATCCGGGCGGGTCCGCCAGGAGGGCGTCCGCGTCCCCTGCACGCGGCGTGTGGCCGTTTTTGCCCCGGCCCGTAAGGTCCGTAAGGTCGATAAGGTTCCGCGTTTCCCCTTTACCTGCGCGGGGTTCTTCCTTATCGGCGTCCTTATCGCTGTCGGCCCACGATAAGGATCGGGCGTCCTTATCGTCCTTATCGTCCTTACTATCCTTATCGTCCTTATCATCCTTATCGATTGTGTAGAGTCCCCTGTCGGGAGAGATCACCTGCCCGGCCTGGCGCATCTGGTAGAGGCGCTGGCCGACGTTCTCCGGCTTCTTGCCGATGGCGGTGGCGACCTCCT
>MWVY01000391.1_pt1 | contig 10395 bp, 7 predicted proteins | sample 1047251 | NCBI WGS metagenome assembly MWVY01 (sample SAMN06349983, study PRJNA376086) | soil metagenome | isolation source: MS7-5 sample Antarctic (ecotone) soil | place: Antarctica | collected 2015-01-13
CCTTCGGCAAGTTCGATTAAAATAGTCGAGGAAGCCAGGCATTTAGCAGAAATCACTACCGAAGTTGTGCGATTGTTAGGCTTTAATATGAATTTCGCGCCAGTGGTTGATGCAGTTGATGAAAAACGCAGACAATTTACCAACGGTCTTTATTCGCGCACATTTGGGAAATCAAAAGATGTCATTGAATTAGCCGGTTCATATTTAAAAACCCTGCAAGCTAATGGATGTCTCGGCTGTCTCAAACACTTTCCCGGACTCGGCGCCAGTGAAGTTGATTCTCATGAAGAGTTGCCAATTGTAAATTTAACGCGCAAAGATTTGCTTGAAAATGATTTATCTCCTTATCGGGAACTTTTCAAAACCGGACAAGTTCACGCCGTAATGGTGGCTCATGCGAGTTTTCCGGCGTTTGACTTGCAGGAAACCGATTCAGATGGCAAACTTCTACCTTCTTCATTGAGCTACAATTTTGTTACTAAACTGTTGCGCGAAGAGTTGGGCTTTACGGGTTTAACCATCACAGATGATTTGGAAATGGGCGCGATTGTAAAGAATTACGGTATCGGCAAAGCGTGCGTTTTAGCAATTAACGCAGGCGAAGATATGCTGGCGATTTGCGCTGATGCCGATGCCGTTCGGGGAGGTTTTCAAGCAGTTTTAGAAGCGGTTAAAAACGGCGAAATTTCTGAAAAAAGAATAAACCAATCTTTGCAGAAAATAGCGCATCTAAAAACTTTGGCTCAACCGCCTTTGCCGTTTGATGCGGCGCGTTTAGCGGTTCTTTCCGAAAAAATTGCGGAATTAAATAAAAAGGTTAATTACAGTTACGGAGGATAAAAAGTTTTGCGTCAATTATTTTTGGTTTTATTTATCGGTCTTTTATTTTCAACAGCTTGTCGGACAAAAAATACTGAATTTGTCACAGTTGCGCTGCCTGAAAAATTTTCAACCTTAGATACGCTGACGACAACGGCATCGGACGCGGCGGCGGAACGAGTGCGCTCGCTGATGTTCAATTCTCTGGTTAGAAAAAACGAAAAGTTTGAATACGTCGGCGAATTGGCGCAGGAAATCAAGCCTTCTGAAGACGGTAAAATCATTACATTTGTTTTGCGCGACGGCGTAAAGTTTCATAACGGCAAAGATTTCACGTCCGCCGATGTGAAATATACTTTTGACGAACTTTTTAAAAGCAACAGCTATAAATCGGGCGCGTTTTTTGATACGGTTGACGGGCAAAAAGACCCGCATATTGTTTCGCTTGAAACACCAGACCCAAAAACCGTCGTGGTTACATTAAGTCGCCCTTCTTTGCAAAATCAGCTTTTGTCAAATTTTGTCGCAATCCCGATAATTCCTGAAGGAACTGTCGCGCAGCAAAGCACGTCGCCTGTCGGGACAGGTCCATTCAAATTTGTTAATTTTGACCAATCGCAGAATATTGTCGAACTTGCCGCGCATACGGATTATTGGGAAGGAGCACCAAAAGTAAATAAAATTCGTGTTAAAACCGTTCCCGACGCCAATTCTCTGCAAGCCGAACTGCAAAGCGGCGGCGTTGATATAGCACCGCTTCCAAGCAATCTTTCTCCCGACACATTGAAATCTTTGGGACAAAATCCGAACTTAAAAGTTGAACAATTTGAAGGTTCAAATATTGATTATCTTGGGTTTAATACTCAATCGGCACCGCTCGATAAAGTAAAGATCCGGCAGGCAATCGCCTACGGCGTTGACCGCGAAAAAATTATCAACGAGCTGCTTTTCGGACAAGCCGTCATTGCTCATTCAATTTTGCCGGAGGAATCTTGGGCTTATAACGCGGGAACAAAATACAGTTATAACCCGGAACGCGCTAAACAACTCCTTCAAGAAGCAGGTTACAAAAACGAACCGATAAAATTTAAGTTCGGCGCGGGAAATGCCGCCGTCAGCCAATATGCCCAAGTTATTCAAAATTCGCTCAGAGACATTGGGCTAAATGTCGAAATCGAAACTTTGGAAGGCAATGTTATGCGGCAGCAGCTTGCTCTTGGACAATTTCAAATGAATACCGGCAGATGGATTGGCGGTAATCAAGACCCGATTTTTTTGAAAGATTTGTTTTCAACCGGCGCAATTCCGGGCGATAAAATAAAATGCTGTAACCGAAGCCGTTACAGTAATTCAGAATTTGACGAAATTATTCAAGCAGCCATAAATACGACTGACCGCGAAAAAGCTAGAGAACTCTATTTCAAAGCACAGGAAATAGTCAGTAATGATGTTCCACTGTTTCCGCTTTGGTATCCGGCAAATATGGTTGTCGCCAATAAACGAATCGGAAATATAAAAATCGGTGCCAGCGGCGATTGGAGTTTTATCAAAGATTTAACGATTGACAGCAAATAATAATTTCAACGGACTTGACAAAAATTGCTCAGTTTGTAGAATTATCATTTACGGACGTGCGGGAATAGCTCAGTGGTAGAGCGCGACCTTGCCAAGGTCGAAGTCGCGAGTTCAAGTCTCGTTTCCCGCTCCAATATATTTAAAGGCTGAGGGCGAAAGGCGAAATTTTAATTTTTTGATTTTACTCGCGCCCTTTTCCTTTGCCTTTCTCAAGGCGGCGTAGCCAAGTGGTAAGGCAGAGCTCTGCAAAAGCTTTATTCATCGGTTCAATTCCGATCGCCGCCTCCAATAGAATCAATAATTTAGAGCTACCAAACAGGTAGCTCTTTTCATTTTATGTGCAATTGTATAGGAAAATTCTAAACTAAACGATTAATTCAACCATCTACTCTAAGTGCTAATTTAGTTTTCTTACCAAAGGATCTGGTTGCTAAATTTTAACTAGCAGCCGACGAAGTTTTCTTAAGACTTTCGCGTACGGCAAACGGAATTCGTTCTTCAAGCCAACGAGCCATTGCCTCTTCTTCACTCAAGATTTCTTCGAGCACTGGGATACATTCGTGTTCGCCAATCTGTTCAGCCGTCGCAATCAGTGCTTTGTAAGAAGCAATTTCAAAATGCTCCGCAGCATAATCAGAAAGGAAGTTTTTGGCTAGCTCATCACGGAAAAATTCGGTAGAAATGCTCTGCCCCGCACCCATAAGGCTGCCCATCATTGATTTTACAGTCGAAACGCTTCCACCCAGCTGAGTTATCAAGTTTTCGAGCCGTTCAGCCTAGCGACGCGTTTCTTCAGCATGCCGGAGATCCCGTTCACGAATTTCCGGATAATCTCTGGCATCTTCTGCATGATTTTCCAAAACGGGAATCATCGCTAATTCGGAACTTCTAGTTACTTCTATTCCTACTTTAAGCTTTCCTAGTTAAAAAGTATTGACTCCACAACCATATAAAGGATTCATGACGACTATGATAATGTTCATCACCCGTAATCAAACCCTGAAACACATTTCTGCCCTATCCTCCACTTTTTAACTCTTAATTACGCTTAATTCTACACATTCCGTTAAGTAATGTTATTTGCGGCTCTCCAACAAACATACAATCGGAACCTAAGTTGCCTTCCCTGTTGAGTTTCTCTTCTAATGAATTATATTCACTAACCAATCGCTTTAGTTTTGGTTCATTTGTTTTCAAATTTGAGTAAACCAAATAAGTTCTTGGTCCGCCACAAGGCTTTGCTCCAAATGCAATGACTCTACATTGAGTTAAACGTTTTGCTCGAGGTTTCCCTATCTCAGCATCAATCGTTTTTTTAAGTTTAGCTAGGCGGGTACGATCCGACTGTTCATTAATTATATTGTTGCTAACTGAGGAACCGTTTACCTCATCGCGGCTGTTGGCTGTTAATGCCAATGAAACGGTTACCAGAGCAGCAAGTAAAAACATTATTTTGTATAAATATCTCATATCTATTATTTATCCTTAAATAAGAATAACGGACAGATTGATTTAGATGGAATGAATATGTTAGTAGTTTGCTCTAAAAATTAAACTTTATATTTTATCAGACGTAATTAGAATAAAATTATGAAGTGTAATATAAAATATAATAAATCAATAACTTAGAAGTATCTCAATATACAAGTTCGACAGTTATCGCTTATGACTAGGCAAAATATTGACAATGATGATTAAATTGAATGTATAATTTTAGTAATCCGCTATCGGTTTTATAAGGAGGTTTTATGAACAAGTTATTAATCCTGCTTCCTCTTTGCATCTGTTTGACGCTTTTCTCCTGCTACAATTCCGTAAATCTACAAAACTCTGTCGAGGCGCAAAAGCAGGACACGAAAAAGGCGAAAGATGAATACAAAAGGGAACGGCGCGAAATGGTCGAGCAGCAGATACGCGCCCGCGGTATAGAGGATGAGTCAGTCCTCGAGGCGATGATGAAAGTCCCGCGCCACAAGTTTGTCCCTGAGAATCTGGCGAAACAAGCTTACATAGATTCTCCGCTTCCCATCGGTCTCAATCAGACAATCTCCCAGCCCTTTATCGTCGCTTATATGACCGAGGCTGCCGACATCTCTAAAAAAGATAAGGTGCTGGAAATCGGCACCGGTTCCGGCTATCAGGCGGCTATTCTCGGAGAGTTGGCGAAGGAAGTTTACACAATAGAAATCATCCCGGAATTAGCCGAGCGGTCGGCGAAGGTTTTACAACAATTGGGCTATAAAAACGTTTTCGTGAAAGCCGGCAACGGCTATCTCGGCATACCCGAGCAAGCGCCGTTTGACGCCATCGTCGTGACGGCAGCGCCGGACGAGATTCCGCAGGCTCTCGTCGATCAACTCGCGGTGGGCGGGAAAATGGTGATACCCGTCGGGAACACGAATCAGGAGATGGTGGTAATCAAAAAGACCAAGAAAGGCGTAACCGAGAAGAGGACGATGCAGGTGCGCTTTGTGCCGATGACGGGCAAGCCAACGAAATAGTTTGCGGCAGTTTAATTTGTGTCCGGGAGGAAATACCCAGTGCTGCTCCGCCCGCAAAATACCTTCCTCAGATGCAGGTTTTGCCAAAGAATAATTTTATTCATACTACTTCGGCAGTTTTATAAATTGTAAGGGAATATATTCCAGTTGCATTCTTGTTTTTCTACTTACACTCTTGAAATAGACACAGTCTCAAAAATCTTTGCACGACGATCCCCGCTTTCAGGAGTTGTTGAGAAAAGTTGGTTTTCTACAATAATAAAACACCTTTCTAATCAAAATTTGTGTGCGAAATGTGTGCGAATATAGATAAACTCAAATAAACTAAACGACACTAAAGTGCACTTGAAAATCCCTAAACCATAACAGAAATAAACTTTAAGCAACTCAGGTGAACTTACATGAAGTGAATGTTTAATTCTGCAAAAGCTCTATTCATCGGTTTGATTCCGATCGCCGCCTCCAATAAATACTAAAGCTTCTGCAATTTTATAAAACTCAACAAAAAAACGCGCAGAAGGAACTTTGATAAAAACTCTAATAAAGGCTTACCATTTGTTAAAGGCAAGTGCGTATCGGTATTTGGATGAACCGGCAACTGAGTAATTACCATTAAAATCTAAAACCTAATTTCTTATTGAGTCGTTTTGAGGCGTTGGGCAGAAACCTCAAACTTTGGCTTGCTTTTTGTAAAATAAGACGCGATAAGTCATGGACCCCGAACAAGGGTTACATTAAACTGAAAATTGCTATAAGTGTATAATTATAAACAAATATCTCTTTTGTTCAAATTTATTTTAATTGTCTGCACAAATTCTCTGCTTGTTTAGTAATAACCGATGGCTTGCCGGTTGTCAGTTCACTCCCAATACCGACAGCAACAGCTCCGGCTTGCAAAAAGTCAACTGCATTTTCTAAATTTACGCCGCCGGTCGGAATAAGCATTATCTGCGGGAAAACTGATTTTATCGCTTTCAAATATAATACTCCGCCAATTACGCTGACGGGGAAAACCTTCACTAAATCTGCGCCTTTTTGCCAAGCGTTGAAAATTTCCGTCGGAGTAAGTGCGCCGGGCATTACGGGAATTGAAGAGCGATTACAAAAAGAAACTATTTTCACATCAAAAATCGGACTGACGATAAATTTTGCACCCGCTTCAACACACTTTTGCGCTGTTTCAACATCTAAAACAGTTCCCGCGCCGATAATTGCTGTATCTTTTAATTCTTGTGAGATTTTTTCAATCAATTCAACGGCATTTGGAATCGTCATCGTGATTTCCAGAATGTTGATGCCGCCTTTGATAATCGCTTTGATAACAGTTCGCGCTTCTTCCGCCGATTTGGTGCGGATTACGGGAATAATTCCGAGTTTCCCAATTTCTTCAAGAACTTCCGATTTGTTCATTATTTTACTGTTTTATCTGACTACGTTCGAGTCTGCGCCTTGCATCAGTTGTTCGATTTCTCCAAGCCGCGCCATCGAATTATCGCCCGGCGTGGTCATTACCAAACAAGCGTGTGCAGTGCCGCATTCCAAAGCGTAATGAATTCCTTTATTACTCAACAGTCCGAAAATAAAGCCTGCCGCGAAAGCGTCGCCGCTTCCCACGCGGTCAAGAACATGAACATTTAAATAATCCCGCGCTTTGAAAACTTCGCCATTAGCAAAAACCGCTGCGCTTAAATTATGCTGACCTGCCGACTTTATTTCTCTCAAAGTAGTAGCGATAACTTTCAGGTTTGGAAATTCCATCTGTGTTTGTTCTGCTGCCTGCCGAAAATTTTCAGCGTTAAAATCAGCAAATTTGGCTTCATAATCGCAAATCCCAAAAACGACATCGGCAAACGGCAAAAGTTTTTTATTGATTTTATTTGCCTCAGTTTTCCCGCCACGCATTTTCCAGAGCGAATCACGGTAATTTAAATCAAATGAAACAATCGCGCCGCTTTTCCGCGCTTTTTGCATCGCGTCCCGTGCGACTTCCGGCGTTGTTTCCGATAAACCCGAAAAAATTCCGCCCGTATGAAACCAACGCGAATCGTTTTTACCGAAAATCTCTTGCCAATTAATTTCGCCCGCTTTTAATTGTGAAACCGCCGTATTCGCGCGGTCAAAACAGCTTGTCGGCGCACGCAGTCCGAAACCGCGCTCGATAAAATAAATTCCGTTGCGCGTCTTGTTATTTTCTTCACGCCAAATAATGTGTGAAGTGTCAACGCCGCCTTGATTTGCCAAATCTTCGGCAAGCCGTCCAAGCGTATTGTCCGCCAAAGCTGTAACAATTGCCGTGCGTTGCCGAAAAATTTTGCTCAAATTGCGGGCGACATTATATTCGCCGCCGCCGTCCCAAACGCGAAAAATGCGGGCGTTGTGAATGCGTTCGTCGCCCGAATCGAATCTGAGCAAGAGTTCGCCGAGAGAGATTAAATCCCAACGGTATTCGGCACTTGATCTAAGTTGCAAAACATTCATTTTAATTTTGCCCGATTACTTGACGACGACTTTCCCCCCGCAAGCATTTCTTCATGAGAAGGAACTTCCGGCAGCTTTCGCGTCGAAGCCGGATCAGCCGCCGCGCTCAATAGATTTGCTGCAAAAATACGCGCCGTCGGGTCAACTGAAACCGATTCTTCTAAATCCAAATCGCACACCCAGATTCGCCCTTTTCCGACGGGAATTTCAAATAGCACGGTCATAAATTGTTCGGGGATTTTTTCGGGCGGAATATAGCCGTGCGCCGGAATAAAGCGAATGAGTTCGCGCGCCGCGCCTTTCGGATTAAGGCGGTGCGCCGAACTTGCAATAAAAACGCGCCAATCGTTTTTGCGTCCCCACCATTTAATATCCATCGGCTGGAGATTTTCCGCGAACTTTGTTCCCGCCGCCGGCATCCAATCGGCAAATTCACCTGACACGTTTTTGACGCTCAAAACGTCGTCAGGGAAAAGTTCGACAATTTTTTTGTCGGGTGAAAAGACAATGACGGTCGTGCCGTTCTGTGCCAAATCGTTAATTTTTCCACCTTTTTTGAGTTCGTCAAGCGGCGCGTCTTTGCCGAGCAGAATCACCGAATTTTGCGCGTCGGAAAATTGCGGCAAGGCAGAATTGACACTTGCAAACATTCCTTTTTCATTGACCAATTTTGATATTTCCGCGCCGAGCGAAACGGCTGAAACTTTTATTTTGTTTGATACGGTTAGCGGCGAAGGCGGCGCGAACACTTCGATAAAATCAACCGTCCGGCTGATTTCACGATTGCCCTGCAAAAGCCGCGTAACAAGCTGTAATTTTGTTCGCGTTTTTCCGATTTGCGGAATTTCCAGGTTAACCGGAACTTGCGCGGTTTGGTAATACGGCAGATTTTTCAAACCCGCATCTTTATATGAAGCAATCTGTTTTTTTGTCGCGTCGTCAATAAAGCTAAATTCGATTTGCAAATTCTTAAAATCCCGAAACTGCTCGTCGTCATTAGTCACAAAAACCGTAGTCAGCACGGTTTCATTCGAATAAAATCTGCGCCGCGCGGTTTCGAGCGCGAGACCGACCGGCGACCAAGCGTATTTTATCGCTTCGACAACCGGATACGGCGCGACTTTTTTCGCGTCGTAAGAATGCGAAAACCAGCATTCGTTGGCGAAAAGCAAAAATCCGGCGGTTTTATCGCCGCGTTGAAAGCGCAATTGTTCCGCCCAACGCTTGGTCACGGCGCGTTGATGTTCGAGAAAAACTGCCGGATTGCTGCCCGGATAAGCGTTGTTTCCAACCCACGCCTGCGGCGAAATCTGATTTTTCGTATAAGTAAAAACAGGCAATCCGGTGTCCAAATCAGGGTAACCCGTTGACATTTCCTGTCCGATAAACGGGCGATTCCAAACATTATTTTTTGTTTCCTTTTCAAAAAGCGAGTCGGTAACAAACGGCGAATCCGTATACCAGCCTTTATAGCTGTGAACAGCGTCAATATCGCCGTCATCAATATTATTCGATTTAATAACGTTGTTGAAAAGTCCGGGCGCGCGGACGTAAGACGACGAAACGACAATCGGGCGCGTGGCATCAAGCCGTCTGGTTTGCCGAACAACCGTCGAAAGCTGTTTCCATTTTTCGACGTTTTCGTTGTCGCGCAGCAGCATTTCGTTGCCGATTGTCCAAATAAGCACACTCGGATGATTGCGAATTCTTTTCACGACATCTTCGTTTTCCATCAGCCAATGCTTGAACAAATCAGGCGGAGTCGCGCCGATTTTTCCGACAAAAGCCCACGGGCGAATGCCTTCGACGCTGATGCCCAAACCGATTTCGTCAGCCGCGTCGAGCCACGCTTCGTTCCACGGTGTCGCGTGTGTTCGGGTAACTCGCTGATTGTTGTCGTGCATCAATTGAATCAGTTTGCGCGGCAATTTCGCATCCCACGGATTTTTGCCGTAAGGCAGATGATTTGCACCGCGCAGCCAGTAAGGTTTGCCGTTTAAAAAGAGTTTGTTGCCTTTGGCTTCAAACGTGCGAAAACCGACGTTTTGCGCGAATTTATCAAGAATCTTGCCGCTTTCGGTTTCGAGCGTTACTTCTAATTTATAAAGATTCGGTTCGGCGGGTGTCCAGAGTTTCGGCTTGAGATTTTTAATTTCGAGCGTTGCAGTTGATTTTTCATTTGAAAGCTGAATCTTTTGCGGCTGAGCTTCGGCGAAAACTTTGTTTGTTTTCGGGTCAAGCCAACGCGCTTTTAGAATTGCATTTTGATTAGAACCGAGCGAACGCGCTTCAACATTAACTTTTGCGCCAGTTAAAGTCGGCACGAAATAAACGTCGTCGAGTTTCGCCGCGCCGTGAATCGCTAATCTGACAGGCTGCCAGATGCCGTGCAAATCGTAAGCGCGATTGTCGGCAACGGGCGTGAGCGGTCCGAACATTCCTTTACTCAAACTCAAAACTTTCGAGGCGGTTAAATTTACCGTCACGGCTTGCCCCAGAGAAACGGTGGAAACCGGAATTTTCTCCATCGAAACCCAAACCGCAAGCAAATTTTTTCCCGCTTTCAAATTCGGCGTTAAATCAAACGCGAAACGGCTGAACATTCCCGTGTGCTGTCCGAGTTCCGCGCCGTTTAAGAAAACGCGCGACTTCATCGCCACGCCGTCAAATTCGATGAAAACTCTTTTATCTGCAGGTAATTTGTCCGCGTCAATAGTAAGTTTATACCAGCCTTCTTCCGCCTTCTCGGTATCGAATCCGAGTTTTTTGAGCCGCGCATCTTCGTGCTTTTTGAAATCTTCCGAATCGTCGAGCCACCAGCGTACGCGGTTCAAAAATTGCGGAACGCCAATGCTGAAATCGTCTTTGTTCGGAGGACTCGTTCCGATTTTTTCGCCGCTTTTAATTGTGAAACCGCCGTATTCGCGCGGTCAAAACAGCTTGTCGGCGCACGCAGTCCGAAACCGCGCTCGATAAAATAAATTCCGTTGCGCGTCTTGTTATTTTCTTCACGCCAAATAAT
>MWVY01000392.1_pt1 | contig 10381 bp, 14 predicted proteins | sample 1047251 | NCBI WGS metagenome assembly MWVY01 (sample SAMN06349983, study PRJNA376086) | soil metagenome | isolation source: MS7-5 sample Antarctic (ecotone) soil | place: Antarctica | collected 2015-01-13
TCGCTGGGTGAGATGCGGACGTTCCCGTTCGGGTCCGTGCCGGTTTTCGCCTTCGCCTCCATTGCGAGGCGGCCAGTACGGACAAGCACGATCTTTTCCGTTGGCTTGAGGTGGGTGTTTTCGGCAAGGCGGATCAATGCGTGATTGTCTTTTTCGAGCCGGGCATTGTCGCGTTTGAGGCGGCGAATTTCGGCCTGAAGGCGATCCGTGAGCGTCACCTCGCCGGGGGCTAATGGCATGGTCTCCGGGACGGAGTGGGCCGCCTCAATCAGCCGGCCCAGGAGTATCGGCCCATTCACCTTGAGCGCATCGTCAATCCCCTGTTTCGATCCGTCTGGCGCCGCCGGCACGTCCATCAATCGCACGTCGGCGTGCTTCCGTTTCAGGAGTTTCCCCAACTCCCACCGGGCCCGGATCGGGCCGGCTTTGTCGGCGGCGTCGGAATCGAACGCGATGAACACGCGCCGGCGGTGGGTGATGTGGTCACCGTCTTTTGTGCGCCACCGGACATCGCGGAAGTCCGCCACCAGGGGCGTCCCGTTGGATACCCAGTTCCAGACACCAGAGAATGAGACTACGCAGTACGTGCCTGGTTTGATCGCGGACAGGATCGCGTCGGCCTTGAGCGCGGACTCGGTGATGATGATCGGGATGCGCACGTCATTGAGGTAGGGCAGGGACAGGGGGTGCACGTCGAGGATCATCTCGGCGCCGATGGGAAACAGGTACTTGCGGTCCTTGCCGTCGGGGCCGGTGACCGGCGCGTGCGGGCGATAGATCACACTGCCCGCGTCGCTTTCGCCTTGGGTGTTGTGGAGGGGGATCACCATCCGGTCCCCCTCCGTCCGTGTGCCGCGGAGGGCGGCGACGGTGGGGCTGATCGCTCGGGCGGCTAGTACCTGGCTATCATGTTGGTCGAGATTCTGATATGCTGTGTTTGACATTTGGTGTGTCTCCTGTGATATCGCGTCTCCGTACGGCTGTGCTGGCCAGGAGACGCGATTCGCGTTAATCGGCTGAATCTCCGCGACGCCTGACGACTGGTTCCGGTGCGATCAATCGGGGCAGGTCCGACACATGGATCGCACGTTGGCGCTTGTCGCGGCCGTCGATGAAGTAGTCGACGCCGGCCCGCTGGAGCCGCCGGGTTAGCGCCCATGGCGTCAGTCCCGTGACCTCGCGGACGGTGCGGAATCGCACCAGGCTACTTGTATCCATCCGGGGTTGGCCTTTCACATCACGGGCGACGAACGTAGGTGTTCATTGCGCTCAATCATAGCATACGTTACAACGATCCATTGTTACGATCTGACGCGCCACGGTACCGGCTTCGCGAGTGTGTAGGTCGATTCCAACCCGTCGTTGTCGATGAACGTGACGTGCATCTCTTTCACCGGAGCGCCAGTAAGTTCCGCTTGGAGCGACGCTACCTCTGTGAGCTTCCGCTTGAATTCGTTCTGCAGCTTGCGATCGCTCGCACCTTTGGCGCGCCCGCGCAGCCGAGCCCCGATCTCCTCGAGCCGGAGACCGTGCCCCTGCATCTCACGCACGTACGCGATGAAATCGACGGCCTCGACGGGGTACACCGCAGCCACCCCCTCCCGGGCCGGGAGGGGCAGAACCTTTTGGGTTTGCCACGATCGCAGGGTCCGCAAGTCGCAGTCAATACCGCGCGCCTGGGCTTGTGCGATCAGCGCCTCGGCCGAGAGGATCGCCGGGCGATTGGGAAACCAGTCGATCCAGGATTCGCGCCTGGCGGCTTCGGGTGGTTCGGTGGGCATGGCGGGGTTTGCCTTTGGTGATGCGGTGGTGATCATGCGGCTATCGCCTTTCGGATCGCGTTCTGCAGCGCGTCGGTGATCACGTCGTCGGCCTGCTCTACCGCTGACGCGGCCCAGACGCCGGTCCACGTCCGCCAATCGATGGGCAGGGCCGGCTCAATGCGCGCCCGCACCGCCTCCGGTGTCAACGGCTCGGCCGCGTCGGCGATCTCCAGCGCAATCGTCAACGCCAGGATGTCAACGTCAATCAGTTCACGGAGCACCTCGTCGATCCGGCTGCTGACGCGCGCACGAATACGGCTCGCGGCCTCGGCGGTGATCGTCGCGGCGTCCGGGACGACCTTGGCCGTAGCGCCGTGACGATCAAGGGCCTGGGTGATGTGGGCGACCAGTTGCCGCGTCGTCAAGGCGTTCAGCTCAACGCGCTCGCAGATCGCGGAAAATCGCGACGCCGGCTGGTCTGCCTTCCACAACCGCCGCTCGATCTCGCCCAGGTGTGGCAGCAACCGTGCCGGCAGATTGGATGCCCGCGTGAATGTCTCGGTTTCAAGGCCGAGCGCCTCGGCTTCGCCCAGCGTGAGCCCGATGTCGATCACGTCGATTCGGTGATCTGGCATGCGCGCGGTCTCCGCGCGCAACGTCAATGCGATGTTGTACCCAGCCGGGTCGGCGTCGTGCACGACGAAGATCGTGCAGTCCGGCGCAACCTCGGCCAGGAGTGTCCGGGCCGCGACGGAGGCGAAGCCGGCGCCGGCGATGATCGCCATGTCGTAGCGCTCGCCGAGCCGCGCCTGTTCGAGCACCGGCCAGAGTCCCTGCTTCTCGATGTAGAGAATCTTGTCATAGGTCCAGGGTGGCAGGTGGTAGTCCTCGACCTGCTGCGTGCCGAGAGGAACCGGGCGCCCGGTGTGGGGCTCGTACAGCGTGCCACGTGGCTCGTAGTACACGCCGGCCAGCTTGCCCATCCGGCGTTCGTACTCTGGCAGCAGGTTCTGGGTGAAGTAGACATCGTTGATCGGCTTGTCGGTCAACCGCTGCATCAACGGCCTGGCCTGGTAGAACACCGTCCGGGCGCTCGCTGGCCACGCGCCCCCGTCGGTCGCCTGTGACCAGGCCTGTTCCATCACGGCGAAGGCGGCATTCTTCACTGTCCATTCGGATGCTGCTCTTGACCGGTATGCAGCCTCGCGATGCCGAGCAGCTTTGGCGACATCCTTGCGACGCCGCTCGGCGTCGCTCCAGGCGGTCTTGGCCGTCTTCCAGATGGCGGTCGTGGCCGCCGCCGCCAGTTTCGGCGACGGATCGAGGCGACTCTTGCCGCGATCGAGGAAGGTCAGGCTTGGGCAGATGATGTGCAGGACCGCCGTATAGGTCGGGTTGCCCGGCCTGGCCGGGCCCGTCTCCACGGAGCAGTTACCAAGGAAGCCGGCTGCCCCGTGCCCGGACACCTTGTCCGCGTCCAGGTAACTCCCGGTGAGGGGGTCGCCGGGGTCACCAAAGGTGGGCGAGAAGTTGACGGCCGTCGTCAGGCCGCCCGGGGCATCGGTCTCGGCCACGAAGGCCTCGACAATGATCGGGATGTCGCCGTCCATCACGGCTTCTTTGTGGTACCAGGATTGCCGAATCCCGTACCAGCGGTCAACGCAGGCGTGGAGGTGCTCCTGGCCAATCGCGCCCAGCACGGCCGGCTTGGGCGGTCGTGATGCCGCCTGCATCGCCGTGAGCAGCGCACTGACGTCGCCGTCCAGGTCACCCACTCGCCGGGCGTGGGGCAGCACGGCACAGACCTGCTTGGCCTTGGCCGTACCGGTCAGGCCCATGAACTCACGAACGAAGTCGCGCAGGAGCTTGCCCCCGGTCCCGTTCGTCCGGCCGTGCGCGACCTCGGCATCCACCAGTGCCGTCAATGCCCCTCGGTCGTACCAGTGGGGTGACGTTGGGTCCGACGGTCGCCACTTCTGCCAGCCGGCCGGGAAGTCGACGCTCCTTTGGTAAGAATCGTCACAGTCGCCGACCTCGGATTGTGCATGCATAATCGCGGTTCGGTGATCCGTGATTCTTACCGAAATCGTCGCGTGCGGGTTACTGAGGGCGAAGGCCCGCGCCCACCACACCGGGTCGAGCTCCTGCCCGGCGCCTGGCAGGGTGAGCTCCACCTGCGTGCCCATCGTCCGCGGTCCACTAGTGATCTCATGGCCAGTGTCCACATTCCCTGCGGCATCGAGCCTGGGGCGGATCGCGTGACGTTGGCCACCCGCCTCGATGATGATCGGCTCGTCGCCACCGAGCGCGGTCGGAATGCCAATCACCGTCTTCAGCGCATTACCCTGGGCGCCGCACGTTGGCGATCGGTACCGGCTCTTGTCGCTCGTCCGGGTGTTGAAATCGAGGATCCGCTCCAGAACATCCGGCGCCAGACCGGGGCCGTTATCGCCGACACAGATGTGAATGGTATCGTCGTCGACCTCGACCTCGACCTCGACCGCGATCTCAATCTCCGGGGCAACGCCCGCCGTCTCGGCGGCGTCAAGCCCGTTGTCGATGAGCTCCTTCAGGACGGCACGCGCGAAGCTCGTGCGTTGTTGCCCGGTCTGCGCTTCCAGTTCGCGGGCGTCGAAGTATTCGCTGGCCCGGCCAATGGTGTGGTGGGTGCGAATGAGCGTTGGCACTCTCGTCGTCATCGAAGCCGTCTCCTATAGAATTGAACCGTCCTCACTGGCTGTAACCGGTGAGACGCTCTCACTCGCGGCCTGGCGTGTTCAGGCCGCGAGTTTTCCCACGAGCGAGAACCCCTCCAACATCCGATCGACTGCTTCCGATCGCACGCGCCACCCGGCACGGCGACTCAGCAGCATGCCCTCAAGCCGGCCATCCCGAAGCCATCGCCGAACGGTTTCTTCGGTGACGCCGAGGATCTCCGCGACCTCGGGCACCGTGAGTAGTCTTTCCATGACAACCTCCATATAGGCGCTTTGTTGCGCCCTTACCCCACTATGATAGCACGATACACTTGCGCAATGTAGTAATAAACGTATATACTGGTGAGTAGAGACACAGAGAGCGTCTCACCCGTTATCAGCGCCGGACCCCCGTTTACAGACGGCCCGGCAAGCCCAGGGAGGGCGCTATGGAAACCATCACCGCCACGGAATCACGCACGGACGCGATGCGGCGCCTGCTCGAGGTTGCCCGCGAATCCGGGGTAAAGCTCTTGAAGGATGATCGGGGAGAGATGTGGGCAACGTCGGTATCGGAGCCCGGCCGGTTGTATTTCGTGACGCCGGAATCATGCGGCTGCCGGGGATTCGCGACCCATCGTCGTTGCCGGCACCTTGCGGCCTTGTGGGCGCACCTAGGCTACTTCGATGGCGAACTCACCGCGCCGAACTGCCCATCCTTACCAATGACGCGGGGCGGTTCTTCAGGTGTAGAATTTTCTACACCTGAATCATCCTGCGGCGTCCAATTCCATACCGTCTTGGGGTCAACGCCCAGCGTCTCGCCGACCTGCGCCACGTGCCACGATGCGGGCCTAATCGACGCGCCGCGCTCCCGGTGGATCGGTGGGAATCCGACGGGATACCGTGACGTCTGGAATACCACGGCTCCCTGCCCGGCGTGTGCTGGTCCGCTTGCCGCCTAGACTCACCAGCGGGCCGGTGATGTGCCGGCCCGCTCACCTGAAGGAGCCCCTCCCATGAGCACTGAATCCGGCGCCCACGTTCTCGGCATGTACACCGATCTGACCCGGGAGGGAGCGCCCCCCTGCTACGTGATCGCCCGCAGCATGAGACGTGCGAGTATCCCCACTGGCGTGGTGAGCCTATACTCCTCTTGGGTCCCCCCAGGCATTTTCGAGACAATCCCGAAAGAGGCTCTTTCATGCGAAATCCTTTCCGTTCCCTTATCACTCTTGTTGCTGCCGTGGTCGCTCTAGCGTTCATGCCGGCCTCTCTGGCGGCGCAGGATGCTACCCCTGCGGCAAGTGACACTATCACGGTCATAGATCTGGCCCCGGGCGTGACCGCCGAAATCTTCATCGGCGCCCCCACCGCCCTGGCACCGGGGCAGACGCTCTACACCGGCCGCTTTGTCTTCCAGCCCGGCAGTGAGCTCTTCGCGCACAGCCATCCCGGCACCACCTCGATCGGCGTCGAGTCCGGCACCTTGGGGTGGACCCTGCTTGAGGGCACGGTCTACGTGGTGCGTGGCGCGGCCAGCGGTGCGCCAGCCGAGACCGAAGTAGTGACCGAACCCGGGACGGAGGTGACGCTGAACCCGGGCGACGCGATCTACTACGAGGATGATGTAATCCACACAGCACGTGGAGCGGGCGACGAACCAGCTGTAATTCTGGGATCGCTGTTGCTTGAAAATGACCAACCACTTCTTGCACCTTCCGACGCGCACGCGACACCTGCAGCCTAATGGGTAACACCTGTGCCTCGGAACTGCCTGGGTTCCCGAGGCACACGTGTTTGGCAAGGTTGTTCTGAAACGAACGAAACCAGCGGGGACGGCTCCTACCATGGGTGGGGGCCGTTTCGACGCGCCCCATGAAGCGTCATATCCCTTAGAGCCCGTCCCGTGAAATCATGCACAAGCCTGTTGGGCTATGTCGCCTGACCCTCGGGTATGCGACCATGCCGGCATGACTGACACACCACCCGATGCACCGTTACGTACCGATGTACCGCACACCGGCATACCGGTATATGACGCGGCCCACCTGCTTGGAATCAGCGAGAACGCGGTACGTGCCAGGTTGCGCCGTGGCACATTGGTCGGCGTGAAGCGCAATACATCGTGGTATGTGGTGTTACGTGACACCGATGTCCCGACGACGACACATGTCGAGCCCCAGGATGTACCGCTCGACGCACCACAGGACGCACCGTCACATACCGCGGTACATGACGAACTGGTCGACGAACTGCGGCGCGACAAGATCTTTTTGCAGGAGCAACTTGATCGTGCCCTTCGACAGTTGGAAGCTGAACGCCAACGCGCCGATGTGCTCCAAGCCCTGGGCACGGGCACCGCGCCGGACACCGCGCTGGAAGCCACAGGATCGCCGGAGCGCGACGAAAGCGCCGCCACTGGGGTGCTGGCATGGGTGAAGCGGGTGTGGCGCGGGTAGGCACGGTGGGGTGACGGTGGTAGGACGGCTATCTGTCCCAGTCTGGGACAGATAGGGCCCAACTCAAGGAGCTTGCGGTCGACCTGCGGCGCCGCGGTGCGTACTGGACGCTGGCGAAGGTGGGCGAGACGCTGGGTGTTGGTAGGTCGACCGTACAGCGTTGGATTCCTGAACCAACTTTCCCAAATGGGAAAGTTGACGAACCTATCCGAGCCGTCGGCAAGGATGGCAAGAGCCGCCCAACGACCTACAAACCCCGAGCTAAGAAGAGCGCCGTCGCCACGAATGCGCGGCAAGAGAAACAGGCCCACGCGGCGCAGAGTGCGGATAAGTACGCTTATCAGCGCGAACTATTCGTAAGCCGGCCCCCACGACGGAATGATCGAAACCCGGACACACCGAAAGCGCCACGATCGTGCTGGTCACACGTCGAAGGCGCCGCTGTTCGTGAACCGGGATTTGCGCCGCTATGCGCCGTTTCGGCTGCTGAGGATTGTGAGGTTGGGACTCGCGCTCCCGGCCCGCCCCGAAACGAGCGGCTGCCCAACTCGGCATGAGACCAAACAGTCGGCTTACCAGCACGGTGCGGCAGAGCGCGCCCCTGATCAGGAATCAGGCATCCCGGCACTCGGCCAGGATCGCGGCGGCATTTCGGCGCATTTCGGTAACCGACACACCCGCATCCCGGGCCATCCAGTGGAGGCGATCGACGGGGGTCAGCCCGTCAGTCAGCGCCATGATTCGATCGGCTTCCGCCTCGATCTCGCGGGCGTCGAGGCCGGCCGCCCTGGCCACACTGGCCAGGGCGGAGACGGTGACAAGCCGGGACGCGGCCAATTCCAACGTTTCGAGCCGCTGGGCTGGTGAACTCATGATGTTCTCCTGTTCGTGAATGGCGTCACGTTGCCCGGCGTGGCGATCCCGGCCGCCGCTTCGAGGTGCTCCAGTCGCCGGTACAGGTCGGCATCCTTACCGAAGTCGGCCGGGTGGGTCCGTTCGAGCAACCAGGCAGCCGCGCGCCAATCGTCCGGCGCGGCGCGGTTGATGACCGTCACCAGGCGGGCCGCACCCTGGGCTCGCGCGCGTGTAATCCCGTCGGAAAAGGTGGCCTTGACAGCCGGATCGACCCCACGTGGAAACCGTCCCTGCCGCCATTCGTGCAGGGTATCGGGGTTGATTCCCACCGCCTCGGATGCCAAGCGAAACGACAATCCAGCGCGGAGGGCAGCCAGGACCCCGTCGACCGTCTCGGCGGTCATCTTCGTTGGTCGGGCCATCTCAGGCTCCATCGTCGGGGGTATCCCGATCGTCACCGAAATCGCCGGCGCGGAGTTGTCGGAGCAAATCGGACACGGTCGGCTGCTCACCCTTCACCACCCGGGGTCGGCCGGGTTGGTCGACGTCGCGATCGTCACGTACCTGGTGGATGGCGTTGGATACGTTGGCCGAGGTGGCGGTGGGGCTCACGTGCACCCGGTCACGGAGAGCCAATCGTCGCCAGGCATTGTTGAGATCGTCGTTGCTCATGACTTGCCGCCTCCAGACACAAAGGCGGCGCGGCGGTCGCGGGCCTCATTGACCGCATTGTCAACGGCGGTCAATGCCAATCCGTCGACAATGCCGGCGATATCGTGCGACCAACTGAAATACAAATCGGACGGGAAGCGGGCCGGCTGCCCCAACGTGTTCCGGGTTTCGGCGAGTTCAACCTCGAGCGCATGAACCGCGGCGACGGCACGGGTCCAGGCGAGATACGCCGCAAAGACATTGCCGTCATCATCGCCGGCCACGGCGGCTTCCAGTTCCTGGCGGGCCTCGCCAACCGCGGTCGTCAAGGTGTCACGATCAGCGGCGTACGTCGTGGTCAGCTGGTCGAGGTAGGCAACCGTCCGGTCGTGCCGTTCCCGTTCGGCCCGTTCCTGGGCTTGGGTGGCGACCCGCTGGGCTTCGATGGCGGCGGCATGAAGTTTCTGGTACGCCTGACTGGCGGCAATCGCGGCGGCTTCGGATTCATGAACGAGGCTCGACGGGTTCGGTGCGGCTTTGGTGGCGGTGCTCATGGTCAATTTCCTTTGCTCTTCCAATTCCAACTATGGGCCGGTGGGGTGCCGTGTGCCCCCGTGGCGCGTCGAGGGGCCGGCATAGGCTGCTGATCCTTCACCGGGCCATCGCGGTCCCAGTGGCGGGGCAGCGGGGCCGGCGGGGCCTGGCGCATGGTCTCCAAGCGAAGAGCGAGTTCGAGGGCGTCGCGGATGAGATCGGTCACCGTGATACCTCCCGGATGGATTCGACGGCATGATTGATTCGCTGCATGACCGCGGTGCTTCCGCCGGCGTCCGGGTGGTTCAGTTTCGCCAGGCACCGGTGGGCCGCGGTGACGAGCTCAGGGGGTGCCGTCGGCCGCAGGTGGAGAATCACCCAGGGGTCATCACGCGACGGCCGGCCATGATCAGTCGACCCGGCCCGTGACCCTTCGACGTCGACGTCACCGAACACCTGGGCAAGAACGTGGTAGACGAGGTGAACGTATCGCCCGTCCACCGTCCACGTCTTCGAATCTGGATCGTAGGCCCGCAGCCAGGCCGGCACGACCCGCTTGAGTTCGGCCACGACAAAGGCGTCGTACGGAAACGTGACGTCGGCCGCGGAGCCGTCGGGATACCAGGAGATCAGGGGCACGTTCATGCGGTATGCCGATCGTTGCCGGCCACATTGACGTGAGCACGACCCAGCACATACGTCCCACGTTGGAGGGGCCATGGCGGGTCGGAGGGTGGGGATCCGGGGGGTGGGGATAAAGTATCCCCACCCCCGACATCGGCCGGTTCGGAGGGGGGTGGGGATAAAGTATCCACTAACGTTAAAGAGGGTTCCTTGGGGGATAAAGTATCCCCACCCCCCCCAGCAGCAGGCTCGGAAACCGTTTCCGGCACGGTCGTACGATCGATGACCCTGGTCGCGACAACCTTCTCGCAGCCGGTGCAGGTATCAGTTCGGACCAGGTCGTGCACCTCGCCACAGTGGATGCAGGGCGTGTGTTTGGGCGGTGCGGGCGTCCGTACCTGGCGATTCACCTGCTCGCCGGGCTCGTACCACGCGAACGGCTTCAAGAAATTGTGGAGCGCGTCCGGTGGCTCGATCAGGATGTCGTCCATGTAGGGCTTTTTCGTGACGGGGTCTCTTCCCGCGAACACGTTGACGTAGTCCAGTGGGGCGATATGTCGTAATCCCTCCAGGAGGGCGGGCACGGTCTTTCGTGCCGTGATGATCCGCGATCCGTCCCGGGGGTTGTACTGCCCCTTAACGTGCTTCTTGCGCCAGTCATTGGCGAGCTCGCTGGGTGAGATGCGGACGTTCCCGTTCGGGTCCGTGCCGGTTTTCGCCTTCGCCTCCATTGCGAGGCGGCCAGTACGGACAAGCACGATCTTTTCCGTTGGCTTGAGGTGGGTGTTTTCGGCAA
>MWVY01000393.1_pt1 | contig 10374 bp, 18 predicted proteins | sample 1047251 | NCBI WGS metagenome assembly MWVY01 (sample SAMN06349983, study PRJNA376086) | soil metagenome | isolation source: MS7-5 sample Antarctic (ecotone) soil | place: Antarctica | collected 2015-01-13
AGAAGTGAATCGCCTGACGCGCTCGGCGTCGGTGATGGTCGGGCCAGGCGCCCGAGGGCGATTGCTTCCGCGAACCGACCGCCGCTTCCAGGCGATGCCGCGGCACGACGCTAGTGGGAGGGACGACCGACAGGTGTCGGTCATCTCCTATTGGCGGGGGTGTCGGGTGAAGCAGGCGGTCGGGGTACGATCACTTCTGATGGGGCGCGATGCTCCCTCAGCCATAGCTGATGATCGGGACGGGATGTCTCGATCGCGGGCGCGATGCCTGCAGGTACAACAGTTTCGAGCCCCTATGAGGGCCACGGAGCCGTTGCGCATGCAGGTTTTTTTGTTGTCTGGAGGGAATGACGTGGACACGTATCTGACGATGTCTGAGGCGGCGCGCCGGATCGCCGTGTCGCGCATATCGCTGCGGCGATCCGTGGATCGTGAAGCGATTCCGGTGTTCGCGGATCCGCTTGATTCCAGAAAACGGCTCGTCCGCATCGCCGATGTCGATCGCCTGCGGCAGCCGCGGCCGATCCGACCCAACGTAGCCGACCTCGATTTCGATGGGGCCGCCTGAAACGGCAATCGCCGGCGAGAGGACAAATCCCGCCGGCGATCTTGGATGCTCGCAGTCAAGCAAACACCCTGGACTGAACGCCCGGGGACATTGTACCGACTGCGAGCCAGTTGGGGGCGAGGCGCCCCCGGATAAGGCTCGTTGCGATTATGACAACCACGCAGACTTTCGTCAACGCCGCCCCATTTCTCACAACCGCCGGACTCAGCAATCGACTCCTGGCCCGCCAGCTCTTCGATAACGCCCGGCTGCAACGAGACGGCCGGCGCCGCTGGGCCAACATCCTCGAGCTGATGACCGGCGAGATCGGCGACCATGCCATGCTCAACTGGCGCAGCCATCAGCTCGCCGAGGTCGCAATCCATCTGGCCCACCTCGATCTCGAAGCGGCGGAACTTCACGTCGAAATCGCCCGTCGGCGGCAGACGGGCGGTGTCCGATGAGCCTAGACGTTGGCGGCACGACAGAGCTCCACGACATTCTGCATTGGATCACCTACGCCTTAGTCCCCCAGCCGGACGGTAAGAAGCCCAAGAAAGTGCCATACACGCCGGGCACTGAACGCGAGGCACGGGTCAACGATTCGCGGACCTGGCGGAGCTTAGACGAGGCCATGGACGATAGTGAGCGGACCGGGCGCTGGCCCGCTGTGGTCATCACGCCAGCGATGAACCTCACCCTACTCGACATTGACGGTCAACATAACCACAGCCTGGTCGACGAACTCGACTCCTACACCGAGCGGTCTGTCTCCGGCAACGGCATCCACATCCTGGTCCGCGGCCGACCGCCGGCGGGCTTCGTCGCTCCGCCCAGCATCGAAATCTACCCCCGCGACGGCAATCGCGGGGTCATCCTCACCGGCGACCTGATCGACGGTCGCGGCACGATCGAGGACCGGACCGAACTCCTAGCCAAGCTCTTCCCCGCCAGGCCGGCACCGACGCCGATCGCGCCGGAGCTCACGGTTGATGACGAGACGATCATCACCCGAGTGCTCAAGATGACCAAGGGCCGGCAACTGCACGACGCCGGCGACATGAGCGGCTACCCCTCTGGATCCGAGGCGGATCTCGGTCTGCTCAACACCTACGTCACCGCCGGCGCCACGAACCCCGACCAGCTCGACCGGCTCTTCCGAGACAGCACCCTCTACCCCCGGCGTCAGGAACGATGGGACGATCACCGATACCGCGAGCGCACCCTGGCGAAGGCCCTCGATGGCCATGTCCAGCCCTTCGACGGCTGGAGCACAACGCCTCTTCGGACCGCACAACCATCAAAAAATGGCGTGGATACTGGAAACCCGCAAGATGCGGCTCACCAATCGGCACCCGACCCTACCGCCGCCTGTGAGGTCCGACTGGCCGCGCTAGAGCGTGAGAACGCCGCGCTCCGGGCTCGCCTCGACGCTGCCGAACAACGCGCTCAGGCCGCCGAAGAGCGGGCCGCCATGCTCGCCAAGGTCCAGAGCCGGGCCAGCGCGATCATCCGCAACAAACGACTGGGCCAGGAGCGCATCACCGCGATCCCGTTGGCGTACGCGTTCGCGAACCGTGAATCCGCCGGCGATCCTGGCGACAATGGGCTCCACCCGATCCCCCTGGCTCGCATCGCCGAGGACGCCGGGATCTCCCAGGATGCCGCCTCCAAGCACATCGCCAAGCTGGTGGAGGCCGGCGTCCTGATCAAGGAGCTCCGCTACATCCCCGAGCGCGTTGATCCCGAGACAGGCGAGATCACCGGCGGTCACAAGCGGCAGTACATCGGCCCCGCCGGCGGCACCGTGATCGACTTTGTGGAGGCCGTCGCCAACCTTGACCCGGCAACACCGAAGAACTGGGGCGGCAAGCGCACGGTCTGTCCGGATCATCCCGACGCCGGCACCGTCAAGCGGTGGACGGTGCACTGCGCCGACTGCGACCGCGTGCTCGATCGAGGGGAGGAATTCCGCGCCGCTGCGCCAAACCCGCATCTTGCGGAGTACCAAACGGATGACCACGGGGACCATGCCCCCCCCGTGGTTTCTACGTTAAGAGGCCGCAACGGACCGACTTACCATAACGATACTATGGTCGCGACGGGGACGGATGGGTTGATCCCTCGGTATGAAGCTGCGGCAACCACCGTTGCCGCAGCCTGGCCGCGGGGGCAGGCGTTCCCCGGATTCGAGCCGGCGCCTCCGCCTGATTACCGTACTGACGTTTCTTTTGGAGGCCGGCGCCCATGATCGTGACCTGCCGCCGCTGTGGATCGCCGCACGAGCCCAGCCCGGAGGCGCCACGCGCCGGCGCGGATCGCCTCGACGGGAGTGATGATGGTGAACGTGACGAACCTGGTGAACGTTCTACAAGCGCCCACGGGAGAGACCCAAAACCCGACGATGTAGATAGAAATACGTATATGGGTGAAAAACGTTCACCAGGTTCGTCACGTTCACCCGCGGGTGGCGACGACCCCCATTCTTGGCAGCAAGCCGATGCCGGATTCGATGCGCCGATCACAGACGAGGAGGACGACCCATGGCGAGATTGACGCCCGACGTGACCCTGGCCCCGGTCGATCACCTCATTCTCGCCACCGCCCACCGCGGCCGCGCTGGCTGGCTCCTGACCTTCCCCTGCGGCTGGTGCCAGCGCACGCATGCGCACGGTGGCGGCTCGGCGACCGGCCCGCCGGAGGGAGGCCATCGCGTCTCGCACTGTGCCTCGGACCAGGCGCCGGCCGGCTACACCCTGCGGATCGCGACCGTCGAGGGCGCCATATCCCCATTGGCGCCGGACCACCCAAAGCTGCTGGCGTTTGATCGCCCACCTGAACGCCGCGTTCCCGATGGGGACGAGGTGGCCTGACCGTGAAAAGCGAGGAAGTCGAATGAAGGTCGAAAAGTGCCAGTCGATTGCGAAGAGCGGCAACCCGTGCGGCGCCACGGTGGTGGCCGATGGCCTGTGCGCCTGGCACGCCCCGTCCTGGGCGGATCGCCGCCGGCAGTGGAGCGCCGAAGGTGGCCGCAAGCGCGCCAATCGGGAGCGGGCCAAGGCGGCGATCCCGGACGCGATGACGACCGCGGAAGTGTCTGGATGGCTAGGCGTGGTCTTTCGGCAGGTGATCACGGGCAAGACGGAACCCGGAGTCGCCTCAGCCGCCGCGGCGGTGGCCAGGGCGATGATCGCCGTCAACGAGGCCGGCGCCGTTGAGCGGCTGGAGGCGCGTATCGGCGAGCTGGAACACCGCGCCGCCCGGCGGTTGGCATAGTGACCCTTCAGGCCTTGGAGCGGCGCGCGGCCGCGCTGTGGCACCGGCTGGAGCCGCCGGCCGCCCCGCTCACCGCGGTCGAGGTGGCGCGAGCCAGCGGCCTGGCGCTTCTCGATCCGTGGCAACGCACGGTCCTTGAGAGCGACGCTCGGCAGATGATCCTCCTGTGTGCCCGCCAATCGGGCAAATCAACCATCACCGCCGCCCTGGCGCTGCACACCGTGCTCTACCGGCCGCCGGCGCTGGTGCTCTGCCTGTCACCGAGCCTGCGGCAATCGGTGGAGCTGTTCCGCAAGGCCATGCAGATGTTCCGGGCCCTGGGTGAGCCGGTCGCCCCCATCGTCCAGACCCGGCTCGAACTGGAGCTCGCCAACGGCTCCCGGCTGGTCGCGCTGCCGTCCGGCGAAGCGAAGATTCGAGGGTTCTCTGGCGTTGATTTGTTGCTGTGCGATGAAGCAAGCCGGATCGGGGATGACCTCTATCAATCGGTCCGGCCAATGCTCGCGGTCTCCGGTGGCCGGTTGGTCTTGCTCTCGACGCCGTTTGGCAAGCGAGGGTTTTTCCATCACGAGTGGAGTGAAGGTGGCCCGAATTGGGAGCGCACGAAGCTCACCGCCTCCGACTGCCCGAGGATTTCGGCCGCCTGGTTAGCGCAAGAGCGGGCCACGATCGGCGACTGGTGGTTCAACCAGGAGTATCTCTGTAGCTTCGAGGAAGCCGAGGATCAGCTCTTCCACGACTACGACATCCAGGCCGCCTTTTCTGACACCATCGCCCCATTGTGGGCGCCGGAGGGAAATCTGCCATGAGTGTCGCGATCAGCCACTGGCCGGAGACCGAGATCGTCCAACGGCCAATCCCGCCGGACTACATCGTCGGCCTGGATGTTGGCCAGCTGCGCGACTTTTCCGCGCTGTCGATTCTGGAGCGCCGCGAGCATCCGGCCGCCAATGCGCCGGTGCCGGGCCCGCTGAGTTTTGCCGAGCGCTGGGGCATCAAGAAGCTGCCTCCCGTGCCGACGGAGGCGCGCTACACCTGTGGCCACTTGCAGCGTTATCCGCTCAACGAGAGCTATCCCGCTCAGGTGAAGCGCACGGTGGCGACGCTTCGTCAGCTCCGGGAAACGGTCGACCGGGCTGGCGGCGGGCGACTGGTCCTCTGCCTTGACGCCACCGGGGTCGGGGTCGCGGTCGCCGACTTGTATCGTGAGGCCGATCTGGCCGGCGCCACCTTCGTGCCGATCACGATTACAGCCGGCGACAGTCCGTCGCGGGATGATCGCGGCGGATTGCGGGTGCCGAAGCGGGCGATTGTCAGCTATCTCCAGGTTGCACTCCAGACCCGGCGGCTGCGGATCGCGGCATCGCTGCCGGAGGCCGACACCCTGGCAAAAGAGCTCCGTAATTTCCGGGCAAAGATTAAAGCCTCGGGGCACGATTCGTATGGGGCCGGGGCCGACTGGCGGGAGAGCTCGCACGACGACCTCCTCCTCTCCATCGGTATCGCGATCTGGTATGGCGAGCAGGCCGGGTGGTCGCCGGCCGTCAGCGAGGCCCTCGCCGAGGCGTTCAACTGGCAGACCTCGGACGGGTCCTGATGGCGGCCCGGCGCGGCCGCTCGCCGCCGGCACCAGCAGCGCGAGGACTCACGGATCAGTTCAGATAATCCAGAGGAGCAACGAATCATGGGATGGATGAACGGGAAACTTCAGCCGATTCGGCCGCTTACCAACGTCGAGCTGGAGATGGGCCGGCAGGCGGTTCGCGATCAGGACGCCGCGATCCAGGCGAAAATCCGCGAAGAGGATGACCGCTACGATCTCCTGCAGGCTGAGCAGCGGGCGGCCCGTGCGGCTGAGCAACGCGAGCGGGCGGAATCCGAGGTCGCGGCGATGCGATCGGACATTGAGCGCGATCTCCGGTTGTCCGGGGCGCCAACCGCCGACATTGGGCGCCTGGCGAACGAGGCGATTGGCCGCTACTTCGCGCAGCGCGCCCGTGAGGCGGCGATGACGCCCACGGTCGAGCAAACCACGAACGAATTGCGTGCTATTCGCATGGGCCGCGGCCGGGTGGATTCAACTGCGGCCTAAGCACAAAGAGCGACCGCCGCGGCCATGAATGGTGGGGACGAAACAAGAGAGCGGCGGGATCGATCCCGCCGCTCTCTTGTTTCGTTGGTGGACCCAGCTAGTGCAATTGGCCAACGAACGAGTGGTCAGGTCAGCGGCCACCCGAGCGCGGCCTAGACGAAAATGATGATGTCGTCGGTGCTCAAGATGCCGATAGCGACAACGTCCTCAAGGAGAACATTGTTGTTGTTCAGGAAGTCCTCAAGGGTGATGGTGTTGTTGTTCAGGAAGTTTGACAGGATGCTGACATCCCCAACCGTGACATCAACGTCGTTGCCGCTCAGAATCGGGCTGTTGTTCAGCACGTTGTTGAGTGCCCGGAGGTTGTTGAACGAGTCAACTACATTGACGGTGACCACGCCGTCGTCGACCGCGAGCTGAACAACAGCCGCGATGAGGCCGGCGGCGCCGCCCGCGTTGCTCTGCGCCGAGACGGTGCCGACTGCGACCGAGCCGAAGAGTGTGGCCGCGAGGGCGGCCGCTGCGATGCGTTGCTTAATCATGGGGTCCTCATTTCTCCAAGGGTTGCTAGCGGGGGTTCACCCGAAAGCGACACACCCCGGCTAGCGCGCCAGGTCCGACGACCAGTACGCAGTCGTTGTGCCACCACAGCGGGAAATTAGATTTGAGATTGCGGATAATGGGGATTATCCCGCACCCCATCACGTGAAACCGCACCCCGAAAAGCGTCAAATTGACGGATATCCCCCTGTCGATCATTTCCCGGGCCGTCGCGCGTTCTGACCCCCGATCCGGACCGATGACCCATTCCCCGGGCATCGAGAGCGGAGCAGCCGCGCCTGAGCGCACATCGACACCGTACTGGCGGTATCCCTGGTGTCGAAACCGGCCGGCGGAGTGGCGTTAGCGATCGCCCGCTCCACCTCCGCCATCGCCTCTGGATCGTCATAGACCACTCTGGCTCTCGTGACGGTGCTTGGTGAGGTGCCGACCAGCTCGGCGACCTCGTAGCGAGTCTCGACACCGACGCTCTCCGGTGGCAAAAAACCATTCGGTTTTTTGCCACCGGTGTACTGATTGCCACGATCTCCGCCGTGCGCCTTCCGTCGAACCCGATCGACTACTTCAATCACCTTGACCAAGTCCTCTCCGGTCAGATTGCGGCGATCTCCCCCCCTTGCGCTCTAGACAATGTTCTTGTCAGAAGCTAAAGTGATCGTAGACAGATAGATGGTCGCCCGATCGACAGACCGATAGCTAGGCAGAAAGAAGGTTTACCGTGCTCCAACAAACAACCTCAGACACCGTCATTAAGGTCTACGTCCGGCTTGGCGCAGGCGAGAATACTGCCGAGCGCGACATCTCCTTCCGCATTCCCGAGCAAGTGGACGCCCTGGAGCTCTTGGACGAGGGCTTTGCTATCGACGGCAGGAACGCTCTTATCACTATCTCGCAGGAGCTCGACCGGGTTGGCATCCCCGGGTATATGGGAGCGTTTGACGTGAGAGAGACGACGCTCGCCAAGGCACTCGCCCAGACCCAGCGCCAACTCGCCGAGTTCTTCAAAGAGCGCGGCTTGACGGTCCAGTTCGTCTAATCACTCCGCGGCCATCTATCTGTCGAGCGGGGCCACGTAGCCCCGCTTTTACTGACCGCTAAACAAGGCCCGGAGCCGGTCCCAGAAGCCCCGCGGGTCGTCCTGACCCATTGCCGCCGGCGCCGGCGCGTCCTGGGCCCCCTGTGGCCCTCTGGCGGCATCCGCCGCGGCGGCCCGCAATTGCTCAAGCTCCGCGCGGAGCCGGCCGATCCGCTCCGCTTGGGCGGTGAGCTTCTCCTCTTGACGAGCGAGCTGGTCAACGAGCGGCTGAATGAAGGCGTCGCGGAAGGCAACGGCCTGCACCTGGGACGCGGTCATGGCTGTGTCCGTGTCCCTGTCCGCCCGGTCATGACCGTGGCCACGTCCGTGTCCAGGCTGGTCGTGTCCGCGACGATGGCCGTGTCCGGCGCGCTCCCGGGCCAGGGGGAGGTCCGCCGGTGACACCATCTTGCCCTGATCATCCTCGGTGACGGCGAGGAAGCCATGCTGGATCCAGCGGCGGATGGTCCGAACGCTGACCTGGGCCAGCTCGGCGGCCTCGGCAAGCGTGACCATGACCGTGTCCATGTCCGGGGGTGACATGTCCGTGTCCCTGTCCCTGTCCATGCCGGCATCTTGGGGGAGATGGTGCCGGCGGTCAATCGACCTCGACGATTTCCAGCGCCTCGCGCAGGGCGGCGCCGACCACTATCCGATCATGGGGGTAGCGGTGCAGATGGATATTGATCGCGGCGAGGATGGCATCAACCAAGCGAGCGGGGGGTACGTCGGGCGCTGGGGGCGGGGCATCGCCGAGGCGGACACGGCGGATCAGGGCCACGGCGGCGGCGGTCGGGAGCCGGTTGGCGCAGATGTGGTCAGCCAGATAGCGCATATCCTCAAGGTCGGCCATCCGCCCCAACTCCGTCAGGATCGTGAAGCGGACCGTCTTCTTCCCGAGGGGAGTGACTCCATCGGGGTTGATCAGGTAGCGATATGGATGATCGGCAGCGGTCTCGCCCAGGCCCAGCACCGTCGCGGCCCGGCTCACGAAGTGCCGGTTTTGCATGGTGCGATCACTGAGCTCTGTTCCCCATAGGCCGCGGTATTGGGCGAGGTGATCAGGTTCAAGAAGCCGCGGCCGGCCCCGTTGCTTTTTGGAAATGGTTTCCGATTTCTCCGTCACCGGCCTCTCCTTGATTGCGCGGGGGCGCCCCAAACGTAGCATGCGGCGCCCCCAATCGGCAGACAATTACTTCCAGGGGATCCGGGGCGCCGTCGCCCCATCGAGGATGCCACGGCGCAACTGCTCCGTGGCGACGCCGAGCTCGACGCCTCTGCTGAGTTCGTCCCCCGCTAAGCTGATCGCCAGCTCATCGAGTTGGTCGAGGCGATCGAGCAGGGGCTGGACCCCTGGTGGCTGCTCGTGCGCGAGGGAGGAGCGCAGCGCCTCGATCGCCTCGTTGAACGACGTGTACGCGGCGACCTTGCCGCCGACGATGCGTCCGTCACCGCCGGCGGCAAGCAGGCTGTACAGTTCGTGAGCGAATGCGATCGGATCATCGAGGAAGGGGTGGGTGGTCACGATGCTGTTCCTCTCGGTGAATGCGGCGGGGCGGCCCGATCGACCGCCCCGACAAGCGCTAGGCGGCGATCGTCACGATCTGGATCGGGCCGGAGGCGCCGTGCAAGGGGCCGAGCGCCGCGCACTCTGAGGAGCAGTACGAGGCCCCCGACGTTCGGTGACCACAGGTCCGGCAGTGGCGGGTCTCCGCGACCGCCGGCGCTGGATCCGATTCTTCAACTTCGACCTCACCGGCCCCCTCACAGAGCCGGCAGGCAAAGCGGTAGGCGGCGCCGGAGCCGCCGGCGACCGTCTCCCAGCCCCGACCGGAGCAGTAGCCGCAGGGGGCGAGTGCCGGCGGAGTCGGGTCCGGCAGCCAGCCGAGGTGATCCAGCAACAGCGCGTGGTGGCTGCACCGTTGGTGGGCGACGAACCCTCGACAGGTGCACGAAAAACCGGTCACGGGGTAGAGGTGGAAGCGATCGGTGGCCGAGCTGCAGTACCAGTGACCGGGCGCCATCTCGAAAAGGCGCAACCCCCGCGCCCGCGCCAGGCCGGCGAGGCGGTGATAGTCGGCGACCGTGGTCGGCCGGCTCGGGCGAATGATCGTGGTTGCCATGAGTTCGTTCCTCCTCTTGATCAGCGTCACGGCTCTTGTCTCGTGACGCTCGCTGCTATCAGGTTGGGGACTGCGCTCCCAACTACCGATATACTACCAAAAGGCTACCAATAATGCAAGTGTTTTGGACAACATTGGGCGCTTATGGTAGTATTTACCTTGATGTTGATCGCATCGCTAGGAGGCAAATCTATGCAGGTGAACACCGATCAAATGCGGAGGCTTCGGCTCGAAGCGGGGCTAAGTCTGCGAGCACTCGCGCTCGCCGCTGGCCTTTCCCACGACACGGTGATGGGAATTGAGGGAGGCAAGCGAACGCCACACCCGGCGACTGTCAAGAAGATCGCCAAGGCACTCAAGGTTCCTGTTGGCGACCTGGTGGATTGGGAATCCGAAGGAATGACGCAGGGAAAAGCCGCCCCCGTGGCAGCGTAAACCAGCACGGGAGCGGCTCGCAGTCCCCAACCTGATAAGAGCAGGGTGGAGGTACGATGATTCTAAACCACAATTGGTCCCGTTGCCGCGGATGTGCGCCGACTTCTCACATCCGGCCCATTCTGATAAAATGTATTCAGAAGTGAATCGCCTGACGCGCTCGGCGTCGGTGATGGTCGGGCCAGGCGCCCGAGGGCGATTGCTTCCGCGAACCGACCGCCGCTTCCAGGCGATGCCGCGGCACGACGCTAGTGGGAGGGACGAC
>MWVY01000394.1_pt1 | contig 10368 bp, 8 predicted proteins | sample 1047251 | NCBI WGS metagenome assembly MWVY01 (sample SAMN06349983, study PRJNA376086) | soil metagenome | isolation source: MS7-5 sample Antarctic (ecotone) soil | place: Antarctica | collected 2015-01-13
TCAGTTCAAGCGCAGCGCGTTCGTATTCGTCCATTAAGGCGCCCACGTTGCCCTTTCGATAATCTGTCAAAGATTTCTTCATCAGTCAAATTCTACCTCCACTTTCGATTTTGTGTCAAAAAGGGTCGTTTTAGAAATTATCTTTTGTTGAGTTTAGCATTTGATTTTTTGATAAATAAATCAATTTTGTGAAACGGAAAACTTTTTGACTTGAAATCTTGAAATAAATATCAAGTTCGAGGAAATAGAGAACCTAACAAAACCTAACATTTTGACTAAAGATTTTTGATGTATTTGTCTAGGTCATCGCGTTTGATGCGGTAAGCCTTGCCAATCATTTTTCCTTTTAATTCCTTTGTGTCAATTGCCTTGCGTAGAATGTCGCGTGAAAGCCCGGTTAGTGTAGCTGCTTCATCTAATTTTAGTAAAGGTTTGTCAGCTATTTCGACTGTTAAAGCCTTATGTTTTGGTGTTATCGCATCTTTGAGAAAGTCGAGAAATTTGTTCGCGTCATTTCGCGCCAATGCTGTGTCGCCCGTTGTCGCAGATGCGGATTTAACGCTTTCCGCGTCTCTTTCCTGTTTATACTTTTCTAATTCGTCAGTGTTAAAAATTGCTTCTTGTTTGCCTGAGCTTCCGCGTTTATAGGTTACGGATATTTTTTCGGATTGAACGAGACGTTGCAAACTTCTGACACTAATCCCAAGTTTTTCGGCAGCAGCTTCTTTATTCATAACTGAGCTTTATAACACGGATGACGTTTCGCGCCAAAAGCCGTGTCGTTGATTGTCGCGCCAATCTGTGACAAAAGATTTGGCGCGAAACGTCGCAATCGAATTATTTTTCTTGATTATGAGAAAAAATTGTGATTTACTTGACTCACTGCGTCGGCGTTAGTTGTAACGCGGCTAGGGAAAATTTATCAGTGAGGAGGGACACCAAAGCAATTCGTTTGAATTGTTGCGTGTCTTTTTTTATTTTCTTTCTGCAAATGTTACAAGCAAAAGGTTTTTACGGTTTCATTGTTCATTTTTCTTTATTTGTCCGATATGTTTCATAAATTGCTTGCGATATGTATTTGAATTCGGTTATATTGCTTCTCAAGTTTTGATTGCCTAGCAATCGAAAAGACGAGCCACCGTCGAAAGTTAAGCTCGTCTAATCGTTCTTTTGATTGTTCACCAAAACACAGTCGGTCTCGCCAACTGCGTTTTGAATTATTATCTGATTTGATTCAAATTTGCAAGATAAAAATGTATACCCGGAATTGAATTAGATAAAAAAGTTTTAAGTTCCTGTCGCCCGCGCGTCGGAAACGATAAGGCAGTTTACTTTGGCGAGAGAGTAAATTGCCTTTCTTATTTGCCATATGAATCTCGCTAGCAGTCAACAAAATTCACGGTCAGACAATTTTTATCCTTCAAATTTATCTAGCCGCGAAATCTTTTGCCCGGAACAAAAAATCCGCGCACGATTCAAACAGGAACTTTCAAACGGCATCGTCGAACGTCTCAGGCAATCGGAAAACAAAACCGCGCTCGCTTGTGCCGAACGTATTGAACGCTGTGCAAGCCCTCAAAATGTTTTTGTTGCCGACGACCTTCACAATGCAGACGGCGAAGCATACAGCGCAAACGGCAATCTCTGGGCGTGCAGCTCACTACTTTGCCAAAACTGTATCGGCAAATTAGCCCGGAACAATCGAAAAACAATTCGGCACGTCGTCAAAAACGAAAAGCTATTCGTTGGCGAGAATTGGTATTTTATAACGCCGACAATGCCGAATCTGCTTCTCAAGGGTTATTCGCTGGAGTTTATAACCGTTGTCTTTCAAAAAGCCTTTGAAGTCTTTACACACCGTAATAACGACGTTAAGAAACAAACTCAATACCAAAAGCTAATTCGCGGAATGTTCAAAAACGCGGAATTTACTTACACCGACAACGAAGTTTTTAACTTTCACGCTCACCTTCTCGCAATCGCAAAATCTAAAATCCAGCGCGATAACTTCTCTCTGATTCGTTCACTTTGGACAAAGGCACTCGAAAAGGCGTTTGAGTTTTACGGCTTAAATTTTGAACTCAACACATCGGACAACCTGGCAGTCGTGAACGTGCAGAAGGTCAATTTTGCCAACCGTGAAAAGACAATCGCGGAACTTTGTAAATACGTAACCAAGTCTGATTCGTGGGCAAACATACCGCTCGAAGAAATTGAAAAGATAATCGAGCGACCGCGCCGCGTCCGAATGTTTGAGGCATTAGGCGTTTGCCGTGAATCAGCTAAGAAAATGCGCGAAGATTTAACCAAAGCCCGCGCAGAAATACGCTCAAACATTACCGACGAAACATATCTTGATACAAAGGAACTAATTCCTAGAAACACACTCAAACGCCGTGAATCGTGGCGAGAGCGTATTAAGCACCAAACCCTAGATGAATACAAAAAGGAACTCGACACAGAGATTTTAGACGCTCAGGAATGGAGACGGCAGCACCTTCTCAGAATGTTTCCCTGTGCGAAGTTCGAGACGTTGGACGGCAGACGTTGGAGCGCGATTCCACTCAGGGATTACGAATGGACGCGCACGCCGTCCAAACCGATAAACCCTCGTTATCCACTTCCCTTAGCCGCGCCGCGTCCACAGGTTAAGCGAATGTCGAATTGGGAATTATTCAATTCTTTTTGTGATTCGAGCAATGAAAGTGAAACGGGAGAATTTTCGAGCGTGAGGCAATTATAACTTTCGATAACAATCATTATCATAAGCTATTTCTTTGGAAATTCGAGGAAAGTTGAACAGATGAGCAAACCAAAAATAGAAACATTCGGACTGGCAGCGATACAGAAAGTTTTGAGCAATTTGGACATTGAAACGGCGCGGAAATCGTTAGCTTTTGCCGTCGGCGCGTCTGTGGATGTTTCGGGAAAAGTTCAAAAGCGCGTCAAACGGGACGGACAATGTAAGTTGGTGATTGAGCCGGGCGCGAGTGTTCCCGGCTTCGTCGTTTTTGCAGACTTTTCGGAAAAATCGGAAACCTTAAAAAAGGCGAAGATTCGGAAAGGTTCGAGCGTGTCGGTTCGCGGAAAGTTCCAGACGTTCGGCGCGTCGGCGGTTTGTTTGAGTGGTTGCCGATTGAAGAAATAATTAAGACGGAATTTGGAAACCTCATACAATCAAACAAACCTCATACAATCAAAAGAACGCTGTGGCGCAAAACTCAAAGGCGGGCGGACGGAATGCACAAACTGCACAAAAGGCACAACCGTTAAAAAAGGAAACAACTCTACGCGCGCGAGAAGTTTCGGCTGTGGAATTTGTGGCATTTTGAGACAAAAAAGAAAACCTTTCAAAACCTATTATTTCGGGCGCGGATAACGAGAGAGAAACCAGAGGCAAAACAAAGAAAGAACAGAGAAAGAACACTGAAACGCGGCGTGATTTGGGCGACGGAAATTAGACGGAAATTAGACAAATTAGACACCTAAAAAAAGGGAAGTTTTAATTCATCGAAAAACATAACGCGCCCGCGGACGGAATAATTAAGACGGAAATTAGACGAAAACAACGATAAAACAATGAAAGAACAAAGAAACATTCAACAAATTCGACACTCTAAAAAAACAAAAATAACGTGAAAGAAACGAGAGAATTAGACAAATTGGACACCTTAAAAAAAGAGAATGATTAGCTTTTGCTCACAATGTTCCGGCTGGTTGCTGACGCTCGTTTATCAGCCGCGTTTCTGTTCGCGCTGTGGCTCGTCAATCGGTCGGCGTGTGCCGCTTCTCGAATACGCGATTATTTTGGCTGTGGCGGCGGCGGTCGTTTGGGCGATAATTTGATTATTCAATCTTTTTCAAACTGATTAACTGAAAAATAAATCAGTTTGAGATGTTAAGATATGCTAAGGTTTTGAACTTAACAAATCTTAACATTTGAGTCTTAAAAACGACCCTTTTTGAGACTGTTGACGATAAAATAAGGTAACCAAATGAAGATTAAACAATTACTTGCTTTGTTCTGTTTCTCATTATTTGCTTTGTCAGGTTTTGCCCAAACCGAAGAAGCAAAAAGGGCGGAGTTTGAGTGGGAAAAAATTGTCCCGCTAGTAACAAAAAGAGCTGAGGTTGAAAACTACTTTGGTAAGCCATATAAGAACTGCATTCTTACTTGTAGGTATGATACTAACTTTGGAGAAATCTTTGTTTTTTATGGAGTCGAACCAAAACAGGTGCTTTACACATGTAATCCTTCATCCGACACAGTAGGTAATTTCGGCATTAATTTAACTGAGGCTATACCCATTGAAGGTCTCGGGTGGAACTTGGACAAGTTTGATAAATTTCCCAGAAATGCCGAAATCGATGTTTACAGGTATGCGGAAAAAGGAATTTATTTTACCACGCTTAACGGGCAAGATGGGAAGGAATTAGTGAATGGTATTAGCTATGAGCCATCCTATACTACTATGGAGAATAAATGTATTAAGAAACGAAGATGAACCAAAAGGTTTCATCTAGTCAGCAATGCCCCAAAAACGCCCGTTAAAGGCACTCTCAAAATTAGCATCACGGACAGCTAGTTTTATTGACGTTCGGAGTTCCAAAACTCGTCCCATAATCAAAGTTTCAAAAGCTGAACTGATTTAGCTTTTGATTCTTACCTTTCTTTTTTATTCCGTCCGCGTAGAACGAGCAGTTGGAAACGGCGCCACCGCCGCCGTTACCTCGTATTCCGTCCGCGTCTGCGCGTGGAACGAGTCTTTTTTATTGGACTGTGCATATTGTTCCTTTTTCACTCCGTCCACGTGCGCGTGGAACGAGTTGCTTTTTTTATTGGCTGTAAAGGTTGTATGGATTACCGTCCGCGTGCGCGTGGAACGAGTGGTAGCCGCGCACGTTTGAGGGGCGTGTGGTGAAATATTCCACTATTTACCACTATTTACCACTATTTTCCACTATTTTCCACTTGAAAACAGTCACAAAATAAAGACTTCGCCCAACAATCAATTGGTTTTCGTCCACTAAAAACCAGTTTCTAGAGCATTACCGTGTCAAGGTAGTGCTCATTTCTTCACTCACGCCTTACATTTTTCTGAGATGCATCAACACCTTCTAGGAAGTCTGAAAATGCCTCTGCGGTCAATCTAACGTCGAATAACGGCTCACCGCATTGCGGATGCGGACAAGCGCAGCCCTCGACTAAATCACGGCTCAAACTTTCTAATTCGCCGACCGCCGCGCCCTCATCAGACGGCTCGAAGTCTTTGCAGAAATCCCGAAACTCTCCGAACGTGCCGAACATCCGCATATTTTTTAATCCTAAAAACTCTCTCAAATCGTCCGCGCCAAATCTGCGTATATCGAGCGGTTTGGAAACGTATTTAACGACCTCACGAAGCCCCGTAGCGATGTCCTGAATCGGTTTTAAGTGCAGAACGTGGCTGTCACCCGTCACCGCCAACCATTCATCACGCAGAAGCTCGATGTCGAAAAACCTCCGTCTGAATCCGATGATATGGAGGTGCGTGTGATGCAAGCCGTTCTTATCTTTGGTAAATTCGAGCGACCAGGTGCCGCCCTTAAAATACTGTTTCCAAAATCCGCGCCGTTGCAGTTTGGTGAATGAATCCTTAATTCGCTGTGCCGACTGCTTTCTCGTTTCGGCTCGATGCGTCTGCGTCAGAACGAGATGAACGGGCGTAACTTTGTGGTGAAGCATAAAACCGCGCAACATCGGCAGATACTTGCTTTGAAGCTTGCGCGACCGCCGCCGACCGCAGTCTGGGCAGAGGCGAAATTCACAAGTGAAGTTGGGAATTATCCGGGCAATGTGCCGACCGCACGTTAAGACCGAAAGGCGCGAATGGCAACGGTCTAGTTTGTCGGCAAGCTCGACATCGTGAAGTTCACGCGCCAGCCCCGTCAAGTGTTGTTTCGTCTGAAGCCGCTCCCGCGCCCCTTGCGAACGTGTGCGCCGGTGATTCGTCTGCGACTTTGTTCCCCTCTTATCAAGATAGGTATGTGCGGTCGGTTTTCGCCGTGATTGGAACGGCACACCAACCACCGAATTAAGAAAAGAAGTGGATAAGGGGCAAGGCTCATTGAGTTGCACACTGCGCTCTGGTTGCGCGTTACGAGCGTTCTGAAGCGGTTTTAATAATTGGCTAGAGGCGATATTCATTGGGTTAAAGAGAAAGGCATCAACCCTATCGCCTGAGTTAATGCCTTCACGGTTTCCGATAATTTTCTATCGGGAACTAAAACTTTTTTTACCCTGCAACTAGATTCGTGTTAGCGTTACTTGCTAAGCTGTCACAAGTTTGGTAATTTCAAAAACGCAGTGGCGATAAACTTACTGCGGTTTGATTGGGAAATCAAATATCAAGAATAAGCGAGCTTAACTTTCGACGGTGGCTCGCTTTTTCAATGCCTATATTTCGGCTAAAAGCAATATATAATTTTGAAACTAATACCGCAAATTAAGTTTCACACAAAAAATTAAATCTGAGAATACAAAAATCAAAGGTTTTTAATGTATCGGTCTAAATCATCGCGTTTAATCCTGTAAGCTCTTCCAATCATTTTTCCGACTAATTCCTTATCTTGCATCGCTTTTCGTAGCGTGTCGCGTGACAGTCCTGTTAATGCCGCCGCTTCATCTAATTTTAGCAGTGGCTTGTCGGCAATTGGCACGCCTGATTTCTGCCCCATCGCGTTAAAAATTGTTTCCATGACGTTTCGCGCCAATGCCGCGCCATTCGTTGTCGCGTCACTCCGCGCCAATGCCGTGTCACTGGTTGTCGCGATGCTCGGTTTAATAGTTTCCGCATCACGTCCGCGCTTATAATTTTCTATTTCGTCCAAGTTAAAAATTGCTTCCTGTTTACCCGATTGACCACGCTTATAAGTGACGGAAATCTTTTCCGACTGGACGAGACGTTGCAGACTGCGGACGCTGATTCCAAGTTGTTTGGCGGCATCTTCTTTGTTCATAGTGCCGAAGTTATATCAGATGCGACATCCTGCGTCAAAATCATTGGCGCGATGTGACGTGGCAACCTATGACAATGCGGATTCCGCAGTACGGACAAATGCGGCAGACGGATTTAACGATGACGACGGCGCGGATGTCGAGCAGTAGTAAATCGCCATTTGTTTCAATTTTTGTCAATTGTCAATGTCGGAATCGCATCGTTGACAACTAGCACAGGCGAACCGGCGGATGAAAAACGAAGCCAGTAGTTTTTCATTTCAGGCACGACGTCAAAAAGGCAAGTGAAAGCGGTCACCGCGTCCTTTTCGAGCACATCGTTTTTTACGGCGCAACTGACAACCTGCACAGTTTCCAATGATGGAGGGGTACCGGAACGAGCCATCAATCGAATTTTAATTTCGAAGTCTTTTAATGGCTGGTTTGAAACATTTTTAACTTTACCCTGAACGCCAAAGGTTCGAGCGGAATTTTTGAAAACTTGCTGCTCTAAAACTTCAACGTTCCAAGGGTTGATGACAGCAACGTCAATATAAACGTAGAGAGTAATTCCTAAAAACAGTGCGAAGATGACAAGTAAAATTTTCATCATCCGCAGATTTTAGAAAAGCTACTTCACAAAGGCAAGGAAATTTATTAACAACTGAACGTGTGTCCCAAAAACGCTGGTTATTGACACAGTAGTTTATAATATAATTTGTGTTAAAATCGCCCTTTTGAGACTATTGACGATAAAATAAGGTAACCAAATGAAGATTAAACAATTACTTGCTTTGTTCTGTTTCTCATTATTTGCTTTGTCAGGTTTTGCCCAAACCGAAGAAGCAACAAGGGTGGAGTTTGAGTGGGAAAAAATTGTCCCGCTAGTAACAAAAAGAGCTGAGGTTGAAAACTACTTTGGTAAGCCATATAAGAACTGCATGCTTACTTGTAGGTATGATACTAACTTTGGAAAAATCTCTGTTTTTTATGCAGTCGAACCAAAACACATGCTTTACACATGTAATCCTTCATCCGACACAGTAGGTAATTTCGACATTAGTTTAACTGAGGCTATACCCATTGAAGGTCTCGGGTGGAACTTGGACAAGTTTGATAAATTTCCCAGAAATGCCGAAATCGATGTTTACAGGTATGCGGAAAAAGGAATTTATTTTACCACGCTTAACGGGCAAGATGGGAAGGAATTAGTGAATGGTATTAGCTATGAGCCATCCTATACTACTATGGAGAATAAATGTATTAAGAAACGAAGATGAACCAAAAGGTTTCATCTAGTCAGCAATGCCCCAAAAACGCCCGTTAAAGGCACTCTCAAAATTAGCATCACGGACAGCTAGTTTTATTGACGTTCGGAGTTCCAAAACTCGTCCCATAATCAAAGTTTCAAAAGCTGAACTGATTTAGCTTTTGATTCTTACCTTTCTTTTTTATTCCGTCCGCGTAGAACGAGCAGTTGGAAACGGCGCCACCGCCGCCGTTACCTCGTATTCCGTCCGCGTCTGCGCGTGGAACGAGTCTTTTTTATTGGACTGTGCATATTGTTCCTTTTTCACTCCGTCCACGTGCGCGTGGAACGAGTTGCTTTTTTTATTGGCTGTAAAGGTTGTATGGATTACCGTCCGCGTGCGCGTGGAACGAGTGGTAGCCGCGCACGTTTGAGGGGCGTGTGGTGAAATATTCCACTATTTACCACTATTTACCACTATTTTCCACTATTTTCCACTTGAAAACAGTCACAAAATAAAGACTTCGCCCAACAATCAATTGGTTTTCGTCCACTAAAAACCAGTTTCTAGAGCATTACCGTGTCAAGGTAGTGCTCATTTCTTCACTCACGCCTTACATTTTTCTGAGATGCATCAACACCTTCTAGGAAGTCTGAAAATGCCTCTGCGGTCAATCTAACGTCGAATAACGGCTCACCGCATTGCGGATGCGGACAAGCGCAGCCCTCGACTAAATCACGGCTCAAACTTTCTAATTCGCCGACCGCCGCGCCCTCATCAGACGGCTCGAAGTCTTTGCAGAAATCCCGAAACTCTCCGAACGTGCCGAACATCCGCATATTTTTTAATCCTAAAAATTCTTTCAAATCATCCGCGCCGAATCTGCGTATGTCGAGCGGTTTTGAAACGTATTTAACGACCTCACGAAGCCCTGTAGCGATGTCCTGAATCGGTTTTAGGTGCAGAACGTAGCTGTCACCCGTCACCGCTAACCATTCATCACGCAGAAGCTCGATGTCGAAAAACTTGCGCCTGAATCCGATGATGTGCAGATGCGTATGGTGAAGTCCATTTTTGTCTTTGGTAAATTCGAGCGACCAGGTGCCGCCGTTGAAATACTCTCTCCAAAATCCGCGCCGTTGTAGTTTGGTAAATGAATCCTTGATTCGCTTCGCCGACTGCTTTCTCGTTTCGGCGCGATGCGTTTGCGTCAAGACAAGATGAACCGGCGTGACTTTGTGGTGAAGCATAAAGCCGCGCATCATCGGCAGATATTTCTTTTGAAGTTTGCGCGACCGCCGCCGACCACAATCAGGACAAAGGCGAAATTCACAAGTGAAGTTTGGAATTGTTCGGTGAATGTGCCGACCGCACGTTAAGACCGAAAGGCGCGAATGACAACGGTCTAGTTTGTCGGCAAGCTCGACATCGTGAAGTTCACGCGCCAGCACCACCAAGTGTTGTTTCGTCTGAAGCCGTTCACGCGCCCTTTGCGAACGTGTGCGCCGTTGATTCGTCTGCGACTTTGTTACCCTATTATCAAGATAGGTGCGCGGCAACGGTTTTCGCTGCGATTGAGATGGTTTTTCTTTGTTACGGACAGAAGAATCAGAACCGTTTTTAACGAATGGTTCTACGTCCGCTAGTGGCTTTTGATTTAATTTTGAGGTTGCGGTCTGCATAAAAAATCTAAAGGCGTTGGTGACCGCTCCAACGCCTTTGAATCTCAGAGTCTAGGTAAATTTCAGTTTTACCGTTGCCCTGAACAAAAAATTCTGTTAAAAATTGAAATACAGATGGCGGTCAGGCTGTCTGTATTTTGGTTCACAAAAATCAAATAACGATGAAGCGCGTTTTTTCTTGCTGGATCGACGCGCTTTTTCTTTTTTCAAGTTATCACACAGAGCGACAAATAAAAAAACAATCTAAACTAAAAAATAACAACACCTAAACTTTAGAAGCAGTTAGCGTCAAATTTCACTCACCTGTGGATAAATCCCAGAGTCCCAAAAACGAGCCTTTTGAGACGTTTTCAGAAAGATTTATTTAACGACCTAAAATAATTGCTAAAATTATACTTTGTCATTATAATCCGCAACATTAGTCGAAAAATGGAGGTCAGGCTTTAATGGCGCAAGAAAC
>MWVY01000395.1_pt1 | contig 10357 bp, 15 predicted proteins | sample 1047251 | NCBI WGS metagenome assembly MWVY01 (sample SAMN06349983, study PRJNA376086) | soil metagenome | isolation source: MS7-5 sample Antarctic (ecotone) soil | place: Antarctica | collected 2015-01-13
ACGTTATATCAACCGTCCACGCTTTGTTTATGCCATCCGCCTCTAACCGTCCTTGCAACTCTCCCCGGTCGAGCATCCGGCGGACTGTACGCGGACTGACCCCGAGGGCCTTAGCGGCCACGTCCGTTGATACCCAACCCTCATGGCCGCCGGACAGTCCGGCATTGTCCGCCACCTCTTGCCGTTCGTGTCCGCTGTCGTCGCCCATGAGGGTACGATACCCCTAACCGTACCCTCGCAAGCCGTAGCGGAGCTGCGGCAACCTCGTGGCGGTGTTACTCCCCTATGCCGTGGGATTGGCGGTCGGCGTCGAAGATGAACGGCTCGGGGTACCTGGCGTTTCGCTTGGCGATGGTCACGGGATGCGCCTCGCCCGGGTCCTCGCCCCGGTGGATTGCTCGAAGGCGTTCAGCTTCGTGCGCGAACGCCTCTTGCCATTCACCTTGGGGGAAGCGTGCCGTTGTGCCGTCCTTCTGTTCGATTACTAGCCCGTCTTCCCGGCGGGCACGCTCCAGCCTCTTAATCCAGCCTCTCAAACGCCCCATGCGCTTCGCCTACCCCCCTCGCTCTTATCCGCCCTGCCCTGCTCTTCTAATTCTTCCAACCTGCCGATCAGTTCGTCCTGTTCCCTTACCCTCAACTCAGTATCCACGAGCCGGGCTCGCACATTGGCGATCTGGGCGGCGACGGCCCCGACCTTCGGCTCGGTTGTACCGTCGAGCACGGCCGCGTACAGGTCGGATAGCTGGCTTTTGAGTTCAGTCACCTCGACGGCGGAACCCCCGCGACCTCGACCGCCCCGCTTGCCCCCCTTGCTCGCGGACCTGCGGCGAGCGTCGGCACGGTCGGGATGGTGCGCGTGGCAATAATCGCTACCGCTGATAGCTATAGCCCGGCAACGTCCGCCCGCCTCGGTTATGCCGCTACAATTTCCCATAGCTATTACCCCTCCCCCTCGAGAAGCGCGATCTCGGCCTTGAGTTCGGCGATGTGGTCGTCTATCTCGTTGGGAACGCCCACGAGGTCGGGGGTGTGCTCGCGGCGCCAGGCTTCGTTCCGCTCGTCGAGCGCGTCCATGAGCGCATCGACGCGGGCCACGTGCTCCTCGATGGTCTCCAGGCCGTAGCGGGCCTCCTCCGGCAGGTCGTACCCTTCGACGAAACCATCGGGGTCCTCTTCCATCTCGCGCACTTGCTCGTCGAGGCGCCGGATCAACCTGTCGAGTTCCCCTACGGCAGCGGCGATTGTCGGGTAGTCGTCGGGCGGATCGGGGCACGGATCGGGGGCGTGGGCCTCAAGTAGCTCGAGGCGTCTTCGGAGGCTCATATCATCACCGCCGCCCCTTCTCCCTGCTTGAGGAAGGTCAAAGCCTTCACCCGGTGCTCCTCGGAGAGAGAGGCGTGAAGCTTACACATATGCATCTCGTATGAGTGCCACGCCTCGCGGTTCTCTTCCCGGCGGCGGTCCCGGTGCGCCCGCTCCGATTGCTTCCAGAGTTCCTCTATGGCGTTGGCGTCTCTGGCTTCTCGAGCGCGCTTCTCGATGATCCTGTCCAGTTGCATTTCCACGGCCTCTACGTCCACCTAGTTCTCTCCCCTCTCATCGCTTACAGTGCGGGTAGTGAGACTCTCCGCAAATAAAGGATCGCGTTGACTTTGCCGGGCTCCCGACCGGTCCGGTGGGGCCGCGGTCCCCGAGGAGCCGGATAGCCTCTCAGGCGTATTATGTGTGCTCTTCACGCCGCGCCGTCTTTCTTCGGCTGGGTCTTCTCGCGGTCCTCCTCTGGGTGACGCTGCCGCCATGCTTCCCGAAGCTCCTCGCCGCGGCGATCCGTCTCGGCGCGTCGGTTATCTTCCTCCTCACGCCTGGCTCTGTCACGCTCCCTGTCCTTGCGGTCTTTCACGCCGCCCCCTTACCTTCTCGCGCCTCGTCGAGGGCCTCCAGACTCGCGCGCTCCCACCCCTTCAGCGCCGTACGGAAGGCGGCCGGTCCGTTGGCCTCGCCGGCGGCAACCATCGCCTCCTCGTAAGGGTCCTGTACGTAGAGGTCCAGGGCATCCCGCTCCACCTTGGATAGCCCAGAGTAGAGTTCCGCGAGATGCTTCAATGCACCTTCGAGGAGACTATCAGCCCACTCGGTATCCCACTGGGCTGCAGGGCTTTCGGGGAAGACCTTGCGGGCCAGGCCCATGAGGACGTCCTCGACGTCGGCCGTCGAGAAGACGTTGCCTCGGTCGGCCAGCTCGTCGCGCCACTGCCACGCCTGTGAGCGGAGCCGGAGCGGGCTCGTCTCACAACACTGCTTGAAGAACTGGCGCCATTCCGGCTCAGCCTTGAGGAGATTTACGATAGCGGTAGAGGCCCTCACTCGGAACCGCCTTCGTCGTCCTCGAAGCGTTCTCGCACGGCGGCGAGGTCCTCTTCGAGGCCATCGTCAGCCGTGCCTTGTTGGCTCCGCCGCTCTCGGAGTTCTTCGATCGTTGCCGATTCACCCGCCTGCAAATCGAACGAGACAGGGACTTTCTCCTTAGTGTGAGTTTGTGAGTTGTTTGAGTTTGTTTCCGGCCCCTCTACCCTGTTATTCCCTGTCTCGTCTGTATTGTATGCTTCTTTTTTACCCGCGCTGGAGTTGTATAGACTCACAAGACTCACAAACTCACACTGAGCAGAGCCGGTTTCAAGCTTCCACTGAACTGCCCTGCGAAACTCGCCGGCTTTCACAACGCGCAACCCATCCTCACCGTAGTGGGTTCCCGCCCTCTTTGAAAGGGCGTTGCCCAGCTTGCGAGAGAAGGTCCCTTGAGACTTGTCGAAAGCCTCGGCGAGGTCAGGAGGCAAGGCGTTTCGTAATTTGTCGGAGTCTTTAATCTTCTGCGTTAGGGCGGCAACGGTGATGGGATCCGCTCCGCACGAATCCGACCAGCCGGCGAGGAAGCCTTCCCATTCTCTGTTCCCCTCGTCGGCCTTCTCGTAGAGCGCTTCGAGGTTGCCGAGGAAACCGGGTATACCAGCGTACGCGACGATTCCTCCGACGGTTTCCGCCCAGGACTCGAAGCTACCCAAACGCAAGACGCCGTCGGTTTTGGGCTTGCCCGCCACAAACCAGGCTCGAGCTATCGTGAGTAAAGCGTGTACGAGTGACCCCCGGTTCTTAGAAACCCACGAGAGGAGGTCCGGGTGTTTGAAGCCGCCACGCTGCCAGGGCCTAGTCTTCTTTGCGTCTAACCTTATCCAGAAACAGCGGCGCGGGAGATCTCCCCGCAGGATGATGTTGTTGCCCGTCGCTAACCATGTTGCGCGTTGGCTAAGGGTAATGCTCTCCGAGCGCCCTAGAACTCGATCCGTCCAGGTACGCGCTGTAAGTGCCCGAGCTAGGCTCGGAGCAAAGAGCGGACCTTCTACATTGTCCACCGTAATCATAGTTGCGCCGCTAGAGAGTTTGGCCGTGATTTGCTTGCGCCACTCTTCGTCATCACGGGGAGCTCCAAGCATCTCCGCACCTCGCCCAGAGGCTATCAGCGCCACGGTCTCTGCCAGTAGCGAGCCACCGGTCCCCGCCTGAGGTTTGTCTATCAACGCCATTGGGACCGGTCCGTCAACGGCTTGCCGCACCAGCGGTGTAAGGATGAGCCCCAGGGTGTTTGCCGCCGAAGATGCATCTTCGTACGGAAACTCCCCGATCGCTTCGTCTACAAGCCGTATGGCGTCCTCTATGTCCGTTCTTGAAGGCCTCTCAGGTATCTTCGGCAGCTCGAACCCCTTGACCGGATTGTAAAAAAGGCGAGTCCGGGGGTCGTACCCGGGCGTGTCGAATATCGTGCCGTCTGGTCTGAGGATAGGGGATTCCACAACGGCCTCCAGCGCCGGCAATCCCCAACCCTCGAGCGCTTGCAAGTCTTTGACTACAACTTCCGGTGGGTTGACCCTGGTCTCCCCGTTGTCGGTGATGCGCACGAAATTCGACACTCGGGCCAACCGACCGCGTACGTGACTATCTTCCATTACCTGAATCTGCGGGACGCCGTTCTCGTCCTCACGCACTCTCACCAGGGCGCCAGACCTGACGAAGACTTCCGGCGGCTCGTTGCACTCCACCAGCGCTGCGAGGGCGTCAGAAGTCACGTCCCGGAGGTGACGGTTGTTTACCCGGATCGTGCGGAGTGTGAGGCCGAGTTCTGGCGGCGTCCACTCGGGAGTCTCGTCTATCAGGTGCTCCAGCTCCTCGCGGGTCCTGCCGGCGTCCGTCCAGTCCGTAAGATCTCCGCCTCCCTCCGGGACGCCCGGCAAGTTGATTACCTTGATGCTCGCGGCCTTGCCGTAGAGCGAGTGGGCTACATCTTCGGCGTGCTTCCTTCCGGCCTCGTCATTGTGCGCGATGATTACGACCGGGCGGCCCCGGAGCGCCTCCGAGTATTCATGCCTCCATTTACCCTCGCCTAGCGGGTTCGTAGTGGCGAGGAATCCGAGCTCGGCTGCGGTGTCGGCATCCTTCTCGCCGGCGCACACGAGTGTGCGTGTTCCCTTGTCGGCGACTAGTATCTCCTGGAGGCGGTAGAGAATGAGCTGAACATCCTGGAGATTCCATATCCAACCACCTCCGGGTTTCGGCCGGCGTTGGCTAAATCCTTTGGGGTCATAGCGGACGGTCTGAGAGACGAGATTGCCGTTCTCGTCCAGGTAGTCGTAGGTCTTGACTATCCGCCTCTTCTGGCCCTTCTCCTTCCGCGGGCGGTCGCTGCGTCTGCTATCTGGCGGCGATCCTGCTGGCGAGAAGCCGTGACGAGCGCCACACCTACAATCCCCTTCGAGTTTGTGAACGTAGGATTTGGTCTTATCGTTGTAGGGAGCGGCGCCGGCGAACTCTTCGCGGGAGCAATGCGCCCATTCGCCGTCGCTGGACATAAAGCCATGACACCGCACACTCTGGCCGCGAGGAGCGGTGTCGTAGCCGCCGCAGATCGGGCAGGGCCGCCCTTTTGTGAATCGCTGTTCAGGACTAACGGTGGTCGTTTGTCCGGGATTCAAGTAGAATCACCTCCAGATTGTTCGGTTTGGGAGTCCCTTGGCGTGGTGGCCGGACTCCCTTTTTCATGCCGTTTTTCCCGTTATAGACTGGGGTTTTGTCAGCAGCGCCTCCTCAAGCTGCCCCCGTGGGGTGCGATAAAGGCCGCCGATGCGGACAGAGGGAATGGCGCCGTCCCTCAGGAGGCGGTAACAAAGCTTCTCTCCAATTTGCAGCTCGCGCTGGAGGTCTTTGGGCGTTAGGAAGGTAACGGGCAGCTCTTGTACGATAGCCCCGCCGTGAGTATCATTGTCCATACAGCACCTCCTTGGTGTTGTCCTGTGCGGGAGGCCCCTAGATTTCCACGTCCTCGGTCTCCCGCCTTCTTTTTCGTCTTCTACTACTATAGAGACGCAATTCTCTCCTTACACATCCCCCATTAACTTTTGGTTTAGGCTTGCCCCTGGATCGTGGGGATCGTAAGTGGACTTGTGTTGTGAAGCGTTCGCCTACACTCCCTTATACTTCCTTAATCTGTCAGGATGTTTCTTTTGGCAGCTCAAAAAATTATCCGTCGCGGCGGCACAGATAAGACGCCAGGTCTGCTTTGTGGACCCAGGTCTTTCGGGGCGATGGTCTTGACACCGGAAGCTTGCCCTCCGCGATGTGCTTACGAAGGGTCTTAACGTGGACACCGGCTGTTGCCGCAGCCTCCTGGACTGTGTATCGGTCTTTCCCCAGGCGGTCTAGCATCTGCTGGTAACGAGCGTTTGATCGTGTGTGCTCCACAACCCAGTCCCACGCCCCCATCTCTAAGACTTCGGTGCCGTAAGCTCGTGCGGCTCGACACCCAACGCCTCCGCTATCTTCCGGCGCGTCTTTGGTTGCGCCGTCCGCTTTCCAGCCTCCAGGTCAGCTATCGTGGCTCGGGACACCCCCGACTTTTCGGCCAGCTCCTCTTGCGAGAGAGATACCCGGTCCCGGAGCTCTCTATATGTCGTTTTCTGCAATCCATCCTCCCCGCTCGGGTTATCTTTGGCATTATAGGACAAATAGAGTGCACGTTCAATACGAATATGAGACAATACCGGTGTCAGATAAAGAAACGGCCCCAGCGGAGTCCTCACAACTCCCCAGGGCCAGGACCACGAAGGAAGGGTTGACTTCATGGCCAGCACCACTATAGCGCAACCAGCGCACCCACCAACCCGCGAGCTTCGCGGCCTCGCCCTCTTCAGGGACCACGGCGACGAGATTAAGCACATCGGCCACGGCCGGTACGAGGTACCCGGATGCTCAGGCGGTAGCTACCGCGTCGACTTGGATATCTCCGGCGACGAAGAGACCTGTTCCTGCCCGGACCACGCCCGCCACCCGGAGCTTACTTGCAAGCATCTCGCGGCCGCTACGATCTACCGCGCTAAGAGCCGCGCTAAGAGCCGTGCTAAGAGCCGCGCTAAGGCCCGGCGGGAACAGCACCAACGCACAGCGTCCAGGGCGTCACGCGGCAGCGTCGCGGCTCTCACGGGCGGGTTGCTTGGGTACCTCGTCGCCGTCGTCTCCGGCTGAGACACCACCGGGCCGGGGCTCCTTATCGGGGCTCCGGCCGTCTTGTTGTGCGGCAGGGCGGACTTCCTGCGCGATGCCCCCGGGGACATAGTAAAGACCCGGCGGGGTGGTTCTTCTAACATCCACACCGCCGGGTCTCGATTCGTTAGCCGGGAGCACGCAACAAACGGTTGCAGGCCGTGTAGGAAGCCCCCGGAGGGATAAACCCTATCCCTATTTTACTCCGATGCTACCGGCGCCGCAGGATGGCGTATCCTACGATGCCTCCGCCGACGAGCAGGGCGGCGGCCGGCAAGACTATCGTCCCGACGGGCACACCGCCGCTCTTGGGCAGGTCCCCTTCCATCGTCACGGTCGTTTCCTTCTCCATCATCATCGTCTCCTGCGCCATGGCGGTCGGCACCAGGATCAGCATGGCCACCAGGGCGACCATAACCAAATAAATTACTCTCTTCATGTACGCTTTTCCTCCTTCTGTTCACTGAGCGGGTTCCCGCATGGCCTGCACACGAACCTTCTGTGGGACACTTTACCCTAATATTGCGCCTGATGTAACCATCGTTAAACAATGTTAAGAAAGGCTATGTGGCCTCCTTGGCAAAAGCTCGCGCTGGTAGGAGAGGGGGCTTCTTCTGCGGCCACTCTTTGCCCCCGTCGCATAGGGGTATAGGACCCCAGCGGGGCGGGGCTTCGCCTCTTACTGAAGGGAGAGAAGATGAACGGAAAACAGCTACGGAGGCGAAGATTGAGGAAGGGTTTAGGTCGCCAGGAGCTCGCCCGACTTTCGGGGATCTCTGCGGGTGAGATCGCCAAAGCGGAGACCGGCGCCCTCCAGCTTCGGAGCTCACAGGCCGCGAGGCTCTCGGCGGCCCTGAATAAATAGTTCGTAGGAGCTAACGGGCCGGGGTCTAGCGAAGCTACTCGCGGGGCTCCGACCCTTCTTGCCCTAGCTAGCTAGTGACGCCTCGCACCGCCCCTTCTGCGCAGGAACCACCCGATCGCGACCAGTACCACTATCACTACCAGCACAACTAACAACACCTTGCCCACGATGCATTCTCCTGTCTTTAGGTTCGCCCCCATACGGCTGAAGGCATAGTAGTGGCGCCCCTCACCAGGCGCTACCGGTTGGGGAGGTAGCTGTGTGGTCTCGAATGTTGTACGCGCACAAGAGCGCGTAATACTTTGAGGATGCACCATTTCTCCGGTCGAGTCCTTACCCCTCATCCGACCGATCCAATGGGGTCCGCGCATACCGTCCCCGCCGGCGCGTAGGTAAAGGCTTCTCGGAGGCGAGGGTTGCAACGGGGTGCGGATGTCGGGGATCGTTGCGAGAGGTACCGCAACGGTTACGGTACCTAAGACGACCGCTGGTTGCAACGGAGTGCGGAAGCCCGGTCCAGCGAAGCCCGGTCTACGCGCTCAGTTGACCCGTGGTTCGTCAGAAACCTCGCCGTGATGTCTGGGACGCATAGGCCGACCAAGCTTGGCGGGTGAACACTATCCTTGAACCAGTCCTCGAGTTACCCATGCACGGCGCGCACCGTGTCCGGCGTGGGCGAGCCCCTGAGCACTTCCGGGGTAGCGTAAAGCCGATACCCGGGCCACCAAGGAGCCGTCTGGTGATGTTCCCCTAGCGGTGCTCCTCGTGCCCGGCGGCGGCGGCGCCGTGGTCGGAGAGCTGGGCATCGAACCAGTCGTGCAGCGCCGCGACCAGCTCGCGGTCCTCCGTCTCGAAGACGACCCGCGCCCCGTCGGGAATCTCCTCGTAGCGGACGTCCACCCTCTCGGCGCCGGCCTCCAGCTTGGCGAGGCCCGGCATGTCCTCACCGTGGATCGAGGCGGGGTCCGAGTACTCGCCCCGCGAGAAGGCACCGGCTTCCTCTCGCAGGTGTTCCCTTACCGCCGCAACGTTATGCTCGTCGCCGGGGTCGTCCGCCACGACCTCCTGCGTCCCGCCGTCCGCGGTCTTCTCGAAGACGTGGGTGGTGGCCTCCAGGTCGAAGGGCATCACCTCGGCCCCCCTCGCGGCGACCTGCTCCTGGCGTGCCTCCTGCGTGCTCGCCTGCCCGGGGCCGAACGCCTCCGTGGCGGCGAGCGTCGCCAGCACCGCCAGGCCCGCCACCATCACGCCTGCCGCCAGCAGCGTCAACGTCCGCCGCGCGTTCCCCGTCACGCGTCCCCTCCGTCCTTCCCGTGACTTCCGTTCATCGCTTCTTCTAAAGTCTTCATGGCCTCAAGCACCGAGGCCCGCTCGCCCTCAGGTATCGCCTCCAGGACGCGGGCGAACTTGGCCCGGCGCGCCCCGGCGATCTCGGCAGCCGCCTTCCGGCCCGCCTCCGTCAGGCTCACCTCCAGTGCTCGACCGTCCTTCGGGCTGCGGCAACGCCCGACCCAACCACGCTCCTCCAACATCCCGACCAGGCGGCTCACCGTGCTCTTTTCCAGCCTCAGCCTCGCGGCGAGCTCTTTCTGGACCAGCGGCCCGTCCTCGCGCGAGAGTTCCATCAGCGCGTGCGCCTCGGCTACCGAGACCGGTTCGCCGCAAGGCGTCTCGTCCGGCTTGTGCAGCCCGAAGGCCCGGATCAGGGCGATCATCCTCTCCTGCAACTCCAGGTCCGCGCCCGTCAGCGCTTCCCGCTCCAACACTCCTCCTTCGGTTCGATGTCACAACTAATACAGTTCGATACTACAACCGTTTTTGTCTGTGTCAAGTGACCGGCAGGCGGCGGCGCCTCGGATGCCTCACCTTCGCGGGCGCGCTCGGTCGGCCGTTCCGGAAGGCCCGGGTTTGGTTGAACCTCCGCCGCGCGATCCTCTCGAAACATGCGATGACCCCCAGAAAGGCTGCCCGCCTACATAGAGCGCGTTCCTTCCGTCAGCCTTGGTCATGCTATACGTCCCAGACAATGTGGCGAGGTTTCTGGGTCACTCGCGCCCGATTTCCGAGAATGAGCACTCTCGGCTACTCGATTACCCCCCTTTGCAGGTCCTTGAGGCGAGCGGTTGCATACTCGTCCTGATTGCTCATGGAGAGCGGTATCAAGCGCGGTATCAAGCGTGTTGCGAGGGGACCTGTCGGTTGCAGCGGACGATCTGCGCCACGAACCTAGCACAACCTTTCGGTGGGTCGTTCTACAATTGTAGAATGATGCTGTTGCAGAGGTTGATACCCTCTCTTGCCGAGCCGCGCTACCTGACGCGGTATACGGTCGGCACAAGAGCGGCAAGCGTTGGAGGCTGATATCCGCCGCGAACCCAGCACAGCCTAGCAACAAGGGGTATTGAATGCCCCCGGTGACAGCTTCGCTAGTGCTGCTCGAACCCGAAGAACCTACGCCACCAACTGGAGCGGCGAGGTTCGCCCGTATCGTCGGCGGGTGTCTCGGTGCCGTGTGGCTCGTCTCGCGTTGATTCTGGCCGTACTCCCCGGTGCTCTCTTAGTTCCGCCTCCAGCCGGTCGGCTCTCTCCCGCTCCCGCTCCAGCGCCTCGCGTAGTGTGCTCTCGGTTTGGGCCGTTAGCTCGATTCGAGATTCAGCCCTCCCCAACCGGTAGCGTGCTTCGGCCAGGTCGGCGGCCAGGTCCCGTACCACGTCCGCAGCGTAGTCCGCCACTCCGGACACTGTCCGGGACTCCTCGCGGCCACGTCCGGCGGCGTTGCGTTCGTCCCGGAGGCGTTGCACGGACGTTATATCAACCGTCCACGCTTTGTTTATGCCATCCGCCTCTAACCGTCCTTGCAACTCTCCCCGGTCGAGCATCCGGCGGACTGTACGCGGACTGACC
>MWVY01000396.1_pt1 | contig 10336 bp, 6 predicted proteins | sample 1047251 | NCBI WGS metagenome assembly MWVY01 (sample SAMN06349983, study PRJNA376086) | soil metagenome | isolation source: MS7-5 sample Antarctic (ecotone) soil | place: Antarctica | collected 2015-01-13
GAGAAAAATACTTGATGATTTGACGCATTTTCCGTTCGCTGATTTTCGACCGCCGATAATAGCGGTTTAGTTGTTGCATTTCAGTAGCTTACCACTTCCAATTAAGCAGTTTGCTACACTAGAGCCTTAAATTATTATGGTTGGAATTTCCGAAAAAGAAAGTATTTTTACAAATGAGTCATCAAACCACGATTTTGATTTAGGCATCGTCGGTTTTAAATATTCCGACCTGTTCGATGCGGTAAAATTAAAGGAACTCGCCGAGAAATTTTACGCCGTAATTGAAGATGAAGAACCTGTTTTGGGTAATGCGCTGAAAAAATATATTGCGGTGCGCGGTGAAGGCTATGAACCGAGAGTCGAATCAAAAATTTTGACTGATGCCGCGCCATTTCTGTCGGATTTTATCGCGCGAATGTTCGGCATCAGCCGCGAACGCGAAGAACTGCAGCACAGAATTAACGAGCAAGACCCAATTTGGAAATACAAATTTTTTGTCCAACGCCGCGCCATCAAAAAATTTACGGCGGAAAATTTGGTTGATTTTAACGAAGTCGAATTAACGACGGCTTTACGCGAATTTAAAAACACGGCGTTTGACGAAACTTTGATTTACGACGAGGAACTTGCCGTTGCATATGTCGCGCAAAAACTTATCGAAGCCGAAGAAATTCTGACGAAAAATCTGGAAATCACCGCCGATGTGCTGGAAACTCTAAATAAAATAGACACAGCTTACGAGAAATTAAAAGACAAAACTTTCGGTAAAGTTTTCTCACGCTTTGTGTTGGAAAGCGATGCAACCGGCGAATTTCTGCAAGTCGAAGCGGTCATCAAACTACTTGAAGCGTGGTCGGCAGTGGCGTTTTTCAAAAAAGAAAAAAATTGGTATAGCTTTAAAACTCCGCACGGACTTGATTATCAAAATCTCGTGCATTTAATTCATCCGAACCCGAAACTTCCGAATACGCTGCGCGGCGCAATCGAAGAAATGCGGCGGCGCGACGGTTTCAAATTGACCGACGAGCGCGGCAGTTTGCGCGACGCGCTTTATGAAGTTGATTATTGTTTGATTTGCCACGAGCGCGAAAAAGATTCCTGTTCAACCGGACTTCACGAAAAAGACGGCAGCGTAAAACGCAATCCTTTAGGAATTAAACTCGAAGGTTGTCCTTTGGACGAAAAAATTTCGGAGATGCACCTTTTGAAAAAGCACGGTGATTCAATTGCAAGTCTTGCACTCATAACAATTGACAATCCGATGTGCGCCGGAACAGGACACCGCATCTGCAACGATTGTATGAAAGGCTGTATTTTCCAAAAGCAAGAACCTGTGAATATTCCGCTGGCGGAAACTGCGACTTTGACCGATGTTTTGGATTTGCCTTACGGTTTTGAAATTTATTCGCTGTTGACGCGCTGGAATCCGCTCAACGCAAAGCGTCCGTATTCACTGCCGTATAACGGCAAAAATGTGATGGTTGTCGGTTTGGGTCCAGCCGGTTACACTTTGGCGCACTATCTTTTGAATGAAGGTTTCGGCATTATCGGAATGGACGGTTTGAAAATCGAACCGCTGCCCGACGAATGGACGGGCAGAAATGGCACGGAAACACCGAAACCGATAAAATATGTCGAGGAAATCAAAGACGAACTCGACGAGCGCATTTTGTCGGGCTTCGGCGGCGTTTCCGAATACGGAATTACGGTTCGCTGGGATAAAAATTTCCTGACGATGCTGCAATTGATGCTTGCGCGGCGCAAGCGTTTTCGCGCTTACGGCGGCATTCGTTTCGGCGGAACTTTGACGATTGAAGACGCTTGGAATTTCGGTTTTGACCATATTGCGATTGCCACCGGCGCAGGTCGTCCGACGATTGTGAAGATGAAAAACAATCTGATTCGCGGCATCCGCCAAGCGTCCGATTTTCTGATGGCTTTACAATTAACCGGCGCGTTTAAAAAAGACACGCTTTCCAATCTGCAAATGCGTCTTCCGGCGGTTGTCATCGGCGGCGGTTTGACGGGAATTGATACGGCAACGGAACTTTTCGCTTATTATCCGGTGCAGGTTGAAAAAATGCTCGAAAAATTTGAGCAGCTTGCGACGGAATTTGGCGAAGAAGCGGTTTGGGGAAAATTTGATGATGAAGAAACACAGGTTTTCAACGAATTTCTCGAACATGGCAGAGCGATTCGCGCCGAAAGAAAACGTGCCGACGAAGCAGGCGAAGAACCGAATTTTGTGCCGCTGGTGCAGAGTTGGGGCGGAGTTTCGCTTGTTTATCGCAAACGCTTGCAGGATTCGCCAGCGTATCGTCTGAACCATGAAGAAGTTCAAAAGGCACTCGAAGAAGGCATCAATTTTGTCGAATGTATGAATCCGGCGGAAGCTGTTCCCGATGAATTCGGCGCGGTCAAAGCGTTGATTTTTGAGCGACTTAATTACAACGCCGAAAACGGAAAATTTGAAAACACGGGCGAAATGGTTGAATTTCCGGCAAGAACGGTGTGCGTTGCGGCGGGAACTTCGCCGAATGTGATTTACGAAAAGGAAAAACCCGGAACATTTAAATTAGACGAATGGAAACAATTTTTCCAACCGTTCAAATTAGAGAAAAACGGCGACGGAAATTTTTATGTCGTCGAAGCTGCAAAAGGCGAAACCGGATTTTTCACATCTTATGAACACGACGGAAAATTCATTTCATATTACGGCGACAATCATCCGGTTTACGCGGGAAATGTTGTTAAAGCAATGGCTTCGGCGAAAAACGGTTATCCGAAAGTTGTTGAACTTTTTGCCGACGAACTTGAAAAACAAGGCGCATTGCCGCAAACCAAAAAAGATGCGATTTTCGATCAACTTGTTGCCACTTTGGACGAACAACTTCGCGCTTACGTCGTCAAAGTCGAGCGATTAACGCCGACAATTATTGATGTTGTGGTTAAAGCTCCGCTTCAGGCGCGAAAATTTGAGCCGGGACAATTTTATCGTCTGCAAAACTTTGAAACAAGTGCGCCCGTGATTGAAGGAACGCGGATGATGATGGAAGGTCTGGCACTGACCGGCGCGTGGGTTGATGAAGAAAAAGGCTTGCTTTCGATGATTGTGTTGGAGATGGGAACGTCTTCGCGTCTTTGTTCGCTTCTTAAAGAAGGTGAAGAAGTCGTCGTCATGGGACCGACCGGAACACCGACGGAAATTCCTGAAAATGAAACCGTTTTGCTGGCAGGCGGCGGTTTGGGAAATGCCGTTTTGTTCTCGATTGCCAAAGCTATGAGCGCGAATAACAATCAAATTATTTATTTTGCGGGTTATAAAAATGGTGCAGATCTTTTTAAACGCAAGGAGATTGAAGACGCGGTTGATAAAGTCATTTGGGCGACGGATTTCGGCGCGGAAATAACTCCAAACAGACCGCAGGACGCGCATTTTCGCGGCAATATCGTCCAAGCGATGATTGCTTATGCCGAAGGAAAACTCGGCGAACAAAATGTAAAGTTAAAAGACGTTGACCGCATTATCGCCATCGGTTCTGACCGAATGATGAACGGCGTGAAAGAAGCGCGACACAGTTCGCTTAAACCATATTTAAAAGAACAACACACGGCAATCGGCTCAATCAATTCGCCGATGCAGTGTATGATGAAGGAAGTTTGCGCCCAATGCCTGCAACGCCACGTCAACCCGCACACGGGCGAAGAGTTTTTCGTCTTTTCGTGTTTTAATCAAGACCAAAACCTTGATTTTGTTGATTTCAAAAATTTAAATGACCGGCTTCGCGCAAATTCGATTCAAGAAAAATTATCGAATATGTGGCTCGATAAAATCTTTAATGATGTCGGAGCGAAAAACCAATGGAAAAATTAAGCAAGGAAAGATTAAAAAAAATCGGCGAGTTGTTTAAAAACCCGCGTCCGGGAGGCAAAATTGCTGCTGCCAAAGAGTTTGGTATTGATTTGACTTTAACTTATGAGCAGTTGAAAAAAACTCCGCAAGAACGCCTCGACGATTTGCAAAATGCGATGCGCGGTTTGGAGGAAATTGCGCGGGCAGGCACGGAATGGAGAACGAGAAACAATGGTCGAGCTTGAGGCTGCAATAAAAACTCTGACCGAAAATAAGGTAGATTTTGTTGTTATCGGTGGAGTTGCGATTTCCGTTCATTCAACGGGTTACGTAACCAGAGACCTCGATTTTTGCTATCGGCGAACAACGAAAAATTTGAAGAAAATCATTTCAGCATTTGCTCCATTCGATCCGCGTCTTCGCGGTTTTCCCAAAGGCTTACCTTTCTTTTGGGATGAAAAAACATTGCTAAACGGCACAAATTTTACACTTGAAACAGACATCGGCGACATAGATTTGTTGGGTGAAGTTGCCGGAGTCGGAACATTTAAGGAAGCATTTGAAAATTCAATTGTCGTAAAACTCTATGATTATAAAGTTCACGTTTTGTCTTTGGAAGATTTAATAAAAGCTAAACGTGCCGCCGGTCGCACGAAAGATTTACTTGTTCTGCCCGAACTCGAAGCGTTACAGGAAGCATTAAAAGAAACCGAGTAAAAAAGCGGTTAAAAATTTTATTGTCGAAGACGAAAATCCCCGTTGTTTGCAACTTCAAGAAACTCAAACTTGACATTATCTCCGAGTCCCGATAAAGATTTGTATATCCAAACTTCTTCCGACGCATTTTTTTGAACTTCATCGGGCTTGCCGTAAGTGATATAAATGCGCCCGCGGTCGGTCAGCCAGCCGGTCGTTTTGCCGAAGCCGAAATTTTGATTGGCGTAAGCAATGCGCTCGTAGTATTCGCGGCGAAACTCGTTTTCTTTTGTTTCGGGCTTGGTATCGCGCCGCTGCCAGAACGCTTCGATAAACTGTTCGCGCTCTTGGTCGGTGTTCAGTCGGGAAAATGCTTGTTTTTCCGCATCGGTAACGATATAGCGAACGTCTTTGTCCAACCATTTTTGGTAAATCGCTTTTGTATTTTGCTGGACAGCCGAGCCGCGGGCAAGCCGTTGCGGTTTCGCTTTTCTTGTTAAAAGAAATTCAACTTGATCTGACGCTCCATATTGGATGTAATCAGCCGATGCCGAACTAAAAGTCATATCGGGTTTATAATCCGTGTCGTTCAAAACCCACAAACTCCAATTTCCGCCGCTGCTGACAATCGGCGCGTCGGAAATCAATTCATAACGCTCATCGTTTGATTCAAAAGTGATTTTGTTGGATTCGACGACGGCATTTTTTTGAAAATTAAAACCCTCGCGGGGAAAAAGCGAGAAAATGAAGCGACCTTTTTTGGGAATGTAAAGATAAATTACCGAGCCTTCGATAATTCCTTTCCATTCACTTCCGCGAAACGAGCCGACTGTGCCGTTAATGAGCAATTTCGGCGAAGTCAGCCGTAACTTAATATCGTTGAAAGTAAAATCCCGAATAGGTTGCTTGCCGAATAAACCGCCGCTTAAAACTGAACCGGAACTTGAGCCGGATTTTGAAATTGAACCCGAACCGCTCGCCGTCGTCGTGAACAGAGAAGAATCCGACGTTTGCGGTTTTTTTGTCGTAATCTTTATTAAATCAACAATTTTGACTTTCGTTTGCGGATTATAAAGAATATCCAATGCAATTGTGTCGCCGTCTTCAACCGTCATATCTTCGGGATATTTCGGTAGCGAACGCGCCGTTAAATCGCTCAAGCGCATTTCCCGATAAAGATTTGTATATCCAAACTTCTTCCGACGCATTTTTTTGAACTTCATCGGGCTTGCCGTAAGTGATATAAATGCGCCCGCGGTCGGTCAGCCAGCCGGTCGTTTTGCCGAAGCCGAAATTTTGATTGGCGTAAGCAATGCGCTCGTAGTATTCGCGGCGAAACTCGTTTTCTTTTGTTTCGGGCTTGGTATCGCGCCGCTGCCAGAACGCTTCGATAAACTGTTCGCGCTCTTGGTCGGTGTTCAGTCGGGAAAATGCTTGTTTTTCCGCATCGGTAACGATATAGCGAACGTCTTTGTCCAACCATTTTTGGTAAATCGCTTTTGTATTTTGCTGGACAGCCGAGCCGCGGGCAAGCCGTTGCGGTTTCGCTTTTCTTGTTAAAAGAAATTCAACTTGATCTGACGCTCCATATTGGATGTAATCAGCCGATGCCGAACTAAAAGTCATATCGGGTTTATAATCCGTGTCGTTCAAAACCCACAAACTCCAATTTCCGCCGCTGCTGACAATCGGCGCGTCGGAAATCAATTCATAACGCTCATCGTTTGATTCAAAAGTGATTTTGTTGGATTCGACGACGGCATTTTTTTGAAAATTAAAACCCTCGCGGGGAAAAAGCGAGAAAATGAAGCGACCTTTTTTGGGAATGTAAAGATAAATTACCGAGCCTTCGATAATTCCTTTCCATTCACTTCCGCGAAACGAGCCGACTGTGCCGTTAATGAGCAATTTCGGCGAAGTCAGCCGTAACTTAATATCGTTGAAAGTAAAATCCCGAATAGGTTGCTTGCCGAATAAACCGCCGCTTAAAACTGAACCGGAACTTGAGCCGGATTTTGAAATTGAACCCGAACCGCTCGCCGTCGTCGTGAACAGAGAAGAATCCGACGTTTGCGGTTTTTTTGTCGTAATCTTTATTAAATCAACAATTTTGACTTTCGTTTGCGGATTATAAAGAATATCCAATGCAATTGTGTCGCCGTCTTCAACCGTCATATCTTCGGGATATTTCGGTAGCGAACGCGCCGTTAAATCGCTCAAGCGCATTTGTTCGGGCGGATTTATCGAGAGCGGGCGGATAGAAACTTTATATTTATTCGGCGCGATGTCCGACTCAATAACTAAATCGTAACCGAAATACGCGCCGGTTTCCCGGTCAGCCAAAACACGATGAACGCGGCTTTCTTTCTCGGTTTCATCGTAGCCGGTAAAATACACGCTGCCGAAAGTTTGCTTGGTTATTTCAGGCGAAGAAGTTTCGACCTTAAAAACTACCGAAATGCCTTTTTTGTTAAAACTGACCGAACTGTGTTGGGCTTTTACATCGCTTGCGGCTGCGAAAAAACAGCTAAAAATTAAAAATGCGACGACAGCTAAAAATTTATTTTTCATCTTTTTTCTCCTCTTTGATAATTTTCGCGTTCATTTCCGCCGTCGGCTGAAAACCTTTTAAACTTACATCTGTAAAATAACCGTTGTCGGCGACAGAACTCGATGACGGCAAACTGTTTTGTTTGGAAGCGGCGGGCAATTTAGCTTTTTCGTTTTTATTATTTTTTTGCTCGCGGACAAAAACCGTGCGCGTTACAATTTTTTCCTTGATGACGGGAACTTCGACCACGATGGTTTGAGTCGGTGTCGGAACGGGAATTTCACTTATAACGACGGAAGGCGATGTCATCGAAATTGTTGTAGAATTGATTTTTCCAATCTGAAACGCCAGCCACGAGGCGGTCGCCGCTAAAATTAAAAGCATCGCAAATGCCGGTTTGGGAATGACAAACGCGCCGAAAATCACGCGCCGCCAAGAAACGGACGGCTGATGATTGCGGAAAGCTGTCATTACTCGTTTATCCAGTTCATCCGACGGCGGAGTAATTTCGCTCGTCCGTAAAAAACTCGAAAGTAATATCATTTCCTCTTTCAATTCACAGCAAGCGCGGCAAATCAGCAAATGATTTTCAACTACATCTTTTAATGCACCGTCGAGTTCGCCGTCGAGCAATGCTCCGATATTTTTTTTTGTTTCAATGCAATTCATAACATTTATCCTTTGGCGATGTAACATAAGCCGCAAGTTGTCTGGCTAAAGTTTGTCTGGCACGATGCAGACGAGTTTTGACCGCGCTCAATTCGGCTTCGGTTACTCTCGCAATTTCCTCGTAAGAAAGTTCCTGAAATTCGCGCAAAATAATCACTTCGCGCTGAAGAGGCGGCAATGCGGTAATGCAGGTGTCAATTCGCGCGGCTAATTCCTGATTAAGCAAATCCGCCAGCGGATTGCCTTTCGTTTCGTCTTCCAAAGTATCGAAATTTTCAAACTCGTCAAATCCGACATCCAAATTATGTTTGCGCCGCAGATAATTCATCACGTGGTTGCGGGCAATAGCGCATAAAAATGTCAGAAGCGAACCGCGCTCGGTTTGATAGCGTCTCGGATTTTCAATTAAAACGACAAAAACTTCGTGTGTGATGTCTTCGGCAACCGCCCGATTACTTGTCATTCGATAAATAAACCCGTAAACACGGTTACGGTAACAACGGTAAATCTCATTAAAAGCAGATTCGTCGCCCTGCGCGATTTTTTCTATTAAATTGGCTTCTATATTCCGGTTCAATTCGATTTCGCCTGAAAATTCTAAAATAACTTATCTGTTTCTTATTGTTTTTTGACGGAAAAAAGTTTCGGAGTTATTATTATTTTTTGTCTGTCAGATGAAATTTAAGCCGGGTTAAGAAGGATGAATCTGAGCGTTTAAACAAAGTCAACGCCTGACTGATACAGTATTTCTTCAGCATGATTGATTTTCATCGCTTATTTTCTCAAACCAGCAGCGCGGGCAAAAAAGATGCTTTTTTCTTTCTTCGAGCGTAAAACCTGTGTTCAGCGGCAATCTTTCGACCAAAAATTTCTGCTCGTCGGTCAACTCTTCCCACGTTTTTAGTTTTGGCAAGCTGCATTGCGGACAACTTTTTTCTTGAAAACTTTTCATAATGGTTTGCGTTTAAATCCTAAAGGTTTAATATCTATAAAAGTTCGGCAAAATTCAATTCTGAAAGTATTAAGATTTATCAATGAAGCTAAAAAGTCTTTTGTTCTTTACGTTTATTTGTGTTCTGTTTGCGCAGTTTGCATTTTCACAATCGGAAGAAAAGTTCGATTTTTACACGCGCGGCAATTACCGCACGGAAGTTCCGCGTCCGCAAAGCTTTTTGCGTTACGATGTCGGCGATTTCCACACAACTTACGCGCAGATGGAAAAAGTTATCGAATCAATCGCTAAGTCCGCGCCTGACCGCGTGAAAATTTACGACATTGGCGAAACCAATGAACATCGGATGATGCACTTGGTTGCAATCTCGTCGCCGCAAAATATGGCGCGAATTGATGAAATCAGAGCAAATAACGCGAAATTGATTGACCCGCGCACGACTTCTGCATCGGAAGCAAATCAAATAATTCAAACTAATCCGGCGATTGCGTGGATGGCTTATACAATTCACGGCAACGAATCGGCTTCGTTTGAAACGATGATGCAGGTTGTTTATCAACTTGCCGCGTCGAATGAACCGCAAACTTTGGAGATTTTAAACAACACCGTTACGCTCGTTTTAACAGGCGAAAATCCCGACGGACACGAGAGATTTGTAACTTGGTATAACTCCGTTGCGACGGGCAATGCCGACCGCAACGCGATTGAACACCGCGAGCCGTGGAGCATTTACGGCAGATTAAATCACTTTCGTTTTGATTTGAACCGCGACAATATCGCCGCCACGCAAACGGAAACGAGAAATATGCAAAAGGCGTTCTTTGAATGGAATCCGCAGGTTTTGGTTGACCATCACGGACAGCCTTCGCAGTATTTTTTTCCGCCCGCCGCGCTGCCGATAAATCCGAATCTGCCGCAGCCCGTTACAAATAAATGGCTCGACACTTTCGGCAGAGCAAATGCAAAGAATTTCGACGCTAATCGTTGGGATTATTATGTCCGCGATATTTTCGACCTTTTTTATCCGGGTTACTGGGATTCTTTTCCGTCTTTAAACGGCGCAATCGGGATGACTTATGAAACCGACGGCGGTGGTTTCAAAGGTTTGCGCTGGACGCGCGACGACGGCACGATTGTAACTTTGCGTTCGGCGATTGCGAAACATTATGTTGCTTCGCTGACAACTTTGGAAACAGCCGCGAAAAATCGTGCCGCCCGATTGCAGGATTTTTACGATTTTCGGCGCACCGGAATTGATGAACTGCGCAGCGAGAAATTAAAACGCATCGTCATTTTGCCGGAAAAAGATCCGGTCAAAACGGCGGAAATGATTGAAGTTCTGCAACGCGCCAAAATCGAAGTCAAAGTTGCCAACTCTTCATTTTCAACGGCAACCGCGCACAGCTATCTGCAAAAAGACGCTTTGAGAGTTTCGCAGACATTTTCCGCCGGTGCTTACGTGATTGATTTAAATCAGCCGCAAAAACGGCTTATCAAAGCACTGCTTGAACAAGACACACCGCAGGACGACGCTTTTGTCAAAGATAATATGGCGCGATTTCGGCGCAATGAACGACGCGGAAGTTCGACACAAAAAGAAGATTATGGCTTTTAC
>MWVY01000397.1_pt1 | contig 10315 bp, 7 predicted proteins | sample 1047251 | NCBI WGS metagenome assembly MWVY01 (sample SAMN06349983, study PRJNA376086) | soil metagenome | isolation source: MS7-5 sample Antarctic (ecotone) soil | place: Antarctica | collected 2015-01-13
CCTTTAGGTTCAATTAAAGGCGCGGTCGAGATTTTGGAAGATGAACTCGCGCCAAACAGTCCGCGTCGTGAATTTTCCACACTAGCCAAGAAGGAAATTGATAGATTAGACAAACTTGTCGGTGAATTCTTGCGGTTTGCGCGTCCGGCAAAAATCGCGTTTTCAGCTGCAAATCTTAATGAAATTACCGAGTCCGTTATTTCGCTAATCGAAAATCAAGCCGCGTCGCAATCGATTGCGGTTAAGAAGGATTTTCAAGATAATTTGCCGGTTGTTTCAGTTGATGTTGAACAAATCAAGCAGGTTTTACTAAATTTGGCAATTAATTCACTTCAATCAATGCCGGACGGCGGACAACTTATTTTTCGCACTTCGGAGAGTGAGAAAATCTGCATTGTCGAAGTAATAGATACGGGAAACGGAATTGAAGTTGAAGTTTTGCCGAAAATTTTTGATCCATTTTTTACAACTAAGGAAAAAGGAGTCGGACTGGGGCTTTCAATAGCGCATAAAATCGTCGCTCAACATGGCGGGAAATTAGCGGTTGCCAGCCGTGAAAATAAAACTTTTTTCTCTCTGCACTTACCTAAGAAAAACTGATTTGATGCTTTTTCTTATATTTAGAGAATACATAATAAAATAAACAACCTTCAAACAACTTGGCTAATTTTGGTTGCCGAAAAAGCGATTATGCGGTGCGGCGGATTTCTCGCAAAGCGCAAGCGCGTCGCAGATTTGTCGGTAAGCTATGTCGTGGTCTTCCCAATCAAGCGACGCATCTTGCCCGGCAATCCAAGCAGAAAATTCGTTCATTTGGACAAAAAAGAAAAGCGCAAAACTTTAAAGGCTGCGTTCTGAACAGTTAAAGGTGCTTTGTCTGTGATATTGAGCGGTTGCCAAGCATCCTACACTTTTTCAGAACCACTACTCTATTTCCTTTCTCAAAACTTTACCAATTTAGCTCTTTTGATAATGTGCATTTTGTTTCGCTCAACTATTAAACTCCCGGATTTTGCGAGTTGATTATCAAGCAACAATCTCGCAAAGCGCGAGTTTTCAAAATTACACTTAGAGAGAATTGAAACAGTATTAATGATTTAATCAAAATTTAATAGTGATTTAACTTCAAATTTACTTTTAACTTTCAAAATACAGTTTAGATTTTTAAATTAGGAAAAAATAAAAATTGGAGGAAAAATGAAAAATTTAATTAAGGTATTTCTTAGCATTGTCGCAATAGTTTCAATGCAATCATTCGTTTCAGCACAAATCGGTTACTCAATCGCCGACAACAACCGTGATGTTACCGGCTTGCAACAACAATATTACTAATTTAACCTGTCGAGCGGTCAAGGCACTTTTATTACTAATCTAACGCTCAACGGTCAGATCTAACGCTCAACGGTCAGACGATTCGCCGCGAATACGAAGGTATGGCATCGAGCGGTTCGGTTCTCTTCGGGGTCGCCGAATTCGATACCGAACTTTGCAACACCGGCTCCGATCTGATTACCGGATTGGCATCGGATCTGCGTATTTTCCGTGCGCCCGGAAATTACCCGTTGCCAAACGGCATTCAAAACGCCATCGGTCCGCAAATCGGCGAGACTTGCTTTCCCGCAGGCTTTACCGAAGCGGGGGCGGGTTACAATCAAGTTGACGGCTTTATCTACGCCATCGCTAGCGATGACACACTTCCGGCGACGGCTCCGCGCAGTCGTCTGTTTCGTATCAGCCCGACCACCGGCTTGGCAACGCAAGTTGGACCGGCAGCCGGTATCACTTTGACGACCGGCAGCGGCGGCGGCGAAAACCCGTATTTCGACGGTATGACCGTTCTGCCTGACGGACGCGCCTTTGGCAGCGAAGCCCGTTTCACGAACAATCCGACACAATCAGCAGACCCGAACGTCGCCGACAACGCCGGCTTGTACCAAATTTTCTTGACCGGTCCGAACGCCGGACGCGCCACGTTCGTTAAATATCTGTTGTCCTTCGATGCGAACCGCGACACCGGTTTGGCAAATACACAGGACGGCAGATTGTATTTTTTGCTTGAAGACGCTCGCGTGTGGACGACGACTGCCGAACCGGGAACGCCGACCGTAGCAGCGGTCTTTCCGGCAGGCAATCCAGCCGGTTCAAATACTTTATCAACGCCGGGCTGCCTGCGCCCGACACCGTTTTGCGGAGACTTTGAAGGTTTCGATATTCCGGCACCTGCTCTTCGCTAATAGGAATTTTTTCCTTTTAGAAGTTTCAGGAGAAAAACTTCAAAATCATCAGTATCAGAGAAATTATTAATCTCTGATACTGATGATTTCAAAGAAAAAATCAACCATATTTGCAATTCAAGATTTATCAAATTTTATCAAGTTCTAAAAAAGAATTATTTAGTCAATTCGTAAGAAATTTAAGAAATGTTAAAGAAAAAAACGATTAATTTTATAATTATGCTGCTTTGCTTCGCCTCGTTGCTGTCGTCTGCGGCTTTCGCGCAGCAAACCGACAACGGCGGCTTGGCTGGAACGGTTACCGACCCGAACGGAGCGATTGTGCCGAATGCAACCGTTACTATTACAAATGTGGGAACAAATGCCAAACGAAATCTCACGACAAATGAAGAAGGTCGCTGGACGATTTCAGTGCTTCGGTTGGGTGATTATGAAGTAGCGGCGGAAGCCGCCGGTTTTCAAACGGTAAAGCAGGTAGTTGCGGTGGTGGCGAGCGTAACAACCGATGTTGACCTGATATTGGGCATTACAAGTGGAGAAAATATTGTAGACGTAACCGCTTCAGAAAGAGCAACCTTGGTTAGTTCAGATGATTCGGCGACGGTTTCAAGTTCCGTTTCCGGTAAGGGTTTGGAAGCGCAACCATTGGTCAACCGAACTCCTTTCGGACGATTACAGCTTGATACATCTTCATCCGGCGATATTGCCGACCCGTCATCGAACAGCAACGGAAACCCGGAGATTTCAGTCAACGGAACGCGCACGACCAGTCAGGGCGTGCAGTTTAACGGAGTTGACGTAACCAACTTTTCCGGCACGGGAAGTTTGACCGAAAACATCTCGCCCGCGCCGGAAACCGTCCAGGAAGTCAGCTTTTTATCAAATTTGTATGACGCATCTTTGGGCAGAAACGGCGGCGGCAGCATTCAAGTCGTAACTAAAAGCGGAACTAATCAATTCAACGGCTCGGCATACATCTACGCGCAAAACGAAAAATTTAACGCCAACGACTTTTTCTTTAACCGCGACGGAATTGACCGTCAAAAAGCCCGCCGGGTAGAAGGCGGATTTGCAATCGGCGGACCGATTATCAAAGACAAATTTTGGTTCTTCGCCGGCTACCAAAAAACCGACGCATCCACGGCGTATGTTCCGACAGCGCAAAGTTTCGTCGTATTGCCCGAAGCGCTGGCATTTATTACCGACCGCTCGAACCCGGAGAATGTCCGGCAAGCCTTTTTATTTGCGGCGCGTCAAGGCGGCGCAATCAGTTCGTTCACCACGCTGGGATGCGTCAGAACTTTAACCCCGACAAGTTCGGTAACGGATATTGTCGGAACTTGTATTGACCCGACCAGTCCCAGATTCAGATTGCTGAACCTGCATAATCCGGTAACCGGCGATTTCTTTATTCCAACCTTGCTGCCGGGACGTTACGAGCGTCTGTTCTATAATTCAAACAACGTCAGAGTGCTTGAAAACGGTGTAACGAGAATTATGGATTTCTCGCGTTTCGGGCTTCCGAACGGATTGCCGATAATTGACCGAGCCGCTCAAAACACCGTTCGAGGCGGCTTCCCGCTGGTGCGTCTGCGAAATGTCTTCCCCGCCGATTTCAAACAAGACCAGTTCACCGCCAAATTGGATTACAATTTGCTCAAAGGCGACAACGAAGAAAAAACATCAACACCTTGAACGGGACTTTCTTTTTTGCCAATTTTCCGGCGACCGACCCGTTCTCGGATGACACGCTCATTTCAACCAACACCTCTTATTAAAGACGACCGCAACCGCACCTTAGCCATCACTGATACCCATTACTTTAACCCGAACTTAACTAATGAGGCACGCTTCGGTTATTTCACTCTTAACAACACGCGGCGACTCGACGAGCGTTTTTTAGCACCGGAACTGACCAATAGCGGATTGGGAATACCAAATCCGGCATCTTTTTTTGAGCCGGGCGCACCGACGCAGAGAGGAGCGCGTTTTGCCGGGTCTGGAAACTTCGGTGATTTTTCGCTCAACGCGCCGAACGACATTTTCAACCGCCGCAAACAGGTAACGCTGACCTTTGCCGATAATTTGACTTATACGCGGGGAAAACACACCTTCCGCTTCGGAGTCGAACACAAGCGCAATTCCTACGATACTAATTTGCCTGAAGAGCAAGGTATTGAATTCGAGGGGCTGACAAATTTCACCGAATTACTGACGGGCTTTATCCCGGAGGCGGATGTGTCATTCGGCATCACCGATAAACAGTTCCGCTTTAACGACCTCAGCTTTTATGTTTCGGACGACTGGCGGTTTAGCGAGCGTTTGACCTTAAATCTGGGTTTGCGCTGGGACTGGTTCGGATTGCCGACGGAAAAAAACGGTCGGTTCGCCAATTTTGATTTTTCGCGCGTAACCGACCCGAATGACATTCGTCCCGGTTTTATCCTGCCGAGCAACGCAATTGAAACAGGCTTTAACGCGATAGACGCGAGTTTGCCGACCATCGCCAGAGCTGACAATAAACATACTTTGAACGGGCAAGACCTCAACAATTTCGCGCCGCGCGTCGGCTTCGCGTTCAAACCGTTCAAGAATGCAAGCACGCTGATTCGCGGCGGCTACGGCATTTTCTACGACCGTCCTTCCGCTGCGTTTATCAACACTATTTACAGCAATTTCCCGTTCTTCAAGGAAATCGAAAGAAGCACCGAGTTCGCTCCGACGACGATTCAAGGCAGGACGGCGTTTAGTTTGCAAAATCCGAACTTGCCGTTTAGCAGCTATTTTCCGTTTCGCGTCGAATCACGCACCGCAGACCGTTTCACGCCGTATGTTTTGGTTGATAACTCGCTGGGAGCCGATGCCATCACCGGAGCAGAACCGCTGGAGTTTCGGGCGATTGACAGAGACTTGAAAACCCCGCTTGTTCAGCAGTGGAATATGGGAATTCAGCAGGACTTTTTTAAGGATTGGGTAGTCGAGGCGCGATATGTCGGGACACGCGGACAAAATTTACTGCTGGCAATCGGCTTTAATCAGCCCTACGACCTTAACGACCCGAACACGCCGGATTATATTTACGGACGCTTGAATGATGCCTTTACCAGCAGAGGCGGGTTACTTCCTGCGCGAAGACCCGGTTTGAGTGAAAGAGAACGCGGAACAACCGTTTCGGGAAACGATCCGAGAGCATTCGGCGCGTGTAACGGAGCTTTTGCCGGTGTTCCGGGTTATATTCCCTGCGCTGGCGGAAACACGGGAGCGGGCGGAATTGATTTAAATGGAAGCAGTTCTAATTTTAATTTAATTAACGCGATTATCTCGGCGGATGTTCGTGTTCCGTATCTCGGTTTTGACGCGACTGATGCCGTTATTCTGCAATCGCGCGGCTATTCTTTTTATCATTCCGGGCAGCTTAATGTTACCAGACGTTTCACGCAAGGCATCGGCTTTAACGCCTCTTACACTTTTTCCAAATCAATAGACATCGGCTCGACCGACCCGGGCAGCACGGCGGCTTCGGGCAGACCGGATACGCCGAACCTCGGACTCGTCGTGCAGGGCGACCAGCGCAATATCAACAGCAACCGTGCCGTTTCGGATTTTGACCGAACACACCGGTTCAGTTCGAGTTTTGTCTGGGAACTTCCGTTTTTCCGCTCAAAATCAAAATTCCTAAGCGGATTTCAGCTTTCCGGTTTCGGACAATGGCAATCGGGAACGCCGTTTTCAATCTTCGCCTCGAACGCGAGTTTTGAGGCGGTCGGCACAAGCGGCGATATTGAATCGCAATTTTTGGGCATATTCATCAACAGCACCGAGCGCACCGGTCCGCTCGGACCTATCAATGCCAGAGTAGATGTGTTCAACGTCGGCGGCGCGAGCGGAACGATTTACAACGCGGCGTTCGGTCGTCCGAGCGTTCGCAGCCTGGAATTGCTGCGGCGCGGCGGCAGCGACCGGACACGCGAGTATTTCAATACCTGTCAAGATCCAAGCAATCCCGATTGTGCGTTGCTTTCGCCGCTCGGCGGATTCGGCAATCTCGGCAGAAATGTGCTGCGCGGACCCTCGCAAAAACGGATTGACTTAAGTCTGCAGAAAACGACTCAAATCAGCGAGCGAGTTTCGCTTGAGTTGAAGTGGGATATATTCAACGTCTTTAACTTCGTCAACTTTGCCAATCCGATGTTTCTATTCCGTTCGGTCAGAGCGGCGACATAACCGGTGCCGGGTGATTATGACGGCGACGGTAGAGATGACGTGGCAGTCTTCCGTAATGGCACGTGGTTTCTAAATCAGACAACCTCAGGCTTGAGATCAACGCAGTTCGGAGTCAGTTCCGATGAACCTGTTCCCAATGCCTATATACCGTAAACTTAACGAAATGAAAGAGTAGGTAGGTTAGCTTACCTACTCTTTCACAATCAATAAGAACAAAAATACTGTATTTATATTTGCCTAAACAAATATAGTTTTAGAGGATTGGAACTTCTCTTACTATTAGTATTTGGATCTTTAAAACGTCTTTTTTAGTCGGTTTGTATGTTAAAACATAAAATACCGTTATCGCGGAAAGCACCAACCCAAATTACAGACGAGATTTATGACGATGGTTTCTTGCGCGTCGAACACGATAATTATTATGTCGAATACAAAGGAACGTATCTCAAACTAAGTCGAAGCGAGTTTCTTATAATTTCGCTTCTGACGCAGAAGGCAAAGCGATATGTCAATGCGGAATCAATCTGGAAATACCTGTGGGATGAGACCCGACCGCTTAACCTCGAAAGCCTTAAAGTTTTTATCTATAACTTGCGACGTAAACTGAAGCCATTCGGAATCAAAATCGAAACAATGGCAAATGTCGGCTATAGACTTGTTCCGTATTCAAAAGGTAGAAAAAAGCGGAATAACTTACCAAATTCAAATCCTTAAATTGTTACTTACTTCTCTGCGTCTGCGGCGTTGAAAAAATCCTTAACTCGGACTCAGTTATTATACGGCGAAGTTACCGATTTATGATGTAGATTATCTATTTTTCTTGCAAAATCAGTTCAATCAAATCGTAAGCGATTACCGAAAGAGGTTTTTGCTTTTCCAATATCTCCACCGCCATTTAAGATCTAGCGGATTGGAAGTTGGGTGAGTGCCGAGCAACACGCTTAATCGCAACTTAGCGTAGTAAAGAATAAACAAAATTATTTTCATACATTTAATTTGATAGATTCTGCAATTTATTAATTGAATGCCAAAAGAAGAAAGCCTTCTTATCACGGTTAACTTCGGAAATTTTTCCAATCGCCCCAGACGGCAAGCGTCACGCCCGCTGTTTGGATATTGACAAAAAGTATTTTGCCGTCATTGCTAAAAGTCGCTCCGGCGAACTCGCTCGCTTCTTTGCCGGGCGTGATATTTTTGGCAAAGTCGGCAACTTTTCCGTTCGGAGACAAAATACGAATGAAATTTTCCGGCGACGAACCGGCAAATTTGTAATCGCTGTCCTCGCACATAAACAGCAGATTGTTTTTCGGGTAAAGACAGATATTGTCCGGCATATCGAGAACTTGACGGTCGGGCGATTCAAAAACGAGTGTTAAGCGACCTTCGTTTCGTCCCGTTGATTGATAAAGCCAGATTTGTCCACATTTATTATCGCCGCCACTGGTCGAAGCAAAATAAATTTGTCCGTTTTCAGCAGGAATACAACCTTCGAGACGATTAAACACCGCCGCGCCGTTTTTTATTCCCTGTTTGAAAACCGCTAATGAATCAGTATCGGCTTCCAGCGGGTCGGGATTTTCAATTTTCAACCAATTGGTCGTTAAAACCGCACCGATTTTTTGTCCGGCGCGAGTGTCATAATTTGGTTTGTCTTTGACCGCCAAAACTTGCAGTATTCCGCCTTCGGCAAGCCGCTTTTTACGATTTGGCACGAAGCGGTAAAATCCCGCCGGATTGTTGTCTTCCGTTTCATAAACAATTCCCGTTTTCCGGTCAACCGCAATGGCTTCGTGGACAAAACGTCCCATCGCTTTGAGCGGAATAGGCGGCAAATTGCCGTTCGCCGATGCCGGAACTTCAAAACAATAACCGTGCGGTTTGGCATAACCACCGACTTCTCTGCTGTCTTTGGTTGTATATTTTGTTTGCCCGAAAGTTGTTTCCTCGCAGGAAATCCAACTTCCCCACGGCGTTGCTCCGCCCGCGCAGTTATTCAAAGTGCCGCTTAAACTGACAAAATCCCGAACAATTTCGCGCGATTTCGGATTGATAACCAGCGTCGTCGCGCCGCCGCCCGCCGTTGCGTCGTAATGATTGTTTGTTCCGATTGCCGCGCCCTCACTTGGAATACGGTTGTAAATTTCGTGATTTCGGACAATTCGCAAATCTCCTTTAATTTGAAAAGTCGCCATTGCATCGTGTGCGCCCGGAGTTTTTCGTCCGTCCGTCATTACGCCGCCAACTTTCCCGAAAACGTGATACTCGAAACCTTTCGGCAGAGCAAGATAAATTTCGCCCGTGTTTCGTGCGGCGACCGGCGCGAGTTCACCGTAACCCGCCGCGCGTAACGCTTCGAAATTTCTTGTTTGGGCAAAAATGTCCGCCCGCCGCGAAAAACCGCTGAACATTAAAGCCGCGCCGCCGCTTGCTAACGCGGCATTAAATAAAAAATTACGACGATTCATAAAACTTCGCTTGGTTAGTTTATTTCCAATTACTGTTTAATTTTACTCATCCGCCTCGTTCTCTTCTTCATTATCTTGCCGAATACCGGCGGTAAGCAAATCAAACATGGGCAGACGCGCGATTTCGGGCATCGGAGGTTTTCTACCGCGCACGGAAAACCAAATTATCTCATTAAGCTCGCGCGGGTTTGCCATATCCGCAAATTCCAAATTCTGCTTATCCGTCAATCGCATATATTTCCACATTGCGGCGGATGCTTTCTTTGGGGGAAAAAGATTATCGAGTGCGACATCCGGCAAACTCGATCGATAAGGCGCGAAATCCGGCGCATTGGTGAAAACATCAATCGGCACGGCATTGGCATCAAGAAAATTCATCGGTGGAAGTCCCAGACAAATTTCCATCGTCCGAATCAAACTGACGGTGTCGTGAAAATCGTGAATCAGTGCGCCTTTTCGGTTATACGCGCTGATAACAAGTGCAGGTGAACGGTGTGCATCAACGTGGTCGGGTCCGTCCTGCGCGTCGTCTTCAACGACGAAAATCGCCGCGTCCTTCCAATACGGGCTGCCGGAAATTTCTTCAACCAGTCTGCCTAGCGCGTAATCATTTTTCGCCACGTAAAACTGCGGTGTCGGCGTTCGCCCTTGCGTGGCGACATTGTTGGGTATTTCAACTTGTGCCACCGATTCAAACGGCAGAAAAAAAATAAGCGAGCCTAATAAAACGACGGCAAGAGCGACGTGCGCCGAATATTTTCGGAAAAAGAATTTAAGCATAATTTTCACCTCATTTCTCTATGGCTTCCCGAATATCCGGTTAAGCATTTCTCCCATTCGATAACCCGCCAATGCAATCTGTTCCTGTCCGACGGCAACGGCGCGGTTTTGATATTTTTTCGCGGGCAGTTCGCCGCGCTTTAATTCCTCAGCATACACGGTTTTATCCAAAAATCTGAAACCTTCGGCGTTCCACTCTTTATAATCTCCGAGTTTCAAACGGTCTTTCATTTCCGCAAACGGATGTTTTTTCATAATTTTGTTCGCCATCGAAACGATGTAATCGGCATCGCAAGCGTCGTTTTCGCGCGGACTATTTCGCCGGAGAATCGAATCCCAGTAGAAGTGAAGGTTGACGCGATTTTCCGTCGCGTCGGCGGGCGAAAGCAGAAAAAGATTTCCGCCCTGGTCGCCTTTCGGCTCGATTTCCGTCACTCTCGAAGCGTTGTGTAGAGGATTGTGAACGTCGCCTGCGACGTGCAGAAACCACGCCAGATTAACGGCTTTTTCGGCATCGGAAAGCGATTCGTCCTTCAAATTTTTCTCGAAATCGTAAAGTTTCGCAATCGCCAGTCCTTCGCTGCGGTTTTCGAGAATTTCCGCTTTGCCGTC
>MWVY01000398.1_pt1 | contig 10310 bp, 15 predicted proteins | sample 1047251 | NCBI WGS metagenome assembly MWVY01 (sample SAMN06349983, study PRJNA376086) | soil metagenome | isolation source: MS7-5 sample Antarctic (ecotone) soil | place: Antarctica | collected 2015-01-13
AACGGGCACGTGGGGGGGTGACAAAACTGACAAAAGCCCTTCTGTCAGTTCTGTCAGTGCACAAACGGGGGCAAATGAGCGTGAATCCTGGCCCGAGCGCCAACCGCTTCCGCCCGAGCACCCCCCCGCGCCGCTCCTCCCATTGGAGATGGTTCCCGAACCGCTGCGCGTGTGGGTCGATGACTTAGCGGATCTGGCGAAGCTTCCGAGGGAGATGATCGCCACCCCCGCGGTCGCCGCGGCCGGCGCGGTCATCGGGCGGAACGTGGGGATCCGCCCCGGTCGGTTTGACGCGTTCGTCACCGTCCCCAATTTCTGGGGGGCCATCGTCGCCCGGCCCGGCTGGATGAAGACCGCTGCCATGGCTGAGGGGTTCCGCCCCATCGGTCACCTTGTGGCCCGGGCCATCGACGCATTCAAGCAGGCCGAGGAGGACGCCGCGGTCACCCGGGAACGGATCGAGGTGGAGATCGATGTGATCAAAGCCAAGATGAAAGAGGGGGCCAAGAAAGGGGCCGCCCTGGGCGAGATCGAAGCCGCGCTGAAGGCAAAGCGCGCCGAGCTCCGGGACGCGAGCCCGACAGAGCGGCGCTACATCACCCACGACGCGACGGTCGAGAAGCTGGGGGAATTGCTGCGAGACAATCCGCGTGGATTGTTGCTGCAGCGCGACGAGATCTCCGGGTGGCTTCGCTTGCTCGAGAAGAACGGGCGCGAAGGGGACCGTGAGTTCTTCCTTGAGGCGTGGAACGGAACCGGGTCCTTCACCACCGATCGGATCGGGCGGGGCACCATCCACATCCCCGCCCTGACCCTTTCGGTGTTCGGTTCGATTCAGCCCGGAAAGTTGCGCCCCCTGATCGAATCCGCGACCGATGGCGGGTCCGGCGATGATGGGCTCCTCCAACGCTTGCAGCTCGTGGTTTGGCCGGACCGGCTTCCACCGTGGAAGAAACCGGAGCGGTACCCGGATGCGGCGGCCCGTGATCAGGCGGTCGCGGTCTACGCAAGCCTGGATGCGGTGACCCCCTCATTGGTGCGGGCCGCAACCGACGCGGCCATCCCGTATTTGATGTTCTCCCCCGCGGCGCAACTCATCGCGGACGAATGGCGCGACATCCTGGAAACCCGGATGCGGTCGGACGAACTCGACGACGCCCCCGCCTTTGCCTCGCACATCGCGAAGTACCGGTCGCTGATGCCGGAGCTGGCGCTCACCTTCCACTTGCTCGATGTCGCCGCCGGCATCCCCCGGGTGGCGAATGGAGCCGTAGGAGAGACAAGCACGCGGCTTGCGTGCGCCTGGTGCGACTACCTCGAAGCGCATGCCAAAAAGATCTACGCCGTGGAACTGACCCCCGGTACATCGGCGGCACGCGCCCTGGCGGCGAAGATCGAAACCGGGGCCGTGGACGACGGGGCCGCCGTACGCGATGTGTACCGGCATCAGTGGACCGGGCTCACGACCCCCGACGCGGTGGCCGCGGGACTGGCGATTCTTGCAGACCTTGGCTGGGTCCGGATCGAGCCGAGCTCGACCGGCGGCCGCCCGGGCCAGATTATCCGGATTCACCCCGATCTGCGGCAGGGAGACCCCGATGCCTGATTTCGCGTCTCGGTGGCTAGTCCCCGCGAAAAGACCTAATGATCGCACTGACAGTACTGACGAAAGCCCTTTTGGCAGTTCTGTCAGTGCGACTGAGGAGGGCGTCGGCCCCAACGTCGTCGGCACCTACCTCCCGCCCCCCGGCTGCATCGCATGGCGTCACGCCTGCCCCGTCCTGGGCCCCTGCGATCGTCACCTCGCCGGCGCCCCCTGTCTCGTTGCCGATGTCGCCCAAGAGGAGTCCGCAGCATGACCCAGCCCCTCACCCGCCGCGAACGCCGTATCGCCCCCGAGACCGGGGCGTACCTGGCCGCACCCGAGACGACCGACGACGACGGCTACCCGATCCTCGACGCCGTTCGGATCAAGGATCCCCGGGGCGACCTCCTTGCCGTCTTCTGTAAGTACTGCAACCGCACCCACACCCACGGGGGCGGCACGCATCCGGGCGACGGAGACGGGCACCGCGTTGCCCATTGTTGGATCGACGACTCCCCGTACAAGACCGGCCCGAAGCCCGGGTACGTCCTGCGGGAGGTGCCGGCTCGAGCGACGCCGATCGCCCGATTCTCCACGTTCTCCCGGCGACGTGGTATCGGCGGCCCGTCCAGCGGGTTCCTCCGCGCCCGGGCTCGATGGATCGCCCAGCAGGAGCCCACCTCGTGACCACGCCCCTGGGATCTGTCGTCCATCCTGGCGCGACATACCCCCCGATTGCGGGCAACTCACCTTGTCCGCACCGACCACCAACCCCAGCCCCCTCGCCCCGCGCCTTGCCCCACGCCCTGCCCCACGTGCCCCTCCAGGATCGCCCTGGCGCGACGCGGGGCCGGGGGGAAGGGGATTCCCCCCATCCGCCCCCGCTCGTCGTCCTGGGGCCGCTCAGGCGGTCGGCTGTCGCGATGGTGACGTTGGGGACGGTGGCGGATCACGACACCGATGTGTCGTTGCCGTTGCCAGCGCGTGCGGGCCCCGCCAGATCTGTGAGACAAAGGACTTCATCTGTACTTTACCAGATGATGGTGAATGTTCCGTCACCCGCCGAGGAGGCGACCATGCAGACCGTTCCGACGCGCCACCCAGCCGTGGTGTACGGCCCAACCGATGCCGCGAAGATGCTCCGCGTCAGCGTCGGGTACATCCATCGCTTGATCGAGCTCGGCGTCGCCCGTCCGACCGTGCCGATGGGTTCGTCCGGCCGGTTGATCTTCTCGCACGCCGACCTGGAACGGCTGGCCGCCGCGATCGGCCGCGACATCGACCGCGGCCCGGAGGCGGCGTAGGATGCCCCGCGTTTGCACGATCTGCACCCACCCCGACCGCGCCGAGATCGACCGCGCCTTGGTGTCCGGGGAGGCGTTACGCGGCATAGCGCGGCGTTTCGCGGCCTCCGAGGATGCCTGCTTCCGGCATCGCTCCGACCACCTTCCGGCCCACGTTGCCACGGCCAAAGCGGCCGCCGATGTGGCCCAGGCGGACGACCTCCTCTCCCAGGTGCGGGACCTGCACCGCCTCGCGCTGCACCTCCTCGCCCGCGCCAGCGCCGCCGGGGACCTCCGGACCGCCCTGGCCGGGGTCCGGGAGGCCCGCGCCTGCATCGAAACCTTGCTCGAGGTCGAAGGGGAGCTCGACCGCCGCCCCCAGGTCAACGTCCTGATCGCGCCCGAGTGGGTCATGGTGCGATCCGCCCTGCTCGAGGCCCTGGCCCCCTACCCCGAGGCCCGCGCGGCCGTGGCGGGGCGTCTGGTCGCCCTGGAGGCGGGCCGATGATCGCCGCCGACCTCGCCCTCGCCCTCGACCCGGTGCGCCTGGCCGAACGGGCCGGGATGACGCCCGACCCGTGGCAGGCGGGGGTCCTCCGGTCGCAGGACCGGCAGACGATCCTGCTGTGCTCGCGGCAGAGCGGCAAGAGCACGGTCTCGGCGGTCATGGCGGTGCACGAGGCGGTGTACCGGGATGCGGCCCTGGTGCTGGTCCTCAGCCCCAGCCTCAGGCAGAGCCAGGAGCTCTTTCGCAAGGCGTTGGACGTGTACCACGCCTTGGGGCACGTGGCGCCGCCCTCTGCCGAGACGAAGCTCACGCTGGAGTTGTCCAACTCCAGCCGGATCGTCTCCCTGCCCGGCAAGGAAAGCACGATCCGGGGGTTCTCCGGCGTGAGCCTGCTCATCGTGGACGAGGCCGCCCGCGTGGACGACGCGCTGTATGGCGCGTGCCGCCCCATGTTGGCCGTGAGCGCCGGCAGGATCGTCCTGCTCTCGACCCCGTTTGGTCGAAGGGGTTTCTTCTATAGAGCGTGGGCGGACGGCGGGCCCGACTGGCAGCGGGTGAAGGTGACCGCCGACCAGGTGCCCCGCATCGATCCCTCGTGGCTCGCCGCCGAGCGGGGGCGCGTCGGGTCGTTCGTCTTCGATCAGGAGTACGGGTGCGAGTTCGTGGACACCGACGCGCAGTTCTTCTCCTCCGCGATCGTGGACCGCGCCGTCTCGGCCGAGGTGGAGCGTCTCGTCTTCCCCTTCGCGACAGGAGAGGTGGCATGACCTACGGCACGGGGTACTCCAACTACATCGTGGTCCCGGACCCGCCGCCCCGGCACTTCCTCATCGGGCTGGACCTGGGCCAGGCGAGGGACGCGACCGGCATCGTCGTGGTCGAACGGCTCGCCGGCGAGGGAGGCGCCCGGTACCAGGCCCGCAACATCCAGCGGGTCCCCTTGGGTACCAGCTACCCCCACGTCGTGCGGCATGTTGGGAGCATGATCGGGCACCTCGGGCGGGAGCATCCCGACGCGGAACTGCAGTTGGTCATCGATGGGACAGGGTGCGGGCGCCCTGTTGTGGACCTCTTCCTCGAGGCCGAGTACGGATGCCCCGTGGTCCCCGTCGGCATCCACGGCGGTTCCGCCGTCTCCCGCGACGGCCGGTGGCTGAGCGTTCCAAAACGGGATTTGGTCGGGACCGTCAGGGTGCTTCTGGAAAGCGAGCGGCTCCGCATCGCGGCGGGGGACCCGCTGGCCGCCGCCCTCACGGCCGAGCTGACCAATTTCAGGGTGACGATCAGCAAGGGCGGCCACGACAGCTACGGCGCCGGGGGCGGCGTCGGCGGCGACGACTGGCGCGACGGCGCCCATGATGATTTGGTTTTGGCTTTGGCCCTCGCCTGCTGGGTCGGGGAGCAGCGGCAGACGGGGGGGTGGGAGGCGCCGGACCCCGAGTTTGGCCAGTGGTTCCGGGACCGCGGCATCGCGGTGCTGGGGGTGGGGTCGTGAACGCCCGCCGCGGTCGCGGGCCGCCGAACGCCTCCCGTTCGTCTCCCTGGGAATCCGACACAAGCGACACAAACGGCACACCGACCAAGGAGCACACGATGAGCGACGACATCCAGGCCAGGATCTACCACTTTGCCATGATCAAGGATCGGGCCGACCAAGAACGGCGGAGGGAGGAGTTCGAAAAGAAGTTCCAGAAGTTCGAAGCCGAGAAGGCCGCGGCCCGCGCCGAAGCCGAGAAGGCCGAATCGGCGGCCCGCCGCGCCGCCCTCGAGGCGGAGCTCAAGCCCCGCTACCTGCGGGCCGGCGGCACCGAGGAGGATTGGCGCCGCGACGGACCCGACCTGATCCGCGCGGCGGTCGTTGCGGAGATGGAGCACGTCCGGGCCGCGACCAAGGCCCACGCCGCGCGAAGCATGGGGTTCTAGCCCCGCTCAGGACGCCCTGAGAGGCCCGTGACGCCACGCGACGGGCCCCTCGGGGTGATCCCACCCCCGTCCCCTTTGCCCAGCCCGGCGGGCCGGAGCCGATGTGTTGCGGCGCATGGTCTGGCCACGGGTTTCCGGCCTCGCCGCAGGAAGCCGGCAGGCGCCACCGATCCGGCGGGCTGGGCAAGGGGGAGGGGGGCGTCTCACACCCTCCGCGGCGGGCAGCGGGTGAGACGGTGATTCCGAGACGGGTTTCGAGACAGCAAACACCGCGTGGAACCGTCGCCCGAACGCCGTTCGGAATCTGTCGCAAATACGAGGGTATTTGAGACGATGCCGATCCCGGCCGGAACCGATGCCGACCAGCCGGGCCACCTCGTCGCGGGTCTCGCCCCGTTCCGGAAAATTTTCCGGAACGGGGGAAGCGCGTGGCGTTCGTAGGTCTTGCCCGAACCGAGACCAACCAGGTTGGCAACCTCGTCTCGCGTTCGGCCGGTGTTGGGGATAGGGTAGGGACAATTGTCCCTACCCTTTGCGGCGGCCAAAGACATCCGCATCCGGGCGTCTTCCGCGATGGCCGCTTCCAGCCGCTCGCCGTAGCGAACACGCTGGTACTCGGTTTCGTGGCGGCGGGCATCGTTCGGGCTCATCCCCGCCGCGCCCAGAACCTCCACCATGCGGGCGAGGCATCCGACCCCGGCGCTGGCGTCTCCGCCGCACCTGGGGCCGCTGGTGAGGCGCTGGGGGCATCGTGGCCGGCGCCGATGGCCGGGACCCGATCCAGCGCTTCGCGCATGAGCACGTCCCGCCGTTCGATCTCGGCGGCGTGGCGTCGATCGGCATCCGACCGGGCCTCCCGTTCGCGGTCGAGTTGGTCGCGAAGATAGGCGACGTGGTCCCGGAGCTCGTCCACGAGGGCGGACGGTTCCGGGACGGGTGTCTGGACGGTGTCTGGACGGATGTCCGGTTCTGTCCAGACAACGGTCCAGCCGGTGTCCGTCTTCTGTCCGGTGAGCGTGCCCCGCTGGATGCGCTTGCGGACGGCATCGACGCTGATGCCGAGCCGGGCCGCGGCCTCCGCGATCGGGACGGATGTCTGGACGGGTGTCCGGACCGAGTCTGGACGGTGTCGGGACGGGTGTCCGCTCATGATCGGCATCGTCGCACACAGGACCGCTGAGGACGCGTCATCCCGCAGGGCGATCTCGCCCGTCTCCCGGTCAATGGTGACGGGGAGACCGTCTGGGTCGGGTGCAGCGGTTTCGTCATCGTCCACTGAGTCATTTTGACTCAGATAGCGGCTTGCGGTTGTCTGGCTTACCCCAAGAGCCGCGCCGATCTCTCGTGTGTTGAGATCGCCCTCGTCCCTGAGGAGTTCGGCCATGTCGCGCCGCAGCGCCGCGCCAACCACAGAGACGGGCCGGGGAGCATATCCCCGGCCCGTCTCGCGTCTCCTGGTGCGTCGTGTGGCGTCCTACGTCGCCGCCTGGCCCGCGAAGAAGTCGACCCAGCTGCCGACCGCCGGCACGAGCGGAATCCAGGAGATCGGCGACGCGATCCCCTCCCGGTCCACGATCCGGTCCGCGCACGCCTGGCAGCAGGCGGTGACGTACGGCACGTCGCCGTCCGGGACCACGATGAGCTTGGCCGCGTGGTCCGCGATCTGGATCGGCTTGAGGCAGGAGACGTTGTCGCAGCGGAGCACGAGGCCAAAGCGCCCGGCGGTGTTCGCGATGAGATCGAAGGCCATTGCCGTGGTTCCTTCCTGGGCGGGGATGCCGCCTAGTATCGTCCGTGGGGAGGCGCCCCACCCTACCGTCCCGCGGTCAACGCCCGCCGCAACCGCTCCGCGGCGATGCCAAACGCGATGCCCGCGGCGTGGGAGGCGCCGGTCCACGTCATGGCGGCCTCGTCCAGTGCGGTGAGGCCGCCCCCGAACGCGGCCTCCTGCGGGTAGCGGGCCCGCAGGACCTCGAACGCGGACTTGTAGATGTCGCCGTCCGCGGACGCGGGGTCGCAGACGCGGGGGTCGGCGTCGGCGGCGAGGTGGCCGTAGAGCGCGTGGGCAAAGGCGACGGGATCATCGAGGGTCATAGCTGGGGTGCTCCTCGTGAACGGGCCCCATTCCGGACAATTTGTCCGGAATGGGGTGACGGCTAGGCGGCGACGGTGTGCTCGACCCGGAACCCGTCGCGGGCGCCGCCCACCCACCGGGAGCGGGTGACGGTCTCGCGGGGGGCATCCTCGTCCAGCCAGGCGACGTGCGCCGCGTAGGGATCGGTCGGCAGGGGGCAGACGGGAGGCCACTCCCCATCGGGGTCCCCCAAGAGGCCCAGTTCGTCCAGCAAGAGCCCGAGATGGCCACACAGGCCGCCGTGGACGGCGGAGAGGCAGGAGCAGCCGAGCTCCACGCCGACGGGGTAGAGCAGGGTCGGGTCGGTCGCGCTGGTCGCGAAGTGCCGGCCGTCGCGGGTGTGGAAGATCCGAACCCCCCGCCGTTCCGCCTGATCGGCAAGACGACGAAGGTCTTCGCGCCGCTGGATTTCTGCCCTGATCCGTGCGTCCGTGGACATCTCTCTGTTTCCTCCCTGACTACTGACTCCGGATAAGCAGTGGAGGGGTTCCAATCCTCCAACAACTCAATAATAACCCAAGGGCAATCACTTGTCAATGGATTGTCGTTGGGATAGTATGAAATGGGCATGCGACGAAACAGAGAGGAGAGCGCGATGCAGTTGGACGGGAGCAAGCTACGGACCGCCCGCATGGGTCAACTCGTGACCCAAGAGGACCTCGCCAAGCGAACAGGCATCTCCGAGGCAACCATCAGCCGCCTGGAAAACGGGCTCCAGTCGGCACGGATCAGCACGATTCGGAAGCTGGCGCTGGCGTTGGGCGTCCCGGCGCCCGACATCATGTCCGCGGATGCCGACGCACATAAAGAGGCGGCCTGACTAGCAGGCCGCCTCTCTTGGAACCCCTCCGCCCTCCGGAGTCAACGTCGGGCGAGGTTACCCAGAAGTGTACCCAACGAAAGGCCCGGCGATGACCACACCCGAGACGGCGCCCGCCAAGCCGACGCAAGCGACCTGGGCCGACTGGATGCCGCCCGGCGACAACACGGAGCACGCGCCCACGTGGACCCGCGAGGAATTGATTGCGCGTCTCGCGACGCTTGGCGTCACCGTCACCGTCACCGACTTCCGATTCTGGGAAGGGAGCGGGGTCTTGCCGCGCGCGGTCAAGCGCTGGCACGAAGAGACACGATCCGTCCGCGCGCTCTACCCAGGCCGGGCGGTCTGGATTGTCAGCGACCTCCGCGACCTTCAGAACGCCGGGTGCAGCCTGAAGCAGATCGGTCGCATCCTGCGTGGGCGGGCGCAAACCTACCACCTGCCCGATCCCTACAACCTCCGCCCCGCGATCGTGGAAGCCGTCCGCCAGCGCGAGCAACAGACCGGGGAGCCGGTCTCCGTCGTGATGGTGCGGTTCACCGACGCCTTTGGCCACGAGGAACCGTACTTCTTCGACTTCGAAGACGCGGCCCAGGGACGGCCACTCCCCACCTTCCTCCCACCGGATGAAGGCGGCTAGTTGCACCCAGTCGCTCGAGCTACTAGACTGAATGCATGCATGTACTGTCGATGCGTGCGGAGGGAGCGGGATGGCGCAAGCAACCGAACGCAAGTTCGTCGGGATCGGCTACCTGGCCGACGCCCTCGGCGTAAGCCCGAGCACCGTCCGGAAGTGGGAGGCAGACGGCGCCATCCCCGCCGCGGATCGGGTGGGGGGAAGCGAGCGGCGCATCTACCGCCTCGAGGACGTGGAGGTGCTGCGGGAGCGGGCCCAACGCCGGCGCGACCGTCTGGCGCCGGTCCCGAGTTAAACGGAAAGCCGCCGGGGGTGGAGACCAACCAACCCCCCCGACGGCTCATGGAGAACGCGCGTGAGCATAGCAGAACAGACCTTCGGAGTAAAGCACCCCGACGCCGCGAGCACGAACCTGCGGGACGCCGCCGCCGCGTACCTCGACCGCGGCTGGCCGGTGGTGCCGGTGGCCGGCAAGCGGCCACCGATCCCGTGGAAGGTCTTTCAGAAGCGTCTCCCGACGCACGACGAGCTGGGAGCCTGGCCCTGGCGACAAGCGACGGGCGTTGCAATCGTCATCGGTCCCGGTCTCTGGGCGAACCACCCAAACCTGTGGGTCCTGGAGATCGAAGCCCGCCACCGTCCGGACGCCGAACGCTGGCTCGACGCCGAGGTCTCCCACTGGCGGACCGCCGGGCTCGTGGTCGAGTCGGGCAGCGGCGGCCTTCACCTCTACTGCGAGGCGACGGCCCCCGTCCGCTCCTCGATCTACCCCTGGGGCGAGGTGCGCGGCGCCGGGAACATTGCCGTCCTTCCGCCGAGCCTCCACCCGAACGGCCGACGCTACCGATGGCTCTCCGACGTCGAGCCCGTCCTGCTCAATCCGAATGAGGTGCCCGGCGTCACGGCGCGGGAGTACGCCGAGCGCGTGCCCGCCGGGCGGGAGACGGCCGACACCCGCACCGAGGCCGAACGCTCGGACGCGGACCCGATCTTCTCAGGGTGCGGCTACCTGCGACACGTGCGCGACGACGCCGCCGGCCTCCCCGAACCGGAGTGGCACGCCGGCCTGAGCATCATCGGGGTGTGCCGGGATGGAGTGGGCCTGGCGCACGAAGTTAGCCGCCCGCATCCCGCGTACACCCATAAGGAGACGGAGGAGAAGGTCCTGCGGGCCCGGGCGGAAGACAAGCCGCTGCGGTGCGCCACGATCCGCCACCACCGTGGCGGCGAGGAGTGGTGCGCGACGTGCCCGTCCTGGGACAAGATCACGAGTCCGGTCCAGCTGGGGCAGGCAACGGGCACGTGGGGGGGTGACAAAACTGACAAAAGCCCTTCTGTCAGTTCTGTCAGTGCACAAACGGGGGCAAATGAGCGTGAATCCTGGCCCGAGCGCCAACCGCTTCCGCCCGAGCACCCCCCC
>MWVY01000399.1_pt1 | contig 10298 bp, 11 predicted proteins | sample 1047251 | NCBI WGS metagenome assembly MWVY01 (sample SAMN06349983, study PRJNA376086) | soil metagenome | isolation source: MS7-5 sample Antarctic (ecotone) soil | place: Antarctica | collected 2015-01-13
CTGCACTAACAGCTCCTGAAGCTCCTAAACTTCTGTATGCATAATTATTCTTGTTTTTATAATATGTCTGAAGAAGTTCAATACCAGCTGTGGTATGCGTAGCAACTCTAATTTCATCATTTTTTAATACCGTAATGGTTGCAGGACGGTAAACAGCACCACCTGTACAGGCATTTACAAGTGTTTCCATGCTGAAGGTGCCTCCTTCAAAACTTTTAATGCTTCTCCATAACACATCTCCTTCCCTTACACAATAAGTATTATTACTTAAAGTTCTTACTGCTGCATCAGTAATTCCGGGTACAACTGTTACAACAGTACCTTCTAAAGCCCTGTTATCTGATGATGTTGCTAAACGCCAGTTTCCATTCAATGAAAAAAGACCGCCACTGGTATTTGTTGGTATTTTTTTAAGTGTATCACATTGCGTGAAAATTGTTACTATTGCTGCAAATAGTATAATTAATAACCTTCTCATAATTTTTGTTTACACAATTCATTAACTGTGCCATTCTTTTTTAAGGTATATGAAACTTGTTATCTGGTCAATTGGAAAGCCTCATGAGCTGTATGTAAAAGAAGGCATTGAAGAGTTTACTAAAAGGATCTCCAGGTATTTTCCTGTTGATTGGGTTATAATTTCACCACCTAAAGACATACAAACATTAACAGAAGCGGGTCAGAAAAAAAAGGAAGCTGAAAGAATTATTGAGTTGATCAGACCAGATACCTACCTTGTAGTGCTGGATGAAAAAGGTAAACAATTTACATCAGAATCGCTTTCTTCATTTCTGGCAGCGAGAGCCGGTGCAAGTGTAAAAAATATAGTTTTTATTATTGGAGGTGCTTTTGGAATAGATGAATCAGTACGTCAAAAAGCACATTTTGTCTGGTCTTTATCACAGTTAACTTTTCCGCATCAGTTAGTTAGACTTATTTTAGCGGAACAGCTTTATCGTGCATGTACTATTTTAAAAAACGAGAAATACCATCATAAGTAACTGAGAAGTTACAAGTAAGAGGTAAGAAGTGAAACTGAGAAGTGATTGGATTTACTCAGTACCCAAAAATTACATGGTGAATTGATCAGGATTAAAGCAGAATAAAAACTACCCTTTGGGAGCCGTATGCAATTATCTGTAACAGTTATAATAGTTTTAATTACTACATTAATTTCTTTGGGTGGATTTTCAAATCCCAAGATTATAGATGATCTTATTTTCTATCCACCTGCGGTAACACAAAGAAATCAATGGTATCGCTTCTTTACTTGTGGTTTTATTCATGCAGATTTCGGCCACCTTATTTTTAATATGTTGTCGTTATATTTATTCGGTCGCTTTGTTGAGCAGGGTTTTAATGAAATTTTTGGGGAGATAGGAAAGTGGTATTACCTGGCGTTGTATATAAGCGCTTTACTGATTTCACTCCTACCGACATATTATAAAAACAAGAATAATTATGCATACAGAAGTTTAGGAGCTTCAGGAGCTGTTAGTGCAGTGATCTTTGCAGGTTTGATGATTGCTCCGCAAATAGAAGTTTACTTCTTTTTCATTCCTATACCTATACCAGGATTTATTTTTGCACCACTGTTTTTAATAGTTTCTGCACTGCTCGACCGTCAAGGTGGAACTAACATCAATCATTCCGCACATCTTTGGGGAGCACTTTACGGCCTTTTATTTGTAATAGTAGCAGGTCAATTAGTTGGTTATAATGCAATCCAGGAGTTTATACAAAACGTGCAATATTATTTAAGAGCTAAAGGGTGGATGTCCTGAATTCAATGACAATTTTTGTTGAGTCAGCAACTTTTACCCGATCATCAATACGGTGGCCGATCACCCAAATAATTTTTTTGTTAGACTCCAGCACCCAAATCTTTTCCTTTTCTGTTTTTGAAAGTTTTTGGTCAATAAAAAATCGGGAGAGCTTCTTTTTTTTCCGCATTCCTAAAGGATAGAAGTAATCTCCTGATTTCCATTTTCTTATTAATAACGGAAAGTGTATATCCCGGGAATCCAGTTGTGCTATAGCATGTGATGTATTTAGTTGAAATTTTTCTATACTGTATTTCTTTATTTCTAAAGAATTGCCTGAAAATTGAACCTGCTTCTCACCCTCTTCAATTGTCACAGTAGTAGCAGCTTCAATTTTAGGTGCAATGATGAACCAAAGCCTATGCTTAATAATACGGTACATATCATTTTCTATGTACTTTCCCGAATCACTTTCCGCCAGCTTTATTAATTCCTCCACTTGCTTCTCTCCAAAACCAAAGTCTTTTATTAATTCATAAATAAATGATGTATTCCTATATTCCATTAACCTTTTAACTGGAATTTTTGCTTCTGTACCTTCCGTAGTTATTAATTTCTTTTTCAGCTCATTTACAAGTATTTGGTACAGCAGGTTTATTTTTTGAAATCTTTCTAAATTCCCTGATAGATTTTTCTCTGCTTGTGGAAAAACCTTTTGGATTTGCGGAATTATTTCTTTTCTGAAAAAGTTCCTTGTGTACTTTGTTGATTCATTTGTTGAGTCTTCCACCCACTCTAACATATTTTCTTTAGCAAATTGCTGTATTTCCTCCTTTGTTATTTTTATAAGCGGCCTAAAGCAATTTGTATGAGATTTAGCCGGCATCCCCGTTAGCCCTTCCAGGCCGGTACCTCTGAAAAAGTTCATCAATAATGTTTCAATATTGTCATTAGCATGATGAGCTAATAATATGTGTGATGCCATCTTATATTTTTGCAACTCTTCAAACCACTGATATCGTAATTCTCTTGCAGCTTCCTGAACGGACACTTTATTCTTATTTAAATATTCTATTGTTTTAAATGTTTTAAGATGAAAATGAACCTTGTATTTTTCAGCAATCTCCTTTACAAAATTTTCGTCTCTTTCACTCTCCTCCCCTCTTAATTTAAAGTTGCAATGTGCAATGGAAAAGTTCAATTCTGCTTGTTTACATAGTTCTGCCAATACAACAGAATCAATGCCGCCACTTACTGCAACTATAAAATTGTTGTGAGGGTGCAGCAAGTTGAATTGTTTAAGAAATGCAATGAATTTTTGTAGCAATATTAAATGTTGCAGATTAGTAAATTAAATCGTCGTAAGCAGATTGCAATTCATTATACGCATGATTATCTCCAGCTTCCTTTGCCTTCAACATACCTTTTTCATAAACTTGCACAGCGTTTTTAATCTCATTATTCCTCTCTAATAATTTGGCAAGGTGGTAATAACTTCCAATATAATTTTCGTCTGTTTGTAAAACGTTCTCAAACAACTGTTTTGCTGTTTCATCATCTCCCTGCTTTATATATTCCAATGCAAGCGCATGCTGAATAAAACAATCGTTTGGATTAGTTTCAAGGAATTGCTTTAAACGGCTGATTCTGTCCATCTCAATTACGGTTTAGACTATATTTGCGCCTGATATTTAAAAACAACAGAGGACAGAAAGATCATTTATGAAAATTTTGGTGTGTATAAGCAAAACACCTGATACAACGGCAAAAATAGCTTTCACGGATAACAACACGAAATTCGCCGTTGCTGGTGTGCAGTGGATCATTAATCCTTATGATGAATGGTATGCTCTTGTGAGAGCTATTGAACTTAAGGAAAAGGATGCCTCTACAATAGTTCATTTGGTAAATATAGGAGGAGCTGACTCAGACCCAATAATCAGAAAAGCATTAGCACTTGGAGGCGATGAAGCGATTCGCGTAAATGCAGATACCCCCGATAGCTATTATGTTGCAGCACAATTAACTGAAGTGGCAAAACAGGGGAATTATGATATCATTTTTTCGGGTAAAGAAACCATTGATTATAATGGCGGATCTGTAGGTGGCATGTTGGCTGAATTACTCGATATGCCATACATACCTTTAGCAACAAGTTTCCAGTTAAATGGAAATACAGCAACTATAAAACGTGAGATTGAGGGCGGTGAAGAAACTGTTGAAGTGCCACTACCAGTAGTGGTAAGCTGTCAAAAAGGAATGGCTGAAGCCAGAATACCTAACATGCGAGGCATTATGTCAGCACGTACAAAACCATTAAAAGTTGTAGAACCGACGCAAGCAGAACCATTGGTAAAATTTGCGGAATTTCAGTTGCCACCACCAAAAGCTGGTGTAAAACTCGTATCACCAGACAACGTTGAACAACTAGTTCAGATGTTGCATCAGGAAGCAAGAGTTATTTAAAGATTTACTTCAAAATAGAGTAATGGTTAATTATTGAGTTTTCTAGATACTGTGTTTAGAAATAATATTATATGAAAAAGTTTTTAGGAGATAGAACATGAGTGTATTGATATATATAGATCAATTGGACGGGCATATAAAAAAAGCTTCCATTGAAGCATTAAGTTATGGTTCCAAAATAGCAGAACAAAGTGGTACTGATGCCGAGGCAATTGTAATTGGAAATGTTAATGAAGACCTGCCGTCATTAGGAAAATATGGAGTGAAGAAAATACATCATGTACAGAATGAATCCTTAACACAATTTGATTCCCAGGTATATTCTAAATTAATAGTACAGGCGGCACAACAAACGGGTGCAAAAACTATTGTTTTTTCCAATAACAGTACTGGTAAAGCTTTAGCACCACGGGTTTCAGTTCAATTAAAAGCCGGATTAGTTCCCGGTGCTATAGGTCTACCTGATACTTCAAATACTTTCAAGGTTAAAAAAAATGTTTTCTCAGGTAAAGCTTTTGCGTATGTTATTGTGCTTACTGAAATTTCAGTAATCTCATTAAATGTAAATTCTTATTCAATTACAGAATTAGAAGGAACTGCAGAAGTTTCCTCACTACAGTTATCAGTAGAAACTCCAAAAGTCAAGATTGTCGATTCTTCAAAAACCAGTGGAAAAGTTGCACTTACAGAGGCCGATATAGTTGTTAGTGCAGGAAGGGGATTAAAAGGGCCTGAGAATTGGAAGATGGTTGAAGAGCTTGCAGATCACCTGGGAGCTGCTCTTGCATGTAGCCGACCTGTTGCAGATGCAAACTGGCGTCCACACAATGAACATGTAGGGCAAACAGGAATTGCTATAGCACCTAACTTATATATTGCCATTGGAATAAGTGGTGCAATTCAACATTTGGCAGGAGTAAATCGTAGTAAAGTAATAGTTGTTATCAATAAAGATCCGGAAGCACCATTTTTTAAGGCAGCAGACTATGGTATAGTAGGTGATGCATTTGAAGTTGTTCCAAAGCTGCTCGATGCGGTAAAAAAGCTTAAAGGTGTTGCCTGATCCATTGCTTGTTAGCTTTAACAACAGTATGAGAAAATCAGTTTATGTAAAATCAGTACGTTTGTAATTAGTCATAATTATATAAGTGATTCAGATATCAGTATGAAGAAAATTGAGTTGGAAATAGTAGCCTTATCGCACAGCATAACCCAAACACATTCGTATGCTGTTGTTCTGGGGGAAGTGAATGGATTAAGAAGGCTTCCGATAGTGATTGGTGGATTTGAGGCTCAGGCAATAGCAGTTGCTTTAGAAAAAATGCAACCAAGCAGGCCGTTAACTCACGACCTGATGAAAAACTTCATGACTGCTTTTAATGTTGATTTACATGAAATAATAATATCTGACCTGCAGGAAGGTATTTTCTATTCAAAACTTGTATGTTCTTCCGATAATGATACAATAGAAATAGACTCAAGAACTTCTGATGCACTAGCTTTAGCAGTACGATTTAGCTGTCCCGTTTTTACATACGAGCATATTTTAGAAAGCGCCGGAATACTAATGGAAGATACAAGCACCGGTAAAAAGAAAAGAGCAACAGCAACAGTTGAAGAATCATCAGACAAAAAAGAAGATCTAAAGGCTATGACGCTGGAGGATTTGAATGTTCTCTTGAATGATGTTCTTGAACAGGAAGACTATATTAGAGCCGTAGCAATAAGGGACGAAATAAATAACCGAAAGAAGAAAAACCGCTGACCAGGACAGAATATCCCGGTAATTAAATAAACAGTGATTGTTTTCCCTAACTGTAAGATTAATATTGGTTTACGGGTTCTTAGAAAAAGAGATGATGAATATCACGACCTGGAAACCATTTTTTACCCACTACACTTTCATGATGCATTAGAAGTTATAACTGATGATACATCTCAGGAGGGGGTTGCATTAACTGTTTCAGGTCTGGATCTGAATATTCCTGCACATGAGAATATTTGTGTAAAAGCATATGAATTAATTAAACAAGATTTTGATCTTCCTCCCATAAAGATCCATTTACATAAAGTAATTCCCTTTGGAGCAGGTTTAGGTGGTGGAAGTTCTAATGGAGCTCATATGCTACTATTGTTAAATGATAAGTTCAATTTGCAACTTACAGATCAACAGCTATATGATTATGCATTGAAATTAGGTAGTGACTGTCCTTTCTTTATTTTAAACAAACCTGCACATGCAACAGGTCGTGGTGAAAAACTACAACAGTTAAATTTAGACCTGTCATTATTTAAAACAATGGTAGTATTCCCGCCAATTCACATAAAAACAGCGTGGGCATTCTCTCAAATAAAAGTCAGTGAACAAAACGGATCATTACAAGCAATTTCTAATAAGCCAGTTAACGATTGGAGAGATTTTATTGTAAATGATTTTGAAGAACCAATCTTTTCTGCATTTCCGGAGATCAAAAAAATAAAAGAAGAGCTGTATAATTCCGGGGCAGTGTTTGCCTCTATGAGCGGTAGTGGCTCGGCTGTTTTTGGTTTATTTAATAAAGATCAGCAACCCCAGGTTGATCTTCCTCCTGAATATTTTATAAAAATTATTTAGCAAGTAATAACAGGCTTTCGAACTCAAGTGGTTCCGTTACCATTTGTAAATTGCCACTACTATCAAATGGCCATTGTTCATTAGGTCTATCCCAATAAAGCTCAATACCATTTCTGTCCGGATCGTTCAGATATATAGCTTCTGATACACCATGATCAGAAGCGCCTGTGAGCGGATAATTTACATCTATTAAACGTTGAACAGCAACAGCAAGATCTTTTCGGGTGGAATATAAAATTGCAACATGATACAAACCTGCTGAATTGACTGGTGCAGGAGAAGCATCTTTACTTTGCCACGTATTCAATCCTATGTGATGATGATAACCACCTGCCGAAACAAACACTGCACTATCCCCGTAGTATTGCATTATTTCAAAACCTAAAAGCTCATTATAAAATTTTAATGAACGTTGCAGATCAGCAACTTTTAAATGCACATGCCCGATGCGTGTTGATGAAGGAATTTTATAAGCCATTTTGTTTTGTTAACTTGCGCTTGATATTAATATGCAAAAGTATACTCTACATTTTCTCGCACAGAACCTTGACTTCCTAAATCATCGAAGTTAATTGTTGTCTGAAGTAACTCTTTTTCTCACCTAATTAAATAATTCTTTATGAACTCTGCAACAGCAGTTAATAAATCACAATATTATATAGACCTGGAAAAGAAAACGGTTGCGCATAATTATGAACCGTTACCTGTTGTTTTATCAAAAGGCGAAGGCGTATTCGTCTGGGATGTTGAAGGAAAATGTTATTACGATTTTTTAAGCGGCTACTCCGCAGTTAACCAGGGTCATTGCCACCCTAAGATTCTTTCAGCACTTATTGAACAAGCTAAAAAAATAACCCTTACCAGCCGTGCTTTTTATAACGATGTACTAGTTGAGTATGCAGAATACATAACAGATTACTTTGGTTATGATAAAGTACTACCAATGAATACTGGAGTTGAAGCTGTAGAAACTGCTATTAAGTTGATCAGGAAGTGGGCATATTCTGTAAAAGGAGTTCCGAAGAACGAGGCGAAAATTATTGTTTGCAAGAATAATTTTCATGGCAGAACATCAACTGTTATTTCTTTTAGTTCTGACGCTAAAGCATACAAGCAATTTGGACCGTATATGCCGGGTTTTATTGAAATTCTTTTCAACAACTTAGAACAATTGAAAACTGCTTTACAGGATAACACAGTTGCAGGATTTTTGGTAGAGCCAATTCAGGGAGAAGCCGGTGTAATTATACCGGATGATGGATACTTAAGTACTGCAAAAAAATTGTGCGAAGAGGCTAATGTTTTATTTGCGGCTGATGAAATTCAAACTGGATTATGCCGTACAGGTAAAATGCTGGCTTGTGATTATGAAGACGTTCGACCTGATATTCTGATACTTGGCAAAGCACTTAGTGGTGGAATGCTACCTATAAGTGCTGTATTGGCTGACGATGAAGTCATGCTGAATATAAAACCGGGGCAGCATGGTTCTACTTTTGGTGGCAATCCTTTGGCTTGTAAAGTTGCAATGGCAGCATTACAGGTAATTAAAGATGAAGATCTTGCTAAGAATTCTTTAGAGCAGGGAAATTATTTCAGAGAACAGATGATGAAAGTAAATTCTCCATACATCAAAGAAGTTAGAGGAAAAGGATTGTTCAATGCAATCGAATTACAGCATGAGAATAAAGATGCTGCTGAAAATTTGTGTAAACTATTCATGAAAAGCTCTAATGCTGAAGGCAGAACCGGTTTATTAGCAAAATCAACTCACGGTGATAAAATAAGATTAGCTCCACCACTTACAATTAACAGGCGACAAATGGATGACTGCCTGGCAATAATAAAAGATAGCATAGATCAGCTATAGAATCTAAGATTGTTCTGGAATCGGTTGATCAGGCTTACTCAGGAAGGAGGTTAACAGCATTCCAAAAGAAGTAATAAGTACTACGTATAATGCTGTATGTTTTATAGGACATTCTCCGCCATGGCACATTGAAATCACCAGGAAATTACGTACGGCCCATGCTATATTGAATGCATTGATAAAAATGTTTAAACGGCTGCTCCAAACTTTATTGATGATTATAAGAACAATGAAAATTAAACTAAATAAAATATGAAAATACCCGGGCTTACCAAATGCAGTTCCTGAGGCCTCTACCCCACTGACCAGTATATTTTTGCTTTCAATTGTTACCCACGGAAAGAAGCACGCTGCAATTAAAGCAACAGCACATAATATACCTGCAACTCTCACAAATGACATTTAACGAAATTGCGTTAAATGGTTAAATATTTCGCGTACTGTACATAATTTCCTTGAAGCCAGATATATTAGCTAACTTTTTACTTGTAGTAATAAATTGATGATGAAAATAATACTTGCGTTTCTGATTACTGTCTGCATACTTACTGCTCAGTATTGCAGTAGTCAGCCTTTAAACCAAAAACAAAAATTTACACGAGAAGACACTGTTCGCGGTAGCATAACTCCCGAACGTGCATGGTGGGATGTTTTACATTATGATGTTCATGTTACACCAGACTTTAACAAAAGATCTATATCAGGAAAAACTACGATTCGATATAAAGTCATTACTGACACACGGTCAGAATACTTACAAATTGATCTTCAGAATCCACTAATAATTGATAGCTTCTATTATAATAATAAACTCTATATAAATTATCCATTAAAACCATATTACAACCGTGGCAATGCATGGTATATACCTCTTCCAAGAACAAAAAAAGATGAAATACACAGTTTAACTGTATTCTACCATGGAACTCCACGACCAGCTATTACACCACCATGGGATGGCGGATGGATTTGGCAAAAAGATGATAAAGGAAGAGCATGGATAAGTGTGGCAGTACAAGGTTTGGGAGCATCGGCATGGTTTCCTTGTAAAGATCATCAGAGCGATGAGCCGGATAATGGAGCATCACTAACAATAACAGTCCCTGACACTTTAGTTGCAGTGGGTAATGGAAGATTAAAGAATCAAAGCTCACAAAATCAATTGACTAAATACACCTGGGAAGTTGTAAATCCAATCAATAACTATAATATAATTCCTTATATAGGAAAGTATGTTAACTGGACTGATACAATGATGGGAGAAAAAGGTAAACTTGATCTTAGCTATTGGGTTTTGGAACACGACCTGCAAAAAGCAAAAAAGCAGTTCGACCAGGTAAAACCAACAATTAGAGCATTTGAATACTGGTTTGGCCCTTATCCTTTTTATGAGGATGGATTCAAACTTATTCAAGCTCCTTACCTGGGTATGGAGCATCAGAGTGCTGTTGCGTATGGTAATAAATTCATGAACGGATATTTAGGAAAAGATCTGTCCGGGTCAGGTTGGGGATTAAAGTGGGATTTTATAATTGTTCATGAAACTGGTCATGAGTGGTTTGGAAATAATATAACTACTACAGAT
>MWVY01000400.1_pt1 | contig 10279 bp, 8 predicted proteins | sample 1047251 | NCBI WGS metagenome assembly MWVY01 (sample SAMN06349983, study PRJNA376086) | soil metagenome | isolation source: MS7-5 sample Antarctic (ecotone) soil | place: Antarctica | collected 2015-01-13
GTTATACACCGGCTCTACTTACAGAAGAGCAGATGGGAAAGGTACTACAGGAACAAAATATGATGTAACGGTGATCGGAAATTTTCCAAAGAGCATCACATATAAATCGCAGAATGCTGCTGTTTTTGTTGAAAATATTTTTCGCTTAAGTGACAAATTCTTAATTGTCCCTGGCATTCGTTATGAATATTTACAAGCAAAGGCATCTGGTCGCCACGGATACACAAGTAGTGGAGCAGAAATCATCCTTGAAAACCAGGAACGTAGCCGCGGATTTTTACTTGCAGGAATTGGATCTGAATATCATATAGGTAATACAGAATTCTATGGTAATTATACGCAAGCTTATCGTCCAATGCAGTTTGCTGATTTAACAACACCTCCGACAACAGATGTTGTTGATCCTAATCTGCAGGATGCAAAAGGTTTTAATTTTGATTTAGGTTATCGGGGAAAAATTAAAAGCTTCATTCAGTTTGATGTGAGTGGTTTCTACCTGCAATACAACAATCGCATTGGAGTTATCTCCCAGCAGCGCCAGGATGGAACTTTTTATAATTTCCGAACCAATGTAGGAAACAGCACAAGCAAAGGTTTTGAAGGATACTTTGAATTTAATCCTGTTCGTGCTATTACCTCAAGCACAAATACTGATCTGATCTTATTCACCTCCTACGGGTATACAGATGCTCGTTATGGAAACTTAAAAGTGATCATTAAAGATGGCAATAGCTTAAAAGAAACTAATTTAAAAGACAAGAAAGTTGAAAACGCACCTGAACATATTGTTCGAGGCGGTATAACAGGTGGTTATAACAGCTTTTTATTAACTGGTCAGATAAGCTATGTAAGTGAATCTTTTTCTGATGCTAATAATACAATTACACCAACTTCAAACGGACAGAACGGATTAGTTCCTTCCTATACAGTAGTAGACCTTACAGCTGCTTACAAATTTGCAAAATATCTGAACTTGAAAGCTGGTGTAAACAATGTTTTCGATGAAAGATATTTTACACGCCGGGCTGGTGGCTACCCTGGTCCCGGGTTATTACCTGCTGATGGAAGAACATTCTTTATAAGCCTTGGAGCAAAGTTTTAAAAGGGCATGCTGATTGCTAGCTAAAGAATACCTGAATCATCCAGTTCGGGTGGTTTTCGAATGATCAGGCTGCAGAAATAGTGGTTCTGATGTACCTTTGCAGCCATTTTCCAATAAGTTTTATTAGCCTTTTATGACCAAGCGGTACAAAGAGTTTAAGCATTTAAACCTGCCTTCAATTGAAAGAGAGGTTTTACAAACCTGGCAGGAAGAAAATGCATTTGAAAAAAGTATGGCAATGAGAGAGGGGGCTGAGTCTTTTATCTTTTATGAAGGCCCTCCAAGTGCTAATGGCTTGCCCGGAATTCATCATGTAATCAGCCGTACATTAAAAGACCTGGTTTGTCGCTATAAAACCATGAAAGGCTATAGGGTTCAACGAAAAGCCGGGTGGGATACACATGGGCTTCCGGTTGAACTTGGTGTTGAAAAAGAACTAGGTATTACTAAAGAAGATATAGGTAAGAAAATCTCAGTAGAAGAGTACAATCAAAAATGTCGTGAGGCAGTTTTAAGGTACAAAGACAAATGGGATGATCTAACCACAAAAATGGGCTATTGGGTTGATTTACAAAATCCATATATCACATTTACTAATGAATACATTGAAAGTCTTTGGTGGTGCTTAAAACAATTACATCAAAAGGAGTTGCTGTATAAAAGTGTATCTATTCAGCCATATTCACCTGGTGCCGGAACAGGTTTAAGTTCACATGAATTAAATCAGCCGGGGACATATAGGAATGTAAAAGATACAAGTGTTGTGGCAATGTTCCGCCTCACCCCGTCCCTCTCCGCAGGTGGAGAGGGAGAAAAAAATTTTTCTGGCAAACTTTTGCAAACAGCAAAAAAAGATGCTAATAACACTCCTTCTCCACTTGTGGAGAAGGGGAAGGGAGACGAGGTCTTCTTTCTCGCATGGACTACTACCCCGTGGACGCTCCCATCAAATCTTGGATTAACTGTAGGACCAAACATCGATTATGTTCTTATAAAAACATTTAATCCATACACACATCTTCCCATAAATATAATTTTAGCTAAAGCAGCTATACCCCGATATTTTAAACCTCAAGGGGAAAATGGGGATTTCAATGATTATGTTTCCTTCTCCACGAGTGGAGAGGGCAAGGGTGAGGTCCTTCCCTGGAAAATTTTAGCTGAATTCAAGGGTAAGGATCTTGAAGAAATGCAATACGAGCAACTACTTCCTTATGAAGCAAATTCAATAGAAGCTGTTCGTGCGATAACACCTGATCCAAAACCATTCAGAGTATTATTAGGAGATTTTGTAACCACTGAAGATGGTACAGGCATAGTTCACACTGCACCGGCATTTGGTGCTGATGATTTTCGCATTGGCAAAAAATACAACATTGGAATTCTTACACTAGTTGACAGGCAAGGAAAATTTGTAGATGGATTGGGGGAATTCAGCGGCAGGTATATAAAAGATTATAAAAGTGAAGAGGGCTATACAGACGTAAACGTGGATATAGCTGTTAAACTTAAGAAGGAGAACAGGGCATTTAAGGTTGAAAAATATGAACACAGCTATCCTCATTGCTGGAGAACCGATAAGCCTGTAGTTTATTATCCGCTTGATGCCTGGTTTATTAAAACAACTGCATTCCGTGATAGAATGGTGGAGTTGAACAAAACAATTAAGTGGAAGCCTGAATCAACCGGTACCGGACGATTTGGTAACTGGCTGGAGAATATGGTTGATTGGAATTTAAGCCGGAGCCGTTATTGGGGTACTCCATTACCTATTTGGAGAACTGAAGATGGTGAAGAAGAAATATGCATTGGGTCTATTGAAGAACTTAATAATGAAATCAAAAAAGCAAATGAAATTTTAGGTGGCGACGTTAACACTCATTATTTGCATGATGGCATTCTTGATTTACATAAACCATATGTAGATGAAGTGATTTTAGTATCAGGATCCGGAAAGCCAATGCGGCGGGAACCTGATCTAATTGATGTATGGTTTGACAGTGGTGCAATGCCTTACGCTCAGTGGCACTATCCGTTTGAAAACAAAGACAAAATCTTCTCCGGCCAGGGAGCAGGTCGGGAGGATGCCTTTCCTGCTCATTTTATTGCTGAAGGTGTAGATCAAACAAGGGGATGGTTCTATACATTACATGCATTAGCGGTTATGCTTTTTGATAGTGTTGCTTATAAAACGTGTGTTTCCCATGGGTTGGTTTTAGATAAGAGTGGCAATAAAATGAGTAAACGCCTTGGAAATGTTATAGATCCTTTTAAAACAATAGAGCAGTTTGGAGCTGATGCCACAAGATGGTACCTGATAACCAATGCTTCCCCCTGGGATAATTTAAAGTTTGATACAGAAGGAATTAAAGAAGTACAGCGTAAATTCTTCGGTACTTTATACAATACATACCAATTTTTTGCTCTTTATGCCAACGTAGATGGTTTCGTGTTTAAGGAAAGCTATATTCCCGTTGAACAAAGACCTGAAATAGACAAATGGATACTTTCTTCATTACAAACATTAATAAAAAAAGTAACTATTGCTTTTGATGAATATGAACCAACACAGGCAGGACGATTAATTGAAGATTTTGTAGATGAAGACTTAAGCAACTGGTATGTTCGTCTTTCCAGGCGCCGGTTTTGGAAACCTGCCCGCCGCAGCTCAGGAGCTGCTATGGCAGGCGGGGGAGAATATGAACAGGATAAGATTTGCGCTTATCAAACACTTTATGAATGCCTTGATACTACTTTACGTCTAATGGCACCAATAGCTCCTTTTTTCAGTGATGAGCTATTTAATGCACTCAACACAGTTACGGAAAAGGAGAAAGAAGCTTCGGTGCACCACGTTTTCTTTCCTGAAGCTAATGAGCAGATTATAGATACTTCATTAGAAGAAAGAATGAAGATGGCGCAAGATGTTTCATCGCTCATTTTATCACTACGGAAGAAGGTAAATATAAAAGTGAGGCAGCCGCTGCAAAAAGTTCTGATTCCTATTCTAAATCCAGAAATGGAACAACAACTTAGTAAAGTTGAGGAATTGATTCTGAGTGAAGTAAATGTGAAGGAGATCGAATATATAACTGAAACCGAAGGTTTTATAAGCAAAAAAATAAAACCAAACTTTAAGGCATTAGGAAAAAAGCTTGGCCAAAACATGAAACAGGTAATGACATCGCTATCTCAGATGTCACAGCATGAAATAGCGGAATTTGAATGGAAAAGTGCTTATAACTTAAAGATTAATGAAGCGGAATCAATTGAATTATCCATTAATGAAGTTGAAATTATTAGTGAAGACATCCCTGGGTGGACAGTTGCCACAAAAGGAAACTTAACCGTAGCACTGGATATCAAAGTATCCCAGGAGCTTTTACAAGAAGGCCATGCAAGGGAATTCATTAACAGAATTCAAAAGATCAGGAAAGACAGCGGCTTTGATGTAACAGATCGTATTAAAGTTTTAGTAAATGCTAATAATGGCATAAAACAGTCGCTGGCTAAGTTTAATAATTATATTTGCGCCGAAATTCTGGCAGATAAGCTGGAAATAACTTCACATATAGATGGTGGCACTGAAATAGAGGTTAATGATAACCCGTTGAAGGTCATCGTTTTAAAAAATGGGTAATCCACATGGCAACAAAAAAACAAGCACCAAAAGCTGGCCGTTTTAAAGCGGAAAAAATTTCAAAAAAAACCACACCTAAAAAATCCACCCGTTCTGTAGACATTAAAGCTTCTAAAAAACAAGTAAAATCTTCCAAATCAAAACCTGTTTTGGCGAAGTCTTCTAAAACTACTACCAAATCAGCAGGTGGTAAATCACTTCCTAATATTAAAAAAGCCGCTGGAGGTAAAAAAGGTTTAACTGGAAAAGCATCTTCAAAACCAGGAAAGAAAACAGAACCTGTATCTAAAAAACCTGCAACGTCACAGTTTAAAAAAACTCTCACTGCCAAACAAGATGTTGGAAGGAAAACTGCAAAACCTGTAAAAAAACCTGCTGTTGCAGCAAAAACCCATGATGAAGTAAAGCCTGCAATAAAACCTTTAGAGAAACCTGTAAAAAAGGAGTCAAAACCAGTTGTTATTCCAAAAACATCAACAACTAAAGCTGTAAAGTATCAACCTGAATTTACTAAATCAGTGTTGGACCAATCCCAGGAATCGTCTGTACCTACCATGCGTTATTCAGATAATGAACTTATCGAATTCAGGGAACTGATCAACAGGAAGCTTGATACAGCTAAAAAGGAACTTGGTTACCTACAGGGCTTAATAACCCGTAAAGATGAAAGCGGCGATATTGAAGATGGCAGGTACATGACTATGGAAGATGGTAGTATGAGTATGGAAAGGGAGCAGCTTAGCCAAATGGCAAGCCGGCAGATACAGTTCATAGATCATCTTGAAAAAGCTATAATGCGTATTGAAAATAAAACTTATGGAATTTGCCGCGTTACAGGCAAACTAATTGATAAAGCCAGGCTTCGGGCAGTACCACATGCTACACTTAGCATTGAAGCTAAGCAGACGATGAACAGATAATTTTTAATTGTAAACCCTGGTCTTACCAGGGTTTTTTGTTGCCATATTTCATTAATTTTCTTACCAGCAATTTGGATTGTTACCTTTAATGATTATTAAAATATTTACAAGAAGATCTTCTCAATTTAGCTTAGTTGAACTGGCGGTATGACAATTCAATTTGAATATGATAAAAAACAAGTAATACAAGCATTACGTTATCATTTTCTGAGCCGTGCCGAGATCCGAATAATGATTATAGCTGTAAATGTATTTGCATTAATGTCAGCAACTCTATATTATCTCCATAAAATAACACCACTTGCTTTTTTAATCGGTTCATTATTATGGTTTACTTTAATGATATCTTTTTGGTTTGTTTTACCCAGTGCCGTATATAAAAGAGCATCTACATTCCGGGACCACTTTATTATGAAATTTGAAGAGGATTCATTTTCAGTGGGTAATGAAAGAGGTTCCCGTTCCTGGTCCTGGAAAAAGCTGAGTAAATTTATAGAAACACCGCACTTTTTTCATTTATATTTTGATAGTCGTTCTTTTTTCCTTGTTCCAAAGAGTGGTTTTGCTACAAGTGATGACATTTACCAAATGCGACAGTTATTGAAAGCTAAAGTGAGGATGTAGATAGTACTTGCTTTTACTTTAGTAACTAAACTTTTTATCAGCCATTCAGAAAAGTTAATTATCTTACAATAAACCAAACTAACAATGAAATATTTTTTAGCCTCCCGCCATAATTTATTGTTCATTTTTAGCTTTTCTGCTTCAGTTTTTTCTCTACTATTTCAGCACAAACCGAACAGTTTATTACTCTTAGTACCTCTTTTTCGTTAACACAGAAGCAGCAAGAAATGAGAGAAAAAGTTATGAAAAATAGTTTTTTCAAAAATGTACAATTTGTTACGCTCGGCAACTTGCCTTCCATTCAAAAGAGTGGTGTATTAAAATTTACCATACCTGGTAGGTTGGGGATTATTGAAGCTCGTGCAAAGAAAGTAAAAGCTAAGTCGCTCACAAATTATGAATGGTATGGCGAAATTAATAACGGATTAGGATACGTTATTGTTATTAACCACAATGGAAAAATAACGGCAAGCATCAGCTTGCCGGACAGTGAAGTCTATGAAATTTTTTACACTGACAGGAGACGCTTATGTTGAGCTTGCCGGAATACAGCAACTTGATCTTATTGAAACAAGTATAGATGAAGATTTGACTATCTTAAGAACTAATGCAACAGTACAGGCATTACGCAATTCTACTTATGCAGACATGGTCATTCTGTTGACCGATGGACCTTATGGCGATGTTTATGGACAAGTTGATATTGTTGGTCCCGACGAACCGAGAGCTTATGGCATTGTTGAGGCTGAAAGAGCAACAAGCAGTGAAAAAGTTTTTACTCACGAAGTTGGGCACTTATTTGGCGCTAGACATAATGATGATGCTTATGCTGATTATCAGAGGGGACGTATTTTCTATCCTTATCCATTTGCCACTTGCAGAACAGTAATGGTATCGGGTATAAAGGATAAAATTCTTCATTTTTCCAATCCTGAGGTATCGGTAAGCGGTACTGCAACAGGAACTTCTTCCCGAAATAATGCACGCTGGATAAATGAAACAGCCTTAATAGTGAGAAATTTTCGACTAACCTCTTTCAGACCATTTACAGCATCTGTTATAGGTCCTGGTCTGGGAGATGCATGCACTCCTTATACAGCAGAAGCTTCTGTAAAATGTGGTCCTTCCCCCTATACATATGAATGGTATACCAGCGAAGATGGGTTCAACTATGGCCCACTGGAAGGTACAGGCGAAACTTTTACTGCCACACTACCCTGCATTACGGGTATCAATCATTCTTATTATTATTTTAAATTAATTGCCCGAAGCAGCGATGGACAGGTTTCAGAAGCAGTGCATTCTATTGTTGTGCAAGGAGACGAAGGACCACCAGTTACAATGAATAAAGGGTTAGAAGCAAATGAAATTCAATTAAATAATACAGATATTGTAATTAACCCAAACCCCGCTGATGAAAAAGTTATAATCAATTTTTATCTGAATAGCCTTCAACAGGTACTAATAACATTGTTGGATGCAAATGGCATTGTAGTGAAAACGTTACATACCGGGATGTTAGACGCCGGAACTCATAATAAAACTGTTCGTATGAAAGAAATAAACACCGGCATCTATATAATAAAAATTACAGGGAATGGATGGGTAAAATCGAAAAAGCTGGTTATCGTGCATTGATATGTGCAATTTCTCCCAGTTTAATAATAAAATGATTTATGAAAAACATATTGTTTATAATAGGGTTATTTTTCCTTGCGGGCTGCGAAAAAGGCCTTGAATCTTTTGGTTTTGCAAGGGCAACTTTCAACAATAATGAATGGAGAGCCGATCAGGTAAGATGCAGAAGAGATAACAAATGCTTTAACAGGTATATCGGACTGGAGCTGAAAAAAATAAATAAACGAGGCTATATAAGAGAAACTCTGACACTTAGCTTTTATCCTATTCAAGGGCCGCAAAAGCTTTACAAGGTAAGCACCCGCCCCCTTGGATGCAGCAATGATTCTTTAAGAATCTCTGGTTACTATAAACATACTGACGATGGTGACGTTGTTAGCCATTTTTATGAGCTTCTTGAAAGTGAGAATAATTATGTGACGATTACCAACTATAATGAAAACAACAAAACAATTTCGGGAAACTTTAATCTCACATTTATTCTAGATAATTATCCTAATGCGCCGGATAAGCCTGACACGATACGTGTTACAAATGGAGAGTTTTATACAAAAATTATTTTAGAATATTAGAATATCGGAACAGGCAAACCCTACAATTTCTTTTCCATTATATAATGAGGAATGGTGATCTCTTCGAATTCATCACCTATTTTTTCGTAACCCATTTTTTCGTAAAACCCCACTGCATTTTTACGAGCATGCATAGTGATCTTTTTATAACCTCTGTCACGTGCAAGATTTTCTGCGAACTGCATAAGTGCTTTTCCAATACCTTTTCCTTGTAAGTTATCTGGTACGGCCATTTGACGCAAACGCACTGTTTGAGGGTCTTCTTCCACAAGCATGCCACATCCAAGCATCTGGTCGTCTTCATAGGCAGCAATCAGCAAATTATCTTTTTCTTTTTCTATTTCTTCGTTAGAAAATATTAGCCCCAATGGCCTTCTTAAAATATCGTCACGGAGCTTAAGCATCTGTTGATATTCAGCGCTTCCGTGATCAATAATTTTCAGAGCCATGGCTAATGTTATGTGGTGAATTTACAAATATCTGCATACTCAACCATCCTGAAAAGATTTCTTAGTAATATATTCATCATTTCAATTTTTTCTATTTGCTTTGTGGGTCTTTAAATAAATTTAGTTTTACTTTAAAACTATATTTTTGCACCACTATAAATAAACTTTAGAATATGTCAGACATTGCAGCCAGAGTAAAAAAGATCATAGTAGACAAGTTAGGTGTTGATGAAGCGGAAGTAAACAATGAAGCTTCTTTTACAAATGATCTAGGTGCCGATTCGCTCGACACAGTTGAACTGATCATGGAATTTGAAAAAGAGTTCAATATTTCCATTCCGGATGAGCAGGCAGAAACCATTACTACTGTAGGTCAGGCAATTGCCTACCTTGAAGAACACGCTAAATAACCAGTAATACTGCGTTAGCTACTAACTGTGAATTTTATACCGCCTTTGATCTGTTCTGGCAGCAAAGGCGTTTTTATCTTTACACAAACACACAGCAGGTAATTATGCAATTAAAAAGGGTTGTTGTAACTGGAATGGGAGCGTTAACGCCGTTAGGGAATACCGTAACAGAATATTGGAACAATTTGCGAAATGGTGTTAGCGGTGCTGATTTCATTACTTTGTTTGATGCAACAAAATTCAAAACCCGTTTTGCCTGCGAGATTAAAAATTTTGATCCTACAAATTATTTAGATCGAAAGGAAGCACGTAAACTGGATCGTTTTACGCAAACAGCTTTGGTAACTAGCGATCAGGCGGTGAATGATGCAGGTATTGGAGAAGATAATGTAAACCACGACAGGGTAGGTGTTGTATTTGCCAGCGGTATCGGTGGTATTGTTAGTTTCCAGGATGAGGTGATTAATTACGCAAGAGGGGATGGCACACCAAGGTTCAATCCTTTTTTCATTCCAAAAATGATCCTTGATATTGCTGCAGGACACATTTCCATGAGGCATGGTTTCCGTGGGCCAAACTTTGCAGTGGTAAGCGCCTGTGCATCTTCCACAAATGCAATGATGGAATCATTAAATCTCATCCGTTTAAACAAGGCGGATATCATTGTTGCAGGTGGTGCAGAAAGTGTTATCAGTATTGCAGGTGTCGGAGGATTTAATGCAATGAAAGCATTAAGCGAAAGAAATGATGATCCTAAAACAGCATCACGTCCTTATGATAAAGACAGGGATGGATTTGTTATTGGTGAGGCAGCCGGTGTTTTAATTTTTGAAGAATTGGAACATGCATTAAAACGTGGCGCAAAAATATATTGTGAAGTAGCCGGTGCAGGTGCAACTGCTGATGCTCATCATATTACAGCAC
>MWVY01000401.1_pt1 | contig 10272 bp, 13 predicted proteins | sample 1047251 | NCBI WGS metagenome assembly MWVY01 (sample SAMN06349983, study PRJNA376086) | soil metagenome | isolation source: MS7-5 sample Antarctic (ecotone) soil | place: Antarctica | collected 2015-01-13
TATACATTGACTTTGAGTTGGACGCCGACGAACAGCAGCGCCGGGTGATTCAGCTAGCTGAAGGCATGAAGATGGACGTACCGGAAGACTTCAAGTATGTCTCAGCCCTCGGCTTCAAGACACACGACGCCGTCGAGTTCGCCCTCTCTGTGTGTAAAGAGAACGAAGTCGTCATGGTGGTGCTTGACTCTCTAGGACCCGCGATGGTGGGTGACATGGCAGCGGCAAAAGATGTGATCGAGTTCCACAACTGCTACATAGCGCCGTTCAAGGCTGCGGGCGGCACACCTATCCTGGTCGACCACCAGGCACGCCAGCAGGGCGGAGAGGGCTATCAGAGTAAGGGTGCGTTCGGTTCGGCCTACAAAGAACACCTGAGCCGCAGCCTGATCCAGGTCGAGGCCGGCGACCGAAGTGCCGAGCGCGGCACCCTGAACGTACGTCTCAGGCACAAGAAGACGAACTTCGGTGTGTTGGCCGAGCCGTTCGACGTTTCGCTGTCGTTCTCAGACGAGATGATCGTCGCAACCACACGTGATCTCACGTCGGCGGATCGTGCACAGGAAGCCACCCTGAACGCCGAGGACAGGGTTGTGGCCGCACTCGCGGACGGCGCTGCCTACCCGGACGAGATCGCCGAGGCTACTGGACTTGCCCGCAGCACGGTTAAGAACAAGATCAACAACCTCAAGAAGTCAGGAAGGGTCGAGGCTACCGGTGAGATCCGGGGCCAAATGGAGCAGGTACAGCTAGCGGACTTAGCGGCCCTGCCTATTAAGGGCAAGTCCGCTAAGTCCGCTAGCGTAGATCCCGGACAAACCACCCTCGACGAGCCCGACCTCATCAGCGTCGCCGAGTTCTTCGCCCACGCGCCTGGCTGGCTGACTTCTCAGCTGAAGATCTACGACCAGGATCCCCAGACGCACTTCAGGCCACTGTGCACGGCCGTGGCCGCCGAGTTGCTCGGTGATGGCCTACGCGCCGCTGAGGTCGCCGATGAGGTCGAGCAGGCGCTAGAGGAGAGGAGGTGAGTAGCATGAAGTGCTTCTACTGCGAAGAGGAGATCACGCCTGAGGATGAGGTTCAGTCTTGGCGGGAGCCGACGCCGAAGTGCGAGAAGTGTCGCGAAGACCCCTGGCGCGTGATCGAGTACATCCGCCGCCGTGGCGGATTTGGGGAGGTGCACGGGCGATAAGACAAGTCGTTGTAAGGATGCTCCGGCGGTGGTCGCACACCCCGGAGCCGGACCACAGAAAAGGAGAACCACTGTGGACGAGCACACTATATCGCCAGCTGGCGATCCGTTCATTCCCGCGCCGCGGGACCACGAAGCCCCCCACGCGTGCTGGGACGGCTACGTCTACATCGGCCACGCCGTCGAGGCCGACGGCGAGGAGGTCGAAGAGATCTCGACCTACCCCTGCCGCCGCTGCACCAGCGGCCCAAGCTGATGAGTACCGACGAGTACATCACCCTGCTTGCCTGCCTGGGCGACATACAGGCGGCAGTCGACGCCACCGCGCTCGACGTCGAGCGGCTGCTCGACGCGAACGGTATCAGGGAGGACGACGACCTCCAGCCGCCTGAGTGGGTGAACGGCGACTAGCAAACCCCTGATCGCCCCGGCCCTATACCGTTAGCGCGGTGTGGGGCCGGGGTTTTCTTATGTACAGAACTAGACCCCCCTAAAAGCTGTACATAAGAAAACTGCTAGTCAGCACGCTCGGGCTTTAAGCCTTCGCTTGTCAGCACTCTTCTCTTTCGACCCCGCAACGGTTGCGGGGTCGAAAGAGGAATTCAGCTAGTCACCGCCGATGCCGGGTCCGCGGCGGTGACACCGAACTTCGCATAACCGGCGTTCTCGGAAGTCAATATTGATAAGGTGAATCAAGAACCATTCATTACATTGTTATGTTTGATTTGCCTGTAATTCGGGAGGTGTGGGCCATTAGGGACGGGGACGAAGGCCCTTAGGCGCAATCCTCGTGTCGCTGTTATGCGAACTTAACCCGAATCTCCTGATATCTCGCCAAGATGCCTTCCTGCGAGGTCTGCGCCACGTGTTTGAGTGGCCGTGCATAGACGACGCCACCAGCGCCAGCAAGAGTGGTGCTCGCTACCTCGGCGTTCTCATTCGGCGACGCTCTTTTCCACGCCTCTAGCGCGATCCAGTCTTTGATTGGATCAGGCACCGCGCCGGCGAGCTCACCGTCTAGCTGAACGCTGCGGGGGAACTGTCTAGCCTGGGTAGCTGAGTACTTCTCACCGAGATACGGGCCTAGCCGGTCGAGCCGATCGGAGGCGGTGCGGACGTGGCCTACTGCTACCTTCCCTTCGTGGTCTATGTTGAAGTCCGATAGCCTACTCATCGCATCGGACGCTGTCATATAAGGTGCACTCATGCTGCTACTCCTATCTCTTTACGTTGCCACTGCCACGACCAACAATTTAGGCACAGTGCGTCGACACGATCGTCGTGATCGGAAGCGCGCCAGGGTTCATAACGATCATGTCCACTCTCTGAAAGTTTCATGGTGAAGTTCTTCAGCTCCCTCGCCAGCGCGTTCACTTCCCTGACGCCGCCGACGTCCTCACCGAACACCATCCGCCCGGCACGCAGCTCGGCGTAGCACGCGTGCACGAGATCACGCTTAGGGACGTTCAGGAAGCGCCCTGTACGGCCCACTGAGCGTCCCGAAGTGATCTGGACGGGGTAGAGCCTCACCTTGGGTCCTTTCAGCAGGAGAGCCCTTTCTCGTAGCTCGCGCTCTACCATGTCCCTGACGCCGCGCCCGACGCCGGTGCAGTCGAGTGCCAGCCCCACCGTGCCCCGCCCCAGGGCGTAGACGGTGTCGACCAGACGCGCAGCGATATCCTCGTAGTCCTCGTGTGGTGGCAACGCCTTCATGAACTTCAGGCGTATTTCGTAGGGGTGGGTGTTGGAGATCTCACCCGCCACTGGCAACACGAGCTCGGTCACGCACACCGCCGTTGGATCACCAGCCTGGCCGAGGTCGGCACTCACCATGTACTTCATAGCCAAATACCTCCTAGATCTACGGGGGGGTGATCTCCGCGACAACCGCCCTGGACGATCTCGTCGGTGAAGACCTGGTTGATCCTGTTCATGAACTGGCAGTAGTACTCCTGCAAGAACCAGTCAGGGTGCATCTCGTCTTTCTCTTCCTGCAGTATCTCGGGATCGACGTTCGCCTGATCAGCGGTAACCATCGACTTTTCCCACGCATTCTCAGAGTGCCAGAGGTCGCTGAAGAAGCCCCTCCTGCCACGGGGGGTCGAGAGCAAGATCATGTCAGCGCGGGTGCGTATCCTTGATGGTCTGAGGGAGTTGAAAGCCAGATCGTCAACCTGTGCCGCCTCATCCACAATTATGAGGTGTGGACTGTAGCCCCTAGTGGTCTTCTCAATGGCTGCCCTGGTGAGGATACGAGAGCCGTTAGCCAGTACCAGTTTCTTCTCGGTGTAGGAGCGGGCGGGTATCGGTCTGCCTGCCTCCTCGTAGATCTCCTTAGCCATCCTCAGCACTTCTATAGCCTGATCCTCACCGGGTCCTACCACCAGCACGGTCTTGCGTGGCTCCCTGAGCACCGTGTAGATGGCGATGAAAGCTGAGGTGGTTGACTTGCCACTCTGCCTCGACCACAACAGCATCTTACGGCTAGCCGTACTCTGCACTGCCGCTACCTGATGGGGATCTAGATCAAGGCCGACCGAGGTCGCGAACTCTACCGGGTCGTCTGGAATGTCCCTACGTAGGGACAACCCCTGGTGAGCCCTTATCGCTGCCCGCCTGGCCAGCCTGGCGCGTTGTTCAAGACTCGCCAGGCTCACCACGTTCGGCCTCCATAAGGTCTGGCAGTATCACGTACTGACGGTGAAGCTCACCCTGTAGGCGGATGTAGTCTTTGATCTCGGCATAGCCACCCTTCACTGCCGTTAGGGTGGCAGGGTCAAGCTGGCCGGCCACGGTGAGTTCTACCAGGGCGCGCAGCCGCGTCTTATCGGCTTCGGCCTCGCGGTTGTGCTTATAGTAGGCCTTGGTGTATCCACCCTTAGAAGTGTTGCGCTGCCGCTCGGTCTTGCGCCTCTCAGAGTGGTGGTAGCAGTCAGCATCCACCGCGCCCTGAGGGCACTTGCATCCTACTCTTTTCGGCTTGTCTGCCGCCATATCACGCACCTACTCTGATTGGAGGTGGGGGGACGGGGGCCCAGAACAACTAAGAAGCCCTTCTCCGTTCGCTGGCATGAATTCAGCACCCCCCACCGTGCTGTGGTAACGGGAGGGGAATCTCCCGCCCCATCCATTGATGGCTAGAGCTGATTCTTCTTCGACGTTTGGCGAAGAAGAAGAGCCGGCGCACGAAGAGGAGGACGCACGCCGGCAAGCGAAGCTGGTGATGGCGCTCAACAGGGGGATGAGCCCTACCCACGCCTTACGGTTAGTGGGACACCATCGCATCGTTAACTAAACCTGGTGCTGTACGTCGAAGAGCCTGGCGCTATCTAGGACCTTCGCCCCGTAGAGATAGAGCATCCGGTAGCGCGTCGCGTGGCGATCAGGATCGGGTAGGGACTCGGCGTCCTGAAGCTGTGAGACGAACGACCATGCCGACGGATGGCCAGCAATGGAATGCGTAGTGCCAGCAACCGGCAGCGCGTTGGCGACGACGTTCCTGGACTTAAAGATCCTGATCCCAGCAACCTCACCGACAAAGTTATTCAGGACGGTGGAAGGCTGCGCGGTAAGGAACTTCGAGTTCTTCCTCAGAGCGCCAACCACGGCGGGCGACGTGATGAGGAAGCGGCCGTCCTGTGGGATGTCCGCGTTGTCCATCACAACCGAGAGATCTACGAGTTCGTCGTAGATGTCGCCAGTTGCCAGCGAGCCTATGCTCGTGTTGGCAGTGGAGCTGCCGGAGTAGAGGCCAGCAATGTAGGAATCAATCGTGTCGGCCAGCAAGTAAGCGCTGCGCCTACCAGCTTCTTCGATGATGTTGCCCTTGAGCTGCCGCTGGTGAATCTTATCGATGCGGTAGTCAACGTCTTTGGCCTGGTTCACCAAGAGATCCTGTGAGGTGTCGGTGAGAGGCGGATATGTCAAAGTCGTGGTGTCCGCCGTGTACGTAATCACGCTGGGGTCGTTCACTGAGGGGATTCGAACCCTGTCGCCGTAGGCGGAGAGCTCGCCTTCATATTTGGTGTTGATCACGGCTTCTTGGCCGAATACCGTCGATTTCTGAAGCCGGGCGAAAGTCTGGTCCGCCCACACTGTGGGGAATACTGTTGAAAGCGGCAAAATGGGCTCCTATTCAAAGCAAGGGTTATCTGTCGTCAGACCCACTGCTTCAAATACGCCCGTGAGCGGCGTGCCCGGTGAAGCCCCACCGAGAGGGTGTAGGCATTATACGCTAAGCCGTATGTGTGTTGCAAGCTGCTCGACCCCGAGCAGCTTGTCACATGCCTTACCTAAATGCGTCGATGATACGGTGGAAGTTAGACAGCCGCTCTTCACGCGTCATCTGCTGCAAAGACTCCTCCGTGATCGGTTCGTCCTCGGTGCGCACGCTGGTGTCGACGCCCTTCTCGACGATCACGTGATCTTCGCCGAAGAGTTCAGGCACCACGCCGTGGGTGTCCTTGATCCTGCGGCGTATGGCGTGGGCGCGGTTGGCTGGATCAGACGTGTCGGGAAGGTCGACCATGTCGGCGTGCTTCAGGATCAGATCGTGGCGTGTCTCATCCACCCCCATCTCCCTGAGTACGTCTTTGGCGTCGCGCCTGAGTAGCGCAGTCTCGGCCTCCTCGGCGCGGCGTCGGTACTCATCGGCACCACTGTCGCGATCCTGGCGCCGGACGTCCTTAGCCACGCGCTTGGCGTAGAAGGCGTCGACTTCTGCCTGGTCGTTGAACGTGATCGGGAACTCCATTAGCTAACCTCTTTCTGTTGTTCGGTGATACGGTCCAGTAGTCTGCGAGACGGGGTCGCCGCCGGCGCCGACCCCGCGCCGATCGCCCCGACCTCGGCCTGAATCCGAGCGTCGTCCCAGTCAGGGTGCAGCGTGCGGATCATCTCCTCTTGGGAGATCGCACCAGCATCCTTCAGTGTCTTGAGCGTCTGTGCCTGCTCGACCTCGTCGATCGGCATACCATCACCCAGCTCGACCTCGGGGATAAAGGGTTCGATCTCGGAGCGGCCCAGGATCATGGCCATGCTGATACCAGCCGCCGCACTAATAGCTTCTTTGGCTTCGGCGTCCTTGCCGAGCTTGGTGAGCAGCGTCATAACCTGCCTGAGCTCGAGAGCTCGGCCACTGTCGACCCGGCCGCCTTCAGAGAGTCCCCACGAGGACATGCTGTAGCCTGAGAGGGTCACTATCAGCTCCCTGACGTGATCCAGGTAGCGGATGTGGTCCTCTGAGTCGAGCCTAGGCTGGACGTGGGTGACAAGCTCTTTCGGTGTGCCGTCCACCGGATCTACCTCAGGGTGAAGAAAGAAGACCCCACTGGCGTCGACGAACCCGTCTTCGTCGGCCAACTTGTGGTGAACAAACGTGGTGGGTTTGGATCTCTCTAGCTTCTCACGCCCGATGGACTCACCCTCGTTGAGCTCGTCGATCAGAGCCTCCGATCCCGCAACATCGCTGACGGCGTCTGAGTTGTTGTCCCACTTGATCAAAGTACTACGGTTCAGAGTGGTGCGTACCTGCTGCGCCAAGTCCTGAAACTGCGGCGGGCCGGCTCCCAAAGACACAGGCTTGCCGATGCGTGTGGTGGTGCCCTTGTACAGGGTGCGCCTGACGAACCCGGTGCCGTGGTGCTCGAAAAGTCGCCACACTTCATTCGTCTCATGCTTCACCTCCACGCACACGATGCCGCCGTCTGTGAACCTTCCGTAGCGCTCGACCCAGAAGACCTGATCAGCAGGCTGGAAGTCAACCAGTGGGAACCTATCCGATACGTTGTCGTCGCGAACCACGCGCAGAGCGCCCGTGCCCTCAGCGGCGATCTGCTGGGCACTCTTGAACAAGAACTTCCTGAGATCGTTGAACTCAGCCCACTCATCCAGGGTGCGTTGTTCGAGATCACGGCCTTCGCCGTATGAGAGCTTGGGTGCCACCGTGAACATGAGCTGTGCGCTTAGGCGGAAGATCGAACGGGCCAGTGGTGGCGGCGTGAAGTAGCCGGCCTTCTCTTGCGTTCGATCGGCATCGTTTGGAACGTGCAGCTCCGGGTGGTGGGCGAACATATCCTGCGCATCGTTTACCAGGTACCTGCGGTACAGGCGTACCTTGGCGATGCGTGCTTGGTCAGCGCGTGGCGGGAACGGTGCATCGTCGGCCCGCCCCTTCATAATGGCGTCTATCTCAGATATATGCATGCTTAGCCCTCCGTCCACCTGGAGTACGCCTCAAGCAGCGCACCGCCGGCGTCCGTTCCGGCTTCACCGGGCGTGCCGCGCCGCGACAGCGCGCCCACGGCCAGGGGGGCCATCGCGATCAACGGTTTCAAGACCTCGGTGAACTCGTCGATCTCCGGCCTGTTGCCCTCGGCATCGGCGATCCAGAAGTGGGTTTCGTCGCCGACGGGCTTGTAGCCCAGCGATTCTAGGTATTCGAAGGCGAAGAGAAGGCTCTGTACGGTGAACTCGTGCTTTATCCGCCGCACCTGCGCCTGATCCCCTTGGTCCTCAAAGTGCACCGGCGCATCGGTGAAGAGCCGGCCAAACGGCACGCCGTAGCCAGCGGCGATCTTCATGACCGTCTCCGCGTGGGGTATGCGCTTGCCACTCTCGGCGTCGCCTAAAGTGGTCGCCGAGATCCCGATCTTCTTTGCGGCCTCGACGAGACCCCAATTCTTTTCAGCGCGAACTACGCGCAGACGGCTTGCGAGATCCCGCATCACCATTGTAGTCACTGTAGCCACCCTTCCTGTGTCGACAACATTGTCATAGCGGGATGGTACAGCACCTGTGTGTGTGTTGCAAGGGTTGTGGTAGAGAACCAACTATGATAGTCTCTAGAAGCTGATTCAAGAGTAGAGCCCCCGAGACGTTTTGGCAGACACATCGGAGGCTCAAGATATAGGAAGGCAGGGTGATTGCCCTCAATCGATCACTATATCACTAGCGTCCAGTTCTAGGGCGCAAGCGTTCGTTTCAAGAAAGCGCACCAGGTCTGAAGACCACACGCGCACCAACGAAAGGAGACGCCCCATTATGGGTATCGCCACAACGAAGTCCTTCGCGGACATAGACGAAGGAACCCAAGTAGTTGTCGAGATCGACAACGCCACCTACGACGAGGAGGGCCGCTTCGGCCCTGCCGTCGAGCTGACGCTGGATGTACTTAAGCCTTCAGTGCATGCCGGAGAGACCATTCTCTCTACCTTTAGCCTGTCCCAGCCGCGCCGCTCTAAAGTACGCGACCTCAGGGCAGACGGCTTCGACGATGAAGCAATCGCCGAGGTCCTGAAGAAGAAGGGCTACGTGTTCGAGACAATCGACGATCCCGAGACGCCCAGGCTTGGTGGCGCACTGCACCGCATTGTGAAGGCGATCAAGAACGAAGACAAGCGCGAGATCAAGAAGTTTCTTGAGGAGTGCCAGACGTTCGACGCTCTTGCCGACGGCCTTGTTGGCGGGCGCTTCGTCGCCATCACCCGCACGGACAACAACGACTACACACGCATCGACGGGAAGAAGGAAAAGCTACTCGCCCGCGTGATGCCCGGCGTGCTGGAGGCTGCGCCTGCACCGGCCAACGGGAGTTCCGCTAGCGAACCCGCCGTCGCCGTCGACGATCCTGAATGGGAAGACATCCCGTTCTAGTCTAGGCAAACGGAAAGGGCCCTCGATCGAGGGCCCTTTCACTACCTACGAAGGAGTATACACAATGATCACCGAAACTACACCGGCGATAATCGCCGAGAACATCCCCGAAGAACTGCGCGAGCTCGCCCAATGGGTGAACTGGCGCTTCGAGGAGCGCGACGACAAGCTGACGAAGGTTCCCTACACGGCGGGCACACTTCGCCGGGCGTCTTCTACTGGCCCAGCGACCTGGTCGACCTTCTCCCAGGCCCTGGAGGCCTATGTGTTCGGCTACGACGATCTCTCAGACATCGAGCACAACGAACCGTCTTACGACGGCATCGGCTTCGTGTTCAGTGACGACGATCCGTACTGCGGGATCGACCTTGATAAGTGCCTCGATCCCGAGACCGGTGATATCGCGCCGTGGGCCTTCGAGATCCTGGATCGCGTCGGCGACGACGCCTACACCGAAGTCTCGCCGTCAGGGACCGGCATCCACGCCATCGTCCGTGCCCGCGTACGCGGCGGTGGGATGCGCAAGGGACCGGTAGAGATGTACAGCCGCGCCCGCTACTTCACGATCACAGGGTGCCCCCTGTGATCGGCGACGGCCAGGCCGGCGTGGACTGGCTGACAAGCCGGATGGATGCCGCCGACGCGGCGAAGGCCAAGACCAACGGACACGCGACCCCGGATCGTGATCCGGGGTCGCCGACCCTGACGGACGAGGAAGTAATCGAGCTGATCCGCGCAGCAGACAACGCGCCGAAGTTCGAAGCACTCTTCGACCACGGTGACGTAGACACCTACCACGGTGGAGACGACTCGGCCGCCGATCTCGGTCTACTCGGCATACTGAAGTTCTACACACGGGATCCTGGGCAGCTTGAGAGTCTCTTCTCGTCTTCGGCACTGGGCCAGCGGGAGAAGTGGCGGCGTCGGCGCGACTACCGCACTAGGACAATCGAGAAGGCGATCTCCGACGTCGGAGAGACGTACCAGGGTGGCCAGGAGAGGAGCTATCCGATAGGCATAAGCGTAGCGGACTTAGCGGACTCGCCCTTAATAGGTGGGTCCACTAAGTCCGCTAGCGTAGAAGGACCGAAACTAGAGTTGGTGACGTTCGCGAACAGGCCGTCACCGCCGCCGAGGGAGTTCGTCGTTGACGACCTAGTGCCACGCCACCACGCCACCACACTCTACGGTTGGGGTGGCACGGCCAAGAGCCTACTCGCCATGCTGCTGGCCCTGAAGGTCGCAGGGGGGTGCGACGAGTTCTTCGGACGCACGATCTCTGTACACGGCCCTGCGCTATACATTGACTTTGAGTTGGACGCCGACGAACAGCAGCGCCGGGTGATTCAGCTAGCTGAAGGCATGAAGATGGACGTACCGGAAGACTTCAAGTATGTCTCAGCCCTCGGCTTCAAGACACACGA
>MWVY01000402.1_pt1 | contig 10267 bp, 15 predicted proteins | sample 1047251 | NCBI WGS metagenome assembly MWVY01 (sample SAMN06349983, study PRJNA376086) | soil metagenome | isolation source: MS7-5 sample Antarctic (ecotone) soil | place: Antarctica | collected 2015-01-13
CCGCTCCGCACGGAGGGCTTGGCTCGGGCAGCAGCGATGGTCGAGGCCGACTACCTCGTGCGCGACCCCCGCCCCGGGGACCAACAGGACATTATGCGCGTACCCAAGTGATTCAACTAGGGCCGGGACTCTCACGGGGTCTCGGCCTGAATCGTGCTCTGCCCCACCCGCACACCCTAACTTCGTTGATAATATACACGAAGTAACTACCGCATAATACCTAGGTGAGATCTCCCCCACCTCCTTGCCCCACCCCGATCGGGGTGGGGCGATGCGGGGTTTCAGCAATTCAGCATTTCGGGTACGCGGTAGCGAAGTGGTAATCTGCTAGTAGTTATCGTTCTTGTTCCGGTAATCTACCGTTAGGTGCGTGCGTAGTTCGTGGTAGAGAAATTCTCGGAAGTCCATTCTGCGGTAGGTCCTTGCGGTAATCAGCTACCGAAAAACTTGCGCCACCACGGCAGTCTTGCCTTCTCGAGCTCGTCTTGGAGCTTCTCTGCCCTGGCCCTCTCGACGTCAGCTCGTTCCCTCTCACGCTCCAGGGCATCGCGTAGGGTGCTCTCGGCCTTCTCTGTGAGCTCGTTTCTCCCTCTAGAAAGGCCCAGCTGGTATCTGAGGTCCCGAACCTCTTCTTCGAGCCTCTCAGAGGCATTTAGGGGCGTCTCAGGGTGTTCTGGCTTCGCCCGGGCGGGGCGATCACGATCATGGACAGCGTGCATAGGTATCTTCCAGCCACGCTCGCCGCTCTCCTCTGGTCCTATGCCTTCGAGTTCGCCGGCCCTTAGCATCTGGCGTATGCGGCCGGGGGTGAGCTTGAGGATTCGGCCAGCCTCATCGACGCTGTAGAAGTCTTCCCCAGAGCTATCGCTCGTGCGTTCGCTCACAGTGGGATGCTAGACCATTAGGGCCGTGGTTGAAAGGCGCTTAGGAGCCAGCCTCGTCGCTCTGGCGGGAAGCCTTGGCGTAGTGGTCGGGAAGGTTAGGTGAGAGTGGCCGCTGCCTACAGTCTTCACACTTACCAGCCCAACTCAGGTAGTAGGGATGAACGCAACCCAACCTCTCGGCCTTCTCTAGCGCCGTCGCGGCGCCCGCGTAGCGTCCACCAGCCTTCACTTTCATCCCGCCGTCTCGTCGCCCCGGCCGACCGGCACACCGAGGAGGAGTTTGCGCCGTACGAGCACGTTCCTGGTGGCGTCCTCTGGCCCTCGCTTCTTGCGCTTCTTTCGCTTGGGCCGGGGACTTTCGTTATGGTTGTTACGCCGCGGCACCACTCACTCCTCGTCGGAGCGTTGTATGAAGGCCGGCGCACGAAGGAGTAGACGCACGCCGGCCGAAGTGATGGTGCAAGCACAGGCTCAAGGAGGCCTGCCCGCGCCTTGCAGCTACGGGACACCATCGCATCAATCTACTGCCACTTTGACGAGAATCGTGGATTACGGCCGGGCGTGAATTCACGCTCCAACCTCGCCGATGCGAGACCAGGCCCACCGACCGCGATGCCTGCCTGCTTGGCCCGCTCCTCCAGCCTCTTGCGGCGCAGATCCTGGCCCTTACGCTTGCTGACGCCCGTGTGCGGATCGATCTCCTCGGTGGCGCTGGTGTCCATGATCTTGAGTCGGCCGCGCCCCTTCTGTCTCTTTTTCAGCTGTTCGTTAGCCAAGTAGATTGCCGTGCCGGTGGCGATAGCGAGGTCGTCATGTTCACCGCTTCTGTGAACGATGCGCTCGTAGCCCTCTTCGGAGGAAGGCTCGCGGCGAAGGTTCTTCAGCTCGCCGATCAGGGTTGTAGCGTGATTGAGCCGAGGGTCGACACCGACCAGTTCGTTTGAGGCGGCCGCGTAAAGCTGCTGGAAGACTGTGGAACGGGGCACGGTGAAGCGCTGCGGCGAGATCCACCGCGGGTTTGCGGATCCCTTGGTAAGTGCGTAGCTGATAATGTGCCGGCCCAAGTCGAGGCCGCGTGCCAGGTTGTCGACGACGGGCCAGCCCGGCCCACCAGAATCTATAACCATTTGTGGCGGAAGGTGTCGGCCACTCTTCTGATCTATGAGCCACCACTCGGGCGACCAGAACTCGTCGTGGATGATCTGTTGGATCTCGTCGTATGGCGTACCGATTGGCAGCCGCACGAGGTCGCGCACAGCGACAGACATGGCGAGGTAGCGCTTGCCGCGGGTGGTACGCCTACTCTGGGGCCGCATTTCGGCCACGCACCAGGCTGTGAAATCCTCCTGGCGCCCCAGGTCTATCGAGAAAACGATGGCGTGCAATGGGTTATCTCGGTAACGCTTGGTGTCTTCTAGGTTCACGTTCATGCGATATCCCTTTCTCTGCGTTCTTTCCACAACGGCTCCGAGGTGTCGACCAGCTCGAGCATCCGCTCTACCTTGCGCGCCTCGATCCAGGCGTCTTCGTCCTCGCCGAAGACGCAGAAGTACTCGCGCTTGACGTAGCGGTCGCCGAAGTTGATCCGGTCGTCGTGGATCATCTCGTCGGTGATGAGAGAACTCTCGGTGGCGGTGGCCGTATGTGCCTGCCAGATCAGATCACGGTCGCCGCGGACCCACAGACGATGGAACCAGCCCGACGCCGCCTTGGCACTAGTCAGCGCGACGATCGAGCCTCTCGTCGCCGCGACGGAGGGGAATAGGGCCTCAGCCAGGTCATCTGTAGTCTCGGCCGCCTCGTCAATGTAGACGGCCGCTGGAGCATATCCGACCACGGTTGCCTCAGATCCCGGCAACGATATCAGGCGGCTTCCGTTGCCAAGCTCCAGGTGCAAACGACTTTCGTAGGCGACACCCATCGGCCTGCCGAGGTCCCGATAGGCCAGCAGTGCTTTACGAAAGAGTTCTTGTGACTGGGGTAGGGACTTCGAGACCATCAGCACCAGCGCACCGTCGTTGAACATCGCGGTGTGTAGCGCCCTGATCGCAGCGACGGTTGACTTCCCAGTCTGGCGGCTACACAGGTACAGTTGCCTGGGATGCTCGGATCTCAGCGCCTTCAGTTGCCACGGATCAGGATCTCCCCTCACGTCCCGGAAGAGTTCTGCGGGATCCAGCTGGTAGCGAAGGGAATCCTTCACTCTACCTCCCGCAGCGCCTCGGCCACCGCGTAGCGTGCATCCTCATAGGGCACCAGGGCGACGAGGATGGCGTCTGAGAGACGCGCGTAGTCAGGGTGGTCTACCAGTGCCAGATTGATCGTGGAGGTGCCTTCCTGCTGTAATTCGCCGAGGAGCTTGGCCAGCAGCTCGAGCTGCTTGGATGCCCTATCGATGGCGGCCAGCATCACACGATGATCGTGTGCCTCTTCGGCTTCCTCGAGTACGTCCATAGCCTTCAGCCTGAGTTCCTCGACCTTGGCTAGCAGGTCATCCGCCCGGCCTACCTCCATGGCCTGCGAAGCCTTAACCAGCAGTTGAGGGATGTGCTCACGATGACGCTGAACGGCGCTGTGCCCCACCCCGTATTGATTCGCTATGCTTCGATTAGAAGTCTTGTGCAGGACCAGGTCCTCGTTAATCAAGACGGCATCCTCGTGGGCGCAAACTGTGCAGACCTGACCCATCAATCGGCCTCTAGTTCCTCTGCCTTCTGGAAGACGGCCTCGGCCTCGATCTCGGCGAGCATAGCCTCGACCCTGAGACGCGTTGCCTCTGCCGCCTTGACCTCACCTACGTCCCGAAGGCGTTCGGCTACCTCACGCCGAACGTAATGCGGTAGGTTATCCCGCGTCAGCACTTACCTCAACCTCTTCAGCCTCACGACGTGCCGCAGCCTGCACCTTGCCGCTCCAAGGCCTCAAGCCCCCACCCGACGCCGCGAAGACATCAACCGTGGGGGTCGACATCTCCTCGATCTGCTTCGCCTCCGTGCTGTCCCCGGCCTCGGCCCGCAACCACGCCAGTACCTCGGTGATCTCCTCCTCGTTCGGCGGGCGGTATAAGCCATGAGTCATGATCCACGTGGTGTCCACGCCGTTGCCCGTGATCTCGGGCGGGGCAGGCACCTCGACGTACTCGCCCACGCCTGTCAGGGACTGCTGGAGACCCATACGCTGCGACCGACTACGTCGGACTGCGGCCAAGGCGGCGAGCTGCTCGGTGTTGGCCTTGGCCGCCGCCTCGAAGAGACCCGCCTGGATCTCGGTGGCGTGCTCCGTCAGGAGGGTTGCGGCCTCGGCCTCGAGTTCGCGAACGAGGGCGGTGAGGATGTCCCTCTCCCGCTTGGCAGCCGAGAGATCGCGGTCAAGTTTGTCGGCGTGCTTGTCGCCGGGATCCTTCTTCCCATTACGCTTGGCGTCCAGGCCGGCCACGATGTCCAGACTCTTGGCGTGCTCTCTCTGAGACTCGAGCCTGACCACGAGGGACTCGGCCATCTTCATCTCACGGCTGGCCTCGTTTATCTCTTTGCGCTTGTCCTCAATAGCGGGGACATCGACATTGAACTCCCGCAACCTTGGGATCCGCATCGTTCTCACTTCCAAACCGCCCGTCTTTGCTTACGAACCAGCGCCTGAAAATTCTTGCGGAACTCTGCCTGCTCTTCGTCCGTACGCTCCGATTTCTCGGCACGCTCGAGTGCCCTCTCGGTGGAGTCCTGGCGCAGAGCGTGCAGGAGATCCTGGTTCTCCACCGGTGTCCGGCGAGGCATTACTTCGACCGCTTCTTGCTGAGAATACCGTGGTTGCGGGGGATCTTGCGCTGTCCCTGCTGCGCCACCCGACCGAGCCTGTCAGCGCTGCCGCCGGTGATGATGCCCCTGCCGCGACCTACTCCACCTGGTTGCTTCTTTGCCATGATCATGATCCTTTCTCTAGTGTGTTGCTTCTAAATAGGTGGGGACGGTCTGGGCCCATGAGTAAAAAGCCACTGCCGTTCGCCTGGAATACGAGGAAACACGCGTATGTCTGACACGTGCAACCGGCGCCCCACCACCGAAGATGGAAAAGTTAGGCATTGAATGCCGCTTCTTCTTTCATCGCTAAGGTGATCTCGTTTATCAGGGACTCGGCGTGCAGCAGGTAGGCACGCGCCTGTAAATCCGAGTACCGGCCCATGCGCAGGTCGCGAAGCCCCCGTCCCAACTGACGGCGACGGCCCCGATCTTGCGGGCGCTGCCACTTGTGCGCCGTCAGCGCGGCATGAAGCATCCTCGACTCCTCGTGGATCTCCTTCCACACCTCGAGAAGCCCATCCTGCGTATCGTGCTCGCGCACGTGGTCGTCCCACTCGTCGGCGGTCATCCCGTGCAGCCGGGCATGCTGACGCCGCGCCCAGGCGTGTGCCGTCGTCTCTTCGCTGGGGGCCTCCCCCAAGAGTTCCTCGACCGGCACGCTGTAGGCGTCGGCCAGCTTCTTCATGGTCGCCATCGTGGGATGGCGGCGGCCTCGCTCAAGGTCCGAGAGCGTGTCTCGGCCGATGCTCGCCCGCCCGGCGACCTCGACGAGGCTAAGCCCTCGCTCGGCCCTCAGCACACGTAGTTTGTTAGACAGCGTCACTTATAACCTCTCCTCTCTTTGTTTAGTCGACTAAACGAATCCATGAACGGTATTATACAGAAACACGCCCGATATATCAAGACGTTGTGGAACGGTGGTGGATCGGGGTGTATACTGCCAGGATAACCATAAGAACAGACCTGTGGCGACTGGTCAGATAGCACCACAGGCCCGATCAGGAAAGTAGGTGGAAGTATACATGAGAGCGATAGATCGCGTCGTGGAGCGCCTGGAAGGCGTCAAGTTCCGCGACGGCAACTTCACGGCCCGCTGCCCGGCACACGAGGATGCCGAGCCCTCTCTCAGCATCGGCGAGGGCGACGACGACCGGGTTCTGCTGAAGTGCTTTGCGGGATGCACCGCCGAGGACATCGTGGCCGCCCTCGGCCTTGAGATGTCCGACCTGTTCGCGGACGGGGGGGAGGGGGGTGTCATCCCCCTAATCACACGTGCACAGGTGCACACCCCCGACACCCCCGAACTCAAGCTCGTTAAGGGCGGCCGGGAAAACCCCGAAAACGTCACACTGGAAGCTTACGCCGAGTACGTCAAGCTGCCGGTAGAGTTCTTGAAACAGTTGGGCCTGAGGGAGCTCCACTACGTCGACCAGAGGGCGGTCAAGATCCCCTACCTCGACGAAAAGGGTGAGGAGGCGTGCGTTCGCTTTCGCATCTCTTTGGGCGGACAGCCGAAGATAAAATCACGCAAGAACGACAAGCAAACCCTGTACGGGCTGCAGTCCCTCGGCGAGATGCGGAAGTCCAGCTTCGTGATCCTGGTCGAGGGTGAGTCCGACACACAGGTCGGCTGGTACCACAACCAGCCCGTGCTCGGCGTCCCCGGTGCCGCCGGGTTCCGGTCTGAGTGGGCCGAACTCCTCGACGGTTTCGAGGAAGTCTTCGTCGTCGTCGAACCGGGCAAGGGCGGCAAGACGTTCTGGGAAAGGTTCGCCGCCGAGGGCAAGCTACAGGAACGCCTCTACAGGGTCGAGCTCGCGAGCGCCAAGGACCTGCGCGACCTGCACATCCAGGATCCAGACCGTTTCGCAGAACACCTCCAAGAGGCCCTCGCAACAGCCCGCCACTGGATGGACATCGCCGAAACGGAGACCCTCGAACACAGCCGCAAGGCGTGGGAGAAGTGCTCGTCCCTGGCCGCCGAGGAGGACATCCTGGAGAGGTTCTACGAGACCCTGCACGCAAGCGGCGTCGCCGGCGAGGAGAACATCATCAAGATCCTCTACCTCAGCCTCACCAGCCGCCGCCTGGATCGGCCGGTGTCGGTCGCGGTGAAGGGCCCGTCCTCCGGCGGCAAGAGCTACCTCGTCGAGCAGGTCTCTAAGCATTTCCCGGAGAGCGCCGTCTACGCCCTGACCGGCATGAGCGAGAAGACCTTGGCCTACTCAGAAGAGCCGATCAAGCACAGGTTCCTGGTCTTGTACGAAGCTTCTGGAATGAACTCCGATTTCCAGACTTACTTGATCCGCTCGCTGCTCTCTGAAGGCAGGCTCCGCTATGAGACGCTCGAGAAGGGCGACAAGGGCATCGAGGCCCGCGTCATCGAGAGAGAAGGCCCGACCGGGCTGATTGTCACGACGACGCTTGCGAGGCTGCACGCCGAGAACGAGACGCGGATGATCTCCGTCACCGTGACCGACACGCCGGATCAGACCTCTCAGATCCTGGAGGCCCTGGCCGACGAGGACCTCGAGGTGCCGGACCGCGAAGAGTGGATATCCCTGCAGGAGTGGATCGAGGGTGCCGCCCAGCGCGTCACGATCCCGTTCTCCAAGGAGCTCGCGAGGTTGATACCGCCAGTCGCCGTCAGGCTGCGCCGCGACTTCAAGGCCATCCTGAACCTGGTGAAGGCCCACGCCCTCTTGCACCAGCACACCCGCGAGATCGACAGCGAGGGCAGGGTGATCGCCACGGTGGAGGAAGACTACGCCGCCGTGCGGGAACTCGTCGCCGACCTCGTCGCCGAGGGGGTCGAGGCCTCTGTCTCGGAGACGATGAGGGAGACCGTGGCCGCCGTCGGGAAACTACTCGTCGGGGCCGGCGAGGGCGACGATAGCGAAGCTGACGAGGACGCACTCTTCGCCACCGTCAGGCAGGTCGGCGACGCACTCGCCCTCGACCGCTCGGCCGCCCAAAGACGGCTCTACGACGCCGCCAGCAGGGGCTACCTGAAGAACCTCGAATCCCGCAAGGGGCGCACCGCCAGGTACCGCGTCGGCGACCCGCTGCCTGAAGACGTTGTGGTCTTGCCCACGCCCCGGGAACTCACGCTATGCACCTGTGCACCTGTGCACGTGGGATCGGGGGGATACGACCCCCCCCTCCCCCCCCGTCGGCTCACCACCGACGAAGTTCTCACGATCAGGCGGCTCGCCGCCGAAGGGATGGCACCGAAGACGGCCCTCGAGTCGGTGCTCGCAAAAGGCTGATCGCCCCGCCCCGATAGGCCCTGCCTGGGTGTCCTCCCAGGCAGGGCCAGACGCATAATACTCTGGAAACCCCCTCGCAAGGTATTATGCATGCATAGCCATTCGGGACGTGGCTATGGGGGAAGGGGGGGGGTGCTACCCCCCCGATCACAGCTGCACACGTGCACACCCCCCTTTCTTTTCCACATCGGCTTGCATTGTGTAGGACGATGTGGTATCTTATGACTGTACCAAGTAGGTGCACTGCCGAAGAGCGTAGGAGCTCAAGAAGTGGCAAGACGGCACCAGGAAGGAGGTGATTGATATGGGATACGGATCAGTTAGTTACGAGCCCTTCACCAGCATGCAGGCCCACCTGAAGATCACCGAAGTCGAGGAGGTCGACGGTGCGTTCGAGGATACACCTCGGCAGGTCAAGTGCGAGTTCGAGGTCCTCGGTTACGAGGAGTCCGAAGACGACGGCGAGGAATGGGTCGGCTGGACGTTCACGGATTGGTTTGGCTTCTCGGTCGACAAGAAGACCGGGGATGTCGGCATCAGCAAGTCGGCAAAGGCCAAGCTACCAAACATCATCCAGGCGGCTCTCCATCCGGACGGCCAGAAGGTGATCGACAACGGCACCTTCGAGCCGGAGATGCTCAAAGGCAAGGAGGTTCGCGCAAGGGCCGTCCGTTCCGGCAAGAACGAGGACGGCGACCACAGCCGCATCAAGGCTGAGTCTCTCATGCCAAAACCCCGCGGGTCGAAGCTTGTGCCCGTCGCGGTCGCGGCCGAGGCCGAAGAGGACATCGATTTCAAGGACATCCCTCTCTAGCCACTGTAAACCGGGCCGGGTGGTAGCACACCCGGCCCCCAATCTAAGGAGGCGCTATGATCGCCCCCGCAATACCGACTATACAGCAACACCAAGGCGCCGAACAGGAGAGGATCGCCTCCTCCATCGAGCGTGAGTACGCGATCCAGAACCCTGAGCCCCCGAAGCCGGGCCTCCCTCGGGAGGTCGCCACCCGGGCCGAGAAGGGCTTCGACCTCCTCCTCCGCCGCCGGGCCCTTATTAAGCACGTGGACGAGGACCTCTTCCTCGTCCCTGCCAACGAGGCCGGCCCAAAGAGGCGCTACCGCGTGCACTACGGCGCGGACAGGGAAGACTGCACCTGCACCGATTTCAAAGTGCACAACGGCGAGGTCGCGTGCAAGCACCTGCAGTGCATAGGATTGATGTTTGCCGCCCGGCGCCGAGTCTACTCGACCTGCCAGGTCTGCGGTAAAAGTTCGCGGGAGAAGACCCTGGTCGGCCGTCGAGGTGATCGCAGTCGCCACGGTGAACGTTGGTGCCTCTCGCACCACCCCGAACACGGATCCATCTCCGGCGACGTAACGACAGCCGCCCTGGTGGCGATGAGCTAATGAGGGCCGTTCACGGCCCTCATTGGGTTCACACTCTGGTCGATTGCGCCGGCGTGCGGGGATGAGTAGTGCCAAGACGCAACAAACATAACCCGAGCCCTTCGGCCAAGCGAAAAAAGCGCAAGAAAAAGCGGGGTCCCGAAGATGGCACCAAAAACGCGCGTATACGTCAAACACCCTGGATTCGTGACCCCCGGGTGGGGCTGGTGGAGGACTTCCATACTGAAGAGGAGGTGATACATGGATAGCTAGAGCGCAGGTTTGGGATATTGCCAAGGGGCCGGGACACGTAACCGTATACAGGTCGCGGCGAAAGCTGGCACAACACCCGGCCCCCACTACTTCAAGGAGGAGAAACATGACGGAACAGAATGTAGCTCCGCTGGAACCGACGCCGTTCGGCGCAGCGGTGATGGACCTATGCCTGGAGCGGGGCGTCGGGAACCCGCAGAACCTAAGGCCGCTTCGGGACGACCAGCACAAGGCGCTCGAAGGCCACATGAACGGGGTGTCGGGGGGCGGAGAGCCCTGGGACCTGTGCTTGGATGTGGCCCTCGCCTTCGGCATTGACCCCAACGACTTGGTCACCGAGCGGGACAAGCGGGACAGCATGAAGCTGTCGATGGCCTACACCTTCGGGGAGCTTGCCAAGGCGACGCCGTAGCTGCCTCGTCTCAAGCAGCGTGTACCGACCGGGCCGGGGTATCCTAGCTTCGCTGGGGTGTCCCGGCCACGACATGAGGAGGAGCATGGAGACCGAAGAACATCTCTACGCCATCGGCATGGGGAGCGAGGCGGATTGGGGCGCGGGGCGCGGAAGCTTCTACTATATCGAGGATAAAAACGGCGAGAAGTGCATCCCCGTGTTCACGTCGCCGGAGCGGGCGGATAGGTTCGCGCAGGCTAACTT
>MWVY01000403.1_pt1 | contig 10263 bp, 6 predicted proteins | sample 1047251 | NCBI WGS metagenome assembly MWVY01 (sample SAMN06349983, study PRJNA376086) | soil metagenome | isolation source: MS7-5 sample Antarctic (ecotone) soil | place: Antarctica | collected 2015-01-13
CACCTCAAATTACTTTCGTTAAACAGGACAATCAGAAAACCGTAGTCCCGAATATATCAGCTGCAGGCAAAAACAATGGTTTTAATATTAATATGGAAGCAGCCTTAAAATATGACTCATCAAGTAATATTCTGAACGGTTACCTGGTAAATAAAAGGTTTGAACTTTTGGAGGGAATTATCAAAAAACATGTCATCATCAAATCATGTAAACTATATGGAAATGAGTACAACAATTTAATAGTTGAAGTTGATTTTACAGGGTCTCATAACGGAAAAATGTACTTAACCGGCAAGCCAGTTTATAATACTTCACTGCAAAGAATTGAAGTTGAAAACTTAGAATTTGATTTGCACACAAACGATTTCTTATTGAAAACCGCTAAGTGGCTTTTCAACAAAAAAATTATTTCTGAAATTAAAAAGTATACTGTTTTTGGCCTGGAGAATTTCTATACAACTGCAGCAAATGGCATTGATCAATGGCTTAACAAGGAATGGACAAAAGGAATAAAAGGAGCCGGTAAATTAAATGAGATCAGGCTGACAGGCGTATATGCACTGCCGGACCATTTGGTAATTAGAAGCAACTGCACAGGAAATTTGGCAATAACAGTTACTGAAATTAACCTGCCTCTGTAAACTCTTTTACCAGCGTTTGTTTAATTATTTTTTTTGACCTGAAGGAAAAATGCCTTTGAGAAAAATAACTGAATGCTATCACTATTCCTGCTGTTATAACAAGTGACGGAGTTGGATACCACCCTATAATTTCTACAAAGAATTTAAGCAGGACGTAATTTAATAAGATACAAAGCAATGCCACAAGGAAATACCTTACCAGTTGAATTCTTCTGCGTAAATAAGACCCATGAAACACAACATACATACTTAAGTAAAAACCAATAGGAAAGGTGATACAAAAAGCAATAATGAATGCAGCAATATGCGGGCTGATGGCTAACACTCCCAACTCAACCACTTGTTTTTTAAGTATGTAATTGTATGTAATGAAGTAAATAAAAATGTTCAATAAAGTGTTACCTCCTCCACATGAAGCATACCGGTACATCTGCAAGGTCATTTGTTTTTTGAAGGGAGGATAAAAAATATCCACTACAGATAATATGCTATTCCTGATCTTATGATGTACCCGTCTCATTTAAGGTGGCGAAGTTAATTTCTATTTACACTGCTTGTATTCAACCTTTCGTTAATACAATTGCAGCTTTTTGATGAGGCTATTTTCAAATAAGTAAATTGCGCCAAAAGACAGGTAATGACCATTGTTGCGCAACTGAAAGAAGAAACAGCAAAAGCTATAGAATCAATATATAAAATACCATCATTTGCTGATGATATTCTTGTAAATCAGACTAAACCGGAATTTGAGGGAGATTACACTGTCGTTCTCTTTTCTTTGGTTAAGTATCTAAAAATGCCGCCTGAACAAATAGGCAAGCAAATTGGAGATTTTTTGTGTAAGGAAAATAGTGAATTCATTACAGATTACAATGTTATTAAAGGCTTTCTTAATCTGACTATCAACGATAATTTTTTGCGTGATTTCTTATTAAATAATTACGTTAAACAGGAAGTAATCACTCAACCGGCTAAACACAATAATATTATAGTTGAATACTCATCTCCTAATACAAATAAACCAATACACTTAGGCCATTTACGTAATAATTTTCTGGGATGGAGTGTTGCGGAAATTTTAAAAGCAAACGGAAATGCAGTGGTAAAAACCTGTATTGTTAACGACCGTGGTGTACATATATGTAAAAGCATGGTGGCATGGCAACTTTTTTCTGACGGTGCAACTCCTGAAAGCACTGGTATAAAAGGCGACCACTTTGTTGGAGATTACTATGTTCGATTCACACAGGAGTATAATAAAGAAATAGAAGAACTGGTGAAGGAAGGCATGACAAAAGAAGAAGCAGAAAAAGAAGCTTCTATCATGCAAAAAGCACAACAAATGCTGGTTGACTGGGAGAATGGCAGGCCTGAAGTAATTGAATTATGGAAAACAATGAACAACTGGGTGTATGCAGGCTTTGATGTAACATACAAACGTATCGGCACCGATTTTCATAAAGTATATTATGAAAGTGAAACATACTTATTGGGCAAAACTTTTATTGAGCGGGGACTTGAGAGTGGAGTTTTTTATCGTAAAAAAGATGGAAGCGTGTGGATTGATCTAACGGATCATGGTCTGGATGAAAAGCTTGTTTTGCGGGGGGATGGAACATCAGTTTATATTACCCAGGATCTTGGATTAGCACAACAGAAATATGAAGAGTATAATTATGATCAGAGCCTTTATGTGATTGCAGATGAGCAGAACTATCATATGAAGGTGCTGAAGCTGATCCTGAAAAAGCTTGACATGCCTTATGCTGATGGGATCTCTCATTTAAGTTATGGAATGGTGGAACTGCCGACCGGTAAAATGAAAAGCAGGGAGGGAACCGTAGTGGATGCCGATGATATAATTAATGAAATGGTTATTGAAGCGGAGAAGAAGACCAAAGAACATAGCAAAACTGATGAATTTACTAAAGAAGAATTATCAGAGTTGTACGAAACAATAGGTTTGGGAGCATTAAAATTTTTCCTGCTTCGTGTTGACCCGAAAAAGAGGATGATCTTCAATCCTGAAGAATCCATAGATTTTCATGGGTTCACAGGTTCATTTATTCAATACACACATGCTAGGATCAAGTCAATCCTGAGGAAGCAATCGGCAATTAACAATGGGCAATCTTCAATGAACAATAGACAATTAGCAACAGGAAACTTATTAAAATTAGAGAAAGACCTGTTGTTATTGTTAGAGCAGTTTCCTGATGTGATTAAACAAACTGCGTTTGAATATAACCCGTCTGTTATTGCCATCTACGTTTATAATGTTGCAAAGACATATAATACATTTTACACGGAACACTCTGTGTTGAAAGCAGAATCAGAAGAAAAGAAATTGTTACGCTTACAATTGTGCGAAATGACTGCAGGTGTTATTAAAAAAAGCATGCAGCTATTAGGGATAAAAGTTCCGGAGAGGATGTGAATATTACCTAAGAATTATACCACCAAGCGGTGGCAAATTCACCAGCATTCTGTATATCTTTCCTTTTTTGTCAACGAGCTTACGAGGTATTTCATTATTTATAAAATTTCCCGAGCCTCCATATTTTTCTGAGTCGCTGTTAAAGATCTCTTCTGTATAATATTTCTTTGACACTTTTATCGGCCATTCTTTATGCGGCACAGGTGTTAAATTCAATATGATCAAAAGATCATCTTTTTGTTGTTTCCCTTTTCTACGGTACACAATTACACATTCATTTCTATGATTCAGGTCAATCCATTCAAAACCTTTTACATTGAACTGCTGCTGGTATAGTGCAGGATTTTCAATTAAAATTTTATTAAGATCCCTAACACATGATTGCAATCCTGCATGAGGTTTATATTGTAATAAATACCAGTCAAGTTCTGATTTGTAATTCCACTCAGATGTTTCTCCGAACTCATTGCCCATAAACAGCAATCTTGCACCAGGATGCGTCCACATATACGTATACAGCGCTCGGAGGTTTGCAAACTTTTGCCATTCATCTCCGGGCATCTTGTATAACATTGGGGATTTGCCATGCACCACCTCATCATGACTAAGCGGCAATTTGAAGTTTTCATCATAGTAATACATCATACTAAATGAAAGCTTGTTTTGGTGATGTGGCCTGAAGAATGGATCAATTTTAAAATAATCCAGAGTATCATGCATCCACCCCATCATCCATTTCATTCCAAAACCTAGTCCTCCCTGGAATGTTGGTTTTGTAATAGCAGGCCAATCTGTAGATTCCTCAGCAATTGTTTGAACATCCGGAAAGTCGCGGTAGATAGTTTCATTTAGCTCTTTAATGAATGCTATTGCTTCCAGATTTCCATTACCTCCAAATTCATTTGGTTCCCATTGGCCATGTTCACGTGAATAATCTAATTTCAAAATAGATGAAACAGCATCTACCCTTATCCCATCAATGTGAAATATATCAAACCAAAACCTTGCGCTGCTTATTAAAAATGATTTTACTTCTCCCCTTTTATAATTAAAAATATAGCTGTTCCAGTCTGGGTGAAAGCCTTTCCGCATGTCTGCATATTCATAAGTGTGCGTTCCGTCAAACATGTACAAACCATGCGCATCATACGGAAAATGTGAAGGCACCCAGTCAAGAATAACTCCAATATCATTTTGATGCAAGGTATCTATCAAGTGCATCAGCCCTTCCGGTTCTCCAAACCTCGATGTTGCAGCAAAATAACCTGTTAACTGGTAGCCCCAGCTTCCGTCATACGGGTGTTCCATAACCGGCATCAGTTCAACATGAGTAAACCCCATATCCTTCACATACGGTACCAATCGCTCAGTGATCTGGAAGTAATCGTTATAGGTTTCTTCGTCATTTTTATCCGGCCGCATCCAGCTTGCAAGGTGTACCTCGTACACACTCCATGGAGAAGTAAGCGCATTGTTCTTCTTTCGCTTTTTCATCCATTCTGCATCGTGCCACTCATAATCGAATTGCCAAGTAATTGATGCAGTGTTTGGACGCTTTTCGCAGTAATGAGCAAAGGGATCTGCTTTTTCTGTAATCCTGTTTTGAAAGCCGTTAATGTGGTATTTATATGCTTCACCTTTTTGCACAGCCGGAATAAACCCTTCCCAGATGCCACTTTTGTCCCAGCGGGGATTTAAAAGGTGCTTTGATTTGTTCCAGTTATTAAAATGCCCTATTACAGAAACTGCAGTTGCATTTGGTGCCCATACACAAAAATAATAGCCTTGCTGCCCTAAAACCTCCATCGGTGTTGAGCCAAACTTTTTATATAAGTTATAGTGCGTTCCGTTTTTGAATGTTTCTACATCATCATCATATAAAATAGAATAGTTCCATACGGGGTTGGAGGTATCCACAAAATTTTTGTCTTCGTAACGTTCCGTTGGTGTGGGTGATATTTTTGATTTAGATGTAATTTTTGTTTTAGACATACCCGCAGATTTTCATTGATAGCAGAGAAGGAACGTAATTCACACTAATCTAACAATGGATTTACCAATATCCGCTCAGTTGAAATTAACCAATATACTCAACTTAAAGCAAGTAAGTTTTTAATAAATAAGCACTTATTTGTGATGAACATCAGCTAGAGCTTCAGTAATTTACGAAAGAAAACATTGCCGTTGATCCGGCAAATCACTCAAAAAAATTGTCAATGCATCTGTGCAAATGCATTATTTGATGGGAGAACAGAAAAAATGGTTTTCCGCTGATTTCGCCAATAATGCAGATAAAAAACACAACAACATTTTAGAAAAATGATTATCGTACCAGCTCCATCACCCAAATTGATTTTCCAGGTATTTTCCAGTTTCCGTTCAAGTCTCTTGTAAAACCATCTACTACATCTTTCCCTTGCCTGAAGCCATTTGTTCTTACCTGGAAGCGATTCACATCTACTGTTTTTTCTTCATTAGCAGTATTCATTAACACCATAACAGTTTGCTTATCATTATGTCGGAAGTAGGTATATACCCAATCATGCGGAACATACTGAGTTAGCTTTCCTTGTGTTATTGCTGAAGAAGTTTTCCGGTAATTCGCTAACATTTTTACATAATTAAATGCTTCATTCTCCTGCTCTGTTCTTCCTGCTACAGTGAACTTATTTTGTTTATCACCTGGCCATCCACCGGGGAAATCAAGCCGCACCCAACCATCAGGATTAGAAACACCTTTCATTAATATTTCGTTGCCATAATAAAACTGCGGAATACCACGGGTTGTAAGAAGCCAGCCTACTCCAATTTTCCATTTCTGAAAGTCCTCCCCTATTTCAGAATAAAAACGTGTTTTATCATGATTATCTAAAAAATTCACATGCTTCATAGGGTCTTTATAAACAAAATCCTGAGCTAATGTGGTGTACAATTTATTAACTCCTTCTGTCCAACCGAAAGGTTCTTTTAGTGCAGGCAAAATACCGTATAAGTGAGTTTGAAAATCTGTGACTGCCGGTAAATTACTTTTGAATGGAATGTTGAATTTATTTTCAGTAAAATAAGCCTGGTTAATTACGCCATGCACCCATGTTTCACCAAATAAATGAAGCTTTGGATATTCATCCAGCAAAGCTTTATTACACCTGTTCATAAACTCCAGATCATTATAGGCATAAGTATCTATTCGCCAGCCATCAATTCCAAATTCTTCTACAGTCCATATAGCATGCTGAATTAAGAAATTAGCAAAAAGCGGATTCTTTTGATTTACATCTGGCATTGAAGGCACAAACCATCCATTACTCATTAATTTCTTATCTGTAACAGATGCATATGGATCAAACAACGGCTGATCTTTATAAGTTGTTTGAGTGTACTTCGTCCATTTATGAAACCACGTGCTGTCCGGCATATCACGGAAGAGAAAATGCTCTATACCGGTATGGTTGTACACTGCATCCTGAATGATCTTCATCCCTCGTTTATGCATTTCCGTTATTAATTCATGGTAAGCTTTTTCACCTCCAATTCTCCTGTCAATTTTATAATGATCAGTAAATGCATAACCATGTTCAGTACGGTTGGGCATATCATTTTCTATAACCGGGTTTAACCATAAAGCGGTAACACCTAACTCCTGAAAATAATTGAGATGGTTTTGAATGCCTTTCAGATCACCACCATGCCTTTCGAAAATAGTATCCCTGTTTAATGACTGATCCCTCATTCCAGGTATTCTATCATTAGCAGGATCTCCATTACTGAAGCGGTCAGGCATAATGAGGTAGATGAAATCAGCACCAGTTACACCGTTGGCAAACTGTGTTCCGTTACCTTTTCTACGTGGCTTTAATTCAAAAGGAATATCCCCCACTCCATTCGGATTTTTCATCCTGATTTTCATCAACCCGGGCTTTGCATTTGGCGAAATTGTAAGATCCAGGAAAACATAATTTCTGTTCTGTACTTTATGAGTTTTAGTAAGTTGTACCCCTGGGTATGAAACTGAGAAAGTATTTTCATTAATGTTCGCCCCACGCAGCATCACCTGCACTTTCGGATTCTTCATCCCTACCCACCAATGAGTTGGATAAACACCATCAACCTTATATTCATCTGCAAAGGATATATAAGCAGTTGAGATGAAAATGAATATTACGAGTAATTTTTTCATGAGTATGCTGGAGGGCTTTTTTCTGAAGCAATTGTATCTTCCAAAATGTCTGAGGCGCGATCATCGCCTGATTCTCTGACAATGAAATTTGCTAATGCTGCAATTATCATTGATATTCCTCCAATAACAAGCGCATAAACGCTTTCGCTATTGAAAAAAGATTTTAAAATGAAGCCTAATATTAATGCAGCTACCATTTGCGGAATTACAATAAAAAAATTGAATACACCCATATAAAAACCCATCTTATTAGCTGGCAATGCTCCTGCTAACATTGCATAAGGCATAGTAAGTGTTGAAGCCCACGCTAATCCTACAAGAATCATTGGCAACAAAAGCAATCTATGATCTTGTATAAAAAAGATGGAGATTAAACCAAGCCCACCAAGAGCAAGGCATAACATGTGTGTATATTTCTTTCCGGTTTTTATTGCCAGCAGTGGTAATAGAAAAGCAGCCATTGCTGACACTCCGTTATATACCATAAACATTACACCTACCCAATCCCCCGCATCCTGAAATGCTTTTGAAGAAGTATCTGTTGTACCGTAAGTATTTTGCGCTATTGCTGCAGTAGTGTAAATCCACATGGCAAAAAATGCAAGCCATGTAAAGAACTGAACAACGGCTAACTGCATCATTGTTTTAGGCATGCTGCCAATTCCTTTAGTTATTTCAACCATTCCTCTCCATACTCCTTTTGTCCTTAATTTCTCTTCCTCCCATTTATTAATATCATCAGGAGGAAATTCTTTTGTGGTAAACACCGTCCACATAACAGCAAATAAAAACACTGCTCCACCTATATAAAATGAATATTTCACTGAATCCGAGATCTCACCTTCAGGTGCAGTATTGCTAATACCAAACATGTTAGTAAACACATAAGGTAACAAAGAAGCAATAACAGCCCCTACTCCTATAAAGAAGGTTTGAAATGCAAATCCTTCCGTGCGCTGCACCGGTTGCAGCTTATCACCTACAAAGGCACGAAAGGGCTCCATAGAAATATTAATAGATGCATCTAAAACCCAAAGCATTACAGCAGCTATCCATAGAACAGGAGAATTAGGCATGATCACCAATGCTATGGCTGCGAGAACTGCGCCTATAAAAAAGAAGGGTCTTCTTCTGCCCCAGAATGGATGCCAGGTGCGATCACTTATATAACCTACAATTGGCTGAACCAATAAACCGGTTGCAGGTGCTGCTATCCACAAAATGCCAATGTCTTCTATTTCCGCACCTAAAGTTTGAAAAATACGGCTAACATTTGCATTTTGTAAGGCAAACCCAAATTGAATTCCGAAAAAGCCAAAGCTCATGTTCCATAGCTGTCGGAAGTTAAGTTTTGGCTTATATATTTTTTCATCAGAAGAAACAGTTATTGAACCTGCAGCCATTAATCCAAGTTTTAGATGTTGAAAGAAAACTTCAATGTAATGATTCTAATCTTACTTTCTTAAACTTTACTGAACGCCTAATTCAAAACCGTTCGGTATTACAGCACCTTTCTTTACTACTATTATACCTTCTTTTATGGAATATAATGAATGGTCTGTATCTTCTAAATGAGTTCCTCCTATAATCTTTACATCATCACCTATCCGGCAGTCTTTGTCAATGATTGCATTTTGTATAAGACACCTTGCACCTATACCAAGCAAAGTAGAACCCGTTTCAAGTGCCTGCTTTATTTGTGCAAGTGTTTCATAAGAATCATTGCCCATAATGTAGCTACTGCTTATGATAGTATCATGCCCAATGCGGGAGCGAATGCCTACTACACTTCTTGCGATACGTGAAGCATTAATAATAGAACCTTCGGCAATAACGGAATTTTCTAAAGTGGTGTTACCAATTTTTGCAGGCGGCAACATTCGTGGGCGTGTAAATATGGCTCTTTTATTATCAAACAAATTAAATGAAGGTATATCTTCTGTCAATGCTAAATTGGCCTCATAAAATGCACGAATGTTTCCGATATCCTCCCAATATCCTTCATATTGATAACTGGCAATAGTGTATTTTTCTATAGATTCAGGAATAATTTCTTTGCCGAAATCAGTGGCATCCTTTTTTTCATTTAATAAGAGATCAAAAAGAATATTTCTGTTGAATATATAAATACCCATTGAAGCCAGGTAAATCCTTCCTTTAGACTTCATTTCATCACCGGTATCACTTACCCAATTTTCTAAACCGGTTTTTGGCTTTTCTGTAAATGATGTTATTATACCATCAGTTGTTTTAAGGATTCCAAAATCGGAAGCTTCTCTTTCTGCAACAGGGATAGTAGCAATGGTAATATCTGCTTTTTTATTTTTATGATTCTCCAGCATAGCGTGAAAATCTATTTGGTATAATTGATCTCCTGAAAGAATTAAAACGTATTCACTTTGGAATGGTGCTATATGTCGTAATCCCTGTCTAACAGCATCTGCAGTTCCCTGGAACCATGTTGGATTATCTGGTGTTTGTTCCGCCGCCAATATATCGACGAAAGCACTGCTAAATGCACTAAAATGATATGTATTTTTTATATGCCTGTTTAGAGATGCCGAATTGTACATCGTCAAAACAAACATCTTGTTGATACCTGAGTTAATACAATTAGATATTGGTATATCAACCAATCTGTATTTGCCTGCAATAGGTACTGCCGGCTTTGAACGAGTAGCAGTTAATGGAAATAACCGTGTTCCGGCACCTCCACCAAGAATAACAGATAACATTTCATCCATAACCTAAAATTTTAATTTTTCAATTAATTAAATTACCATCTTCAGTACTACTTCGTTAATGATTCATACAAATTAATGTATTCCTGGGCAGACTGATCCCAGGAGTGATCAATTTGCATCATATGACCTACCATCCAATTATGTAAATTTTTTTTGTTTTTATAAAGATCAATAGCCCTGCCAACTGAATAGGTGATATCGTTCACGCTTGAATTATTAAAACGAATTCCATAGCCCTGCCAAGCAGGGTGGAACCATGTGGGT
>MWVY01000404.1_pt1 | contig 10257 bp, 7 predicted proteins | sample 1047251 | NCBI WGS metagenome assembly MWVY01 (sample SAMN06349983, study PRJNA376086) | soil metagenome | isolation source: MS7-5 sample Antarctic (ecotone) soil | place: Antarctica | collected 2015-01-13
CGTTTCTGCGAGTGGTGATATTAATAAAGTGAATGCAAGTATAACGCAAGGATCATTAAGCAGAGTAGGGCCCGGTAGATACATAGCCCGAGTTAATAGTGAAGGAAATGCGAACATTAACGTTTCTTCTGAAGGAAAAACGTCGAGCTTTACGTTTCGGGTTCGTACTATTCCTGATCCAACACCTATGGTGGGAATAAACAAAAGCGGTACTAATATGGCTGCCGGTGCATTTAGAAGCCAGGCAGGCGTAAGAGCAATTTTAGAAAATTTCTTTTATGAAACACAATTTAGAGTTACAGGCTTTCGTATTATAGGTGAGGGTGAAGGTTACGGAGATGATTTTATGGAGGCAGTGAACAATGGTGCAGCATGGAGTGGGCAAGCACAGGCAATTGTGAATAGAGCCCGATCAGGATCTATTATTACAATAGAGGAAATTCGTGCAGTGGGACCAGATGGAAGAAGTAGAAAATTACCAAGCATCTATTATAATATTAAATAATTTTTCTTAATGAAAAACCTAAGCATTAAGCTTTTATTTTTAGCTATTTTGGTATCTACATTTACGGATGTTGATGCCCAAAGACGTAGCCGTCGTCGTGGTACTGGTGGTACAGAACCAGCAGGAACTACTCCACAACAACAACAGCAAACTAATAATTCGCAAACACCAGTATATAATCCTTATGGTAATGTGCCAATTGAAACAGCACCTTCTGTTGGTGATTTCAGCGATAGTGCAAAGAAATCATTACGACCCGATGGTGCACTTGACAGAGGTCCTGATAATAATGAGCTTATACCATTACCTTATGAGCATCTCCGTTATGATGATGCCTTATATGCTGAAAGAGTGTGGAGAGAGATTGACTTGAGAGAGAAAATGAATCAGCCCTTCCGTTATAATAATGAAGATGATATGGGCAGTACTAAGTTTATTGCTATTTTATTAAATGCAGTAAGGAGCGGAAAAGTAACTGCATTTGCTGATGTTGATGACAGGTTTACTACTCCTCTTGATCTGGCTTCAGTTAACACACTTATCGCTGGTGGAATTAGTGATACTACAGCAGTATATAACCTTGATGATCCTACTAAAATTGATAAGTATGTGGTTACACAAACATCATTCAATCCTGATGATGTATTGAAAATCCGTATAAAAGAAGAATGGATTTTTGATCGCGAAGCAAGCCGGATGTTTGTTCGTATATTAGGGATTGCACCATTAAAAACTTCTTACCGCCAGGACGGATCTGAAAGAGGTGTGGCACCAATGTTTTGGGTCTACTACCCTGATTTAAGGCCAATACTCGCTAATTACCAGGTGTACAATCCTAAGAACATGGGAATGGGTAGAATGACATGGGAAGAGTTAATGGAGGCCAGGATGTTTAGCAGCTATATTGTAAAATCAACCTTAGACAATCCATTTAACAAAACACTTAAAGGAGTTTATAGAGATCCAATACTTACTTTACTTGAAGGCGACAACATTAAGGATAAAATCTTTAATTTTGAACAAGATCTTTGGTCCTACTAAAAAATTGCTGATAAAAAATTTGAATCCTGCCAATGTTCGGCAGGATTTTTTTTGCAAACTGATATTATAATTTGTGTATGTATAATCAATACAAAATAATAAACTTGCTGATGATCAATTTTCCTTATCAATTAATCTTTTAGACTGATCAAAATGTTCTCGCACAATTCTTGCTTTTGATGTACCAATAATTTTCGATAATTCTTCCAGCGTTTGCTGTTTAACATTATTTACAGAACGGTAAGTTTTTAATAGCAAATTAGCTGTAGCAGTGCCTATTCCTGTAATTTCCTGTAAATCATTTTTAAATGTGTTTTTGCTTCTTTTTAACCGGTGAAAGTTTATACCAAACCGATGTACTTCATCCCTGATCATTCTAATTAACCTGTGGCTTTCATTATCAAAAGGTAGCTTCAGAGATTCTTTATCACCTACAAAAAATATTTCCTCCTCATTTTTCGCTAATCCAATTAGCGTCATTTTTCCCTGCAGGTCTAATTCTTCGATCGCTTGCCTTGCGGCATTTAATTGCCCCTTACCTCCATCTATAATAACCAGTTGTGGCAATGAATCATTTACTTCAACTAATCGTTTGTACCTACGGAATACTATTTCTTTCATTGATGCAAAATCATCAATACCTGAAACAGTCTTTATATTAAAGTGACGGTAGTCTTTCTTCCTGGGTTCTCCATTTACAAAGCAAACCATAGCAGCAACAGGTGTAGTTCCCTGGAAATTGGAATTATCAAAACACTCAATATGAACAGGAATTTCCGGCAGTTGAAGATCTTTTTGCATCTGAAGCAGAATATTATATTTATCTGCATTTTTAACCCCCAGGTGTAATCTTTCTTTGTTCTGTATCTCGTTGATAAAATGCTGCACATTAGTTTCCGATAACTGCAATAACTTCTTCTTATCTCCACCTTTGGGAACGGTTAATACCACCCCAGCTTCTTCATAATTTAGCTCAAAAGGAACAATGATTTCTTTTGCTTCACTATTAAATGTTGTTCGTAACTGCGCAATAACAAAACAAAGTATTTCCTGAATGGTTTCATCCAGCTGCGTTTCAACCTTGATTGTTTTAGTTTGAATTATGGTTCCATTCTGAACCATAAGGAAGTTTACAAAAGCAGATTCACCTTGCTTTGTAATGCTAAACACATCAATATGGTGTAATGTGGTGCTTACAACAATTGATCGTGCCTTATAGTTCTCCAGGTATTGAATTTTTTTCTTGATCAGATCTGCTTTTTCAAACTCAAGTTCTTCAATACAATTCTTCATTTCCTTCTTAAAATGCTGAATCACAGGAGATAGGTTGCCTCGGAGCAAATGCTTTACCTGCTCAATATTATCATTATAATTCTCAACTGATTGGTACTTTTCACATGGTCCTTTACAATTACCGAGGTGAAATTCCAGGCAAACCTTGAATTTTCCCTTTTCAATATTTTTATCAACCAGGTTTAATGGACATGTTCTTAAAGCAATTGTTTGTCTGATAAAATTCAGCAGCTCCCTTACTTTCTTTACCGACGTATAAGGTCCAAAATATGTTGAACCATCTTCAATTTTTTGCCTGGTTAAGAAAACCCTTGGAAATGGTTCATTTTTGATCACAATAAAAGGATAAGATTTATCGTCCTTCAGGTTTATATTGAATATAGGCTGATACTGTTTTATTAATGAATTCTCCAGCAGAAATGCATCTTGTTCAGAATTTACAATAGTGAATTCAATTCGATTAATGCGCTTTACAAGTTCATGGGTTTTATAACTTGTAAAAGTTTTAGTGAAATAGGAGCTAATTCTTTTCCTTAAATTTTTTGCTTTACCAACATACAACAATGTATTGTAGCTATCGAAGTATTTATAAATGCCAGGTGCACCCGGCATTGAAGATGCTATTTGCTGAAATTCTGTCTGCGTCATTCCTATAACTTCACTGTTCATCTGAAAGAAAATCATTCCAGATTACTTCCTCAGTTATAATTTTTTCCGGTTGATTTTCTTTTTGAATTATTGAAACTACCTTGAACCTTTTATTTACACGCCAAAGCATTTTTTTTAGAACTGTGCTGTCCTTAAATTTTTGGAGCTGGTCTATATAAATAGTTGTTACAACATCCCTCATTGGATTAGGCTTTATCAGCACCTCCTGCCTTTGAATTTCGGCATCAGCATTTTTTGGCGTATAATTTAATATCACTTGTGCAAGTGACTCATCATACATTTTCAGCTCCACGTATTTATCAGCCAATTTTCCTTTTGTAATGTCCGGAATGTTTAAAAAGTGGTGTGCTACTTTTTTAAAGTTTTCTCTTTTAAGGTATTGTGTATCGGAGGATTCCCCTGTTTTAACAACCTTTATAATTGCATAAAGAGAAGTATCTACATGAGCCACCTGGCTTTCAATAAATGAAAGAACAGGAAAGTAGCCACTATTATTTTCATCTTCATTCTTTTTGTTATTACATCCAATTACATAACAAAAAATGCTCAGTAGTATCAATCTGCTCATCTGTAAAATTACTATGGATAAAGAAAAGCCCTGCAATTGTTGCAGGGCAGAGAAGCACTTAGTTCTGCCTTTTATGGTTGTTTGTTAAGAGAAATTCCCACTTTTAAACCATAGTCGAAAAGATTTTCTTTAACCGGATACTCAGTAACAAAGCTGGAAAGTAGTTGATATCGAACTTGAGGGCCTACCTGCCATTTAAGTTTTCCGGTAGAATAGGAAACAAATGCCTCCAGGTTAGTATTTGCATTCCAACGGCGAATTAACCATGGAACTTCAGAATAATTTTTATAGTCGCTTGATAACAAATATGCTCTTTCACCGAGAACATAGGTAGGTTGTACTGTAGAAGCCACACCAAAGTGGGTCTTTTCAGAGCCCTTCAAGCGTATTTCTAATCCAACAGGTGCAGAAACCTGGAAGTAAAAGTTTTGTAGCCAGTTAGCCTGGTAGCCATTGAAGTTGCGGTAGCTTGTAACTGTTCTTACAGAGTTACCTCGACTGCCGCCATTAAGTGCAATAGTGGCAACTTCGGGTGAGTAATTAAATGCTTTTATATCGTACCTATTGATATTAAACTGAATTCCACCACGAACTTTTATGATATTGGTGATCGGGTATTTTGCAGTAAAACCCAACTCTAAACCTATATCTGGTTTATGAGTAACTGCATTTTTTATATCGTATAACGCACTATAACCCGGATTAGAAACAGCCTGAGGAACGCTTCTTAGATATGATTTATTTTCAGTTAATTTTCGATAACTAACTGTTGGAGTAAAATATAGCTGATAAGTAATTTTTGATTTTTTTATAGGAGCTTTATACAAGTTAGAGACACTTTCAATTGTAAGCAAAGGTTCTGTTTCGTTCAATACTGATACAGTTTCAGTAACAGAAGAACTTGTCTCATCAGCAGATAAATCGGTTAATGTAGCAGTCTCCTTTTCGTCTATACTGGTTACCTTATTATTTATTATTGAAATAGTTTCTACTGTTGATGATTTTTCAACTGGTGCCTGATCAACATTGTTAATGAAAATTGGAGACGGTTTAGTACTGTTCTGGGTTTTTACTTTAGTGTTTGTACTTACAAGTGGAGTTTTTACAAAAGTATTTACAGATTGATCAGGTGAATTCCCTGAAGTGCCGCTAGAAGAAATGCTTTCGTTGCCAGCTTCTTTTTCATTATAAACTACATCGGAACTGTTTGAAGAAGCAGGTGTACTCACGGAGCTATTATTTTCAACAACATAATAACCGAATAGGGAGGCTACCAGCAGAAAAGCACCAAATGTGAATCCTAACCACCTTCTCCTCTTGTTCAGATCCTTTACAACTCCTTTCCAAACCTTCTCGGATGGATACATCCGATATTGGTCAGCATTCTCTTTCAAGAACTTCTCAAAGTTTTCATTAAAAAAATTCCTCTTCATAGTCAGTCAGCAATTAGGGAGTCAGATTATTTTTTTCCACCTGAAACAGCAGTAATTAATGGCTGCTCTTTCGTTGGATGGATAATTTTTTTCTTAATCAAAATTTCTTCAAGCATTGCCTTGGCCCGTGTATACTGACTTCGGCTTGTACTTTCTTCAATATCCAGCATACCAGCAATTTCTTTATGTGAATAGCCTTCAATAGCATACAGGTTTAATACCGTTCTGTAACCTGGAGGCAGTAAACAGATACATTCCACTACTTGTTTAGCCTGTATTATAGAAGGAATATTATCTTCCCTTACGTGAAAACTGCTGGCATGAATAAGATCTACATTTTCATTGAACTTCTTATTCTTCTTCAGGATATTGATACACGTATGAACAATTATTCTTCTTATCCACCCCTCTAATGTGCCACGGTTTGCAAAAGTGTGAATCTGTGTAAACACCTTTATAAAACTTTCCTGCAACATATCCTCAGCATCTTCTCTATTATGAGCATACCTAAAACAAACTGCAAGCATCTTGCTACTGTACTTATCGTACAATTGTTTTTGTGCTTCAGCCTTATTTTGTAAACAGCCTTGCAGGATGGCTTCCTCGGTCATAATTGCTCCGTGTGGTTGCCTGTAAATTAGACAATTTTTCTTATTAAATGCTGCACTGGTGAAGAAATTACTTTTAAATTACATGAAAACCAATGATCAAAAGGTGCTACGGAAGGCAATAATCACGTTTCTTCCGGGAGCAGATATTCCAGATCCAAAGTACCTGTAATTGCGATCAAACAGATTTTCAACTCCTACCTGTATAGATATGTGCTTTAAAATAGTTATAGTTGCTTTTATATTTGCTGTAATCCACGACGGAGTACCTTCAGGGGTAGCGTATTGAGCATTGTCCTCACCACTTGGATTGTAATCTTCAATCCTTTTCCACCCATTGTACAAAGCATAAAGTTCAACATTCAATCTGCTTTGAGAGTAGGATATAGCTGTCTTGCCATACATAGGAGGAATATGATCTAATGGAATTTTCATCTTTCCTTCTTCAAATAACCTCCCGTAAGTGTAATTAATAGTTGAACTGAAATGAAAGTTGTTCAAAAAAGAATAAGAGGCACCTGCATTTAAACCATACAAATATGCTTTGTTCATATTTTGACTGGCAAACACTTTACTAATTGTTCCATTAAAGTTGATTGAATCCAGTGCATTGAATTGAAAAGGTGCTAAAGAAATCGCATTTCTAAATAAGGTGTAAAAACCTGTGACTTCAAATTTTAATGCCTGAAAGTTTGCGGATACTCCAACATCTATATTATAAGTATACTCAGGTCTAATATTGGAATGAGGTACAATAACCTGGCGTGAAACTGTGTTTGACTCGAAGATCTTTGCGGCATCATCAATATTAGGTGCTCTGAAAGCAGATGAAATGCCTGTATTAAATCTGAGTTTATCATTTGGCATATAGATCAAACCGATATTACCTGTAACAGCAACATTGTTTTGCTTTATTTCATTAAAAGGAAAATTGAAGAAACTATTGTCTGCAATTACAGAATGCAATTGGGAAGTTTGCAACCTTATTCCATCGTTAATTACAACCTTTCCGCCACTTAGCTTTACCAGGTGCTGTGCATAAATACCAAAAAAATTCATGTTGTTACTTCCATTGGGATAACGCGTATCTAAACTTGTAGAAGCACCTGTTTTGATATTTTTTCTAAATGCAGTTGATCGCACATCGTTCAGTTGTGCATCCAAACCAACAGTAAGTTCATTGTGTGTCCATAACTTCCTTCCATCTAATGTAAATGCCCAAACCTTCAAATCCTCTAATCTGTTATCTAATCTGTCATATCTTTTATATTCTCTTGTATGCCTGCTTTCTTTTATATGTTGATAGCTTAAAATAGAACTCACTTCAGTAACAAACCCGACTGGTTTAATGCTTAATTCATAAGCAGCCAACTCCCTGTTCTGTGGACCATAATACCATTCTGCAAAACGTAAAATGCCATTTCTTACATCTTGCAAACGATCATACCTGGGCACATCTCCGGAATTTGAAAATTGCAGGTTAAGAGTATGAGCAATCTTTTCCGATTGTTTGAATAATAATTTTTGAGTGATGTCCCATTGTTTATATCCGGAAAAAAGCTGAATTCTATCATCTGGATTCAACAAAATAGTATCAATGCCATTTATAGTACTAACGTATTGTCGTCTTCTTCCAAAGTCAGGGTATTTATTAGGATAATTCGACCCCATTTTCAAATCACTGAAATTGCTGTAGTTGTAAGATTGTAACCATCCAAATTTTTTACCTCCGGAGCTGATATCAAAATGTGCAGTTTTTTCTTTGTTTGAACTGCTATATCTTACAAATGCAGAACCTGTCCATAACCTTTTCTCATTAGTTGAAAGTGCAGGCATTTTTGTACGCAAATGAACGACACCACCTAATGCATCACTGCCATAAATTGTTGAGGCAGGGCCATACAAAATCTCTACCCGTTCCAACATATTTTGATCAACTGTAACTACATTTTGTAAATGCCCTGAACGGTATATTGCATTGTTCATCCTAATCCCATCAACTACTAATAAAACCCGGCTTGCTTCAAATCCTCTGATTATAGGGCTGCTTCCTCCCTGTTGACTTTTTTGAACAAACACATTCCCGGTATTAATTAACAGGTCGCCTATATTCTGGGCATTTAGTTGAGCAATTTGTTTTGAGGAGATAATCTCAATCTTCTGAACAATGTTTTTTTTACGTTCTGCAAATTTGTTGGAAAAGACGATCACCTCATCAAGTCTTTTTTCAGTAAGAGTGTCTTCCTGTGCATGGCCATTAACTGCTACCAGTATGAAGTAGAAGAAAACAATTCGTTTTATCATTGAATTAATGGATCAAAATTTCACCTGTCATTTGAACAGGTATAGGTAAGTTCATCATTGTAAGTATAGTAGGTGCTATGTCTGCTAATTTGCCGGGTCTGATGCTGCCTTTCCATTTTTTATCTATAATAAATAGAGGAACAGGATTTAATGTGTGTGCTGTATTAGGTGTTCCATCTTCATTTATCATGTAATCAGCATTACCATGATCTGCTGTTAAAAAAACAGTGTAGCCATTTTCCAATGCTGCAGTAACTACTCTTCCCACGCAAGTATCAACTGTTTCTACAGCTTTAATTGCAGCCTGCCAAACACCTGTATGACCTACCATATCCGGATTTGCAAAATTGAGGCAAATAAAATCTACCTCATTTTTTTGAATTTCCTGTACAACCGCATCAGTAACTTCAAAAGCATTCATCTCCGGCTTTAGATCATATGTAGCTACTTTAGGAGAAGCAATCATAATTCGTTCTTCACCTATAAATTTTTGTTCTCTTCCGCCGCTAAAAAAGAAAGTTACATGAGGGTATTTTTCTGTTTCTGCAATACGAAGTTGCTTTTTACCGTGCTGCTGAAATACTTCTCCTAATGTATTTTTTAGATCATCTGTTTCAAATATTACATGCACATTAATAAAGGATTGATCATACTCACACATAGTTGTATAATGCAGATCCAGTTTGTGCATATCATAATGTGGAATGTCCGACTGGGTTAATGCTTTTGTAATTTCCCTGCACCTGTCTGTACGAAAGTTGAAACAAATAACAGCATCTCCATTTTTTATTACAGCTACTGGTGAGTTGTTGTCTGTAATTACAGTAGGTCTAATAAATTCATCGGTTATGTTTTGCTGATATGAATTGTTGATTGCTTCTGCTGCATCAGTTGCTACTTCGCCCTTTGCTTTAACCATTGCATCATAAGCCAACTGTATCCTCTCCCAACGATTATCCCTATCCATTGCATAATATCTACCGGATACGGTGGCCATCTTACCTGTAGTTTCTTGCATATAGTGCTGTAAATCTTCAATAAAGTGAATTCCACTTTTGGGATCACAATCACGTCCATCTGTAAAAACATGAACATACACATTATGGAGATCGCTTTCTGCACAAACTTTCAGCAAAGCTTTTAAATGATTTATATGCGAATGAACACCCCCATCACTTACAAGACCAATCAGGTGCAGCGGCTTATGATTTTCTTTTGCATATAATATAGACTGAAGCAGCACTGCTTTTTGCTGAAAAACACCCTCTTCAATAGCTACATTTATCCGCTGCAGCTCCTGGTAAACAACTTTACCGGCCCCTAAGTTTAAATGTCCAACTTCTGAATTACCCATTTGGCCTTTGGGTAAACCTACTGCTTCACCACATGTAGTAAGTGTAGTATTTGGATACGAAGAGTAAAGAGAAGATACAAAAGGTGTGTTTGCATGCTGGATAGCGTCAGATTCTTTAACACTTCCTAAACCCCACCCATCCATTATTATCAGAATTACTTTATTTACCACATTAATTGCAATTAAAGCCTACAAAAGTAACAGTTGATGCATGTTCATTTAAGTATTCATTTAAAGCGGAATTGTAATGTGGCATATTTTTCGATTTTAAAAGGGCGAAAAACACTTTAATGCAAAAATTGTTAACCTTATTAGTATTATTCTTTTTTACCCTTAGTTCTTTTAAGGAATCAAGGTTAAGTATAGAAGATGTGATTTTTGCCATTCGCTCAGGTAATGCTAATGAAATAAGTAAGTATATAGATGAAACTATAGAAGTTGCTTTACCTGATAAAACAGAGCAGTACAGTAAAGCTCAGGCT
>MWVY01000405.1_pt1 | contig 10234 bp, 7 predicted proteins | sample 1047251 | NCBI WGS metagenome assembly MWVY01 (sample SAMN06349983, study PRJNA376086) | soil metagenome | isolation source: MS7-5 sample Antarctic (ecotone) soil | place: Antarctica | collected 2015-01-13
GTAATTGGTAATAAGTCCTTTGCTGCTTTGTTCAAGTGTCGTTTTCTCGATAAATTTACCGTACGCAAGTGCAAACCCCGGTACGCCTTTCTTTGCCTGTGATAACACAGTGTTGTACTGTTTTTTTTGTTGTCTTAGCTTCCATGTCTTAGCATTTTAAGTGAATAAAAGCTAAGGTCAACATTGGTAAGGAGAGGCTACCGAAGGTTTAGTTCAACATGGGGTTTGGCGTTATTGGGGCAGGACGTTGGAACTTCGGCTGTTGTTCGCTATCAGCTTCGGTTTCGGCTTGACGTTAGTAATTTAGCTTTTTGTTTTTATCTTCAACTTTTAAAAAAAATATTCCGCTTCAGTTGTGGGCTGACGTTTTTCAAATACCGCCACATCGCCAAGTTTTCTATGATTCCACAAAATGATTTTTGCCTGATTTATGCACCTGCCAATTTGTAGTTTTCCACATAAGTCCGCTGATCTCTTAACACTGCAAATATTCTTAATAGCAGTTTATTCCTGATGGCATTAATGACGCTCATTTTGTTTTTTCCTTCCATTACTTTTCTTTCATAGTAGGCTTTGATTTCTTTGTCCCATCGCAGAGCAGACATGGCACATAAATGTAGCAGACTTTTAAGTTTTCGGTTAGCGAAGGGGCTTACCCCTGGCTTAAACCGAACACTTGTTCCTGAGCTTTTGCTGAATGGAACTACGCCGCAATAGCAGGCTAGTTGCTTCGCATTTTCAAACATTGTAAATCCTTTCGTGTAAACAAACAATGAAGCCGCTGTCTGCAAGCCGACCCCCTTAATGCTGCACATTAATTGAATGCTTTTATTTATTATTTCTTCACTGTTGATATAGGATTGGATAGAAGCCTCAATCTTTTCTTTTGCTTTATAAAGACCTTTGATGGCAGGGAGTTGTAACCGCTCTAATTCTCCAGCTTCTTTGGCAGCATTACAACTCTTCATTTCTTCAATCGGTACGCTAAGTTGTCTCAGTGCATTAACAATCCTGTCGCGCTGTACTATCATATTTTTTAACTTTGAAAGCCTTGTATCCACTGGCTTCCAGAACCTTGCACGATCACTAAAGCGCATGCAATATTGCGCTATTGTTATTGCTGATGCTTTATCATCTGTTCCTCTTTGAAGCCCCATACTTCGTTTGATTTTGATTGCCATTTCTACCCATAGATTTGCCTTCATATCTACCAGGAATTCTATAATACCATTGGTGTAAAGGCCGGTATGCTCCATGCAGATCAATGTATCCTTCATTGTTACCTGGTGTGATTGAAGCCATTTTACAAAGGACATAAATCCTTCCGTTGTTTGGCTGAAACACTTATGCTGAACCACGCATTTCTCAGAGAAATGAAGTGCTGCATCAAAAGTTTTTTTAGAGATATCAATCCCTGTAAATGCTTTAAATTTGTTCATAACAATTTCATTTAAACGATGGAATAAAAGCCTGAAAATTTTGAATAATATCAAGACCTTAATAATGGGTCGCGAGCCCTAATTTCTATCTGATTCTTTGTTCAAAAAAGCTACCGGAGATTAAAACTTGGCATAGGCCTTTGGTCCTTGCCGAAACATAAATCGCTCCGGCAGCTTTCAGGTTTTTTAAAGTTAGTTATTGACATCTTTCTGTGAATTCACAAAAGAAAAAAGTAACAAAAAAGAAAAAGTAATAATAATAGTATTTATAAAAATAGATAGATACAAAACTAAAGGCCCCGATCCCTAAGCGGCAACCTTAAACAACTTCCAAAATGAGACTGTTCGGAGAAAATAAAAGCAAAGTTGAAATCAAAAACACAGAACAAAAAGGGGATGATATTAAAGTCACTGAAAGACCAAGAATTTGCTGTGTTGACCTTTCAGATGATACAATAGAAGCTCTAAAGAAATCAGGAGCAAATGTTCATTCAGGCACTTTGGGTTCAAAAATCAAAATTCCAAACAGTCACAGAAGAGAACAGCATCAGGTTTTACCAAATTTCGAATTCCCAAGCAATTTGCATGAATTTGACATTATTATTATTGATTTGAACAATTTCAAAACAATAGAATACAAGCCTGAAGACCATGTAAGGGAAGTACATACCGGCAAAACATCCGTATCATTTCTTAGTTGTTATCCGGAGACATTATTTGACCCAAGACCAATGGGTAGTTATATCTTAGGAACTCAGTTGAGTAAAATAACAAACCGAGAGTTTTTGGTTATAGCTTTCACATGCTCATCTTATGAAATAGACTACGAAACTGTTGAAATAAATGAAGGGTATGCTGAGCGAAAGGGGACACAGCGATTAAATATTTATTCTTTTTGGGATTATGTACCGACATCAGTGCAAAAATTTGGAAAAGAACTTACGGTACAAAATGTACATGCAGATTTTCAGTCACTTTTGGAAAAATATAAAAGTGGAGTTGATTATAATCAGACCTTTCATCATCCTACAAGATGGACTAATAATGGTAGTGAGCACGATGAAAGGTATTTTCCGTTGTTTACTAATTTAAACGGAGACATTGTTTCATATTTAGAATCCTCTGACCACAACAATCTTATTCTGCTTCCGCAGATAAAAGACAAGCGCAATTTCCTATTAGAATTTTTTTCAAGAATAGGCCCTTCCTTTTATCCTACATTATTTCCATTTTCGACAACCTTCAATTGGAAAACAGAAGAAAAATACTGGTTACCTAAACATGCGCAGTTACTTCAGGAAAAAGAAAACATCGAGAAAGAATTTCAAAGACGGATTTCAGAGAGTGAAGCTAAAATCCAAAATAACTTAGCAAAGTATTCTTTTCTCCATGAGATTATATCCGAGACAGGTGACAATCTTACTAATGCTTTAATTAAATACTTAAAATGGCTGGGCTTTGAAGATGTCGAACATTATGATGGAATAAACAAAACTGCAAAAGTCTTGGAAGAAGACATACAGGTGAAACTTAACAAAGGGCTACTGATAATAGAATGTAAAGGAATAGGTGGGACTTCTACCGATTCTGACTGCAGCCAAATTTCAAAAATTAAGCACAGAAGGTCAAAAGAAAGGGGAGCATTCGACGTTTATGCATTATACATCGTCAATCATCAAAGGTATTTGCCTCCATTAAAAAGACAGAATCCGCCTTTTACTGAACACCAAATCCAAGATGCGATAAATGATGAAAGGGGCTTAATGACTACATGGCAGCTTTTTAATTTATATTTCGACATAGAAAAAGGCGTCATAACCAAAGAAGAAGCAAGAAAGCTTCTCCTAAATTATGGTTTGATAGAGTTTAAGCCAGCTGACCTTGTCTATGTTTATAAACCCACTGAAATCTTTAACGAAGGCAAAGTTTGTATTGTTACTATCGACGGAATCGAATTAAGTATCGGCGACGAATTATTTATTGAAAAAAACGGCAAATTTGAAAAAGCTGAATTATTAGGAATCCAAGAAAATGGAAGTTCATTACAAACATCATCTAAAGGTGAATTAGGACTGAAACTGAGCAAAAAAGTCACAAAGAAATCCATTTTGTGGAAGAAAGGCAGCCGCTAACATGGGTGGCAGTTGCACAAGTATCTTCTAACAAATAGAATTACCAGCACATCAAAGCAGTTTTGTTTTTTAGCGGAAGACTTTTGCAGTTACTAATTATATGGAGGTGGAGGACGCTAATTGGGGTATAGAATAAAACGCAACGTCCGTTTATCACAATCCTTCAGGAGACGTTGCTGTAAAATGGAAATCCATCACCGAGGACAGATCAGTATTTTACGGAAGCTTTACAGGAAAAGCCATCGCTAATGCTAATTTAATTGAGCAAGCTCAACACCCGGCCAAGCGGCAGCAGACGGCAGGGTAGATGAACGGCAGAAAATGCTTCTGATAACGGTCCTACTTAAGCACTTCTCTTGAAATTACCATCTTTTGTATCTCAGAAGTACCCTCACCGATAGTGCACAACTTTGAATCACGATAATGTTTTTCTACAGGAAAATCCTTAGTATACCCATAGCCACCAAAAATTTGCACCGCATCTGTTGCAACTTTCACTGATACTTCACTTGCATAGTATTTTGCCATTGCAGAGACTTTAGTAAGATTTTCACCCCGTTCTTTCAGATCACATGCTTGCAATGTCAATAATTCTGCCGCCTGTATTTCAGTTGCCATATCTGCCAGCTTAAAAGAAATTGCCTGGAAACTTGATATAGGTTTATCAAACTGATGTCTTTCCTGTGCATATTGTAATGCTGCTTCGTAAGCTCCTTTAGCTATTCCTAATGCAAGTGAAGCAATTGAAATTCTACCACCATCTAACACTTTCATTGCCTGCTTAAACCCTTCACCTACTTCACCTAATCTATTTGCATCAGGAACTGAGCAATTTTCAAAGATCATTTCCGTGGTTTCGCTGGCACGCATTCCTAATTTATTTTCTTTTTTACCAGCGTTAAAGCCAGGTGTGCCTCTTTCAACTATAAATGCTGTTGAGTTATTCTTACTCCTTGGTGCACCGGTGCGGCACATTACAACTGCAACATCACCGCTTTTACCATGAGTGATCCAGTTTTTTGTTCCATTCATGATCCAGTTATCTCCATCTCTAACAGCGGTACACTTCATGTTACCTGCATCGCTGCCGGTATTTGGCTCAGTTAATCCCCATGCGCCTATCCATTCTGCTGTTGCCAGTTTAGGTAAATATTTTCTCTTTTGTTCTTCATTTCCAAATTGTAAAATGTGACCGGTGCATAATGAGTTGTGAGCAGCAACACTTAATCCAATGGATCCATCAATTTTCGAGATCTCTTCAATTATTGTTTTATACTCATAATATCCTAAGCCGGCACCACCATATTCTTCAGGCACTAAAACACCCATCATTCCTAGCTCTCCTAATTGCTTAAATATTTTCACAGGAAATTCCTGCGACTCATCCCACTCCATTACATGGGGCTTAATATGTTGTTGAGCAAAATCACGGGCTGTCTGAGCTACTTGCCTGGTTATTTCAGAAGGTTCAAAATTCATAAAGTACTAAAAGGGGTGCAAAATAAAGGCTTTTAATAAAATAAAGCTGTTAGCTAACCTGAATCTTCAAACCATCATATGCTAAATGTATTCCGGAAGGCAATTTTTCTTCTATTTCTTTGTGTTTACCCATTTGATGTGATAGGTGAATAAAATATGCTTTCGGTATTTGTAAAGATTGTACAACTTCAATGGCTTCATCAAGACTATAATGAGAGATATGCTGCTTTTGTCGAAGGGCATTCAAGACAATTACTTCACTTCCCCTGCTCTTTTCTTTTTCCGATTCATCAATCCTGTTTGCATCTGTTATATAAGTAAACTTTCCAAACCGAAAAGCAAGCACCGGCATTTTTAAATGCCAAACGATTATTGGTATAATATAAATATCCCCTATTGTAAAAGGATCCATTGTTATTGTATTTAACTCAATATCCGGAACACCGGGATATTTTTTATCAGAAAATGCATATGCAAACTCCCGTTTTATGGCTTCTTCTGTAAGAGAATTAGCATAAATATCCACTGGCCTTCCCTGGAAAAAATTATAGGCTCTTACGTCATCCAAACCTGCAATATGATCTTTATGAGGATGCGTAAACAAAACTGCGTCTAATCTTTTCACTTTAGCCCTCAACATTTGGTATCTAAAATCCGGGGTAGTATCTATAACTATAGTTGTCTTTGAAGATTCTACAAGTATGCTGGTACGTAACCTGTTGTCTTTAAAATCTGTAGAAGTACAAACATCACAATCACATGCTATCATTGGTACGCCACTGCTGGTACCAGTTCCAAGGAAGGTAATTGTAAGTGGTGGATAGCTCAAGGGTTCAAAAGTTTACAGATTCACAAGTTAACAAGTCCTCTAAAATGAACTGGTTTACTTAATCCCAAATTCCTTCATAATAGATAAGCAACTCGATCTTATTAACTTATCAATTGTTAACTTTTACTTTCCTCACCACCATCGGCAGCATGAAATTTTCCCATTATATCATCAAACACTTTTTTGTTTTCCGGTGTCAACGATTCTACATCAATATGCAGTTGGGGTAACAGATCAATAAGCGTATTTATTTTTCCTTCTAATTGTAAAAACTTATTTAGCACTACCACCTTTTTATCCTCGAGAATGCAGTAGCCGCTTTGGAATGTACCTCTTTCAAACCGAATAATGTAACCTGCTTCTTCTACTACGGCTTCAATTTTATTTAAAGTGTTTTGTGTGTAACGCATGTGAATTGAAAATTAAAATGCAAAAGTAAACTGGAAGGACAAGCATATTTTTCTAATTGGTTTTAGAATTTTTTGTTTTAAATTTTTCATTTGTCCTTATTTACTCGACATATTTATTACAGGAACAATCATCTCCTCCATACTTACTCCACCATGCTGAAAAGTATTGCGATAATAATTTACATAATGATTGTAGTTATTTGGGTAGCATAAAAACTTGTCCTCTCCGGCAAAAATGTAGGATGAATTTACTGTTGGCACGGGTAATCCTGCTTCCTTTGGTTCCCTAAAAGCCAATACATCTTTTGGATTATAATTTAAATTTCTGCCATGCTTGTAACGCAGATTGGTAGTTGTTTGTTTATCGCCAATAACTTTTATCGGGGTTTTTACTCTTACACTGCCGTGATCAGTAGCAAGTATCAACCTGATGTTTTTATCTGCTACTTTTTTGAGGGCCTGGTGTAACGGAGAATGTTCAAACCACGATGCAGTAACACTTCTATAGCTTATTTCATCACCTGCAAGCTCTTTGAGCACTTCCATTTCTGTACGGACATGGCTAAGCATATCCACGAAATTGTATACTATAACATTTAGATCATTCACCATCAGGTTATGAATATTATTCACCAGGTCCAAGCCAGCACTATTGTTTAAAACCTTTGTATAGGAAAATCTAATATCGCCTTCACCTAAGCTTTTTAGATGTGCCCTGATGAATTCTTCTTCATGTAAATTCTTTCCTCCTTCATCATTGTCATTTTTCCAGAAGTCCGGGAATTTTCTTTCAATTTCTAAAGGAAGCAAACCCGAAAAGATTGAGTTACGGCAATATTGTGTTGCTGTTGGTAATATGCTGTAAAAAGAATCTTCTTCTAATATTCTAAATGTTTCGGAAAATATTGGCTGAATGGCTTTCCACTGGTCAAAACGGAGGTTATCTATTAATATGAAAAACGTTGGAACTCCTTTTTCAACAGATGGTAGAATTTTTTCCCTGATCAATGTATGAGACATTACAGGTTTATCTATGTTTTTATCATTGATCCATGAAGAATAATTTCTGGATATGAACTTAAAAAATTCTGTATTTGCTTCACTTTTTTGCGATTGAAGCACTTCCTGCATTTCAGGGCTGTCGCTCTTCTGCAAACCAACTTCCCAATAGACTAATTTTTTATATATTTCCATCCATTCATTAAAATCAGGATTGCTGTTTAATGCCATGAAAAGATTGCGAAATTGTTGCTGATAAGCTGTGGTAGTTTTTTCAGCTACCAATCTTCTGTTGTCTATAATTTTTTTCAGGCTTAACAAAACCTGGTTAGGATTTACAGGTTTTATAAGGTAATCTGATATCTGGCTGCCAATGGCATCATCCATCAAATTTTCCGTTTCATTTTTCGTAATTAAAACTATAGGAATCTGACCATTCACTTCTTTTATTTTAGATAAGGTTTCAAGTCCAGAAATTCCAGGCATTGTTTCATCCAGCAGAACCACATCCACTGCATTTTCTTTTACAAAATCTATTGCATCAAAACCATTGGTCAGGGTTTGAACATCATAGCCTTTATTCTCCAGGAATATTTTCTGTGACTGAAGATTTTCTATTTCATCATCTACCCAAAGTATTTTCGCTAAACTCATTCTGTTTATTTTATTCCTTAAAAATGCTAACCTTTAGTTGAAGAGTACCTAATATTATTCTGTTACAGGTCTACAGATGTAATTTCATCAAATTTAAGTATTCCTGCACAGCTTACTTTTATGATGTTTAAACGGTAAAATGTCTTACGCACGAAAAATAATTAATGACCCTGTTTACGGCTTTATCACAATAGATCACCCATTGCTGCTGAAAATAATTGCCCATCCCTATTACCAAAGGCTTCGCCGAATCCATCAAATGGCATTTGCTCACCTGGTTTATCCGGGTGCTGTGCATACGCGGTTACATCATTCATTAGGGGCTTATCACTTAATGAATCTTGCACTGAATGAACTAAAACAAAAAGGCTTTGACATAAGCAAGGAAGAAGAACTGGGAGCCAAGATTGCTATTTTGTTTCACGATGTAGGGCATGGTTCTTTCTTTCATGCGCTGGAAAAAAAATTAATTGCTAATGTCGATCATGAACAGATCTCGGTCTTAATGATGCATCTGTTAAATGAGGAAGTAAATGGTGATCTCCAAACTGCAATTGATATTTATACTGATAAACAACCTAAAAGATTTTTACACCAGTTAGTATCGGGCCAGCTTGATGTTGACAGATTAGATTATTTAAGCCGGGATGCCTTTTTTACCGGTGTTGCAGAAGGAGTTGTGGGATACGATCGCATTTTGAAAATGCTTGTGGTGCATGAAGGTGAGCTGTTGGTGGAAGAAAAAGCGATTTACTCTATAGAAAAATTCCTTATATCCCGGAGATTAATGTACTGGCAGGTTTACCTGCATAAAGCTGTTGTTTCTGCTGAAAAAATGCTGGTTAATATTTTTAATCGTGCCCGTGACCTAATATTGAATGGAACAGAATTGCACGCAGCTTCATCACATTTAGATTTTTTTCTTCAGGAACCATTTTCATCCAATTTCGCAAATAATATTGAAAGGTTTGCCAGGATCGATGATGCAGATGTAATGTATACTCTTAAAACATGGTGCGATTCTAAGGATAAAGTTTTATCAACCTTATGTGTAGGATTGGTAAACCGTCAGCTGCTGAAAGTAAAATTTCAAACGCAACATTTTGATCTTAATGAAATAGAAAATAAATGTACCGAAGTAGCACAGAAATTCAACCTGTCAGCACATGAAGCAAGCTATCTTGTTTTTACAGGTGAAGCAGTTAACACAATGTATAATCCCTTTGATGAGAGAATTAAAATCCTGTTTAAAGATGGAAGTACTTCAGATATCTCTACAATAGATAATCCGCTTATCCATCATCAGTTCTCTAACCCTGTTAAAAAATATTACCTTTGTTACAGTGGGTAAGGCAAAGTAATTCTAAAAGTGTTTTTTGCTTTTGTAATTACTTGTTTAACACTCTTTCAGCCTACACTTTTATTTCATTCGACAACAGTATATGCAATTTACTGCCTCTGACATAGCCACACTGCTCAATGGGAAAGTTGAAGGCAATAATGATGTTATTATAACGTCTGTAGGAAAAATTGAGGAAGCTACTTCCTCACAATTATCATTTTATGCAAATCCTAAATACGAGGATTTTTTATATACTACAAATGCAGGAATAGTTTTAATAAATGAGAATTACCAGTTATTGCAACCTGTAACACCTACATTAATTCGTGTAAAAGACGCTTATTCGTCATTTGCCTTTTTGCTTAGTCAATACCAGCAAATGATGACGCAGCAAATGAAGGGAGTTCAACAACCATCATACATTGCATCTACTGCTGTTTTAGCTGAAGATGTTTTTATTGGCGCTTTCTCCTACATAGGTGAAAACGTTAGGATTGGTAGTAATACCAAAATTTTTCCAGGTACCTACTTAGGTGATAATGTAGTAATTGGAGATAATTGTATTATTCATCCTGATGTTAAGATCTATCACGGATGTATACTGCACAACTATGTTGTAATTCATTCCGGTACTGTAATCGGTTCTGATGGTTTCGGATTTGCTCCACAGGCTGACGGCAGCTACAAAAAAGTACCACAAATTGGTAATGTAGTTATAGAAGATAATGTTGAAATAGGGTCAAATTCTGCTATTGATCGTGCAACAATGGGTTCTACAACCATAAAATCAGGAGCAAAGCTGGATAACCTGATACAAATAGCACATAATGTTGAAGTAGGCAACAGTACTGTAATTGCTGCCCAGGTAGGAATTTCCGGCAGCACTAAAATTGGAAAAAACGTAATGATCGGCGGCCAGGCTGGTTTAGTCGGCCACATTCATATAGCAG
>MWVY01000406.1_pt1 | contig 10233 bp, 9 predicted proteins | sample 1047251 | NCBI WGS metagenome assembly MWVY01 (sample SAMN06349983, study PRJNA376086) | soil metagenome | isolation source: MS7-5 sample Antarctic (ecotone) soil | place: Antarctica | collected 2015-01-13
GCCCGGAACATGGCTTTAGAGGCACTCTTGATGCTGGTGAAAAAATAGGAAATGCAATAGATGAAGCTACCGGTGCACCAGTTGTTTCTCTTTATGGTACTAAAAGAAAACCCTCCAAAGAAGATTTAAAAGGTGTTGATGTGATGTTGTTTGATATCCAGGATGTAGGTGTTCGTTTTTACACTTATATATCATCGTTGCAGGATTATATGGAAACGGCAATAGTTCATAATATACCTATGATGATATTAGACAGGCCTAATCCGAATGGTTTTTATGTTGACGGCCCCGTATTGGAGCCGAAATTTAAATCGTTTGTAGGCATGCAACCTATACCTATCGTTCACGGAATGACAATAGGTGAATATGCTCAAATGATACTGCAGGAAGGCTGGTTAAGTAAAGAAGCTATGGAGGCATATAATCAAAATGTATTGGCAGCAATCTATCCACCAGGAGCAAAATACTTTGGGTTAACAGTAATACCTTGTGCTAATTACACGCATAAAAGCAAATATGTTCTGCCGGTAAGACCATCTCCAAATTTGCCTGAGATTCAATCTATTTATTGGTATCCTTCCACATGTTTTTTTGAAGGAACGGTGCTTAGTGAAGGCCGCGGAACAGAAAAGCCTTTCCAGATCTTTGGTCATCCATCGTTACCGAAAAATTTGTATTCGTTTACACCTACATCAAGAGAAGGTGCTAAAGAACCTAAGTTGAAAACCCAAAAATGTTATGGATGGAATTTAGCCGGAACTCCTGAAGAAGTTTTAGAGCAGGTTAATAACAGGATACAATTAAAGTGGTTGTTACAAGCTTATAAATTGTTTCCTGATAAAGCAAACTTTTTTCTTGTAGCTAAAAAAGATAAGCCACAGGAAACTGATTATTTTTTTAATAAACTTGCCGGCAATGCCACACTAATGCAACAGGTAAAAGCAGGCAAAACAGAAGCCGAAATAAGGGCAAGCTGGCAGCCAAAATTGAATGCATTTAAACAGATCAGAAAGAAGTATTTGCTATATCCTGATTTTGAATAGAGGTATTCAGTTAATTACTTTTATTTGATGGACACACAGACTGAAATCTCACATCTACATAATAATATCAGAATCATCTTTCTTGGTACTCCGGAATTTGCAGTTGCATCACTTGATGCTTTGATAAAAGCTGGTTTTAATGTTGTGACTGTTGTTACTGCACCGGATAAGCCTGCAGGCCGTGGAATGAAACTTCAGCAAAGCGCTGTAAAAGAATATGCTGTTGCAAAAAACTTAACAGTGCTGCAACAGGCAAAGCTAAAAGATGAACATTTTTTACAAGAACTAAGAATGTTGAAAGCCGATCTGCAGGTTGTAGTTGCATTTAGAATGTTACCTGAGGTTGTCTGGAATATGCCACCAATGGGAACGATAAATCTGCATGCTTCTTTATTACCAAATTACAGAGGTGCAGCTCCAATTAATTGGGCTATCATTAACGGAGAAAAAGAAACAGGTGTTACTACTTTTAAATTGAAGCATGAAATTGACACCGGAAATATTTTGATGCAACAAAGTATTTCTATAAAAGAAGATGAAACAGCCGGGGAGCTACATGACAGAATGAAAATAACAGGTGCAGATTTATTGGTAAGAACGGTTCAAGGTGTGGCTGACGGGTTGTTGAATGAAGTTGACCAGGAATCTGTGATAGGTGATCAATTAATGCAGTTAAAACATGCTCCTAAAATTTATAAGGACATATGTAAGATTGATTGGAATAAGAGTGTGGAAGAAGTATATAATCTCATTCGTGGATTATCTCCATACCCGGCAGCTTTTACTTTTTTGCACGATAAACTTTTAAAGATTATTCGTAGTGAAAAGATCAATGTATCACCTGAAGTGCCAGCAGGTGAATATATAACTGATAGTAAAACGTTTTTAAAATTTGCATGTACAAAAGGCTACATAGCAGTTAAGGAATTGCAGATGGAAGGAAAAAAGAAAATGGCTGTAGAAGAATTTTTGAAGGGATTTCGGCAGCCAGGTTGACTACTGGCATTGAATTCATAGAACAAATGCCGGAGATAGGATTTAACTCTTTAAATATTGTCTGGCCCACAACTGAAGTGGTTAAAAAAGAAGTAATCCGATAGCGTACCTCTTTAAAATATTGGAAGGTGCAAAGCCCATTTGTCAATTTGAATATTACGGAACTCCTAAAAAGTGGGAAATGAATTTATTTCTCTTTTTGTCTTTTGAAATTTCCCACTTTAGGTGTAAACGGTTGAATATTAATGTTTACCAAATAATATATTGAGTATTGCCAAACGTGAAAAGTATCTCCATATATTCGAGTTAGCGGCAATCTTGGAATACCCGATAAAACAAAAATAAAACAAGGAAAAGAGAATAAAATAATTAACCATTGCTCCTGTCAATAAAAGATGAACAACCTGATGCCAAATATCCGTACAGAACAATGCAATATTCATCCTGCATTACGTTCGCTAATACGGCATATCGTTATTATTGAAGCTGATTTTGGCAATATTCCTATTAGTATAGAGGGTAATTTTATGCCCTCGCCCGACCAAGCAATGTTTATCAATCTTTATACCCAATTTAAGTCCAAAAAATCAGGAGAAAACAATTTCAATACCGTTACATCTTGTACATTGATAGGAGCACAAATTACACCATTCAAACTACTGGCAGAAGAAAGCCATAAAGCCGTATCAATTATTTTTCAACCGGGAGGGCTAAGCCGGTTTTTGAATATTCCGATGACGGAAATATTTGACAATGGTTACAGTGCCAGAGAAGTTAAAGGCAGGGAGATAGAAGAACTTTTAGATAAATCTCACGACGCTATTTCTTTAGATGAATTGGGTAATATTGTACAGTTATATTTTCTCAGAAAACTATCTCAGGTAAAAGAACCGTTACCCATTGATTTTGCCCTGCAACACTTGTTGGCAAACTACAATACAAATATTGACCAGATTGCGGGAATGGCTTGTATGAGTATCCGTAGTTTTGAACGAAAATGTAAAGAACGATTAGGTATGACCGCCAAGATGTATGCACGAATAGCCAGATTTCATAAGGCGTATAAAATTCTATGCGCCCTGGTTCGTGTCTCACGAAACAACTTCTTTAAAACTCTATCCGCAAATCTTTTAAAAAGCAAAAATCATTTTTATTCATCTCATAGTACCTCGCTGATGAATACTTATACTCACATGGATCTTTAACTAATTGCCAGTGATCTGCTAGTGGATTATAATGAATATAATTCAATTTCTGAAAAGCTACCTTTTGACTATACACATGAACAGCTAAAGGATCTCTTTGCCAAAACTCATGCTTCTTATTATCAGCATCAACTTTATAGAAACATAATTTCTGTTTATCTTCTTTATAAAGCAACTTTCTGAACTCATGTGCAGTGTATTTTAAAAAAGAACCCTGCGCTGTTTCTTTACCATTTAATTCTTTGGTTCTCCATAGTAAATGGATATGATTTGGCATTATTACAAATCCAAAGACATCAATCTTCCCGGCGTTACTTAAGTACTCAAGAGAATTGATGATAATATCTTTATAATGGTCCTCTTGCAACAGCTTTTGCCACTGGTTAATTGTAGCAGTCCAGAAAAATATTTCACCAATTTCCATGAATGATTTCCGCTGGTATTCCAGTAGCCTTTACCGATCATTGTAAATATAATATTATAGTGGTTCGTGAGACACGAACCATGGCGGGAATAACAAGATTGGCATCGTTAACGTTGAAGGCAAAATCGTGAAAGAGTCAATTTATGATGGCATAGAATTACGAAAAGAACATGTTCTACTAAAGAGAAAAAATCAAAAAGACGAAACCTATTCTTATGAGTGGTAGAAAAACGTCTGGTAACAAAGTATTGCTGCAATGGAATTTGCCAGCTAAAAAAATAATGTCTCCTAATTAATAGTTTACATTAACTATAAACTTGTCGGTTTCATTTATCCCTAGTACAGAAGCTGCGGCATTACTGATTCGTATATCTAATCCTGCATTTTGCCGTATGCCGCTCATTTCGCCAAGTACTTTTGCATAAACACTTCTATTGGAAGTTGGATTAGTTACTTTAATTACTGTACCTGGTTCTACTCCATCTATTAATGCGTAATATTTTGCATCCGTCCACCCACTTGCAGTCTTAAAAATACCTCCCGTGCCGGTTATTGATCTACCAGCACTGCCACTTCTTGTTTGCTGGTCATAATTATTCCGGAAGTAACCACCACTTGCCTCTATGGCTGTAAGACTTTTGGTACTAACAGGTTGGTTGGTTCTATTCTGCGTTTGTTCAGGAGTTCTTTGCACCGGAGCACTTACTGTTGAACTTCCGGGGTTTTCTGAAGACTCTGCAGAGGTTAAATACCCTACAATAAGTCTTGATCCCGCAGTGATATTATCATCCGTAAGATTATTCCACTTACGCAAATTGCTCATCAGCACATTGTTGTTATTTACACTAACTCTAAATAAGCCCTCACTGTCTCTAACTAGATAATAAACAGGTGTGCCTCTGTCTGTACTCTGAGAAAAGTTTGATGCTGTTAAAGGGATCAGAACTACTTGTCCTGCTCCTAAACCAAGGTTTAAATCCAAATTGTTGAAAGTTGCTATATCTCTTGGAGAAATATTATATAATCTGCCGATTGAATAAAAGTTTTCTTTAGGAGCCACTGTGTGTTTCAAGTGCAAGCCTCTTTCATTTCTTTGGATCACATGCTGGGTTTGCGCGAATACACAAAATGAGAAAAACAGCATGAAGCTGATGAACAAAAATTTTTTCATGATGATATTGATTTCCAGTTGCAAAGATGGAAAATTATTTCTTAAAGGATAAGTTATTATGCTGCTTCAGAATTCGTAGTTCTTTAGGGTAATAATTATTAATACGATTCTTTAACTTATTGATCCACCCCAGTTTATGATTATTAAAAGATACAGTTTGCCAACCTGTAGATTCATTCTCGATACTTATTTCCTGCTTCTGTAAATATTTAACAGCATCATCATAAGACAATTCATTGTTGCGAACAGTACCAGATAAAATTTTATTGACTGCTAATGCATGAGCAGGTACAAATTTATTTTTCATTAATACTCCTGCTTCTACACCAGCATATTGAACATTTAATAATGATCTCAAAACACTAATATCATTTAAAAACTTCTGTGGAATTGCGTATATGCTATCAAACATATTCACAAACAGAAGTTCTGAATTCTTAGTCCACATATTGATCAGGTTTTTTTCTGCTTGTGAAGGAAATTGAAGTTGTTGTTCTTTAACTCTCATACTCTCAGTTCCGGTGTTTTTAGTAAAGACTGATAAATAGAAACCTTCACCCTTCAATTTATCAGGAAAAAACCGATATCCGTAACATGAAGAGGCTCCTGAAATGGTTTCAACAATCCCCCAGCTATCTTCTATTTTTAATTTGAAATTTTGCATTTGCATTTTTTCAACTAACCAGTCTGCTATGTCTTCATCTTCTTCTTTAGAATAACTGCATGTTGAGTAAATAAAAATGCCATTTTCCTTTAAAGAGGGAAGCACATCTGCTAAAATCCTCTTTTGACGCTGACAACAAAGTGCCACATTATTAGGACTCCATTCATTAATTGCATCTGCATCTTTTCTGAATAATCCACTACCGCTGCAGGGTGCATCCACAACAATTACATCAAAAAACCCGGGAAGTTTTTGAAAAGCAATAGGATCATTGTTTGTAATCACTACATTTTTTGCTCCCCATTTAATAACATTTTGTTTTAAAATATTGCTGCGGCTCCTGATTACCTCATTGCTAACTAATAAGCTATCATCTGAAATAAGAGAATGTAGGTGTGTTGATTTACCTCCTGGTGCTGCACATACATCAAGAACTTTTAAAGCTTTTGTTAGATCTACTGTTTGTTTTAATGCCACTTCTAGAAACATGCTTGATGCTTCCTGTACATAATAACAACCGGCATGAAAGAGTGGATCAAAAGTGAAGGAAGGCCGTTTAGAAAGATAATAGCCATATTCTGACCATGGAACGGCCTCTCCATAGCCTCTGCCTGACCGGCAGACAGGCTCCCCGAGGGGGAGGGAGTTAATTACTTGAACACCAGAAACTTTTTTTGGATTGATGCGAATGGAAGTTACCTGTTCACCAGATGCATGCACTTCTTCAAAAGCTTTTCTTTCAAAGCCCTGAACACCTTCAAGCGAATTCAATAATTTTAAGGGAACTTTCAATACACAAATCTATGTTCACGAAAGTTGAAGGAATAATTACATGCTCTTTATTTCAGTAATCAGATCCTGTAAAACTTTTTTTGCATCACCAAAAAGCATTGATGTTTTGGGTTGATAGAATAGTTCATTTTCTATTCCTGCATAGCCTGGTTTCATACTTCGTTTGTTGACGATCACTGTTTTTGCAAGGCCTACATCAAGAATTGGCATACCATAAATTGGCGATGAGGTGTCGGTTTTTGCTGCCGGGTTCACAACGTCATTTGCACCTAATATCAGGACAATATCAGTAGTTGGAAATTCTTCATTTGCATGCTCCATTTCCAACAATTTATCATAACTAACATCAGCTTCTGCAAGCAAAACATTCATGTGCCCGGGCATACGTCCCGCTACCGGGTGAATAGCATATCTCACAATCACACCTTTTGATTCAAGTAGTTTTTCCAGTTCATGACAAGCATGTTGTGCCTGTGCAACCGCAAGACCATAGCCCGGAACAATCATCATTTTATTTGCATAACTCATCACAACCGCGGCATCATTCAATGTAATTTCTCTATGGTGTTGCTGATCTTTTGTTACTGCTTCTCCAGATGCACCTCCACCAAAGGAACCGATCAATACATTAGTTAAAGAGCGGTTCATTGCTTTACACATTAAAATGGTAAGTATAGTTCCTGCAGCACCAACAAGTATACCTCCGGTGAGAATTACATTATTGCTATACAAAAAGCCACTACATGCTGCAGATATTCCGCTCAAAGAGTTTAGAAGAGAGATAACAACCGGCATATCCGCACCGCCAATGGGCATTACGAACAATACTCCATAAATAAGGGATAACACAAGAATAGCATAAAAGAATAGAATATTTACAGTGGTTATGTTCGAGATAAAGTATACAGTTAATCCAAGTATTGTGATGAGTACTATTAAGTTTACAATATGCTGTCCTTTAAAAGCAAAATCACTCACCTTACCACTGAGTTTACCCCACGCAATTAAACTACCGGCAAACGTTATACTTCCTAAAATCAACCCGGCAAATAATACAATTAATATGCCTGTGGATACCGGAGTAGCAACCATCATATTGGCTGCCTGAGTTCCCGTACTTGCAGGTAATTGTGTTACAAAACCCAGGTCGGCAAGATGATTAAATTCTATAATAGAGATCAACGCAGCACTTGCACCACCCATACCATTAAATAAACTCACCATCTCCGGCATGGCAGTCATTTTTACTCTCTTAGCAACCAGTGTTCCTAATAAACCGCCAACTATAATTCCACCAAATATCCATGCGTAATTTCCTAACGTATTTCCCTGTGCATCTCTAAACAAGAATATGGTTCCTAATATAGCGAGTATCATTCCCGTACCTGCAAGCATATTTCCTTTACGGGCAGTTGCAGGGTGAGACATTTGTTTCAAGCCAAGAATAAATGTGACAACACTTACTATATATATTATTCCTAATGCTGATGCCATGAATCTTGTGTTTATTTCGTCTTACTGATTATTTTCTTTTTTTGAACATCTCAAGCATTCTGTCTGTTACAACGAATCCACCAACAACATTTAACATTCCCAGCACTACAGCTAGGAACCCAAGGATAAGTGCCGGGTAATTATCTGAGTCTGCACGACCAACAACTATAATAGCACCTATGATAACTACACCACTTATAGCATTTGCATTACTCATTAATGGTGTATGTAAAACTGCGGGTACGCGACTAATAACTATAAAACCAAGAAAGATCACGAGCAGAATTATATATATCATCTGCTCATTCTGTAAAAACCAATCAAAGACATTGTTCATAATAAAGTATTTACTTCCTTCTAAAAAGAATCATGAGATTAATAAATCATTTTAATCTTTCAAGAACCACTTCGCCATTATGTGTAATACAGCTTCCTTTCACAAGATCATCGTCCCAGTTCAAATTCAATTTGGCTTCTTTGTCTGTAATGAGTTGTAAAAAATTGGAAATATTTTTTCCATATAATTTACTTGCATCCGATGGCATTGTAGATGGCAGGTTGCTGTTCCCTACAATGGTTACACCATTATGATTTATGGTTTCATCATTTTTTGTAAAGGGTGTATTTCCACCTGTGGCTGCAGCTATATCAATAATGATGGAGCCGTTCCTCATATTCTTCAACATATCTTCTGTAATTAAAATAGGTGCTTTTTTACCTGGAATTTGTGCGGTCGTAATTACAATATCTGACTTCTCGATGCTGTCAGCAATTCTTTGTTGCTGGCGTTGTTTATATTCTTCTGTTTGTTCTACTGCATAACCACCTGCCTGTGATGGATCTGCGGCTCCTTCAACTTCAACAAATTTTGCCCCGAGGCTCATTACTTCTTCCTTAACTGCAGGTCGTGTATCAAATACTTCCACAACTGCACCCAATCTTTTTGCTGTAGCAATTGCCTGCAAACCAGCAACGCCGGCACCAAGAATTAAAACTTTTGCCGGAGCTATACTGCCTGCAGCAGTCATAAACATGGGAAAATATTTAGGGTATAGGTTAGCTGCAAGAATAACTGCTTTATACCCGGCAATATTAGCTTGTGAGCTTAAAACGTCCATGGATTGAGCTCTTGATGTTCGCGGCAGCATATCCAAACTAAATACCGTTAAACGCTTTTGCATCCACAGCTCAACATTTTGGTTATTTAATAAGGGCTGATATATTCCTATCAGAACTTTATTTTCAGGAATGTTAACCTGTGGCTGATGTATAGAAAGAATAACATCTGCGTTAATTAATATTTCACCTGAAGTTGAAATTACAGCTCCTGCATTTTCATAATCTGAATCTGTGGCAAATGAAGTTTCTCCTGCACCTCGTTCTACTAATACAGCAATTCCCTTTTTTGTTAATTGTGCAACGGCTTCAGGAAGTATAGATACCCTGGTTTCGCCATGTGTTTCTTTCAACATCCCAACAGTCATACGTTTAATTTATGTAGCGGCTGAAGATATAATTTTTTTAATTCTTGCAATTTCAAAATCGAATAACAAAATCCTGTTTCTCTTTAAACTCCTCCCGGAAAAATACAAATCCTAAGAAAAATATATCAATAGAGCACCGCACTAAAGAGTGGTTTTTGATCTTACCCCATGCTTGTTCCATTTCTTTACTCCAATGAATATCATCGAAAACCAAAATTGAATTATTATGCACTTTGCTTAGGAATGATTCAAAGTACTTTATAGTAGGCTTATACCTGTGGTTACCATCAATATATACAAGGTCAACAGATGATGCTTTGTTGATTATACCTGGCAAAAGATCATCAAAATTTCCCTGGATTAAATGAATATTACTGCAATTTAATTGTTGAAAATTGTTTTTAGCAATTTCTGAAACAGATGTACTTCCTTCAATAGTTAAAATAGAAGCATCAGGTTTTGCTTTTGACAGGTAAGCTGTTGTAACTCCTAATGATGTTCCCAATTCAATTATAGTTTCAGGTTCATAATGCCTTACCAACCGGTATAGAACTTCAGCATATTTTTTCGGCTTTACCGATGTTTTAGCTAAAGAGGAAACACTTCTTTTATTAAGGTGCTGCCTTGAGCCTGCTCCTAAATCTTCAATAGTTAACTTATTTTTATTGTTCAATAGCTTTCTCCTTAGTTCTTCAATTTCATGTGGTGGTTGATAATTATTTTTATTATTCAACACATGAAGTATAAAATCAAAGACAAAAGGAGAATGAATACCATGCCCTTTACCATTTGAAGCTGTTATATAATACTGAAGATATTTAGCTGCTAATTGAAACGAGGTATACACAACAGCTAATTTGTAATTAAAAGTTGAAGGATAAAAATGTATTATACAGTAATATCTAAAGTTTCGCCATGGTTAACTCTTTCCCATAGCTGGAATGAGTGGGAATATAAGTT
>MWVY01000407.1_pt1 | contig 10224 bp, 12 predicted proteins | sample 1047251 | NCBI WGS metagenome assembly MWVY01 (sample SAMN06349983, study PRJNA376086) | soil metagenome | isolation source: MS7-5 sample Antarctic (ecotone) soil | place: Antarctica | collected 2015-01-13
GGACCGTCCCGATCATGGTGGGCGAGGCGGAGCGGACGGAGCGGCGCCTCGCGGAGGTGCTCCAGGCGGAGGGCAAGCTCGAAGACGTCACGAAACAAATCGCTCACCGTGATACCTCCCGGATGGATTCGACGGCGCTGTTTATTCGCTGCATCGTGATCGTGTCCCCGCCGGCGTCCGGGTGGTGAAGCCGGGCCAAACACTTGTAGGCCGCGTCGACCAACTCGGGTGGGGCAGTCGGCCGCAAGTGCAACACGATTAAGGCCGCCTCGCGAGGATCACCCCCACGATCAGCCGGCCCCGTCCGGGAACCTTCGACGTCGACGTCACCGAAGACTTGGGCAAGAACGTGGTAGACGAGGTGGACGTAGCGCCCGTCCACCGTCCAGGTCCGCGAATCGGGATCGTAGGTTCGCAGCCAGGCCGGCACGACGCGCTTGAGTTCGGCCACGACAAAGGCGTCGAAGGGGAACGTCACATCGGCCGCCGAGCCGTCCGGATACCAGCGGATCTGCGGCACGTTCATGCGGTATGCCGATCATCACCGGCTTCGCCAGCGTTGGGCGGAGAATCCGGCCTCCCAAAGACGTAGGTTCCGCGCCTGGGGAAATCGGTGACGGGACGGCGCGGGGCCCCTGGGGAGCACGCAACATTTATTGTGAGCTGCTCCCCTTCCCTCCCCTCGTCCCTATTAGTATTGTTCACAAAAAATGTTGCGTGCTCGGATTTGGCCTGATCTGGGGGCGATGTCGGTGCTGACCATGAGGTTGCTTCCGGGCTCATTTCCTCCACCGTGGGAGCCGGGACGATGATGTCCTTGATGATCTTCTCGCAGCCCATGCACGTATCGACGCGGTGCGTGTCGTGGACCTCGTGGCAGTGTGGGCAGGGTTTCGACTTCGACTTGGCCGGGGTGTTTTCTTTGCGCTGGTACGGTACGCCGGGCGCGTAGACGGCGAGGGGGTGGAGCCATGCGGCGAGGGACTCTGGTGGTTCAACGACGATGTCATTGCCGTAAGATCGGCCCTTCACCGGGTGCTTCTTCTCGGACTTCTTCTCGGCGAAGATGACCGGGATCACGGTCTGGAGATCGCGAAGGCCGCTGATCACATCGTCGCGCCGCATGAGGGGCCGGGTGCCATCGGTGTTCAATGATCCTTTATGGCCCGTGGGCCGCCAGTCGCCGGAAATGTCCGACGCTGAAAGCCGGGCGCCTTCGGGCTCGAGCTCCATCCGGCTTCGCTTGGCGACCGCCTGTTCACCAACGCGGAGATGGAGCCGGATGGCGGAGAGCTTGACGTGGGGATTCTCGATCAAGCGAACGAGTTCCCGGTTCAAGTTCTCGGCCTTGACGGCACGCCGCGTCATGGCCTCGAGCGGGGTGGGTGGGGCCGTCGCCTGTTCACCCGTGGCGTCGTGGCGGCCGATGACCGGCTTGATCAGGGGTGCGGGGTGGGCCGTGGCGAGCAGTGACGACCATGAGACGCCGGCCGCCAGGGCATCGTCGTTACCCCACTTCCCCCCATCTGGGGCGGCGGGGACATCGATGTAGTGAACGATCGCGCCCTTCCGGTCAAGGAATCCCGAGAGATCCCAGGCGGCATCCGAGACACCCTGCTTCTCGTCAATGTCACTGTCGGAAACGATGAACGCCTGGCGTCGATAGGTGACCTTGCCGTGCTTCTTGATCCGGAACGGGATGTCACGGAAGCTCGGGTCGGGCGCGCCGTTGGTGAGCCAGCCGTACACCCCGTTGGTGGAGACGCCGTAGAAGGTCCCTGGGGCCGCCGCGATCGCGGCGTCCATCTTCAAGATCGATTCGAAGATCACCACGGGAACGGTGACGTCCTCGCGGAGTCGATGGGCTTCGGCGAGTGCTGTGTCCGTGGCGGCGGGCGGGCCAGTGATGGGCGTCAGGTAGTCAACGGGCCAGAGGTACTTCCGGTCCCGGCCGTCATCGCCGGTGGTTGGCTGGTGCGGTCGCAGCTGGTGCCCGGGGGTTTCGCCCTGGGTGTTCGGTGCCGGGATGCCGAGGCCGGCGCGGGCGTTCACCCCCCGAAATCCATGATCCCGGGCCTCCTGGGTGCTCCAGGTGCGATACCCCCGATCAGCGGCAATTTGGGGAGAGATGGCCCGCTTGATGAGGACCTGGCTATCATGTTCGGAAAGGTTCGTGTATGCTACTTGAGACATTTGGTTGGTGTCCTTCTGCAATCGCGTCTCCGTACGGCTGTGCTGGCCAGGAGACGCGATTCGCTTTAATCGGCGGTTCTATTTTCGCGGCGCTTGAGTGGTTCGGCGATCTTTTCGAGGTCACGGCGATCCAGCCAGCGCAGGCGCCGATCATCCGGATCGATGTAGACCGCGATGTCGTGCCCCTTGAGCCGCTTGAAGAACGTGCGGCGCGGCATGCCGGAGAGCTTCATCGCGTCGGGGTAGCTGACTAGTTGGCGCGCCTGTTCCATCGCTCGCTCCTTTTCGTAGGCACCGGGTGCCTTCCTGCGTCCATCTTACCACGAATTGCAATGATTTGATGTCATTCCTCAACCGTGGCGGCGCCAGAGAAAACCCTCCACTGGGCCATGGGGGTGATCGTGTAGGACGACTCCAGGCCCGCGTCGTCGGTGAACGTGATGTGTACCTGTTTCACTGGGGCGCCAGTAAGTTCCGCTTGGAGAGCCGCCGCTTCCTTGAGTTTCTCGACGAACGCGCGATAGAGCGGGCGATCGCTCACACCTTGGGCACGTGCTCGCAGGCGCGCGCCGATTTCCTTGAGCTTGACACCCTGTCCCTGCATCTCTCGCAGGAGGGCAATGAAGTCGACCGCGGCGACGGGGTATGCGGCATAGACTCCCTTGCCAACGCGTTGCCGGATCGGGAAGGGAAGAACCTTTTGGGTTTGCCACGATCGTAGGGTCCGCAAGTCGCAGTCAACGCCACGTTCCTGGACACGCTGGAGGAGCTCTTCGACTGACAGGGTTGCCTGCCGATTGGGGAGCCAGTCGGCCCAGGATTCGCGCCTGGTGGCTTCGGGTGGTTCGGTGGGCATAGCGGGTGCCTTTGGTGATGCGGTGGCGATCATCGTGTCTCCCGTAGAATGGGGGCCTGCCCTCTCCTGTCCTACCAGGTGAGGTGCTTCCTGCGCAGCGTGTCTAGTTCACGCTGCGCATTTTTTTGAGGGATCGATCACGATCGGCTCCTTCAGCCGGTCAATGTCGGCCCGCCGCACGAATGTCTTCCGTTCACCCAGGAAGCGGAACGTCGGCATTTCGTAGCGCTTGATCCACTTCCAAACCGTGGCCCGACTCACCCCGATATCGGCGGCGGCATCGTCCACGCTGATGTACGTGTTCTCCATCATGTCTCCTTTTCATCCGACCTATCTTCGGACCTGCCCCTAGTGTAGCATCCTGTATCCAATTAGTATATGACTGTTGCCAACTGTATACATATGTAGTAAACTGGACACAGGTAAGGAAGCACCTCACCTACTGTCAGCGCCGAAGGGAGGTAGGACTCCCGCCGGCAAGCCTTTGGAGGGCCTTCATGAATGTTCTGGATACCGTCACCGAAACCATCGATCAGGCGCGCATTCGCCTCGCCCAGAAAGCCCGGGAATCCGGGGTCCGGGTCCGCATCGGCTCGGACGGGCGGTTCTTCGTCAGTTCGGCCAGCCAGTTCGGCCATGAGCATTTCGTCACCGGCTGGACCTGTGACTGCGACGGCTTCGCCCGGCACGGGCGCTGCATGCACCACAGCGCGGTCCTGGCCTGCATCGGATGGTTGTCAGACGCCGCCGACGATCCCGGCGACACCGCCGCATGACCTTCAGGAAGATTTTCCTGAATGTTGCCGCCAGACCCTGAGGAAGATTTTCCTCAGGGTCGACCACGAGGAGACGAATCACCATGGATAAGACAAACGACCAGGCGCAGCTGTGTCTCAAACTGAACAACACCGGCGCAAAGAGCCCGTGCCCGCTTTGCGGCAGGTTGGTCGACGCACTTGTTGGCCTTGAGGTTTTTGTCGAGGGCACATGGGAGCCGGCTTGTGATCAGTGCATCGACAAGCACGCGCCAGCGCTTGCACTGTATCGCGGCATGACTCCGGAGCTCGAGCACGTGCTATATCACACGGAATCATCTGAAACAGATCGGGATCGCGGCATCGTGCCTCCGCCCGATATCATGCCGGCAACGCCGGCAATCGACACAGAACGGCTTGCGGCCAAGCGGTTGAAGATCACCGTCGGGCAGTATCGAAACCGGGTTAATCCGTATAGCGAGACCTGCCCGCGCTGTGGCGAGGCGCTGATGGGCCTGTTCATCTCCCGCAAGGATCGGTGGGCATGCTGCGACGCGTGCCAGGTCATGCTTGATGCTGGATCGATCAGCACGCTCCCGGACTGGGCAGAACCCTCCGCATTGCCCCCGTACCACGTCCTGAGTGACGAGGAAATCTTTGGAGCCGGGTTCGAGGACTGGTTCGAGACAGAGAAGGCGAAACCAGAGACAGAGGCGCCGCGCCCGCTTCACCCAATCGGAGAGCATGAAATACCGTACTAGGACGCGCCAGGATCGCCCACAGCGAACGCAACCAGCGGAGACGGCTCATGCATCAAGCGTGGGCCGTTTCGTCGCGGTATCGCCCATGCACGTCGGCAGGCTGTTGAATGATCCATCTATAACAAAAGTTATAGATACAAACCCCACCGCCGCACGCCTGATGCAAGACCTATCTGAGCCATATGGCTCAGATAGCCGTCCTACCACCGTGACGCGCAACGGCACCACATTCGAGATGAACACATCGAATATCGGCAGCGGGTGAGTCAGATCATCCGCGGGAACGCATCTTATGCAGATGCATATGATGGCCGTCTTACGGGCACCAATCAATACAGTTGTTATTGTTGACAATGTACACAATTACACGGATCGAGAATCACCAACTGGAACTTCGGCCGATGCTGCGATTATCCGCCTTCGCAAGGATGCGCTGGCCCTGCATCGCCGTGTCCTGGACGCACGGCATATCCCAAGAGCATCCTGCGTTTGGGCCGATTACCGCAATGGTGCATCTGCTTGTGGGCTATGTCGTCCGCCCCTGATCGACTACCATCGCCGGCATGACTGATGACCACCAACGTCCGGACATGCCCGATCCGGACAGCACCTTGTCGCTTCAGGAAGCAGCTGCCCGGGCAGGAGCTAACGAGCGGACACTCCGCCGTTGGATCAAGTCTGGTCGACTGCCAGCCGTGAAGGACGATGGTCAGTATCGGATTGTGGTGGCGGATCTCGAACATGCTCGTCGTGCCACACCTGGAGGCATCCGGACACCGCACACGAGTCGCCCGGGCGCCCGGGCAGAAGGCCCGGACATGTCGGACACACCTGCATCCGGGCACCGGGCACCGGACATACCCGCATCGGACATTGTGCCCGGGTTCGACCTGACGCCCATGGTGTCCCTGATCGAGCGCCAAGCCCGGGAGTTGGCAGAGTACCGGGAAGCCGCCGCCGTCTGGCAGGAACGCGCCCGGACCCTCGAGCAGCGACTGCTTGCCATTGGCACCGGCGAGACACCGCCAGAGACCGCGTTGGAGGCCGTAGAATCGCCCCAGGCGAACGAAACCGAGCCACAAGGCTTCTGGGATAGGGTGCGCCGCTTTTGGCGCGGGTAGGGGGAACCACGATGAGCGAAACAGATACCGGTGCACAGCGGCCGGAGGATGTGGTCCTCCTCCGCTGGCAGGATGACAACCCAGACTGGATGGTGATTGGCGTGCATCCAATGACCTCGACTGGCCTGAACGGCAAGGCCGTCGAAGAGATCGAGATCAAGGTCCACTACCGGGAAACGGGGGAGGTACTGGGTGCCACCGGATTCACCGTGGAGATGGCCCTGGCGATAGTCGACCATCTGATCAGTGAGCGTTACTGAAGCGGGTAGTGCGGATAAGTACGCTTATACGAAAAGCGTCCAGGCTCCACCTGACGAAACGAAGTCCTGGACACAGTGAAAGCGTTGTGATCGTAGGTGATACACGATCACAACGCCGTCGATGCTGAACCGGGTAATCCGTCAAATTGTGGGATTTGGCTTCCTGATGATTGTGAAGCGTGACGCTCGCCCACCCGGCCCGCCCTGAAGCGAGGCTGCCTCAACTCAGCAAAAGAACCGGCGGCCTTACCAGGACGGTGCGTGGGGACGCGCGTCGCCTCCTACGGTGCGCTGGCGGCGAGCAGGACATCGGCTTCGGCCGCGAGCGCGTCAACGGTCATCCCGCAGTCGAGGGCAATCCAGGCCAGGACCCCCGCTCGCGACTGGCCTTCCGTGGCGAGCATAACGCGTTCGGCTTCGGCCACGATCTCGCCCGCCGTGATGCCGGTCGTTGCGGCCAGACGCTCCAGGAACGGGCCCAGGTCGTCGCGGCGGGTTTCGGCTTCAAGGACTTCGAGTCGCTTCAATGCTTCGTTTTGATTCATGCCGCTTCTCCTGTCCTGCCCGTGGCCACTTCCCAGGCCACCATCTCGTCCCACAGCTGCTGCGCGTTGGCGATCTCGTCCGGTGTTGCTGGTTCCGAACGGACACCCGAAGCGGACCCGGTGCGTAACTCCGCAACTTCATTCGGCGTCAGCTCGTCAAGATGCGCGACGTAGGCAACGTATCGATCCACGACTGCCTGGTGCCGGGCTGCTTCCAGAGCCGCGAGTCGTTTGAATGCGTCTACCTGGCTCATTTACCCAACCTTCCTGCTGGTGATCGATCGCACATTGTTCGGCGTGGTGATCCCGGCCTGGGCCTCCAGTGCGGAGATCCTCGCTTTGCCGGTCAAGGGCCTCAGTCCGGGCGGCGCCGTGCTCCTGCTCCAGCACGGCGAGGAAGCGGACATTCGCCGCCTCGCGCTCCCGGTCGGCTTCCGCTTTGGCGGCCTCGGCCCGTTGGGCCGCCGCGATCGCTTTCGCCTGGGCCTTGGCCGCTTCGGCCGCGGCTGCCTCCGATTCAAACACGATGGTGGCGAGGTTGATCTTGGCGGACGTTGGTTTCGTTGCGGTAGTGGTCATGATCAGGATCCTTTCTGTGATCGCCAATCCCACGAACGGGGGCGTGGCGCGGTATGCGGGCCGTCAGTGCGTTTCGGCGCCGGAATGGGTCCGTGGCCCTTCTGTGGACCGTCCCGATCATGGTGGGCGAGGCGGAGCGGACGGAGCGGCGCCTCGCGGAGGTGCTCCAGGCGGAGGGCAAGCTCGAAGACGTCACGAAACAAATCGCTCACCGTGATACCTCCCGGATGGATTCGACGGCGCTGTTTATTCGCTGCATCGTGATCGTGTCCCCGCCGGCGTCCGGGTGGTGAAGCCGGGCCAAACACTTGTAGGCCGCGTCGACCAACTCGGGTGGGGCAGTCGGCCGCAAGTGCAACACGATTAAGGCCGCCTCGCGAGGATCACCCCCACGATCAGCCGGCCCCGTCCGGGAACCTTCGACGTCGACGTCACCGAAGACTTGGGCAAGAACGTGGTAGACGAGGTGGACGTAGCGCCCGTCCACCGTCCAGGTCCGCGAATCGGGATCGTAGGTTCGCAGCCAGGCCGGCACGACGCGCTTGAGTTCGGCCACGACAAAGGCGTCGAAGGGGAACGTCACATCGGCCGCCGAGCCGTCCGGATACCAGCGGATCTGCGGCACGTTCATGCGGTATGCCGATCATCACCGGCTTCGCCAGCGTTGGGCGGAGAATCCGGCCTCCCAAAGACGTAGGTTCCGCGCCTGGGGAAATCGGTGACGGGACGGCGCGGGGCCCCTGGGGAGCACGCAACATTTATTGTGAGCTGCTCCCCTTCCCTCCCCTCGTCCCTATTAGTATTGTTCACAAAAAATGTTGCGTGCTCGGATTTGGCCTGATCTGGGGGCGATGTCGGTGCTGACCATGAGGTTGCTTCCGGGCTCATTTCCTCCACCGTGGGAGCCGGGACGATGATGTCCTTGATGATCTTCTCGCAGCCCATGCACGTATCGACGCGGTGCGTGTCGTGGACCTCGTGGCAGTGTGGGCAGGGTTTCGACTTCGACTTGGCCGGGGTGTTTTCTTTGCGCTGGTACGGTACGCCGGGCGCGTAGACGGCGAGGGGGTGGAGCCATGCGGCGAGGGACTCTGGTGGTTCAACGACGATGTCATTGCCGTAAGATCGGCCCTTCACCGGGTGCTTCTTCTCGGACTTCTTCTCGGCGAAGATGACCGGGATCACGGTCTGGAGATCGCGAAGGCCGCTGATCACATCGTCGCGCCGCATGAGGGGCCGGGTGCCATCGGTGTTCAATGATCCTTTATGGCCCGTGGGCCGCCAGTCGCCGGAAATGTCCGACGCTGAAAGCCGGGCGCCTTCGGGCTCGAGCTCCATCCGGCTTCGCTTGGCGACCGCCTGTTCACCAACGCGGAGATGGAGCCGGATGGCGGAGAGCTTGACGTGGGGATTCTCGATCAAGCGAACGAGTTCCCGGTTCAAGTTCTCGGCCTTGACGGCACGCCGCGTCATGGCCTCGAGCGGGGTGGGTGGGGCCGTCGCCTGTTCACCCGTGGCGTCGTGGCGGCCGATGACCGGCTTGATCAGGGGTGCGGGGTGGGCCGTGGCGAGCAGTGACGACCATGAGACGCCGGCCGCCAGGGCATCGTCGTTACCCCACTTCCCCCCATCTGGGGCGGCGGGGACATCGATGTAGTGAACGATCGCGCCCTTCCGGTCAAGGAATCCCGAGAGATCCCAGGCGGCATCCGAGACACCCTGCTTCTCGTCAATGTCACTGTCGGAAACGATGAACGCCTGGCGTCGATAGGTGACCTTGCCGTGCTTCTTGATCCGGAACGGGATGTCACGGAAGCTCGGGTCGGGCGCGCCGTTGGTGAGCCAGCCGTACACCCCGTTGGTGGAGACGCCGTAGAAGGTCCCTGGGGCCGCCGCGATCGCGGCGTCCATCTTCAAGATCGATTCGAAGATCACCACGGGAACGGTGACGTCCTCGCGGAGTCGATGGGCTTCGGCGAGTGCTGTGTCCGTGGCGGCGGGCGGGCCAGTGATGGGCGTCAGGTAGTCAACGGGCCAGAGGTACTTCCGGTCCCGGCCGTCATCGCCGGTGGTTGGCTGGTGCGGTCGCAGCTGGTGCCCGGGGGTTTCGCCCTGGGTGTTCGGTGCCGGGATGCCGAGGCCGGCGCGGGCGTTCACCCCCCGAAATCCATGATCCCGGGCCTCCTGGGTGCTCCAGGTGCGATACCCCCGATCAGCGGCAATTTGGGGAGAGATGGCCCGCTTGATGAGGACCTGGCTATCATGTTCGGAAAGGTTCGTGTATGCTACTTGAGACATTTGGTTGGTGTCCTTCTGCAATCGCGTCTCCGTACGGCTGTGCTGGCCAGGAGACGCGATTCGCTTTAATCGGCGGTTCTATTTTCGCGGCGCTTGAGTGGTTCGGCGATCTTTTCGAGGTCACGGCGATCCAGCCAGCGCAGGCGCCGATCATCCGGATCGATGTAGACCGCGATGTCGTGCCCCTTGAGCCGCTTGAAGAACGTGCGGCGCGGCATGCCGGAGAGCTTCATCGCGTCGGGGTAGCTGACTAGTTGGCGCGCCTGTTCCATCGCTCGCTCCTTTTCGTAGGCACCGGGTGCCTTCCTGCGTCCATCTTACCACGAATTGCAATGATTTGATGTCATTCCTCAACCGTGGCGGCGCCAGAGAAAACCCTCCACTGGGCCATGGGGGTGATCGTGTAGGACGACTCCAGGCCCGCGTCGTCGGTGAACGTGATGTGTACCTGTTTCACTGGGGCGCCAGTAAGTTCCGCTTGGAGAGCCGCCGCTTCCTTGAGTTTCTCGACGAACGCGCGATAGAGCGGGCGATCGCTCACACCTTGGGCACGTGCTCGCAGGCGCGCGCCGATTTCCTTGAGCTTGACACCCTGTCCCTGCATCTCTCGCAGGAGGGCAATGAAGTCGACCGCGGCGACGGGGTATGCGGCATAGACTCCCTTGCCAACGCGTTGCCGGATCGGGAAGGGAAGAACCTTTTGGGTTTGCCACGATCGTAGGGTCCGCAAGTCGCAGTCAACGCCACGTTCCTGGACACGCTGGAGGAGCTCTTCGACTGACAGGGTTGCCTGCCGATTGGGGAGCCAGTCGGCCCAGGATTCGCGCCTGGTGGCTTCGGGTGGTTCGGTGGGCAT
>MWVY01000408.1_pt1 | contig 10222 bp, 6 predicted proteins | sample 1047251 | NCBI WGS metagenome assembly MWVY01 (sample SAMN06349983, study PRJNA376086) | soil metagenome | isolation source: MS7-5 sample Antarctic (ecotone) soil | place: Antarctica | collected 2015-01-13
CAATCGTGGTTTCAAAATTCAATTGCATTTTACTTGTTTTAGATTATAACACTCTCAGTTCCAAAGTTTCATCAACCGAAATTCCCCGATATTCGGTTTAACATCGGCGACTAATCTACTCAAATTCTTTTGAATGTTTCATAATTTTTTTAGTTTAACGCAAGTATTTTTTCTCAACTAGCTTGAAACCGCTTAACTCCTTATAATATCTTTTTTGGCAATTCAGAATAAATTTATAAAAGAGGATAAAACATTGGCAGAACAATTTGACGTAACAATTATCGGTTCGGGTCCGGGCGGCTATGTCGCGGCGGTGCGCGGAGCGCAGATGGGTTTGAAAGTCGCGCTTGTCGAAAAGGAAAAAGACGCGCGGCTCGGCGGAACGTGCGGTTTGCGCGGCTGTATTCCGACTAAAGCACTCCTTAACGCGGCGCATCTTTATCAAAAAGCCGGACATTTTGAAGATTTTGGTTTGAAGGTCGAAGGCTTAAGCTATGATTTTGAAAAAGTTCAAAAATATAAATCAGACGTAGTAACAAAAAATTCGGCGGGCGTTTCGTATCTGATGAAGAAAAACAAAGTTACCGTTTTTAACGGCTTCGGCAAAATTACCGGAAAAGGCAAAGTTGAAGTTAATTTAGCCGACGGCAAAACGGAGACGATTGACACAAAAAACATTATTATTGCGACGGGTTCGGTTGTGCGCCCGATTCCGGGTTTTGAAACCGACGGCAAACAGGTTGTTGATTCCGACCAGATTTTAGAATTGGAAAAAGTCCCGAAATCAATGATTGTGCTGGGTTCGGGCGCAGTCGGGGTTGAGTTCGCTTCGGTTTATGCACGTTTTGGCTGCGAAACGACGGTGGTTGAATTGTTGGACAGGATTGTTCCGCTCGAAGACGCGGAGGTTTCCAAAGAACTCGAACGCAATTTCAAAAAGCAAGGCATAAAATGTTTGACGGGCGTAAAACTCGACACGATGAAAAAGACGAAATCGAGCGTCAAAGTTTCGGGCAAAGATGCAAAAGGAAATGATGTCAATCTCGAAGCCGAAATGCTTCTCGTCGCCGTCGGCAGAATGCCTTATTTGGAAAATCTCGGTTTGGAAAACACGAAAGTAAAGGTCAGCGAGCGCGGCGTGGTCGAAGTTAACGAATTGTGCGAAACCGCCGAGCCAAATATTTTCGCTATCGGCGACATTATCGCCACGCCTTGGCTCGCGCACTTAGCCAGCAAAGAAGGCATTTTAGTAGTCGAAAAACTTGCGGGCAAAAAGGTTGAACCAATCAATCTGCGGCTTGTTCCAAGCTGCACCTATTGCGATCCTGAAGTTGCATCAGTCGGCTTGACCGAAGCAAAAGCACGCGAAGAAGGCTACGATGTAAAAGTTGGCAAATTCCCGTTTTCGGCATCGGGCAAGGCGCGTATTTTGGGCGAAACCGACGGCTTTGTAAAAATCGTCGCCGAGAAAAAATATGACGAAGTTCTCGGCGTTCACATCATCGGACCGCACGCGACAGAATTATTAGCCGAAGCCTGCGTCGCAATGCAGCTTGAAACAACCGCCGACGAACTAGGCAGAACGATTCACGCGCACCCGACCGTTTCCGAATCAGTGATGGAGGCGGCGGAAGGCGTTCACGATTTGACGATTCATATGTAATTCGGTTGTCAGAGGTTTGTGGTCAGTGGTTAGTTGGGTCGAAAAATTCGATTGACCACTGATTTTTTTGTAAGCATTTGTGGTTTTCAATAAAAATTCTACGCTTTTCTTAAAATAAATTTTAACAGATTCAAGCAAATCGGAAGTTGATGGAAAGAACTTCGGAATAATTATTGCTTGATTAGGCTTTTCTTCAATTAAAGAAAAAACTGTTTGAATTTGGAACACGAAAATTCGCAGGAGAGAATTTATGTCAAATGAAATTGTAAAAACAGTAATCGGCGGGCGGCATCCGCAAGAATTACGCAGAGAATTGCAGAATGGAAAATCGGAGAATCTTGGACGGAGACGCGCTATTATCGGGCTTTCTCTGGTTGGAATGGCGGCAATGACAGCCGTTTCGCTTTTGCAGACTGGTATCGTCAAGCATCTGCCCGACCCGCCGATTGACAATTTTGATTCGGACAAAGTTAATTCTTCGGACACCGCATACGCGCTCGGCGTGCCGGACGGGACGCTTTCGCTGGCGAGTCTTGCGGCGAATATTCCAATCGCCGCGTTCGGCGGTGAAAATCGCGCTCAGGAAACTCCTTTAGTGCCGTTGCTGGCGGCGGGCAAAGCGGTTGTCGAAGCAGTAATCGCGGGTTGGTATTTTTATCAAATGCCCGCGAAAGAAAAGGCTTGGTGCGGCTATTGTATTACAGGCGCATTAGCAAATTTCGGCATTGCCGCGCTAACTTTGCCGGAAGCGCAAAAGGCTTGGAAAGCGTTTACGGGAAAGGAAAGTTAAAGACCGAAATGGCATTCGATAGATTGTTCGGTATGGACGAAAATATTCCGCAGGACTGTACGAATGAAAAGCCGGAAACAAAATAATACTGAGAAGCTGTTTGAAAAGTCGCGGCGAGCGGATTTGTAGAAAAAATTTAATTTGTTTGCGTGCAGCTTAACCATGCGCCATAATAAAACTAACGGACAGCGCAGGCGTATAAGCGGAAATACATTCCGTAACGGCTTGTTTTAAAGCGCGTTTTGCAGTTCTGAAATGCGACGCATCAATTTATTTGAAAATTAACAACGAACAAAAGGGAGGAAAAATAATGCAGGGAACAGAAGTTGAAAAACGCTTTCTCAATCTGGACGAGAGCGAAAAGTCAGATAATTATAACTTTGAACATTTCAAAACGAAAATTCTTTTACACGACGTGCAGCGAACCATCGAGGCTCGCGGCATTGAGCCGGGCGCAATTGCTCCGGATTTTGAATTGCCACAAGTCGGCGGCGACTCGTTTCGCCTGAGTGATTTGCGGGGCAAGCCCACAATTCTTCATTTCGGCTCATACAGTTGACCGATTACCGCCGGCTCGGTCGAGCCGCTTGGAAAACTTTATCAAAATTGGAAAACTGAAGTTAATTTTGTTGACGTTTTAATTCGTCAGGCGCATCCCGGACCCGGAGCAGAGCCGTATCGCAGTTTTGAACAAAAATGGCGCGACGGCGAAAAATTTAAGGGCGAAGAAAACATTCCGTATCCGGTTTTGGTTGATGATTTACAAGGCACGGCGCATCAGGTTTATGGCGGGCTTGCCGACCCGACATATTTGATTGATGCGGACGGGCGCGTTTCCTTCTACAATATGTGGACGCACGCGCCGACTCTGCACGAAGCGATTGAAGAATTGTTAAATCAAGGCGGGCGCGGCGTGGTAAAAGGTGGAATTGACCGCACACCGCATTTGCTAGCTTCGATGACAGACGGATGGAAAGGTCTGCGGCGCGGATTTCCGCAGAGTTTTGTTGAATTGGAATTATCAGCACCGGGTTCGGCAAGTGGTCCGTGGCTCGGTTATCAAATTCGCCCGCTGCTTGCGCCAATTGCGCTGCGCGGCAAACCGCTTCCCACGTCGGCTAAAATTGGTCTGGCAGTCGGAGCGGCAGGTTTGCTCGTGCTTGGTGCGTGGGCGTTAACGCGCAGCAACGATAATCGTCATTTCAAGAAATGGCGCGTAAATTCCCGAAGCTAACGAAATAATTATCTGGCAAGTTTTGTCGAGAAAAGATTGCCGGTTAGTTTTACAGGTATCGGAAATTTAAAAAAACGAGAGCGAAGATTCGTTCTCGTTTTTTTGTTATAATCAGCTTTTTTATGAAAATCAAGCAAACATCTTATCCGCGCAATAAAATCAAAGTTTTACTGCTCGAAAACATCAGTGATTCGGCGGTCGAGGAATTAAAACAAGGCGGCTATGTCGAAATAAAACAACTTAAAGGCGCGTTGAGCGAAGCGGATTTACTCAAAGAAATCAAAGGCATTCACATTTTAGGCATTCGCTCGAAAACGCACGTTACCGAAAACGTCATCGAAAAAGCTGATAAACTGCTGGCAATCGGCGCATTTTGCATCGGCATTAACCAAGTTAATTTGAAAGCCGCGACGCGCAAAGGCATTGCCGTTTTTAACGCGCCCTATTCAAACACGCGCTCGGTTGCCGAACTCGTCATCGGCTTGTGCGTCGTGCTGATTCGCAAAATCACGGATAAAAACGCGGCGGCGCACAAAGGCGTGTGGCTTAAAGAAGCGAAAGGCTCATTTGAATTGCGCGGCAAAACTTTGGGAATTATTGGTTACGGAAATATCGGTTCGCAGGTTTCGGTGATGGCGGAAGCGTTGGGAATGAATGTCGTTTATTACGACGTTTTGACGAAACTTCCGCACGGCAATGCCAAACAAGTTCGCAGCTTAAAAGATTTATTAAAGCAATCAAATATCGTAACTCTGCACGTGCCGAGCGATGCTGCAACGCGCAATATGATAAACGGTGAAACACTTTCCGCCATGCGAAAGGGAACGATTTTTCTAAATTATTCACGCGGCGATGTGGTTGATTTGAAGGCTTTGAAAATCGCCATTGAAAACGGCACAATTAGCGGCGCGGCGATTGACGTTTTCCCCGAAGAACCTGAAAAAAACGGCGATGAATTTGCTTGTGATTTGCAGAATCTACCGAATGTAATTTTAACGCCGCACATCGGCGGTTCAACTGAAGAAGCGCAGGCAAATATTGGTTTGGACGTAACGGCGAAACTGATAAATTACACGGAACTCGGCACGTCAAACGGCTCGCACACCGTTCCCGCTTTGAGTTTGCCGCCGCAAGCCGCGACACATCGAATACTGCACATTCACCAAAACATTCCGGGCGTTTTGGGCAAGATAAACTCGAAATTATCTGAAAAAAGCATTAACATTTTAGGGCAGTATCTCAAGACCAACGATGAAATCGGTTATGTGATTTTAGACGTTGACACCGAACTTTCCAGAGAAGCATTTGAGATTTTTGCCGACCCGACATATTTGATTGATGCGGACGGGCGCGTTTCCTTCTACAATATGTGGACGCACGCGCCGACTCTGCACGAAGCGATTGAAGAATTGTTAAATCAAGGCGGGCGCGGCGTGGTAAAAGGTGGAATTGACCGCACACCGCATTTGCTAGCTTCGATGACAGACGGATGGAAAGGTCTGCGGCGCGGATTTCCGCAGAGTTTTGTTGAATTGGAATTATCAGCACCGGGTTCGGCAAGTGGTCCGTGGCTCGGTTATCAAATTCGCCCGCTGCTTGCGCCAATTGCGCTGCGCGGCAAACCGCTTCCCACGTCGGCTAAAATTGGTCTGGCAGTCGGAGCGGCAGGTTTGCTCGTGCTTGGTGCGTGGGCGTTAACGCGCAGCAACGATAATCGTCATTTCAAGAAATGGCGCGTAAATTCCCGAAGCTAACGAAATAATTATCTGGCAAGTTTTGTCGAGAAAAGATTGCCGGTTAGTTTTACAGGTATCGGAAATTTAAAAAAACGAGAGCGAAGATTCGTTCTCGTTTTTTTGTTATAATCAGCTTTTTTATGAAAATCAAGCAAACATCTTATCCGCGCAATAAAATCAAAGTTTTACTGCTCGAAAACATCAGTGATTCGGCGGTCGAGGAATTAAAACAAGGCGGCTATGTCGAAATAAAACAACTTAAAGGCGCGTTGAGCGAAGCGGATTTACTCAAAGAAATCAAAGGCATTCACATTTTAGGCATTCGCTCGAAAACGCACGTTACCGAAAACGTCATCGAAAAAGCTGATAAACTGCTGGCAATCGGCGCATTTTGCATCGGCATTAACCAAGTTAATTTGAAAGCCGCGACGCGCAAAGGCATTGCCGTTTTTAACGCGCCCTATTCAAACACGCGCTCGGTTGCCGAACTCGTCATCGGCTTGTGCGTCGTGCTGATTCGCAAAATCACGGATAAAAACGCGGCGGCGCACAAAGGCGTGTGGCTTAAAGAAGCGAAAGGCTCATTTGAATTGCGCGGCAAAACTTTGGGAATTATTGGTTACGGAAATATCGGTTCGCAGGTTTCGGTGATGGCGGAAGCGTTGGGAATGAATGTCGTTTATTACGACGTTTTGACGAAACTTCCGCACGGCAATGCCAAACAAGTTCGCAGCTTAAAAGATTTATTAAAGCAATCAAATATCGTAACTCTGCACGTGCCGAGCGATGCTGCAACGCGCAATATGATAAACGGTGAAACACTTTCCGCCATGCGAAAGGGAACGATTTTTCTAAATTATTCACGCGGCGATGTGGTTGATTTGAAGGCTTTGAAAATCGCCATTGAAAACGGCACAATTAGCGGCGCGGCGATTGACGTTTTCCCCGAAGAACCTGAAAAAAACGGCGATGAATTTGCTTGTGATTTGCAGAATCTACCGAATGTAATTTTAACGCCGCACATCGGCGGTTCAACTGAAGAAGCGCAGGCAAATATTGGTTTGGACGTAACGGCGAAACTGATAAATTACACGGAACTCGGCACGTCAAACGGCTCGCACACCGTTCCCGCTTTGAGTTTGCCGCCGCAAGCCGCGACACATCGAATACTGCACATTCACCAAAACATTCCGGGCGTTTTGGGCAAGATAAACTCGAAATTATCTGAAAAAAGCATTAACATTTTAGGGCAGTATCTCAAGACCAACGATGAAATCGGTTATGTGATTTTAGACGTTGACACCGAACTTTCCAGAGAAGCATTTGAGATTTTGAAAGAAGTCAAAGGAACAATTAAAACGCGAATGGTTTATTAAAAATTATATCGACACATTTTTATTTGAATTAGTATTACTATTTCCTTTATATTTTGTGTAAGTGTGTTAAATTTCAGATCAAAGAATGAGTTCACCGAAAACTAAACTTTCCAATTTAACCGAAGCGAAAACTGCACCTGAATTATCGCTTTTTCTGCCCGTTTTGAACGAAGAAGACAATTTACGCCCGATGCACGCACAGATTCAGGAGGCGTTAAACCTTTTGGGCAAAACGGTGGAAGTGATTTATGTTGACGACGGCTCGACGGATAAATCTCTGCAAATTTTGCGGGAAATTGCGGCGGAAGATTCGCGGGTTCGTGTGATTTCTCTACGCCGAAACTACGGTCAGACGGCGGCGATGAGCGCGGGAATTGACGCGGCAAACGGCGAAATTTTGATTCCGATGGACGCGGATTTGCAAAACGACCCGAAAGATATTGCACGGCTTTTGGAGAAATTGGACGAAGGTTACGATGTTGTTTCCGGCTGGCGCAAAAATCGGCAGGATAAATTAATCTCAAGAAAAATTCCGTCGCAGATTGCCAATAAAATCATTTCGATAATTGGCGGCGTTCCGCTGCACGATTACGGTTGTTCGCTCAAAGCGTATCGGCACGACGTGATTCAGGACGTGAAACTTTACGGCGAAATGCATCGTTTTATCCCGATTTACGCGAGTTGGGCAGGCGCGAGAGTAACGGAAATTCCGGTTGACCATCACGCTAGAACGATGGGCAAATCAAAATACGGAATTTCCCGGACAATCAAAGTCATTTTCGATTTGATAACCATCAAATTTATGGCTTCATATCAAACAAAACCGATTTACGTTTTCGGCACATTCGGTCTGCTGGCGTTTCTTATCTCGATGATTGCGGGCGTTTGGGCTTTGTTTCTGAAACTCGTCGAAGGCGTTTCGTTTATCCTCACGCCTTTGCCGATTATCGCCGTCGTAATGCTCGCCATCTCGGTGCAGTTCTTTCTGATGGGCTTGCTTGCAGAACTTCTCGTGCGGACGTATCACGAATCGCAGGACAAGGCGATTTACACCATAAGAGAGAAGATTGGATTTGATAACAGTTATCAGTCAACAGTCAACAGTCAACATTAGTTGTCGGTTTTCTGTTGACTGATAACTGATAACGGTTGACTGAAATGTGTGGAATAGCAGGTTGGGCAAATTTAGAAAATAAACCTTCGCAAAATCACAGCGAAACTGTTTTACATTCGATGTGCGAACGGATGAAGCATCGCGGTCCCGATTCGGAAGGTTTGTGGCTTGATGAATCGGTTGCGCTCGGAATGCGGCGGCTTTCGATTATTGATTTGCACACGGGCGAGCAGCCTGTCTACAGCGAAGATAAACAAATTGTCGTCGTGATGAACGGCGAGCTTTATAATTTTCGGGAAATAAGACAAGACTTGAAAAAACGCGGACACAGGTTTGAAACAAACACCGACACGGAAATTTTGCCGCATCTTTACGAGGAATACGGCGAAGCGATGCTCGAACATATCAACGGAATGTTTGCCTTTGCTCTATGGGACAAAAATAAAAGGAAGCTCTTGATTGCGCGTGATAGATTCGGCGAAAAACCGCTTTATTACGGCGTATTTGACGGTAAATTGATTTTTGCTTCCGAACCGAAAGTTTTATTGGAAAATCCGGCAGTCAAAGCGGAAATAAACACGGACGCACTTCGACAGTATCTTTCGTTTGATTACGTTCCCGCGCCCGCTTCGATTTACAAAAATATAAATAAACTTCCCGCCGCGCATCTTTTAACTTTGGAAAACGGCGAAGTAAAAACGCGCCGTTATTGGAATCTTTCGTGGCAAAAAAATGGCGGAAACCCGTGTGAAAGCCGTGGTGTGGATTTTGACGCACTTACTGACGTGCGTGTTTCTGCATTGAGTTTTGAAAATACCGCTACGGATTTGCGCGAACTGCTTGCCGATGCGGTCAGAATGCGGCTTGTTTCCGATGTTCCGCTTGGAATTTTGCTTTCCGGCGGCGTTGATTCTTCATCTGTTGCAGCATTTGCCACGCAGTTTTCAACCGAAAAAGTCAAAACATTTTCCATTGGGTTTGAAGAAGATTCGTTTGACGAATCGAAATATGCCAGACAAGTTGCCGAACATTTAAGCACGGAACATTACGAAGATAAGTTGAGCGTCGAAACGGCGGCAGATTTGATTTCTGAAATCGGAACGTGGCTCGATGAACCAATGTCGGACGGCTCTTTGATTCCGACATTTCTGCTGTCGCGTTTTGTTCGCAAATACGTTACGGTTGCGCTCGGCGGCGACGGCGGCGACGAGATTTTCGCGGGTTATCCAATGTATTTCGGTCATAAAATGGCGCGTGTTTATGACAGACTGCCGAGCTTTTTGCGTTCCGGTTTGATTGAGCCGATTGTCAATAATCTGCCTGTTTCGACAAAAAATCTTTCGTTTGATTATAAGGCGAAACGCTTTGTCGCGGCAGCAAAATACGATGTCGTTACGCGCCATCATTCGTGGTTTGGTTCGTTTTCGATTGACGCGCAAAGAGATTTATTATCGAAAGAGGTTTTGGCGCAGACTTCCTCTGATATTTACGCGGACGCGAAAAATCTTTTGAAAATCTGCGATGCGGCGAATGAAATTGAGCAGATGCAGTTTCTCGATATGAATTTTTATCTGGCGGAAGATATTCTCACCAAAGTTGACCGCGCTTCGATGGCGGTATCACTCGAAGTTCGTGCGCCGTTTCTTGACCCGCGCGTCGCACAATTCGCCGCGAGTTTGCCGCTTGAATACAAACTCAAAGGCAGCAAAGGAAAGTATATTTTGAAAAAAGCCGTCGAGCCGCTTTTGCCGCGCAACATTTTGCAGCGTCCGAAAAAAGGTTTCGGTATTCCGATTGCTGAATGGTTGAAAGGCAGATTGAATCCTTTAATGCACGATTTGCTTGCGCCCGACAGATTGAAAAATCAAGGTTTATTTGATGCCGAATTTGTGCAGAAACTTATCAAAGAACACGAAACAGGCGCGGCTTCTCATCACAAACAGCTTTGGACTTTGTTGGTTTTTCAACTTTGGTATGAAAATTTTATGCCCGTTTCAAATTCTTCGGAAAATACACAGTGAAAATTAAATTTTTTCAAATCAATTTTTCGCCAAGGCGTAAAGAAATTAAATTGATGTAATCCTTTTCAACTTGACGAAAGTTGATTTACATTGAATACTTTATTTAAATGTCAGGTTTCAAAATTTGGAATTTGGAATCTGAAATTTGGAATTTATAGGAGAAATTATGCCATATCCAGAAATAATGATATACGGAATGCGTCAAGAATTGGCGCAGCTTGGAATTGAGGAAACAAAAACGCCGGAAGCGGTCAAAGATGCGGTTGAAAATACGGACGGAACGGTGAT
>MWVY01000409.1_pt1 | contig 10214 bp, 21 predicted proteins | sample 1047251 | NCBI WGS metagenome assembly MWVY01 (sample SAMN06349983, study PRJNA376086) | soil metagenome | isolation source: MS7-5 sample Antarctic (ecotone) soil | place: Antarctica | collected 2015-01-13
GTAGAAGGCCTCAGGTTGGCGGCTGTAGAGTTCGCGGACGGCGGGGAGTAGGCAGCTCACAGACACACCGCACATTCGCAGTCAAGCGGATGGCCGGCGGTGAGGACCGTCTTGCGCGCCCACCCTTCGGCCGTGCCCGAACGAACGAGTTTCTGGATTCGGAGATCCTGGTCTTCGGACACTTCGGACACTTCGGACGTAATTTCGCCGTTCCCCCCACGAGCGGTTGTTTTCGAGCTGCTTATAGTGTTTTCGCCTGTTTTGTGTCCGGCGTGTGTTGTAGCATCCGCTGTTTGCCGCCTACCTGTGCCGCTTTCGGTCCCGGACACATCTTCGAGATCTTCGTCCCCCCGGACACTTCTCCTAATCGTTGAGAGCCCGATACCCGTCCATAGGCGCTTCGTGCGTTCCGCGTTGCGTCCGTCTTCGAACCCACGGTCCTTTAGCAGCATGCCGAACTTTCGCTTGGTTTCGGACCGCTCGCCGGCGTCTTCGCACCACACCTGGTAGGCCTTATAAAGCTCATCTTTGGCGACCGTCAGGCGCTCGCCCTTGAAGCAGCGGTCGGCCAGGAAGTCCCCGATCACATCCATCTCCGAGCGGTAGCCGGCCGTCGCCTTGCGGACCGCCTCGGGCGCCTGGAGGCCTTCGCGCCTCCACTCGAGGCAACCCTCGATGGCCCACGCCAATAACCCAGGCAGCTCGGCCCGGAGTTTGTCGGGGAGCTGCTTATCCTGGTCCGCTGGCGCGATGGTTTCGGTAAAGGGGATCAGACGGATCCGGCGCCATATGCCCGTGTCATTGCCCCGAACGATTGGCTTGTGGTTGACGGCCATAAAGACGGTATGTGTCGGGTCGAACTGCCAATTGTCCTGGCGCATTCTCCGGGCCCGGATCTTATCGCCGCCGGTCAAATTCTTTACGAGCGCCTCCGCGAGCCGCCGTCCGTCTTCGACTTCGATCGAAGCGACCACGCGCATCCCGAAGAGGTCCGCGATTTCGGTAGGATGGGCGCCATGCTTAGCTATCAGGAGGTCCGGCGCGGCCTGCATGCCGTACTCGCCGGCGGCCTCCAGGAGCGCGTTGAGGACCGTGGACTTGCCGTTCGCGCCCGTGCCGTAGAGGACCGGTAGGATGTGTTCGGAGACGTCGCCGGTGAGAGCGTAGCCGCACAGCTTTTTGAAGAACCGCCGCACGTCCTCAGAGGGCAAGGTCCGCTCGAGGGTGGCGGCCCAAGTCGGTGCTGCGGCGTTCGGGTCGTACTCGACCGGGGCGATCTTGGTCAGCTGGTCCTCGCGCCGGTGCTCGCGCAGCTCCCCGGTCCGGAGGTCTATCGTCCCGTTGCGGACGTTTAGGAGGTCCTTAGAGGCGTCCATCTCCTCCGGGAGTATCGGGACGCCGGGCTCCGACTGTGCGAGGGAGAGCATGGCGCGCAGCTTGCTCTCCGATAGCGAGGAGCTGGCCCACTTCCCGAGCCGCTTGGCCGTCTCGTCGTCGGGGGCTTCTTTGGCCTCCTCGAAGATCGAGCGTGCCGCGTCTTTCGCCAGGCGCACGACGGCGCCCTGGTCGTCTATGCGCCAGCGCGTGCCGTCGTAGACGAGCCACTTTCCCCACGGGTAGCAGTAACGGAGGTCCGCACCGTGGCGATCCGCCAGGCGCTCGGCGTTCCCCGTGTCCGTGCAGAGGTACACGCCGCGCCCTTCACGGAGACTAAACCGCTCCCACCCGAGGAAGTCGGCTATCTTGCGCGGGAGGCCCTGCACCATGCCCTCGAGCGCCCGTCCACCCGTGGCGGGGGCCCCACGGCGCAACTTCTCCGCGGTGTCTCGGACGGCCCGCTCTATGCCGGCGTAAGAGCTCTTGCGGTGGCGCTCTATGCCGGCCCAACCCCGGGCGTCCCACGCGGCTCTCAGAAGCGTCTGGGCCTCCTCCGCGGTGACTCCGTGGCGCAAGAGGTATCCGGCGAGCGCGAGCGCGTAGTGATACCGACCGCCTCCTCCTCCGCGCTCTTTGGATTCCGGGAGGTGGCAGGCTATCAGGGCGGCCGTGGCGAGATGCTGCCCCGCGTTCGCCAGCACCTCGGCGCCGATCTCTAGGGGCTCGAGCCCGCTCCGGCTCCAGCGGTAGTGTTCCCCGCTCGGATGTATGGACGGCTCCACCACAGTCTGATGGTCCGTCGAACGCAGCTCGAGGATGGTCCCCTCCGAGGCGCTTTTCGGGATGCCTTCGAACTCTCGATGCTCGAGGCCGGGCGCAACGTACCACCAATGGCCATCCGGGATCGATTCGCGCCCGCTGGTCAGCGTGGGATCCAAGAACCTACCTGCGAGTGCAACCGCCTCTGGGCAGTCGAGGTCCGCCGTAACGAGGCCGCCTGAGGCGTCGCCGTTGATGATGCCGACGTTCTGGCCGTTGTTGAAGTAGCGCGGGACGTCGGAGGCGCTCATGCGGAGGTGCTGCCACTCCGCGATCCGCGGGCCCTTCTGATGGGCCGGGATGGGGACGGGGGCCCACCCGCGTTCTATGTAGCGGGCCGCGGCCTTCACACTACTCATGCGTGCGCTCCGAGGCCGCGGCGGGCGAGATGCTCGACTGGTGCAGGAGCATCCGGTGGTGATCGTCGGATAGGAACTTGCTACGGGTTGACGTTGTGTTGGCGGCTAGCGGCGGGTATGATTCGCGTACGGTCATAGGAGTGGTGTCTCCTTTGGTCTGGCCCTACCGCGTCGCTGGAAATCCTTACTGGGGGACCACCGACGCGGTTCGGCATTTTCTTTTCAATTCCGAACGATAGCAGCGAACCGCTCGGATAGCCATGTTCCTCTGGTTGAGGGTTTAGCCGGCTTGCCGTCTGGATCAAGCATCGTCGACCAGCTTTTCCGGCTCCACTCCCAACGCCTCTGCTAGCTTGCGGACCGTGGGGGGCCTTGAGTCTCCGCCCTCGCCACGCTCCAGGCGCCCTATGTGGTCGCGGTGTATCCCGGACGCCTCCGCTATCTCGTCCCGGCTCTTGAACTGCTCCAGGCGCAACCGCCGCAGCTTCTCTCCGTCTATCTTCACGCCGACCAGCATAGGCATTAGCCCGACCTCCCGCTACTTAGTTTTGACATTCTGCGAGAATTGTACCACAAAAGCCGGCAAAAGCCTTGACTCGTCTATCTAATGCCGTATAATGTCGCATAGACAGGCAAGCAAACGGCCCAAGCGGTGGGGCTGGCACGCTACCACCGCAAGGGCCTCGATCAGGAGGATGTGCTCCATGACCGTAACGACCAGTGTACCGGAGGCTCCCCGCCCCAACACCCGCGAGAATCGCGCCCTCGAGCTCTACCGCTCCCGCGGCCCTGAGATCGTGAACGCCGCCCCCGATCTCTACCTGGTCCCGAGCCAGGACGCGCGAAGCGGGCGCGTCTACCGCGTCGTCTACGGCGAGCAAGAGTCCTGTAGCTGCCCCGACCACCAGTACCGAGGCCTCAACTGCGTCCACATCTACGCGGTGGGGATCTCGCTGGCCAAGCGCCGCAGCCCGCGGCCCTGCGCCTGTAACAACGGGTGGATAACGATAGGGCAGCTCGTGGTCGACCCCGAGACGGGCGAGGAGACGGAGGAGTACGCGCTGTATTTGTGCCGTAGGTGCGCGGACGCCCGATAGCCCCGGTCCAGGGAGCCTAGAGCCCATGACCGACAGAGCGCGGGGACCACCTAGACGACGTCCTCATCAACGTGATCACCACTACTTCAAGGAGGAGAAGCATGACGGAGATGACCCCAAAGGAGCGGGCGCGCTACGACGCCCAGGCCGACGCGGAAGCCTGGAGCCTGGCCCTGGATATCCTGCGGCCGTGGGTTGAGGCGGCAGAGCCTATCGGCTCCGACGAGCTCACCCGCGTGATGAAGGGGGCGCTGGAGGAGGCGGAGCGGGAGATGAACCGCGCCCAGGACAACCTGGAGTTGGCCGAGGCCGCGCTGGAGAGAGAGGAGAAGAAGGCATGACGGAGCAGAGGACAGAGGACCAGCTGCGCTGGGAAGAGATCAGGGAACTCGTCGAGGAGGACGGGATCACCGAGGAGGCCGCACGCCTCCGGCTACAGGATACCGACCTGTGGCTACTGCGCCCCTCGGCGCGCTTTGACGAGGACCTCCAGGGCGAGGAAGGCGTGAGGCTGTGGGAGGAGGCAGCACAGGTGGCCGAGACCCTCGCCGATACCGTGTCCAACGGCGAGCGCACCATACAGGCGAGCCCCGCGATGACGATGCTCGCGTGGGATGTGGCAGCGAGGGCACGGGAGGCGCTCAGGCGGGCCAGGCGGCGCGTCTAGCCGTAGAGATCCAACCGGGCCGGGGTATCCTGATCGGGAGCCCCGGCCCCTTACGAGAGGAGAAACGAATGTCGTTAGAAGGATACGTGCACGACCTGGAGAAGGCTTGTCGAGAGCTCGCCGCCTTGCCTCGGCGGTGTGCCTGGCGCGGGTACTCGGGGCTGGAGGAATCTTGCGGCGCGGACGCCATACACTTTGGCTACGGCTACGCGAACGATGCGTTCCCGGAAAGCGGGGGTTCCTACGTGTATCTCTGTCGCAAGCACGCCACCCTCGAGCAAGCCACGATTGAGGCCGCTTCGGCGGCCTCAATCCCCTGTGACGATCTCCACTGGGAGTATCTACTCGATCGTGCTCGCGAGGCGGAGAGCGCCGAGGACGTGGTTGCGCTTATAGAACGCGAGGTTCACGTCGCGGAGCTGCTGAGCAAAGCAAGGGCCGCGTACATCGGCCGGCTCGAGGCTCTCTCGGCACCGGCGACAGTTGAGGAACTAGACCTGGCCTATGAGGAGACTATCGAGAAAGCGCGCGAGGAAATCCCTCCCAGTCTGTAGCATCCACCAGGTTCCCTAGGGCCGGGGTCCTACGGGGTTTAGAGAGGAGGTGAGGTAGATGACAGCAGAGGATCTGAAGAAGAAGCGCAAGGCTTCAGGCATGGGACAGCGCGAGCTGGCAAAGGCTAGCGGCGTACCCCAGAAGATGATCTCAGCGGCCGAGAACGGCCGGACGCGCCTGAGTCGCGGGGCCGTCCGTAGGCTGCAGACAGTGCTAACGCGAGGCTAGTAACTGTTGAAGACATAGGGCCGGGGCTTTCGGGCCCCGGCTTTTGCGGTAGAATAACCTTACCCGGGCAATTCAAACGCTCAGGCCGAATCCCGGTACTCGCCACAACCCACCTCTCCCCTACCCACCTCACTCCTACCCCCGCGGATTGCAACCGTGTTGGCGAGCATTGGGAGGTAACGGTGTCAGGGAACATCGATCTTCGGCGCGAATGGTTGGAGGCCGTGAACCGTGTCGAACGGCGTAAGCGGGAAGAGGCATCCAAGAAGGAACGGCGTCGCCGGCGGGTGCTGGCCAAGATCGGGTACACACCCGAAGAGTTTGACGAGGGTGTCCGGGAGTTCGTGCGTAAGTTCAGCCCGGAGCAAGAGTAACTCCGCGTCAACCTCCAGTCCCGCACTATTTGCGGGTTGGTACGCATGGTGAGAATCCGCGTGTTCAAGCCGGGTTGGTAGGTTCGCGGGGTAGCTATGCGGGCTGAGACCACCCTCCAATCCTCGGAATAGTCGGAGTCTAAAAAAGAGTTCGCGGGGTTACGTGGGCTGAGACCCCGCACTCCCCCGGTCCTATGCTGCCAGGCTCCCACAGCACCGCTCTCCGCTGCCGCACATAATACCCGGCGGAGGATAGACGCCCCTCTGTACCCTGGCCCTATCGGACCGGCCCGATGCGAACTTCCGGGAATTCCTTTACCCCGTCGTACGAAATCCTCTCCTTGCAGGACCAACGTGTTAGCGGTTGCATACTCCAAGACTTAGCTACTCGTAGGGGGTGGCAAGCGGTGTTGCGACAAAGTATCAAGGCGGGGTTGCAACGAGGCCCTGCCGTCGAGGTCCGTTGCAGGGTCTTTAGTCTCAGAAACCGGCGCAAAATTTTGCGCCGGTTGCAACGAGGTCCTGCCGTTCCGGAACTCACCCGCCAAACAACCGACGCCACCAGCCAGGTTCCCTACGCCGCCAGGGCCGCTGTGCGGCCTCAGCTTCGCTGTGAGCGCCTTCGTCGGGGTTCGTAGGGGTACGGGCCGGGCCGGGGCCGGAGTCCCTTACAGGCGATTCTCGCTCCTGCCTGAGTGCCTGCAGCTCTGCCTCAGCGCGTTCCCGTCTCTCACGCTCGCGGCCCAGTTCTTCGCGGACATCACCAAGCTCCCTCACAAACGGCTCTAACATCGCCTGTATAGTCTCCCTAACATCTGGTAGGGATTGTGATTGTGAGGCGTTTGGTAGCTTGTTAGTATTCAAATCCCGCGCCAACTCGGAGCGCGCAATCATGTATGTCTCGCCGCGTTCGGTGATGACCTTCCCGGCCTGGTACACCCCCGACTTGATACGGTTGCGGACGGTGTTGGGATGCACATTTAGCAGGGCCGCGGCCTGGCGTATTGTCAGGGTGTCTCTCTCCACCACAGGGGTATCATACCCCTACCGGACCGGTTCGGGCCTCCGAAACCTGCCACTAAGGCGCGGGGTCCTCAGGCATTTCGGCAGCAGTGCCTTTGGGTTGAGCCCTCCGGCGCTCGCCGGGTTCTTCCAGCAATTGGACATATCGCACGGCAGCCCAAGGGACGAAAGCACTCCGGGCGTGTTCTTCTTCGGCGTCTTCTTTGATGGGTTCTACGGTGATCCCACCGGCATTGTCGCCAACCAACCTGGCGTCGAAGCCGCGCCCTCTCGTGAACCGCACGGCCACTCGCTTTCCGCTCCACTCCTTAGGCAAGTACCCGGCCATCCTAGAGCCTCCCCTGTACGCCTGCAATCTCCGGGTAGCATACCCCCACCTAGCCCCCTCCCGCCCGTCCTGCGGCCTACACCAGCGCCGTCAAGGTGAAGCCAAGCTAGTTACAAGCTTCGCTGGGTGGGAGCGAAAGGGGAGAGCTTGTACTCCCTGCGGCCGTTACCGCTACCGCGCTCCCACCAGGTTCCCTTCAGCTTCGCTTTCGCCGTCGTAGACGACCACGATCTTCACCGGAGTTTCGCCGCACAGCAGGCAGCGCCCGTCCGGGAAGGCCGAAGCCCACTCCTCGGGCGTCCAGCGAAGCTTCTCGCCGCGCCTGCTCGCGTAGTGAAAGCTAGCCCTATCGCCTCCGTAGAACACGCCTATGACGCCGGCGCATCGCGGGCACTCTCTAGGTTCCCTAGCGGAGCTTCCCTGCTCCAGCTTCTTTATCCTTGCCCGTGCTCCGCCCATCTCCGCGCTCCCTTCAGCTTCGCTCGTGGTGTCATGTTCTCTTCGAGGGCCTCCAGGCGGGCCAGGAGCTCCTCCTGCTCGCGGGCGGTCATGGCGTCCCGTATGCACGCCCGCGCGCCGTTCAATAGTTGCCCGGCGACGGCCGCATCGGCACGCTCAATCCGGCCAGTAAGCACCGCGCCGGCCAAAGCCTCAAAGCGCTCTTTCAGGCGGGCAAGCTCCGCGGTGGGACGCCCCCGCCCCCCGCGCTTGCCGCCCTTCGAGGCGCGGCGCCGGCGTGCATCGGCCTGGTCGGGGTCGTGGCCGATGCACCACTCGGAGTTACGCGTAGCTTGTGCCCGGCACCGTCCGCCATCGGCTTTGATGCCCGCGCACCGGCTCATAGCTTAGGACCTCCCCCCGTGTCCGCCCCGACGACCTCTATGACGAACCACAGCCGCCGTCCGCAGCCCGGGCACCGCTCGTCGGGATCTTCGGGGAGTCCCTTGTCGAAGTAGACAATCCGGCCGGGGGCGTCGGGCGGGAACTTGCACTCCTCGCAGCGCCCGCCCGGGGGCCTGGTCCAGGCCTCCAACCTCTTTACCCTGCCCTCCAGGCTCATTCGGGTTCCTCGCCCCGGACCGCCTCGGCGGGCAGCGTGCGGACCATCCGTTTTACCGACCACCACAGCCTCCGGAGGCCCATCGGCGGGATGCCGTGCTCGCCGTGGTAGGCGCGCATCGTCTCGAGGTCCCGGCCCCGGTCAGGGTAGGTGTGCCTGGGGAGGCCGGTGCCGCGAAGCGCGAGACTCTCCCGGATGCGGGCCTCGGCGTCCGCGTACTCCCGGAGGCTAGGCCGCATCGCTACTCTCGGCTTCGCTCGCCGCCAACCCCGCGAGGTAGGCCAGGATCTGCTCTACGTCCCCACGTTGAGGGCCCTGGGGCCTGGCCGCCTGCGCGACCATGAAGATATCGCGGGCGGGTGCATTTTCTAGGTTCCCTAGCGAAGCTGGCGGGGCGAACTTCTTGGCCGTGTCCTCGGTGCCGTAAAAGAGAGCCAGGTCAGCGAGCAGGGACGAGGCCTGCTCCGACACGCGCTGCGCGGCCTCGCTCCTGGCGCGGGTGAGGTCACGCGCCAGCGCCGCCGAATGTTTGCTCTGCTCGGCGGCGAGGTCCTGCGCCGCGGCCGAGGTCGCCTTTTCCAGCGCCTCCACGGTACGCTCCGCGCCCTCCACCTCCCTTTGGGCCTCCGCCTCGTGCCTCGCAGCGAAGCTCGGCATGTCCTTGCCTTCTCGCAGGGCCGATCCTGCCGCCTCGGAGTCCTTCTCCCGTGCCGCGGACACCGCCTGGCGCAAGGCCACGAGCCCGCGCTCGGCCTCGAGGCGCCGGGCGTCGAGGCCGGCCACCTCGCGCTGTAGTTTCGTCAGCTTCGGGTAGCCCTCCGCCAGCCCGAAGCGCTCGAGCGGGAAGACGTCTACCGCCAGTTCTCCGTATACGTTAATCATGTCTACCTCCAGTGCTTCGCGCGCTGTTGCGGGATAAATTGCCGGCCAGGTTCCCTAGCTTCAGCGGAGCTTTCACCGGATACCCGCGCCTTCTCTTGTTCGCGTAGCTCGGCGCGTTGGGCGTCGAGGAGCTCCCGGCGGGCCGCGGTGATTGCGTCCGCCAGCTCCTCGTCGCTCATCTGCTCGGGGGCGCGGACGTCCAGCTTCGCTCCTGGCCTAGGCCTAGGCTCGCGCTTGGCCTCCTGAGCCCGCTTGAGCTGCGCGAGGAAGTCGTTACGTTGCTTCATAATGCTCCTTCCAGGTTCCCTAGCTTTCGTGCCTCCGTCTCGTGGTGGGCTATGAGGCCCTCCAGGTTGCGCCTGAGCCTCTCTGCCTGGCCGCGGTGGTACTCGGACCACGCCGCGCGATTCTCGGCCCGTACGCGGGCGTTGTGGGCCCTCACGGACGCCTTCCACAACTCCTCTCTCTCGTCCGGGTCCGGCCTGCGGTCTTGAGATGCACGCTTGGAGATAAGCCGGTCCAACTCGAGGTCCACGGTATCGGCGCGTGTTACGTCCACTAGGCTCCCTTCAGCTTCGCTTTCACTTGCTTGGGTGATGTCATAGCGACTCGTGAGGTCGTGGCCAAACCGAGAGTGTCTTCGCGGACCTCGTAACCCGACGTCCCGAGACTCTCCACCGGCCCCTCCTCTAAGGCTCTGAGGGCGCGCTCCAGGCCGGTCCTGGTCAGCTGCACCACTTCCCGCCGGCGGGCCACGGTGCCGGGGTTGGGAGCTTCGCTAGCCTGAGCTCCGCTGCGGTAGAGGCAGCGCACGACCAGCTCCCCTGTGCGGAAGTCGACCACAAGGCGGCTGAGGGTCATCAGTTCGCCACCAGCGAAGCTAGCGGGGTATCGAAGCACCCTCCCCCGCAGCCGAAGTCCGGGGCCGCGTCGGGACACGCCGAGGAGTGGTAGTGCCGAAGTACATAGACCTTGCCGCACTCGATCCGCGCGATGGTCTCTGCGGCCGCGTCCTCCTGGCAGCTCCGCTTGGCGTGGTAGGAGATCTCCGTCCCGGCCTCGAGGTCTATGACGCCGAGGTGCGGGTGGTGGGCCCGGATCCGCCGGGTGCATGCGGCGCCGCGGAGTAGCTTCGCCTGGTTCATGCGACCAGCCGCCACTGTGGCCAATCGCCGCGCGCCACCTCGACGGCCGCGGCGATCTCCCCCTCGGCTGCGAGGTCCTCGGTGTAGCCCAGGCTCCACAGGAGGCTCTGCAGCTCCCACGGCTCGAGGTAGAAGGCCTCAGGTTGGCGGCTGTAGAGGTCGCGGACGGCGGGGAGTAGGCAGCTCACAGACACACCGCACATTCGCAGTCAAGCGGATGGCCGGCGGCGAGGACCGTCTTGCGCGCCCACCCTTCGGCCGTGCCCGAACGAACGAGTTTCTGGATTCGGAGATCCTGGT